>Ga0070739_10007332_pt1 | contig 11756 bp, 10 predicted proteins | sample Coa_R1_7_FD_66445 | JGI IMG/M metagenome (GOLD analysis project Ga0070739, IMG submission 66445) | Surface soil microbial communities from Centralia Pennsylvania, which are recovering from an underground coalmine fire - Coalmine... | ecosystem: Environmental > Terrestrial > Soil > Unclassified ... | reverse complement strand
CCGGTGACGATGCCTGAATTACCACGAGAATTCATGATTAGCACCGAGCAACAATTCAAAGCTATCGCTGATCCCACACGGACACGCATATTGGGCATCATTCAAAACCAGCCTGCAACTGCCAAACAGATTGCCGATAGGCTTAAGCTCCCTCCTGGCACCGTTGGGCACCATTTGCAGGTCCTCGAAGAGGCTGGGCTGGCAAAGATTGTAGCACGTCGCCTTGTGCGGGGTATCGTCGCAAAATACTACACACGTACTGCCCGCATCTTCGGCTACAATTTTTCGCCTGAAGTAAGAGGCCATACATCAATCGCGCTCGAGTTTGCCGCGAAGTTGCGCGATGAACTGGCCGATACGCTCACCGCTCAAGATAACGCAGCTTGCAACACATCCTTCCCACGCGCCCGACTCTCCCCTGAACGTTTTCAGTTCTACCTGGAGCGCATGAATGACCTTGTTAACGACTTTATGAGCGAACCATCTGATCCTGAAGGTCAGGTGTACAGTCTATTCGTCGCTCTATTCCTGGCACCACCCTACCTACAAGGCAAGAGTACTGTTCTACCGTCGGAATCTTCTCCTCCCGACGAGAACGAATAAGTGCAAAGGAGACCATCATGGCAACCAACGGCAACGGAATACCCATTCCTGCACGTAAGCTCAATAGCGACTTCTGGAAATACTGGACAGGACAAACCATCTCCAACCTCGGTAGTTCCGTCACGCTCTTCGCCTTACCTCTGCTGGTCTACAAACTCACCGGTTCAGCCATTAACCTGGGGCTGACGACAGCAGCAGAATTCACTCCCTACCTGCTCTTTGGCCTCCTCCTGGGTGCATGGGTAGATCGGGTGGACCGTAAGCGCATGATGATTCTGACCGACATTGCCCGCGCCCTGGTCGTTGCCTCGATACCGCTACTAGCAGTTCTAGACCACCTCTCAGTCTGGTGGATTTATGCTGTGGGCTTTCTCCACGCCACACTAACCATCTGCTTCGAGGCTGGGCAGTTTGCCGCCATCCCTAGCTTAGTTAGCCAGGATGACCTCGTAACGGCAAACGGACGTATTCAAGCCAGCTATTCCACCGCTAGCATCATCGGACCACTACTGGCAGGTTTGCTAGTAGCATTAGTACCTTTGCCTAAGCTCATCCTTATTGATGCCTCATCGTTCCTCGTCTCGGCACTCTCACTCGCGATCATCAAGACGAGTTTTAACAGCAGCAAAAGGGAAACGAAGACCAGCCTTGGTCAGGATGTCATTGAGGGATTGCGCTACGTGCTCAAACACCCGGTACTACGCAACATCTCGCTGATGATGGCAATGGTCAACTTTGTTGCGACCACCACGTATGCCCAGCTCGTCCTCTTCGCGAAGGAACAGCTTGCAGCAAACGACACCCAGGTGAGCCTGCTCTATTCAGTAGGAAGTGCGGGTGTTGTCGTACTCTCACTGCTAGCAGGACCACTACGCAAGCGCTGGTCATTCAGCCGCGTCGCTTTGAGCGCACTCATGATGGAAGGACTGCTCACTGTAATATTCTCCCTCATGCACTGGTACTGGACTGCCCTGATCCTCTGGGCTTGCATGTCCGGCCTGGGCATCCTCTTCAACATCAACACTGGCAGTCTGCGACAAGCCATCGTCCCTAACCACATGCTAGGGCGCGTCATCAGCATCGCAAGCGTTCTGGCCTGGTCAGCCATACCCCTCGGCTCACTGCTCGGTGGCTTCGCCATCGGCTGGACAAAGAATGTCGTGCTGGTCTATGCGGTGATTGGTGTGCTGACATTCCTTATTCCCTTCTGCTTCTCGTTCACGGCGCTAGGGCATGCGGAGCGATACTTGCCGAAGGAGGAGGAGCAGGTTGTGCTTGCTGATGTGGAATAGCCTACTTGTGAAGAGAGGCAAGTTGCTGTGCAGCAACTTGCCTCTCTTGCCACTTTTGTCTCTCTCAAGATCCTTCTTCACCACCCCGATCCTCAAAAGGCGTAACATGCTCAAAACGTACTGATTCGGCAGCAAACTCTACTGCTGCTCTAATACCTTCTCTCGTAATATGTGGATAGTCCTCTAGAATTTGCTCTCTTGTCCGACCAGCAGCAATCTTCCTCATGATAAGTTCAACAGTAATTCGTGTACCCCTGATGACGGGCTTCCCAACCATTACTTGCGGATTGGACGTAATCAACATATCTCGACTCAACTCGGTTAGATGCGCCCTATCGAAGCGCACCGCCTCAATAGCAAACTCTAGCGCAGCTATAATCTGTTCACGAGTAATATGTGGGTGTGCTGCGAGCAGTTCCTCAATCGTCCTACCTCCCCCAAGTTCTCTGACAATATGCTCAACCGTAATCCTTGTTCCCTTAATGATGGGCTTCCCAACCATGATCCTTGGGTCAGATACGATCAATAGCTCTTTCTTCATATGTTCTCCCCCTTGGTTTCAGCATATACCCCCGCATTGTAACATATCTTCCAATAACTGCTAAAAGAACAAGCAATAAGAGTTTATTGATCGCATCCTTTTGGCACTAGCATCATACATAATTGGTTTGCCAACTTGGAGCCTTTATGAAGCGCGGCGTTGCTCATCCTGGCGGAGTCGTTCCATCACCCATATACGGATGAGAGTGCTTGGACCTATACCCTTTTCCTTCGCATATTCTCGCAACCGTGTCATTGTTTCAGAATCAAAGCGGACTTTAATCCCTTGAGACAAGTTCTTGGCAAAGTGTGCCTCAACAGGCCGAAATTCCTCCTCATACTCAGCATCCCCTGTATCGGTTGAATCCCACCAGTCAGCCTCCTCTTCATAGCTCCGAAACTCAGGAATATGGCTTTTGCGCGGTTCGCTCTGCTCACTCATGACTGTTTCCCTGCTTTCCGCTCTGTATACCGCCGAAGCTCCTGGCGCTTTGGTGGTTTTGCTGTTACTTCTAACATACTATCTAGTGTACTCCTTTGTAGTACAAAGTCAAGGGTGATGGACCAACGTTCTGCCAAGTAGGCGTCGATTATTGTACTCCCCGCATGCTCAGTTGCACCCTCCCACGTTGCATATCAACCTTGAGGACGCGCACCTGCACCACTTGTCCAACGGCTACCACACTCAAGGGATCCTTGACATAGCGATCGGCCAGTTCGGAGATGTGGACCAATCCATCTTGCTTGACGCCGATGTCAACAAAGGCTCCGAAGTCTACAACGTTGCGTACTGTGCCCTGGAGAATCATGCCTGTCTGTAAATCTTCCATCTTGAGGACATCGTGACGCAAGATGGGGGCGGGTAAGGCATCACGGGGGTCAAGGCCGGGTTTTTCCAGGTTCTCAAGGATGTCGTTAAGGGTGGGTAGACCAACGCCGATCTTTTTTGCGATGTCAGACCAGGCAGCTTGTTCACTGTCACCGCTGCTGCTGGTGCGATTGCGATTTGAACGGCCAAGGCTGTTTTGTAGTTTGATGAGTTGACGAAATTGGGCAATACGCTCTGCCGGTTTGGTAGATGCTCCTTTTGCGGTAGGAAGCAGTTCCAGGAGAGTACGCGTGGCTTGATAGCTCTCCGGGTGAATGAAGGTGTTGTCCAGAGGTTCGATGCCATTAGCGATTTTGAGGAAACCGGCTGCCTGTACGAAGGTGGCAGGGCCGACGCCAGCGACTTTAAGTAGCTCTTCTCGTGATTTGAAAGGTCCGTGCGCCTCACGATATTTGACGATGGCGTTGGCAACACGGGTGTTGATACCTGAGACATACTTGAGCAGAGCAGCTGAGGCAGCATTGACTTCTACGCCGGCAAAGTTGACGCATGAGACGACAACACGGTCAAGCATAGCTGCCAGCTCTTTCTGGTCTACATCGTGCTGGTAGAGGCCGACTCCGACGGCTTTAGGGTCGATCTTCACTAGCTCGGCGAGTGGATCTTGCAGGCGTCGCGCAATAGAAATAGTGCCGCGCTGGGTTGCATCGAGCGTGGGGAATTCCTGGCGGGCAGCTTCGGATGCTGAATAGACTGATGCGCCTGCTTCATTGACGATGACATAGCCGATCTGATTGTGCTTGCCGATCTCTTGCTCAAGATCACGAATCAACTGCGCTACGAGTTGCTCTATTTCACGTGAGGCAGTTCCGTTGCCAATAGCAATCACGTCAATGGCATGCTGTGTTAACAGTTTACGTAGCGTCTGTAGGGCCTTCTCAGATTGATGGAGGTAGAGCGTATCAGATTCGAGATATTTTCCTGTTTCATCGACAATGGTCAGTTTACAGCCTGTGCGGTAGCCCGGGTCGATGCCAAGTACTTTCTTGCCACGTAGAGGAGGCTGTAACAAAAGGTTGCGCAAGTTAGCCGCGAAGATGTTGATAGCATGCTCTTCTGCTTTTCGTGTCAGTTCTACACGCACTTCGCGCTCCATTGCTGGGGCAAGGAGACGTTTATAACCATCCTCCATTGCATCAGAAAGCAGATTGGCAAATGGTGATGTCACTTTGACAGGGTAATACTGAGTTATCTCTGGCTGTGCCTGCTCATATGGCAAGCTAGCATTCACACGGAGTACCTCTTCGCGCTCCGCACGATTGAGTGCGAGTATACGGTGCGGAACGAGCCTCGTGACGTTTTCATTAAACTCGTAATAGAGTTGATACGTGCCATGCGGGTCTTTCTCGGCAACTTTTTCTGGGTCTGCCACTTTCGCACTGATCGTAGCCTGCTTGAAGAAGGCAGCACGGACACTGCCACGCACATTGGCATCCTCAGCAATGACCTCAGCCACAATATCGCTCGCCCCTGCATAGGCTTCCAGACTGGTATCGACACCCTTCTCAGCATTCAGATAGGAACGTGCATACTCCTCCAAAATAGTTTGAGCATCACCTTTTAGCTCAGGTTGCTGCAAAATAATCTCTGCCAGAGGTGCCAGCCCTTTCTCACGGGCCACGCTAGCACGCGTTTTGCGTTTGGGACGATAGGGGAGGTAGAGGTCCTCGACTTCTTGCAGTGTGGTAGCCGCTGCCAGGGCAGAGGCAAGCTCCGGCGTAAGTTTGCCCTGCCCATCAATAAGTCGATGGACATCTTTTTTGCGCTCATACAATGCACGAAGAGCTGCAGCGCGGTCCGCAATGGCTTGAATCTGCACTTCGTCTAAGCTGCCGGTCACCTCTTTGCGGTAACGTGCAATGAAAGGGATCGTGTTTCCTTCGTCCAGCAGCGCGACAGTGCGTGCGATCTGTCCTTTGTCCAGACTCAATTCCGTGCTCAGTGCCTGAGCCAATGTCGTTATTGATAACGTCTCTTCGGCTGTAATGGTCGAAGATGATGTTTGACTTGTTTGTTCTTGAGTAGCCAAATAGAGAGCCTACTTTCTTTAGATAGTTTAGACCGGTTCTGCCAACAGTAATGGTATCATGAAAGGTCAAGATAATTTAAGGCTGCAATCTCAAGGGTAGCCAAAAATTTTTGGCTACCCTTGAGATTGCAAAAAGGTCCTGCATTTTTTTGGGAACTATGATACAATAAGCCATGACTCAACTGATCTTACGTTTATGTTGCAGGAGATGAGCAAGCACTTGGAACGAAATGCTATGTTTGATGCAGACCGTGACCGCGAGAAGGCGAATGAACCAGAACGCGAAACGATTCAGGACGCAGACCTGAGTAACCTGGCGCAAAGCGACAGCTTACGCCTCTATCTTCGCGAGATTTCACGTATTCCACTGCTCTCTGCCGGTAAAGAGTCACACCTTGCCGAACGCGCAGAGCAAGGCGAAAGGGATGCGCGTAATCACCTCATTGAGGCCAATCTGCGACTGGTCGTGAGCATTGCTAAGAAGTATGTTGGACAGGGACTTTCTCTGGAAGATTTAATTGGTGAGGGCAATATTGGGCTTATTCGTGCTGTCACCAAGTTTGATTACCGGAAGGGGTTCCGTTTCTCGACTTATGCCACCTGGTGGATTAAGCAAGCTATTACTCGTGCTATCTTAGAAGGCACGCGTACCGTCCGACTTCCTGTCTATATCATGGAAGAGGTGATGCGCGTCAAACGCACCACTCGTCAACTCTACCAACAACTTGGACGAGAACCAACGCCCGAATCTATTGCAGAGCAACTGGGTATGACCCCTGAGCGTGTGAGCGAATTGTTGATCTGGGCGGAGAAAGTCTTCTCGCTCGATGCGCCTCTTTCTGAGGAAGAGGAGAATACGCTCGGCGATATCATCGAGGATAGCAATGGGCGTGGTCCGATGGAGCTCACCGATCAACAACTGTTGCGCGAAGAGATTCGTAAAGTGCTCGGACAGCTCACTCTTCGTGAACGACAGGTGATCGAGCTGCGCTTCGGTCTGGTAGATGATCACGATCACACCCTGGAAGAAGTGGGCAAGAAGCTAAAAGTGACCCGTGAACGTGTGCGCCAGATCGAGGAGCGTGCCATTCGTAAGTTGCGCCATCCACAGGCTAGTCGTATCCTCAAGGATTACCTCGACTGATGTACACTCACGATGAGGGAAGTACTTTTGGGGAATTTACACACATGCTATCCAGGTCATACGTTAAATCAACGGGAGGTCATAGAACTATAGTTGTGGTTACAGCAAGACATCGAGGTTTCGTCCTATGAACGAATTGGCAGGCCAGAGCCTCGGCGGCTATCAGTTGGAAGAGGAGATTGGACGAGGCTCCATGGGGATGGTGTATCGCGGTAAGCAGATTGCGCTGGGGCGCGAAGTCGCGGTGAAGGTGTTACCTCGAGCACTGGCACGTGATGCGTCGTATGTAGCTCGTTTTATCCGCGAAGCACAGATTATCGCCGGATTGAATCACCCGAATATCGTACATATCTATGACGCTGGGCAGCAGAATAAGTTGCTGTACTTTGTCATGGAGTATGTACAGGGGCCAACACTTGCCAGCCTCCTTCATATGGACGGAACCATCCCTCAGTACCTGGCGGCGGAATATGCGGCACAGATAGCTGATGCTCTAGACACAGCATACAAAGAACACCACATTATCCACCGTGATATTAAGCCTGAGAATCTCATGTTGGATCGGTGGGGCAAGATTCGGGTGATGGATTTTGGCCTGGCTCGCGCTCCAGGACTCCAGCGCATTACGATTGCTAAAACTCTGGTGGGCAGTATCTATTACGCCTCACCAGAGCAGGTATGGGGGCAGATGCTCGACAATCGCAGTGACATTTATGCCCTCGGTGTCGTCTTGTATGAAATAGTGAGTGGACGCCGCCCCTTCACGGGACGCTCCATGCAAGAAGTGACACAGGCAATTACCAGTGGAGTACTTCACCCTCCCAGCACCTATAATCCAGAGATCTCACCTCAACTGGAACGCATCATCCTCAAAGCGATGGCTAGCGACCGCAACCAACGCTACGACGATGCTGGATTGATGGCCTATGAGTTACGTGAACTCCATCTGAAACCTCCACCTCCACCCACAGTTCACGAAGCATCTGATCCCAGTTTACCTGCACCACTCCGTACTCCCCGTCCTGCGGGAGAGCGTATCCTCATACCTCCTCCAAAACATGCACAGTCCCAGTATACGCCTTTTTTCGATGAAGGAGAACCAACACAACCACTCGTTGATGAGTCAGAGTTTTCACTTATGCATGCACGTAACACTGACACACCTCTCTCAAATACAGAACACAAAAGCGATGGGCCAACTCAGCACTTGGAAGGAACACCGGTATCTCTTCATCCGCACGTAACCAATAACCAGAGGGAAGTTCACATACAACGATCTTCACGAAAGACCCCTTTACGGCGTACTTTCTGGAACCAGTTACAAGACTTGTTCAGATCATCTACCCACTGAACTGTTGCACTCTGTGTCCTCAAGCGTTATACTTTCTATGAGGAAATCGCAAGAGAAGGACCATTCAGGAGAACTTTACGCTCTATGGATACATCACAACTAGGTATCAGCATCGCATTCGTAGCAGGGCTGGCATCATTTCTCTCACCTTGTGTACTGCCTCTTGTCCCTATTTATCTAGCCCAACTCGTCGGTCAAAGCGTCTATCAATCTGCCGACAATACAATGGAACAGCCAACACGTCTTGTCACCTTCCTGCATGCAACACTCTTCGTCTGCGGTTTTACGCTCGCTTTTGTCGCACTAGGCGCTACCGCTAGCACATTAGGCAGCTTTTTACATGCCTATCAGTTTGTACTACGACAAATTGGAGGTGTACTTCTGGTTATCATTGGCCTCCACCTGACCGGAATACTCAAAGTACCATTTCTTTACTGGCAAAAACGCTATGAGTTCCATCCTGCGCGTCCTGGCTATTCAGCCTCGCTACTCATTGGTGGAATCTTTGCCATCGCCTGGACCCCCTGTGTCGGCCCCATTCTCGGTTCTATCCTTTTCTTGGCGGCCAATGCAGCAACATTGAAGCTGGGTGTATTGCTCCTGCTTGCCTATTCTCTCGGCCTGGCCGTACCGTTCCTGCTTCTGGGCCTCGGCCTCAATCAAATGAGCAGTCTATTGCGCTGGTTCAAGCCACATCTGAACAAGATCGAAATTGGCACAGGAGTTGTGATGATAGCGGCAGGGATATTAGTCTTTTTCAATCTGCTTACTTATCTCAATCAATATTTCAATCTAGGATTGAACGTGTAAATCATGGCACAGAAACAGATCCCTATGGCAAAAGCATCTGATATCTCACCATGGATGGCAGCACTGTTGGTACTGTTCTATCTTGCACTACTGGCTGCACTTGTACTCCTGCCTGGTTCCTCACTGCTTGACCGCTTGCGCTGGCTCGATAGCGGCATCTGTGCTCAAATGCCAACACACTCGTTTTACCCAGGAGGCGAAGAATTACCGCTATGTGCGCGTAACACAGGAATTTATCTTGGATTTATCGTGACCCTTCTCACCCTCTATGCTACTGGACGTGGACGAGCTCAGCGCTTACCACCATGGCCTATTCTCGTCGTACTTGTCAGTGGAGTCGGCATTTTAGCTCTCGATGGCTTCAACTCTTTTTTTCTCGATCTCGGTCTGCCTCACTTGTACCAGCCACATAATCTGATCCGATTGGCAACAGGGCTCATCACCGGCTTAGCATTGGCAACGCTTAGCCTACCCGCAATGAACCGTTTGTTCTGGCTTACATATGACGAACAACGTAGCATCTCTTCCTGGACCACACTATTCTCGTATACTCCCGCCCTCATCCTCTGCTTTTTTGCAGTCATTTCACAAAGCGTATTAGTACTCTATCCAATTGCCCTACTCAGCACTGCGGGCGTTCTTACCACAATCAGTAGCATCAATTTAATTATCATCGTGGCCATCAGCAAGCGCGACGAGAGCTTTGAACGTTATCGCGACCTGTTGCCATTCTTTAGTCTCGCCCTCCTCTTTGCCATTGGTGAGATGCTGACTCTGGCACAGCTTAAGTTTCTCTTACTGCGTGTATTCGGCATCTAAGCTCTCGTCACGCTCTTCAAGATCAGCCCTGATCTCCATTTCCAACTCAGGGTCCAGGGCAACCAGTACTCCCCGTGGCATACGAGCCAGGCGCAACACAGCCTCACGTAAACGCTCTGGGGCCTGTTGAATCGTGCAACGCTCATGAATAAGCCGCTTGATACTCATATCGACATGAAAACGACACTCGCATCCCGGGCAACTCGCCAGATGGTGTTGCACAATCGCGACTTCTTCGAAGCTAAGCTCCCGATCAATATAGAGATGCAGACGGGCAGCTGTCTCAATGCAATCTGTACACTCCATAAAACTTTTCTCCTACCTGGTCAAGCCTTTCTCCTACTTGGACTCCTCAATAATTATCTGCTTATTCTAACATATTACACAGGGGCTTTCATTCCCAACGCCAATAGGATATACTTGATAGTACTTTCCTTTAGAAAGTTAGAGATAGCCGCGAGGTTGCTATATTGAGGAGTGTTTAATGCCGGGACAGTCACATTTTGAAGATCCATCCTCCGCGTCATTGGCGTCGGAACAACAAGCAACTGCTCCTACCGAGGATTTTGAGGCTGGTGTCCTTGCCCAACTGGACAGCTTGTATCGCACAGCCTTACGGATGACCAATAACCCACAGGAAGCCGAAGATCTGGTGCAGGAGACCATGCTCAAAGCGTTCCGTTTCTCTGATTCTTACCAGCGCGGGACTAACTTGCGTGCCTGGCTCTTCCGCATATTAAACACGTCTGCTATCAACCGTTACCGCAAGCAGGCGTCCCATCCTATTACCACATCACTACCTGAGGGGGAGGAGTTCTATCTCTACAATCGTATCAGGGATTTGAGTGGGCAGGAACTCACCGCGGGAGCTGAGGATGAGGTGCTGAGCCAATATTTGGATGAAGATGTCTATAAAGCACTCAGTGACCTGCCGCCCAATTTTCGGATGCCGATCATCCTGGCAGATATAGAGGGATTGTCGTATAAAGAGATTGCTGAGGCATTGCAGATCCCCATCGGTACCGTGATGAGCCGCATCTCGCGTGGGCGAAGGCAATTACAGCGGTCACTATGGGAATATGCCAAAGAGCGCGGCTACGTCAAAGAGGTATCTTGACATCCTCCCCATGCCTGGAAAGGCCGGGGATTCCCTCCCTCACGGGAGAGCCTTCCTGCTTCGTCGAGGCGTGCCAGATTGAGCTTTTGCCCGCTCCGGTCTTACCGTCTCTCCACAGGCAGCCACCGCGAGTCCCTCGGCCAGAATGTTGTTTGCGGCGTTGAGGTCGCGCTCATGGTGGACGCTACACTTGGGGCAAGTCCAGGAGCGCTCCTCAAGCGGAAGGGTTTCAAGGACATGGCCACAGTCAAAGCAGCGTTTGGAAGAGGGAAAGAACGTGTCAATCTTGACGAGCGTTCTGCCGTACCAGGCGGCTTTGTATTCCAGCTGACGGACGAACTCCCCCCAGCCAACGTCATGGATGGACTTGGCCAGGCAGTGGTTCTTGACCATGTTCTTGACAGCTAAGCTCTCGACGCAAATCGTTTGGTTCTCACGAATGATGCGAGTCGAGAGTTGGTGTTGATAGTTGCGGCGACGGTCGGCAATGCGTGCGTGAATACGGGCGACTTTGCGCCGTGCCTTCTCACGATTGCGCGAGCCTTTTTTCTTCTTGCAAAGGCGACGTTGTGCGCAGGCCAACTTCTTCTCGTCGCGGGCGAAGAATTTGGGGTTACCGATGGCCTCTCCAGCGCTCGTCACCACCATCGCTTTGAGTCCCAGATCCAACCCAACGACCTTGTTGGTGGGAGGAAGCGTCGCCATCTCCTTCTCAAGACGGATGGAGACGAAATAGCGCCCCGCTGTATCTTTCGAGACGGTCACGGTCGTGATCGTGGTGCCTTCAGGCAGCGGGCGCGACCAGCGGATATCGAGGGGGTCCTCCATCTTGGCCAGTCGCACGACCTTCCCATCCCAGGTGAAGGCACTCTTGGTATATTCAGCCGCCTGCTTGCCATGCCGGGATTTGAACGTGGGATAGCCAGATCGCCCCTCAAAGAAGTTGGTGAAGGCGTCGGCCAGATGGCGCAAGCTCTGTTGGAGGGGGACGCTGGAGACTTCACTCAGGAAGGCCTGCTCCCGCTGCTGTTTGAGGGCGGTCAGTCGCTTGGAGAGCTGATTGGTCGAGAGGCCGCGCTTGGTCTGTTTGTAGGTGTCGATACGCAAACGCAACGCGCTAGGTAGCCGGGGCGCATTGCTGCGCCCAAGCCCCCTAAGAACT
>Ga0070739_10007330_pt1 | contig 11759 bp, 9 predicted proteins | sample Coa_R1_7_FD_66445 | JGI IMG/M metagenome (GOLD analysis project Ga0070739, IMG submission 66445) | Surface soil microbial communities from Centralia Pennsylvania, which are recovering from an underground coalmine fire - Coalmine... | ecosystem: Environmental > Terrestrial > Soil > Unclassified ... | reverse complement strand
ATGACTTCAATGGCATCTCCAGGCTGCAATTCCGGCAAGTCGGGTGTTCCGCTCATGTGCGTCCCACAACTCGTATGCCTCGCCTGCCGATAACCCTAGTCCGCTCGCCGCTTCAAGCATTTTAGTCTGACTTGCGGGCCGAAGGCACGCGGTTTGTGGCCCAGAGGCGCAGTGGCAGGCTGGCGCAGCCACGGTCCCCGGCTGTTTGCAAAAAGTGGCGCGGTGGGCGCCGGGCTAGCCGTAACGCCACCGAAAGACAATCACTTGCGCACAGGTTTCCACTGCGCCACGCGATGGCGCGGTGGACGGCGCAGTGGACGGCGCGGCGTGGGCGGGGCGGCCCAGCCCCACGACAGCCCGGTCGTGGCTGCCCCGCCTGGGACCATGCCAAAACGGCCGAGGACATGGCCGCCATGCCCAGGACGGGGAGCGTTTCATCGGTTGGCATGGGCGAACGGTGTAGCCGCAGGCTGGAGAGGTCCATAACGGAGAGTTGGGCCTTCTGGCCTTCTGGGCGGCCGGAACCTCACGGCATGGCAACCACTTAGGACGCCGCCCCAACAGGCCCAAACGCCGAAAACGTGGGTCTCCTGGTCCGCATCCCGCCCCCGTAAACCAAAACCCTTGGCAAGCCCGGTGTCCGGAATCGTAGTTAAACCGGCCAAGCCTGACGCAGCCGACAAGAAGCTTATTTACCTTACCGACGCCATGGCTCTGGCCGTTCAACTCGCAAGGACTTCGGCTCCACAACCGATGTCGCCACGAAGGTGATGAAGAATTGCCATCCTGCTTGCGGCATGGCCAGGTCTTTGCCTTCCTCGCTGGCTATGGCTTCAGCGGCCGGCGGCAGACCAATCATCTTCCCCATCTCGTAGCCTTTGAGCACCACGCGTGTCTGGTCGGGTAGCTGCCGAACATTGTCCACCCAGATGGAGATGGGCTTTGACAACTTTTGGCCGTTGAGCGTATCGACCAGCAGGCTAGAAGGACCTTTTTTGAGCCCGGTGCTCCTTTTGCCGGCCACAGTCAGGTAGGTTCCAAGAGGGTAGCCGAACAGGCCGAGTGGTACTTTGCCCTGCCGGTCGAGCGACGGCTTTGGCTGCTTGAGGCTGGGCTTGGCCGCTGACGAGGCGGTATGGCTCTCGTTCGCCGGAGTGGGCTGCCGTTGCAGGACCAGGTAGCTATTACCGGAGCCAGCCTTGCCGCCGAACTCCGTCGGCCGTCGCTTGTCGCCGAAGCAGAGCTTCAGGGTGTCGCCTTCGAGCGCGTAAATGCCCTGGTCCACCTTGCCGGCGGTGGTCAGGTCCATTGCCTTTGGATGCGCGGTGGGATCAAGTTTGAACGTGCTTGGCGTTTTGGGGCTGTAGACTGCCACCAAGAGTTGCGGGAGCCCTGGGCGCGTTTGGAAGCGGACGGTGTGGCCGCGGAACACCAGCGTCAGCAAACCTCGGGCAACTACAGCGGGTGCCGCGGTGCCATCGACTTCCATCGTGGTGCTGCTCCAGGTGCCTTGAATCTTCTCCAAGTCACTGCGCATCTCGGCCTGACGGTCAGGTTGCGAGTGTTTGGCATCGCTGTCGGCAAACACGGGCCGAAGGATCAAACTTCCACCCACGGCCACGATGGCGATGAAGCAACCAACAGCAATCCATTTCAGCTTGTCAAGGAACATGGCGTGGAGGACCTCCGTCGCAAGGGCCGCTGCCGGGCTGGCCGCGGCCACGAGGGTACCGCTGCCGACAACCGCGAGCGCGGCCTGGGTGGTGGATGTAAGAAGTAGCGCCGGCGGCATGCCCTGGGCAGCCGCCTCGCTCGCCAGGACCGTGGAGAGCACCAAGCCACGGCGGATGAGCCGGACCCGCAACCGTTCTCGGGCTCGGGCTAGCCGCGACAGGACTGTTCCCTTGGGGCAGCCGAGCAAGCGGGCCGCCTCTTCGTTGGTCTTGCCCTGGAGATAGCACAGAATCACCGGTGCCCGGTACTTCTCAGGCAAGCGGCGGACCTCCTCATCGAGCGCGGCCTCGACATCCAGCACGGAATCGGATCGTGTTGGCTTGTCGGCCCGCATGGCCGTCCTCCGCTCATGGTTTCGGCGTCGGGCGGCTGCGCCGCGCGCTTTCATGGCGACCCGGTAAGCCACACCGTACAACCAACTCGCCAGGGCCGTCTCTTTGTGGATGGACCCGGCCTTGCGGGCCAAAACCAGGAAGGTCGCCTGAAAAGCATCCTCAGCATCCGCCGAGTTCTGCAAGATCCGTCGGCAGACGCCCCAGACAAGGGGGCCATGCCGCTGAAGCAAGGCGGTGAAGGCATCCTCGTCCCGGTCGGTCGCAAAACGCCGGAGCAATTCACCATCCGTCGCGTCGCGGGCCAGGCGCGGGCCGGCCAGCCGATTCAGGAAACGCAGAAGTGGATGGAGCTGTCGGCTTCTCATACCGCAGTCCTTTTGCGAAACGTTCTACCAGGTAGTGCCCACACGGCCCCTGGAGGCTTCCCAGATTTCGCCATACGCCGGAATGCATACACGCGGCAAGGGTACCGGCAGCAGACCGGTATTCTCGTGGCCGTTACCAGGGATTAGAGCACTGCACGATTGGGCGAGCGGGACATGCGAACGCCCTGCGGAAGTGCTTTGGAGAAAACCACTTTTTCTACAATGCGCTTGCCAGCGCCTTCACATCCCCCGTTGGCCGATGCGATCTGTCTCAGGGTTCAAAGCATTGCAGGTGGAACTCGACGCTCTTGTTCGTCTGGTTCTCGATGATGAACCACGATGAGCCGGCAGGAACCGTAACCGATTTTTCAAGCGTCGTTTCTTTGGAATCGATCGTCAACAGGATATCTCGCTTGGATATGTGCTTGCCACTTTGAAGGGCCTTGTACGCCTTGTCGGTGACCAGCGTCACGGCGAAAGGTCCCTGGGACGTGACTACCACTGGATTTGGAGTGACAGCCGGTCAAGAACAGCATGACCACAACCAGCACTACGGCACGATGGCTCATCCAGGGCGCGCGCATCACAGTGCCTCCTCTTCACCCATAAGGGTGGCTCACTCGTCCTCATCATCCACGACCCGCCGCCGCTGCTCCGGCCTGCGTTTGGGCCGATCGGAATTGCGCGCACCGTTGGCCGAGCGCCGTGCTTCCGGCTCTGCGCGATTGCGCTCGCGCGTCTCCCGGCCGTTACGCTTGGGCGACGATCGCCGCCGTCCTATGGCTGCGGTGGCCGGCTGCCGGTTGAGCAAAAGCACCAGGCCGGCGACCACGAGGAGCACAAGCGCAAATCCGCCCACGGCAAGGCCCAGCCAGAGCTTGTTCGATGACTCGGCTTCGGCCGGTGCCGTGACTGGGGTCACGTCGGCGGGCGGTGTGGACCGCTTGGCCGTGCGGCTCTCGCTTTCTGACGATTTGGTGCGCTGGCTCGGCTCCGGGACCGAAGGCTTGCTGGCGACCTGTGTTGGTTTGGCCGTGTCTGGTTTCGGTTTGGCCGGTGCTGCTTGAGCAACCGGAGGCGCGGCTGGCTTGGGATGATCCACGCGCGCCAGCTTGGCCAGGGCATCGGGATCATCGTCGAGCTTGGTCACCACGTCACGCACGAGATCGCGCTGCTTGAGGAAGAGCAGAGCAAAGCAGGTATCGATCACGGGGTTGGTGCCGGGGTAGCCGCCGTTTTGCCAGTAGCCCTTGACGTTCTGGTTGGCCAACAATGCCTCTGTGCCCCAGCGGTACCAGTCCCGGTCGCCAATGGTCGGCAGATCGTAGAGCGCGCCCATACGCTGCAAGCACCACAGAAAGTACAGGTTGGGCTGCGGCAGGTTCTCACTGCGGCCAGTCGGCTGGCCGATGTAGTTTGCGAGGGCAATCAGGCCGCGGGCGATGGCCGGGTCGTTGGCACGCTTGTCCGTGGGCAGGGCGGCATTGGCCGGCCGCTGGGCCGTGGCCAGGGCAGGCAGCAAAGTCGTCCACTGCGGGTTCGCCAGGGCCGTCATCACGTTGGCCATGCCCGTGGCGCTCGGCGTGAAGCGGATCGGAGCGTCGTCATCTTCGAGTCCGTATTCCAGGGCGAGGCCGAGCAGGCCGGCGGGAACCATGGTGGCCAGCGGCGGGTCGCCGCCGCCGCGCATGTAATGGTAGCCCCAGCTACCGTCACTGTTCTGGCTGGTCCGGAAGCGCTTGGTGATAAGCCGAAAGCTGCGTTCGACTGGAATGTGATAACGCCGAGCCGCGAACAGGGCCAGGATGGCTGACTGTGTCACTGAATTATCGGAATCGAACGTTGGCGGCTTCTCGGGCGGTGGCGGGACGCCTTTTTTCAGCTTTCGCTTGTGCTTGGGGGCTTCCATCAACTGAGCCGGGTTGTGCAGCACTGCCCAGCCCTTGCTTGCCGGCGCGGTGAGGTAGCGCGGGTGCTTGCGTCGCAATTCCTTGAGCAGACGTGCCTGCTCGGTGGCCGTGATCGTCTTGCAAGTGTACCCCCAACCGCCGGTGATCGTCTGGCCGGCGATGAGTCGCAGGGTCAAGACCTTGAGCAGGCGGCGGGCGAGTTCGCCCTGTTCGGTCTTGCGCCCGGCCCCTTCCTCGTTATAGATGAGGCGATCGAGGAACAGAATCGACAGGGAGATTTCATACGTGTTTTCCATCTTCGGCACCGCCTGGATGATGTAGGCGGTCGCCTGCCGAATGACGGGATGATGCCCCGAGATGCCGCCTTGCATCAGCGTCAATGCGGGCAACGCGGTATAGCCAACCAGATGGCTCTTGTCTTGCCCGGCCCAGGTGCCATCGGGCCCTTGCGAGTTGAGCAAGTATTGCAAGCCAGCCGCAAACGCCCCCAGCCGTTTTGCCTGCAGCTCCGGCGGCAGTGTGGGCGCAGCGCAGGCGAAGCCCGCCCAGCTCAGGCACACTGCGATGGTCAAAATGGTAACTCCGCGCCCCAGATGCGGCGCTTTGATTCGGCTGGACATGGCATCCCTCTGCATGCTGGAGAACGTCAGCGCTGCCTCGAGCGGGCGACTTGACGGGTCCATCATCCAAGCACGATGGTACCGACTGAAGCGGCCGGTCGCAAGAAAAAAACTAGGTTGGCTGAGTTCGCTGGGGTTCGACCCCTGCCGGCTTGCCCGGCAGGTGAAGCAGTTCGCGGGCTAACCGGCTGGATCGGACTCCACCCGACCCCTGCCGGCTTGCCCGGCCGGTGAAGGAGTTCGCGGGCTGCTAGCCGACGAACTGCTTCACCTGCCGGGCAAGCCGGCAGGGGTCGAGGAACGGGTGCCACGGCGTTCTAGCTGACGAACTGCTTCACCTGTCGGGCAAGCCGGCAGGGGTCGAGGAACGGGCGCCACGGCGTTCTAGCTGACGAACTGCTTCACCTGCCGGGCAAGCCGGCAGGGGTCGGACTCCAGCGAACTTTGCGGCCATCGCCATCGCCGCCTGCACGGTCCAAAGGAAGCTACGCAGGGCGATCTTTAAGGCGCTGCCAACAGCATGAGGACCGTCCGGCGGACGTGTTCGGGCAGGACGCTCCAACCGGTCACGAGCTGACGCAGCTCGGGGTTGTTGGCCAGCGCGGTCAGGCGAGCGTAGGTGTGGGCGCGTTCCTCGGCCGCTTTCTCCAGCTCGGCACGCGAGCGGTTTTCAAACTCGATCCATTCCCGCAGGCGGCGCTGGAGCGACTCCTCCGCCTTTTCCAGGTGCCGGCAGCGCTGGTCGATTTGCCGGCGGCGCTCGGCCAGCGCGGTCTGTTCGCCTTCCAGGGCGCTTCGCTTGGTCGCGATTTCCTCCGCCAGATCGGCCGCCTGTTGATGCACGGCCGTCAGCTCGGCTTCTGCCTGGGCAACAAGCGTGCGCAACTCCTCCAGTTCTTGCCGGCGGGGGCGAGCGGCCTGCTCCAGAGCCTCGGCCTGGGCTTGAAGGTCGGCCATCGTCTCCTGGGCGGCGGCCAACTGGGCGTTGCGGGTCCCGAGAGCTGTTGCCCGGCGGGTGAGGTCCGCTTCGCGCTCGGCCAGGACTGCCCGCTCTGCATCTACCAGGGCCGCCCGGCGGTTCAATTCCTGAAACGCCAGGACCCGCTCTTTTTCGCAGCGATAATGGAGAGCCAGGATACCGCTGTGCCGCTGCTGAAGAGCGGCCAGCGCCTCGTCCAGGTCTTCCTCCAGCGTCAGTCGTTCTTGTCGGAGCCAGCGGACTTCGGGTCGAGTTTCGGTTTCCGCGGCTGGGGGAGCCAACTCGTCACGCCCGCCTGTCCAGGTGGCCAGGGCCATGGTGGCCGTGGCGGCCTGGTCGCCGTCGCCGCTGGCGACACCGGCGAAGACCGCGTCGTGAACGGACTGCGCGCACAGATTCGTGGTGTCATCCATTGGCTCGACCTCGGCAAGATGGGTCATGATATGCAAGCGTGAGCGATGTCCGGAGAAGTATAGTACACGAAATGGGCCGACGGATCGCTTATGCAGCGCGCTGGGTAGGATAGGCTTCCAGCCTGTCCGTATGCGACCGGCCAGGCTGGAAGCCTATCCTACCCAGCGCGCTCAGGGGCGTTCCGCCATTACCAATTGAAAGGGAGCTAACGATCGTGCGGCGGACAAGGGCCGGATGTCGGTATGGAAGCCACGCCCTTGCAGGAGCGTCTGTACCTCAGGTAGCAGGAAGGTGAGGTAATACATAATGAAGGGCGGGAACTTCAGAGCGTTTCGCACATGCATGACGCCGTTGAACAGCCGGGCCACGACGTGGCGAATCGAGAAGAACGGCGGCGGGTAGGAACTCACGAAGACAAATCGGCCACCCGGTCGCAGGACCCGCCAGACCTCTGCGATAAACCGTTCTTCGTCTTTGGGCAGGATGTGCCCGCACGCTCCGAAGCACACCACGAGATCAAAGACTTGCCCAAACGGTAAAGCCAGGGCATTGCCGCGCACGAATTCCACGTCCGCCGTGCCGGGGGCGACGGCGACCCGGCAGCGACCAACTTCGAGCATGCCCTGGCTGAAATCGAGTCCCACCACGCGCTCCCGACAGAGAGGCCGCAAGAGTTCCATACCCGCCCCTGTACCACAGCAGAGGTCCAGACCCACACCGAACGGCGCCAGCGGCGTCAAATGCTGTCGCACGGCGTCCAGGATTACGTCCGGCGTGCGGAACGGTGTGTAATCGAACTTGGGGGCGAGCAGATCATAGCCGCGCTCGGTGGACGATAGGGCCTGAACAGCCAGCTCGAAGAATGTTGGCCCTTTGGGGTGGAACATGACAATGCCTCGGTCGGCGAGCCGGGGGAGGAGTGCCTCGGCCCTTCGTTTTCTATTGTAATGGCCGGACAGTGCCGTTGCCTTGAGGCGGCTTGACCGCCATAGTAAACCATTCCCGAGGCCGGCAGGACACGCGTGCTGCCAAGCCTCGTGAAGAAGCGACGACCTGTTGATATCCAAGGAGTGTCCTGATGCGAGCGGATGCTTTCTCGCCCCGATACCCGAATCGTGCCGGCCGTGTGGCTTTTGTCTCGACTTTGCTTCTGGGCCTGGCATGGCCCTGCCTGGGGCATGCCGATGATTGGCCGCAGTGGCTGGGGCCCCGGCGAGACGGTGTCTGGCGCGAAACCGGCATCCTGGCGACGTTTCCCAAGGATGGGCCGCGCATCCGCTGGCGGACACCCATAGGCGGCGGCTATGCCGGGCCGGCCGTGACCGGTGGCCGGGTGTATGTCCACGACCGCGTGCTCGCCGCCGGAGCACGCAACCCGAGCAATGCCTTTGCCACCAGCACCATTCCCGGCCGTGAGCGCGTCCTCTGCCTGGACGAGGCCAATGGCAAGGTACTCTGGAAGCATGAGTACAACTGCCCCTACGCCATCAGCTACCCGGCCGGCCCCCGAGCAACACCGTTGGTGCATGGCGGTAAGGTCTATACTCTCGGCGCGATGGGCGATCTGCTCTGCCTGAACGCCGGCACCGGCAAGGTACTCTGGTCGCACAATTTACCCAGCGAATACTCCACCCACGTTCCCTTGTGGGGTTACGCTGCCCATCCGCTGCTCGACGGCGACCGGCTCATCTGCCTGGTCGGCGGCAAAGGCAGCGAAGTCGTCGCGTTTCACAAGGACACGGGCAAAGAACTCTGGCGCTCGCTGACACTGCCTCGTGGCGACATCGGCTATTGCCCGCCGACGCTTATCGAGATCGGCGGCCGGCGGCAGCTCATCATCTGGGACCCGCAGTCGGTCCACGGCCTCAACCCCGCCACCGGCGAAGTCTGGTGGTCGCAGCCCTTCCGCGTCAACGCCAACATGACGATCCCCACACCCCGGCAAAGCGGCGCTCGGCTCTTCCTGACCAACTTTTATGATGGCGCCATGATGTTGCAGCTCGACGCCAAACGCCCCGCCGCGACGGTGCTCTGGAAAGGCAAAACTCACAACGAACAGCGCACCGATGCGCTGCACAGCGTCATGTCCACGCCGGTCATCAAGGACGGCTACATCTACGGCGTGTGCAGTTATGGCCAACTCCGTTGTCTCAAGGCCGACACCGGCGAACGGGTCTGGGAAACGTTCGCGGCCACCACGGGCGGCGAACCGGTCCGCTGGGCCAACGCCTTTCTGATCCCGCAGGGCGACCGGTACTTCCTTTTCAACGAAAAGGGCGATCTCATCATCGCTCGCCTCACACCCGCGGGCTACGACGAGATTAGCCGGGCCCATATCCTGGAGCCCACCAATCACATGCCAGGTCGGCCGGTGGTCTGGTCTCATCCGGCGTTCGCCGACCGGTGCGCTTTCATCCGCAATGATAAGGAGATTGTTTGCGTGGACCTGGCGGAGAAAGATAACCCGAAATGACTAGGGCTCGCGGGCTAAGACAATTCTCAGTGGCCTTGCGACCACCTACCTCACCGCTTTACGAGACGAGGCCAACCTGACCAGTTCGTTGACGGGCCATGAATGGTTAGGGCAGCGCGCCAAGCCCGGAAAGCCTGCCCACTGGACCGCGAGTTCCAGATAAGCCACGAACGTCGTCTTGTGCCACTCAGCGTTAAGCGGTGGATCATCGGCTACTGCCGGCACCGACAGGTTGTACCACATGCCACCGCTCACATTGGCCTTATGCTTCAAGTCCTGAGCAATGGGTACGGCGTATGGAAAATTGTGCGCTAACCGTTCCACCTTATCGGCCAAGAAGTCTTCCAGTTCGTTGACAGCCACCGAAGGTGGATAGACGACCAACGGGTCCGGATAGCAGCAGCCTGTCCATTCCGGGTGAGAGCCACAAAAGTCAACGCTACCAATTCGTTGCCAGAACAGTTTCAGAGCGAACGGCAGCACGCCGACTTCGCGTTCGATTCGCGCGATGGCTTCAGCGGTTTCTGCTTCCGGGCCAGGAAATACGTCGGCCGGGTGCTCGAACTCGAAGCCACACTGAGTAAGAGCCTGCGCCAGGCAGCGGATCGAGATGCCCACGGTGTTGATGCGATCTTCGAGCGTCATCGCCTGCTCCGGCAGAACAAGGCCCTATGCCGTGCGCTCGTTCCAGAGTCTCCGTGTTCTACCATGAGGAACGCGTTACGGAAATGGCTGTCAATTTTGATAGCGCCCTACCTCACCGCGTCAGACACGGCGTCCGCAGCCGGAAATTCTGACGGTCGCGGTCGAGGCGGGAGGCCAGAAACAGATCGGACCCACTGAGTAATGACGTGAAGCCGAACCGCTGCCGGATGGCGGCTTTGCATTCTTCCAGCCGGCGGTCGCGCTCTTCATTGGGATCCGGAAACAAGCCCGGCTGACAATCCACCTGCACCAGCGGCGTCAATTCCACTCCCAACAGCCGCAGCGGCAAACGCCGTCCGTAGAGCCGCTCGAAGCGGTCGCGGGCCGCCTCCTTCAAATCTCGGCCCTTGTCAGTCGGCACGGCCAACGGCACACGCCCGTTGGCCGTTTCGTAATCGCCATAGCGCAGGTAGACCGTCAGCCCGCGCGTCGCCTGCCCCTGAAAGCGCAGCCAGGAGACGGCGCGCTCAAGCAAGTAGTCGAGCATGCCTTTCAAGAAAGACAGGTCGGCGACAGGCGGATCAAAGCTGGCCCGTCGGCTGATCGATTGCGGCGGTCGATACGGCTCGACGGGCCGGGGGTCGATGCCGTGAGACTGATCGTGCAGGGTGCGCCCCGGCCGGCCAAACAGTCCCTGAAGCAGCGGCCGCGGCATGGCAGCCACCTCACCGACGCGCTGCACATTCAGCCGATCCAGCCGACTCTCGACCTTCGGCCCAACGCCGGGCAAGACACGAGTCGGCCAGGGGGCAAGGTAGTCGCGCTCGTGACCGGGCGGCACCATGACTTGCCGGCCCGGCTTGGCTTCGCGCGTGGCGACGCGCGCGATCAGCTTGTTCGTCCCCAGGCCCAGCGACACGCTCAGCTGCACCTCCTCGCGAATCTGCCGGCGAATCATGTCGGCGGCCTGCTCGGGCTGGCCGCAACCTGCCAGGTCGAGATAGAGATCGTCGAGAGCGGCCATCTCAACGCACGGCGTTTGTTCCGCGCAGATGGCCAGCATGTGCCGGGCTGTCTGCTCATAGCGCGGATACTCGCCGGGCAGAACGAGCAGCTCGCGACAGAGCCGTCGGGCTTCCACCAGACGCATGCCCGTGTACACGCCAAAGCGGCGGGCCTCGTAGCTACAACTGGCGACGACGCCCGTGCCCACCGCCACCGGCCGGCCGCGCAGGCCGGGATCATCGCGCTGTTCAACCGAGGCGAAAAACGCGTCGGCATCCAGATGCAGAATGGTGCGCTCAGCGTCCACGTCGTGGCCTCTTATCGTTCCTCTTCCATACTGTCCTTTTGTATAGGCGCAGAACTGCTGCTCTCTGTCAAGCTCCGTTGCACCTGCAGACTGCTGGCTTCTTGCGCGATGCTCGCCACGGCTTTCCTCGTCCTCTGACGGTTACCTCTGGCACCGTACTTGCAATGGAAATAACCAGACCGCCCACAACGGAATAGAGAGGTGGCACATGTTCGGACCCCGGCGTTATGCCATCATCGGCGTCCTTCCCGACCGGGAACAAACTCATAAGGCTTGCGCAGATCTGACCCAGGCCGGCTTCCGTCCCGACCAGATTGAGACAGTTATTCGCGATGAATATCGCCTCGACGACCCGACCTATATCGCTCCGCCTCATGTGCAGGTAGCGCGCGTGGCCGTCGCCTGGACTTTGGTGGGCGCTTTCCTCGGCTGTCTGTTCGGGATCCTGGCCACGAACTCCGCCAGCCAGGGGCTATTGGGTGACAGTTCGCTGGCCAGCATCTTCGGAGCAGCGCTCGGTACGCTTGTGGGTGCGGTGCTGGTCGGCTTCATCGCTTGGGCGCTCGTGGAGGCGGTCGAGGGCTTTTACGCTCAAGAGGTCCGGGCCGGGCGGACGGTCGTGCTGATTCACGATGACTGCCGCTTCGACGAAGCCGCCGAGATCCTGCGACGGCAGCGGGCCTATGGAGTCAAGAGGATAAGCCGGAATTGAGTGAATGGACAGAGAAGAGGAGCGCGTATGTTCACGGTGCGCTGGAGGTTGTTTCGTATCTATGGCATGCCTATCCGAGTCGATGCGAGCTGGTTGATCATCCTCGCACTGGTGACCTGGATGCTCGGCACCTATGTGTTTGCGGGGATATCGGGCCTGAGCATAATCGCCGTTTGGGCGCTGAGCCTGGCAACGGCGCTGGCCTATTTCCTCTGTATTCTCTTGCACGAACTCGGCCATGCCCTGGTGGCCAAGGCGCG
>Ga0070739_10007329_pt1 | contig 11759 bp, 10 predicted proteins | sample Coa_R1_7_FD_66445 | JGI IMG/M metagenome (GOLD analysis project Ga0070739, IMG submission 66445) | Surface soil microbial communities from Centralia Pennsylvania, which are recovering from an underground coalmine fire - Coalmine... | ecosystem: Environmental > Terrestrial > Soil > Unclassified ... | reverse complement strand
TGATTTTGTTGGTGCCGCAAGAGGGATTCGAACCCCCGGCCCCATCATTACGAATGATGTGCTCTACCAGCTGAGCTATTGCGGCTTCCGGGAAGACAGTTGCTGGAACCTCTTAGTCAACGCCGCCCCGCTTAGCAATGCCGCTGCGCGCTGCGCGGGGCCTGTCCGCGCGTTCCGGCCCTAATGCGCTCCCGCGGCCTTTGGCGCGCTATCCTTAGCTTCACCCCTGCGCACCTGCGCCTCGGCCGAGGCCGGGCGCGGCTCCTCCCCTGCACCGCCGACGCCCTCTCCTGGTTGAGCCGCAGGCAAGGGACTGGAGGAACCAGGTTGGGGCGTGCCCGCTTTCGCAGGGGGAGGAATCGCGGCAGGCTCGTCCTTTTCCAAGAGAGCTGCCGGCTTGGCCGGCGGCGCAACAGCCTTGAAGATCGCCTCCTCCGCCTGCGCTTTGCCGCCTAAAGGCTGATCCGGCTTCTTCCATATGAAGGCGTCGAGCTTGCCCGTCACAGGAGAGGCTGGCAGCCATTGCTCGGAGATAAGCCCATCGGCGATCCAGCATGCATCGCGTGGCGCGCGCGAGGCCCGCGCCAGCCACTCCCGCGCATAGCCCCCATCCCCGTGCTCCGCCTCCTCGAGCTCGGCCATGAGCAAGCACATGCGTGCCGTCGGCGGCTCGCTGCCCTGAAGGAGGGGCTGCATGGCTTCGCGGGCCGCCACATATTCGCAGGCGGCGATCGCGGCGCCCGCCACGGTCATCGCGCTCTCGGGGTCACTGGGCGCAAGCTTGGCGAGCGCGCGCGCTCTTGCGAGCCGGTCCGAATTGGATTCCCCCGGGCGCAAATCGAGATAGACTTTGGCAAGATCGGGATGCGGCGCCAGCGGCCAAGCGGTTTCGATGATTTTTGCCGCCTTGCGGTTTGCCCCCTTGCGCGCAAAAAGGCGCGCCGCAAGCGCAACCGCTGGAACGAGATCGGGCGCGCGCTTGATGGCCTGGCGGGCAAGCCGCAGGGCCTGATCGGGCTCGGTATTCTCTTTTTCAAGCCCAATCGCCGTCATCAGCACGGCGCGCTGGCGCTCTCTTGTTTTTTTATCGATGAGCGAGCCGCTCGTCTCAAGCACATCGAGCGCGCCCTCCCAATCTTTTGCCAGCACGTGCTTCTTGAGAACCTCGGCGGCAGTCCAAGGCAGGGCCGCAATCCCATGCGCCGCCGTCGCAAAATGGTGCGCCGATTCGACGTCGCCCCGCCGGTGGGCATGGGCATGCAGTCCACGCAGGCCTAAAAGACGCATGTCATCGCGCCGCGTCATCTCGCGGAAAGCCGCCTCGACGGCACGATGATCGCCGGTGAGCTGAGCCGCCTCAGCTTTCAAAAGGAGTGCCAGCGGCTCTTCCGGCAAGAGCCTTTGCGCCTCGGCTGCGGCTCGAACCGCTTGCCGGCCATCGCCAGTCCCGACGGCGACAATTCCACGCGAAAGAGCGCTGTAGCCCTTCTCCCGGCGCCTTGCCTCGCGCCCACCCGAGAGATGCTGGGGCAAGCGGAAAAGAAACAGCAAGAGGTTCCAGGCCGCAATCAGCGCTGCCACGATCGCAAGGAGCACCCCGGCTGCGACAAGGACCGTCGTCTCGACCCTGTAGCCTTGCCAATTCAGGACGATATCGCCTGGGCGGTCGATGAGCCAGCCAAGGCCGAAGGCAAAGGCGGCAAGCAGGGCGAAAAAAACAAGAATCCGGATCATAATGTTTCCCGGCGGCAGTTAGTCCGATCACACGGGCCAAGACTTACGTCTTAGGCTTGCCCAGTGCAGCGACGGCATCGGCCTCGATCTGCCTTGCGGCCTTGAGGGCTGCGGAGCGGATCTGCGCCGCATCGGCCCAGCTCTGGGACGCAGCCCTCGCCTCCGGCGGCAATTCTTGCCATAGGCTCAGCGCCTTATCGAGATCGTGCTCTTTGAGGGCGGATTCGATTCGGTCGATGAGCGCTTGAACGCCATCTCCTTCGCCGCCAAGTCGATGGATTCGCACGAGAGATTTGGCGTGGCGCGAGAGCGTACTAAAGAAATCCGCATTCTCCTGCCCTGACGACCCGCCGGCTGCGATCTTCGGAGCAAGCGACCCAAAGTCGGCTGCGAGCTGATGGTGACTTGCCACAGTGGCTTGGGGCGCGGCGCGCAGCTGGGCGAGGGCGGCGTGCGGAACGCCGAGTGCCTCTAGCGAGGCAAGCTCGCTCGAAAATTCGGTGCCGCTGTCTAACCGGCGCATTAAACTCTGGGCCACAACCGCGATCGCCTGTGCGCGCGAGGCATGCTGGACCGCCGCGCTCTCGCGCTCCGGCTGCGCCCTGGTCGCCCCTTTTGGAGCGGTCAGCGCCGGCTCCAATGACGCAAGCTTTTGTTCAAGAGCAGCGAGCCTTGTCTCGAGCGGGCCGGTGTCCGCTCCCTGTGCATGACCGGCCGCGCTCTCTTGGCCTGCGGCTGCAGAGAGTTTTTGCGCCTCGCTAGCGGCCTTGCCAGCCTCGTCCTTCGCGGAGGTTGCAGCCTCGGCGGCATTCGCCACAGCGCTCTCGGCCGAGGTCATTCTCTTTTCAAGAGATTCGAACCCGGCGCGTAAGGACGCGCTTGCCGACTCCTGCTTTGCTTCCAGACTATCGATGCGGGAAACCAATGCTGCGGTTTCACTCTCGCCAGAACGCTCGTGCGGGGAAATGCCGGTAATTTGCGGCCCGGCAAAGTGAAGGGCCGCAATGGCAGCGCCCGCGCCAAGGCCAGCGCCCGCGATGGCTGTTGCCGCAAGCGCAGGAAAAAGCCGGCGCGGTCTGTTTTGCGGGCCGCGGACTGGGGCCGCCGGCTCTAGCGCAGCTCGTGCAGAAGCCGCCGCCTCCGCATGAGCGGGCGCCTTCTCCTGATCGTTGAGCGCGGCGGCCAGCGAGTCCGGCTGCGGCGCATTGTTCGAGTCCCGCTGTGCCTGGGCAGCCGCATCGCTTTCGCTCGCGGAGTTGTCTGCAGTTGCGCCCTGCGCCAGCCCTTCCGCCAACGCAGAGCCATCCTGCCGGGGTTGAGCTAAAGCAGGCTCGCTCTCTTTGAGAAATTCTTCCTTGCTGCTGTTCATCGCGGCGCCGCCTTCAATTTCCCGGTCTTTGTAAAGGAACCCGTTGACTCGCGCAACGGCCGCAGGCGCGGACCAGAGCGCTTGCACCCCAAGAGCCAAAATTGGCGGCTAGGCAAGTCCTCATGCAGTTCAAGCCCGCATGGCCTCACGGCTGATAAAAAGACGAATGGGCTGCGGCCTGCTCTACTGCCCCGGTCTCCAAAGTTCCTTTGATGGCGTGGTAGCTGCACTCTCCGCGAGATGCCCCTTATATTCCGCACGAGCATGCATCTTTGTGCGCCTGCGCAAAGCTGGCGGATCGGCGCAATAATGGCAGCGAGCTTGGAGCAAGCTTGGTTTGCAACACTTCCTTGCCCGGCGCGTTTTGTAGGGAAGCGAGAAGGCAAGCATCTTATCGATCAGGCCGGGGAGGTCTTTTAGCCTGGAGCCGCAGTATCTCGCGTCCAGGCTGCAAAACGGGCAATGAGCTTAGACGAAAGATAGCTGCGCAGAACAGATTCCAGCTTTTGACGGGGATCGAAATTGGGGTGCGCTGACTCGAACCACGGGCTTCCCGCAACCTCTTGTTGAAAACGTTTTGAAAACATTCAACGGCATGAAGCACGGCTTGCAGAAGGTCCAATCGCGAGTATAGCTTTTGTTAACAATTCTTGGGGTTGCGGTGCGCGCGGACTTTGCACGGCATGAAGCAAGCAACGGACGAGTCAGCTAATTTGAATCGCAAAGCCGGTCGAATTAGGCTCGTTCTCTTAAGGAATATGAGCAAGGGCCCGGCATGATGCACCCGGTTGATAGCCTTTAGGAGGGCTCGATGTCCTGGACCGATGACCGCATCGAGTTATTGAAAAAACTTTGGCTCGAGGGCTGGAGCGCGAGCCGGATTGCCGCTGAGCTCGGCTCTCCGATTACCCGCAATGCGGTGATCGGCAAAGTTTACCGGCTTGGACTTTCCGGCCGTGCTAAACCTCAGTCCCGAGATCTCCCAGATGCGCCTGCCCATCAAAAACCAGCGCCGCGCCCTCCCAGCGCTGCGCGCGCGCCGCGATTTGCAGGAAATGCGGCTCTTGCGTTGGACTCGCTGGAGGCCGAGCTCCCCCTTCCAGAGGCTCCCAGGGATATCGTCGTCCCTATCTGCGAGCCAGTCACGATTCTGGAGCTGCGCGAGTCAATGTGCCGCTGGCCGATAGGCGATCCGGCACAATCCGATTTCCGCTTTTGCGGCGCTAAGAAGCTTCCCGGGCAGGGCCCCTATTGCGCCTGCCACTCGGCCATTGCTTTCCAGACCGTTCAGGAGCGCCGGCGGGACCGGAGATAGGATTTCCGGAATCTGGTTCCCTCAAGATAGAGTGTCCCAAAGCCTTTCCTAAAAAGCCTTTCCTAAAATGCAAGTTGAGCGGTGCCAGCATTGAGCCGTTCGCCGGGCCGCAGCCAATTCGATCGAGAAGCGGACCACGGTCATGCCGGGGCTTCCGGCACATAATCGGCTCTGCCCGTCCATGCGATTTTGAGCGGAATTGAGCAGCCTAGCACAGCGGACCGGGGGTGTTGAGCGGCGTTCCTGCCTCGACTCTTAAGGCTCGTTTACACTTGGCCGCGCGGCCTCACTGCCGGCTCAAGCCGTGCAATGAGGCTCGAGGTATCCCAGCGGCCTCCGCCCATCTCCTGCACCTCGGCATAGAACTGATCGATCAGCGCCGCGACGGGAAGGCTTGCGCCGTTCCGGCGAGCCTCTTCAAGGCAAAGCGCGAGATCTTTGCGCATCCAATCGACCGCAAACCCGAAACTGAATTCTCCGGCGCTCATGGTTTTGTGACGGTTCTCCATTTGCCAGGATTGCGCCGCGCCCTTGCTGATGATTTCCACAACGGCACCAGGATCGAGCTTTGCCCGTTTGGCGAAATGAAGCCCCTCCGCCAAGCTCTGAACGAGGCCTGCAATGCAAATTTGGTTGATCATCTTGGTAAGCTGCCCAGATCCGGGCGGCCCCATAAGACGGCAGGCCCTTGCATAACAACGAATGACACTTTCGGCTTTCGCGTAGTCGGCCTGGGTACCCCCGCACATGACGCTGAGCGTGCCGTTTTGGGCTCCAGACTGGCCGCCCGAAACTGGCGCGTCGAGGAAGCCCGATCTTTGCGCCTGCGCGGCTGCGTGGAGCTCACGGGCGATTGTGGCAGAGGCCGTTGTGTGGTCGACAAAAACAGCCGCCTTCGCAAGGCTTTTGAAAGCGCCTTGCGGTCCGAGCGTTACCTCGCGCAAATCATCATCGTTGCCAACACAGGCAAAGACGAGGTCTTGGCCTGACGCCGCCTCCGCAGGAGTCGGCGCAAAGCGCCCGCGAAACTCCTCAAGCCACCTCTCGGCCCGCGCGGCGGTGCGATTATAAACCGTGACCTCATGGCCTTTTGTTGCGAGATGGCCAGCCATGGGATAGCCCATGGTGCCGAGCCCTATGAATGCAACTTTCGCCATGAGCTCTCCCCGGCCCCTGAGGGCCATCCTCAATTGATTTTAAACTCGAAATATTTTGCCGCGATTCTGGCGAAAGTGCCATCAGCCATCGAGGAGGCCAGGGCTTTATCGAGCTGCGCTTTTAGCACCTGATCCTCCTTGCGCAGCCCAATGCCAATGCCTTCGCCGAAATAAGCTGGATCGTGCGGCACGTCCGCTACGATAATACAGCAGTTCCCCTCTTTACGTTTTTTCATGAAATCGAAAACTGCATCCTTGCTCGCAAGAACGGTATCGACGCGGCCCTCCGCAAGATCAAGGATCGCTTCCTCGAGCGTTGCATAGGGCCGGATCTCCGATTGCTTATAGACGTCCCCGGCGTAAGCCTCCTGCGCGCTGCCGGATTCGACGCCGATCGACTTGCCGACAAGCCCAGGCGGACTCATGTCAAGGGACGAGTGCTCTTTCGAAGTGAGGAAAGACGAAGGCATGCGGACATAGGGCCTTGTAAACGCAATCTTCTGTCCTGCGTCATCGTTGATGTCCATCGCCGCCATGATCGCATCATATTTGTTCGCGAGAAGGCCAGGGATAAGATCATCCCAATTCTGCGCGACGAAGGTGCAGCTAACCCTCATCCGTTCGCATAAGTCGCGCGCAAGGTCGATTTCGAAACCGGAGAGCTTGTTGCTCTCGAGATAATTGTAAGGCGGCCTGGCGCCTTCGCTCGCTATTCTCAGTGTGATTGGGGCGGCTTGCAAAAGGCTTGGGCCCGGAAATCCGGCCGGCAAAGAGAGCAGCGTGAAAAGGAAAGGCCCAAGAACATAAGCCGCGGGCTTCAAAATACGGGCGCGGCGATTGCGAATGCCCAACGGTCAGGACCCCTTGATTTTTTCGGATCGAGCCATCCCGGCTTGGCCCGGGGACCGGTCCTGCGCTTCATAGTGGCACGCTTGAAGGAGGGCAAGCCGCCTTCTATAACTGAAAAAAGCCTTTGCGGGAGCGGTTATGGCGAGCGAGCAAGACGTTCTCAAGGCGTTGCAGGCCGTCCCCGGACCGGACGGTAAGACGCCGCTGCCGCAGTCTGGCGCGCTCTCCGGCCTGACGGTAAAGGACGGTAAGGTTTTCGTTTCGATCACGGCCGATCCGCGCAGGCCGGCAGCCTCAGAGCCGGTGCGCGCCGCGGCCGAGACAGCGATCCGGCGTCTGCCCGGAGTTCAGCGCGCAATCGTGAGCCTCACCGCGAGCAAGGCGCCCGCGCCTTCGCCAAGGCCGCAGCCGCCGCGCGGGATTGCGATCCCGGGAATTTCAAACATTATCGCCGTGGCTTCGGGCAAGGGCGGCGTCGGCAAATCGACCTGCGCGGTCAATGTGGCGATCGCGCTTGCGGGTCTTGGCTGGCGGGTTGGCATTCTTGATGCCGATGTTTACGGCCCCTCGCTCCCTCGCCTGCTCGGCTTGAATACGAGGCCTGCTGCCGAAGGCCGCACGATTCAGCCGCTTGCCGCCTATGGCCTGAAAGCGATGTCAATCGGTTTTCTCGTCGATGAAGAAGAGGCGATGATCTGGCGCGGGCCAATGGTGATGTCGGCGATCCAGCAACTCCTGCGCGACGTCGCCTGGGGCGAGCTTGATTGCCTTATCGTCGATATGCCACCGGGGACCGGGGATGCGCAGCTCACGCTTGCGCAAAGCGTCGCGCTTGCCGGCGCCGTCATCGTTTCGACGCCGCAGGACCTCGCCCTCATCGATGCGCGCCGCGGAATCGCCATGTTCAATAAGGTCGCGGTGCCGGTCCTCGGCATCATTGAGAACATGAGCTACTTCATCTGTCCGCATTGCGGCGGGCGCACCGATATTTTCGCCCATGGCGGCGCGCGCCACGAGGCGGAAAAATACGGCGCCCCGTTCTTAGGCGAGGTGCCGCTCGATATCGCAATCCGCGAGCAGTCGGATTCGGGACGCCCCGTCGCAGCCGTTGATCCTGATGGCGCGCTTGCCAAAGCCTACCGCGCCATCGCTGAGAAGGTGAAGGCGGCGCTTGAGGCAGGCCGCGCCCGCGCCGCGCCGAAAATTACGGTCGAGTAACGGCCCCCCACCGCACCGGATCTTACCGGAGCGCTTCAGGTGAAACATCTGGGTCCGGTTTGCGGCCGCTGCGCGAGAGCAAACGCGCAGCGGCAAGCAAGCTCGCGGGCATGCGTTCCAAACCAAGCTTCACTTTGGACAGATATAAATGGTCGCATGATACGATTGTGCAGCAATGGCCGGGCCCGATTGCGCGCCTTTACCACGCGCAACCGTTGAGCGGGGAGATTGCAGAATGAGCGGCTACCGGGAGTACACCTATGAGCGCGACGGAAAGGGAAGAAGGGCCAAAATCTATGCCTTTTTCGCAGTTCTCTCTTACGTTTTGATTGCCCTTTTGCACCAGGCCTTCTCGTGGATCGGCCTGAATGAGCTCTCTAAAGGGACGGCGATCGATTTAGCATTTTATGTTGGCTCGCTCGGCTGGGCCGGCTTATTCCTGCTTCTCACCTCCTCCTTCGATAAGCATTTATGGAAGCTGCCTGTGACGAGGCGTATTGCCGCGCTGCTCGGCGAAACCATTCCCCCGGATCTGTCGGGCAATTACTTGGGCATATTGAGCTTTAATGTTGGTGGCGTTGAGCAGAAAGGAAAAGTGAAGGTCGGGATTGTGCAAACATGGCAGCGCATGGCCTATACGCTCAATGTTCTCGATCCGAAGATGGGGGCGGGCGGGGAATCGCATGGCCGGCTCTTCCACATCGAAGGCCCTCTGGCCGATGACACAGTTCGGCTGGTCCACACCTACCGCTACCGCCAGATGCGGCCGAACCCCTATGGCTCCGGACAAACCCAGATCACCATCGAGGGCACATCGGCTTTAAGGTTTAGGCCCAGCAAGAATGGGTGGATCATCGACGGCAACTATTATTCCAGCGAGGGCGCCACCGGCACAATCGAGCTCCAGGCAGCGCCGTGAACTGGGCATTAAATGTACAAGAACGTCATTGCGAGCGAAGCGAAGCAATCCAGTGCTGCCCCTGGATTGCTCCGGAGCTCACGCTCCTCGCAATGACATCCAGGGTGCGCATTAGAGGACGCGCGCGATGCCGCGCTCTTGAATTGCTTCGTCATGCCCGGCCTTGAGCCGGGCATCCAGAGTCACGCGAACCCGTTCAAACACTTGCGTCTGGATGGCCGGGTCAAGCCCGGCCATGACGCGACCGCAATCCCAAATCTGTGGCCGCCCCGGCCACGTCTTTCCATTCATCGCACGGTCGATCGCGTGCGGCTCGCGCGAACCCATTCAAACACGTGTCTGGATGGTTAGCTAGCTCGAGCCCGGCCACGACCGGAATCTGGGCACCCTTATAAATGTATTCTCAAAAGCACATCTGCACGCGCTCGCCAGCCGTGGAAATGAGGACGGCTACGCCATCGCTCGGAACAAGGGGCCACCGCCTTCATGGCTTCGCCCTCGCTTCGATGGCAGGACGGCATATTTCCTCAATTTTGGAGACCTGTTCAGCGATGCTCTTGCCCAGTGCATCATCTTCACTTTTCAAAGGGCGAAAAGCGATCGCGCGCTTCTCCTTCCAAAAGGCGCGGTCGCCTTTATCTCCCTTCGACATTTCCTTGTTGCGAAGAAGATCATCGACCGCCCAATTAATCTCCATACGGCAACGCCAAAGCTCATCGAGGGGTTTGGCGGCCTCACGACCAAACACTGCGGCAAACGAGTATTTTTGCGACCGGAACCGGCCAAAAAAGTCCTGATGTTCGAGTAATCTCGCTTCTGGGGCGAAATTCGCATCGGTCGCAATCACATCAGGAATTCCCTCCTTCTTCGCCATCTCATGCGGGAGAACCCACGGACCACGCGCCGATCGCAGAATCTCCTCCATCTCATAAACGCTCGCTAAGGTGGCTTCCGCAATTTCAGCCTGTCGCTTGCCTAATGTCTCGGATCGCCACTTTCCCAATCCGCGCCAACCGATCCAGGCAGCAGTACAGGCAGCCCCGGCGGTGAACACCGGTGCGATGGCTTTGATAATTTCGCCGATCTCGGTCCAGCCCATGCGCAGTCCATTTGAATATTTGATAAAGGATATTATCACACATGCAGCCAAAGTCTTTGAAGAAACGGTGAACCTCTCGGCCGCACATCGCCTCAAGACATTAAGATTCTGAGCGAAATCCACGCTACCCCAGCACCCTCCGCACCGCCTCGACAAGCTCCCCTTCCGGCACGCTGAACTGCGCTTTGGCGCGAAGCTCGACGTAATCCGCGCGATGCTTGGTTGAGGCGGCAAGATCGGCGCCGAGAAGAAGATCGCGGATCGTCACCTGCGGACCATCTTTATGATCGCGCTCGTTCGAGCCTTGGATCACGGCGCAGGGAGAGCGGCGCTTATCCGCATATTTGAGCTGCGCATTCATGCCCGCGGCCCCGAGATAGGGCTCGGCAGCAATCCCGGCCTCGCGCAGCTTCGCAACAAAGCTTTGATAGCGGGCGAGGTGCTCTCTATCGAGCACGAGGACCACAACAGGCCCGCGCCGCGCCGCGCCCGCAACAACCGGCGAGTTGATCGCTTTCAGCGCCGCATAGAGCCGCGAAACGCCAATGGAAAAGCCAGTCGAGGGGATATTCTCGCCGCGGAAGCGGCCAATGAGCCCGTCATAGCGCCCGCCCCCGCCGACCGAGCCAAAGCGCACGGGCTTGCCATCTTCGCCCGCGATCTCGAAGGTTAGGTCAGCCTCGAAGACGGGCCCCGTGTAATATTCGAGCCCGCGCACGACAGAGGGGTCGATGCGGATGCGGTCCTCATATCCCGCTGCGGCAATGAGCGTTTCGATCTCTGCGAGTTCCGCGCGTCCCTGCTCGCCGGTTTCATTGCCGCCAAGAGTTGCTGCCAAGCCATTCGCTGCCGGTTTTTCCGGGCCGATCAGCGCGAGCACAACGCCGGTCTGCTCCTCGCCCAGTCCCGCCCCCTTCGTAAAATCGCCGCTCTCGTCCCGCCGCCCCGGCCCGAGCAAGAGCCGCACGCCCTCAAGCCCGAGGCGATCATATTTATCGATCGCCCGCAAGACCGTGAGTCTTCGCCCGGCGTTCTCCTCGCCGCCCAGGCCAATCGACTCAAGCACCCCATCGAGTACCTTCCGGTTGTTGAGCTTGATTACATATTGCCCGCGCTTGATGCCGAGCCGCTCCAGCGTATCGGCGGCCATCATGCACATCTCGGCGTCCGCCGCGGGGCTCGCCGCGCCGACTGTATCGGCATCGAATTGCATGAACTGGCGGAAGCGCCCGGGCCCCGGCTTTTCGTTGCGGAACACATAACCTGTCCGGTAGCTGCGGTAGGGCTTTGGGAGGCGGTCGAAATTCTCGGCCACGAACCGGGCGAGCGGCGCCGTCAAATCATAGCGCAGAGAGAGCCAGCTCTCGTCCTCGTCCTTGAACGAAAAGACTCCCTCGTTCGGCCGGTCCTGATCGGGCAGAAATTTGCCGAGCGCCTCGGTGAACTCGATGGCCGGCGTCTCGACCGCCTCGAAACCGTAAAGCTCATACGTCTCCCTTATCGCCGCGAGCATTTTCTCGCTCGCCGCAATCTCCTCCGGCCCGCGGTCGGCAAAGCCGCGCGGCAGTTTGGCAAAACCCGCGCCCGCGCCCATTTTCTTCTCTCTCATGGGTCAAAACAGTTCCCGGGGCCGCAGTTCTAGGGAGAGGCTGCTGCTGGGGCAAGCCGGGCCCATTCAGGCTTGGCCCTTGGATAGGCGGGGAAAGCCCCTATATTTGCGCCGCGGGGGGAGCCCCCCGGAAAAAGGGGAGAAGACGCATGTCACCCGACGAACGCCAGTTGCTTACAGATTTGTTCGGACGCATCCGCAGCACGGCGAACTCGCCGCGCGATCCGGAAGCCGAGGCGTTGATCCAGGCTGAAACGAGGGCTCAGCCATATGCGCCCTATTATCTGGCCCAAACAGTTCTCGTCCAACAGCAGGCGCTGAGCGCCGCCAACGACCGCTTGCAGGAGCTCGAGGGGAAGGTCAAGGACCTTGAAGGCCAGGCGGCAGGCCGTTCGCGCGCGGGCGGTTTCTTGAGCGGGCTTGGCTCGTTGTTCGGCAGCGGACCGCCGCAGCCGCCGCGCGCGCCTTCAGCGCCGCCCCGGGAGCGCGG
>Ga0070739_10007326_pt1 | contig 11761 bp, 11 predicted proteins | sample Coa_R1_7_FD_66445 | JGI IMG/M metagenome (GOLD analysis project Ga0070739, IMG submission 66445) | Surface soil microbial communities from Centralia Pennsylvania, which are recovering from an underground coalmine fire - Coalmine... | ecosystem: Environmental > Terrestrial > Soil > Unclassified ... | reverse complement strand
GCGGCGGATAATCTCCGAGTTGTTCAGGCGCTCTTTGCGGATGAGCTTCAAGGCCACAAGCCGGTTAAGTTTCCAGTTGCGTGCCTTGAACACCTGTCCCATGCCGCCTTCGCCGATCCGTTCCAGCAGCACATACGATTCCAGCAACAGCTCGCTCGCTCGGCCCTGGAAAATCTGATTGACCTGATACGGTGTCAGCCAGCCGCGGCGAATCAACTCGCCTGCCAAGCTCTTGAAGTCGGGGAAGAAGCGAGCCAACGGACCGGTGACTTCGGCGAGCTGAGCGGGTTCCAACAAGTGATAATATTGCAGAATGGCGGCGAATTTACTGATCGGATCCCCGGCCATTGGGAGCCTCCCTGGGCGAGCAGGGGCGGAGCGCTCTAAATCCAGTAGGGCAATTGTAACGGCGACGTATCCGCGTGTCACGCCTTCATTCGAGAAAAGGGCCACTCGCCAAGACGCCAGGACCAAAGCAGAAAAGCGACGGCCCCGGCCAGCAGTGTCAGCAAGCTGGGCACGACGAATTGCCGTCCCGAGGCGGCGTAGACATACAGCCAGCCGGCCAGCGCCAGGCCGCACGGCAGCGGAGCGAACCAGATGCGAAACGGCCTCGGCCGCTCCGGTTGCATCCGGCGGAGCAGAAATAGACCAACGATTTGACCGACGAATTGCACGAGGATGCGTGTGGCGAGGAGCGCTTTAATGACATTTTCCAGATCGAAGAAGGCCCATAGCAGCGTCAGTCCGCCGACGAGCAACAGAGAGACGTTGGGAATAAGCAGCCGCGGATGAACATGGGCGACGGCTTGGAAGAAATGTCCGGCTCGCGCCGCCCCGTAAGGAATGCGTGAATAGCCCAGCAGACCGGCGAAGACCGAGCCGAAGCAGCTGCCGATCAACAGCAACGTGATAAGCTGCACGGCCCACAGTCCGTGGATGCGTCCCATGAAATCGGCCGGCAAGCTGTATTCGTCCTTCCAGCGCTGGCGGCTGGCCAACGCCTCCGACCACGGCACCGTGCCCAGCATCGCCAAATGCAGTGCCGTAAACAGCACGCACACCAGCACCGCGCTGAGCAAAATGGCGCGCGGGATCGTCCGCCCCGGATCGCGAACTTCTTCACCGATATAACAGATATTGTAATATCCAATGTAGGAATAGAGCGCCATCACCATCGTTTCGCCGAGCGCTCTGCCCATGTTCTCCGGCACCGATTCGCCGAAATCGAAAGCTCTTGCGGCATCGAAGTGCAGGAGGCCCTCAATACAGATCCAGGCGATCACGCCGAGGACGCCCAGCCACAAGAGCACCGTCAACCTGCCCAGCACTTCAATACGGCGATACAGAAGCACCAGGATAAAAACGCCGACCGCCACGGCTCCCAGTCTTGCGGGGCTTATCGTCACATCGATCTGATCCTGTGGTTCGTGTCCGGACCACAGCACGATTTTCAGCGTGTGTTGCCGGTTGTACTCCTGAAACTCCGGGCTGAGCGACTGCGAGAACGAATCCATAGCGATGAGGCCGGAGGCGATTTCCAGCGGACCGCTGAGGAGAAATTGCCAGATGAACAGAAAGGCCATCAATCGGCCCCAGCGCTGGCGGCCATAGCACTCCAGCAGATACAGATACGAGCCGCCCGAACCCGGCAGCGTCGCTCCCAATTCGCTCCAAACGAGACTATCCAGAAGGATAAGAACCCCCGCGACGAGCCAGCCGAGAAGGGCGTAGGGGCCGGGCAGTTTTTCGAGCATCAGCGGAATGGTGATGAACACGCCGGCGCCGACGATCATGGTCACGTTCAGCGCCGTCGCCTGCACCACACCAAACTGACGTTGCAATTCGCCCTTGTTCATTATGATGCTTTCATGTCGCCGTATTCACGCAACCTGTTGAGCATCCATGCCGCCGTCGTGCTGTTCGGCTTCGCCGGCCTCTTCGGCGATACGAGGGTTCTTCCTCTGTCTTCGGTTGTCATCGTTTTCGGGCGCGTGGTTTTCGCCTCCGCGGCGTTGCTTCTTGCTTCTCTGGTGCAGAAAAACATTCTGCGATCTGTGTCCCGGCGCAGCGTCTTCGCCTTTGCCCTTCTGGGCATTCTGCTCGCGGCGCATTGGACGACCTTTTTTCAGTCCGTGAAGGATGCCGGCGTCGCTCTGGCTCTTATCACGTTTACGACGTTCCCTGTCTTCGTCGCCTTCCTGGAGCCGTTATTCTTCCGCGAGAGACTACACGCCGTCGATGTTATTCGCGCCGCCCTTGCCCTGGCCGGCATCGTTATCCTCCAGCCGCGCTTCGAGGTGAACGACCGTGCCACGCAGGGCATTCTATGGGGCATCGCCTCCGGCGGGACGTTCGCCCTTCTGACGCTGCTCAATCGCCGATTCGTGCGACAGCATTCCAGCATGACCATTGCGCTGTATCAAGATCTTTTCGCCGCCGCGGTTTTGCTGCCGTTTGTTTTCGCCGGCGGGCAGTCGATCACGATTCGCGATCTGTTGCTGCTCGCTGCCCTCGGCGTCCTCTGCACAGCAGTTGCGCATTCGCTGTTCATCGCCGGTATGCACGGTGTTTCAGCGCGGACGGCGAGCATGATCGCTTGCCTGGAGCCGGTGTATGGGACACTGCTCGCGGTCCTCTACCTCGGCGATAGCCTGCCGCTGCGTACGATTCTGGGCGGCATCATCATTTTGGGGGTGGCTTTTCATGCCACGGTGAAACCAAGAGTTTAGCCGCGAGCCGTAGGCGAGCGGGGTCGCGTAAGCGCCCCGAGGGCTTCGCTCTCTCGGGGCGCTTACGCGACCCCGCTCGCCTACGGCTCGCGGCTAAACGAATTGAATCGATGTTGCGATCACTTCTTCGATTCCGGCGCTCGGGTAGTCGGTCCTTGAATCTGTGCGAGGCGGACCTGCGCGATGTCGGCGTTGCGCGTGTTCGGAAAGGTCTGAATGATTCGTTCGAGGTAGATTGCGGCTTGCTGCGGTTGCCCTTTTTTGAGCCACGTCTCGGCCAGCGACAGGTACAGACTGGTCAGCCGTTCGCCCATCTGATCGCAGGCTTGCTTGGTATATTCCGGGTTGGACTTGATTTCGGCGGCCAGCTTGCTTGCTTGCTCCCCTTCGCTCAGATCGGAGTAATTGGCAATCAGGTTCTCGCAGCGGTCCAGACAAGAGAGATAGTGGTGGTGCTGGTAATCCTCGCGTGCCTGATCGAGCAGCTCCTGGGCAACCCGACTGCGCGAGTTCTCGGGCGGCGTCACGCGGCTGGCCAATGTCACCAACAACTGGCCGCCTTCGCGCGCCGCTTTGGTGCCGGGATACGTCCGCACCAATTCCGTAACCGTCTCGACGGCCTGCGGAACCTTACCGTTCTCGGCGAGCTGCCGGGCCTCCGCGCAACGGCCCGCTGCCTGCTGCTCCAAGTCTTGCAACAGTTGACTGGCCCGCTTCTGAAGCGCTGCATCCTTGGTGTTCTCGGCGATCGGCTTGAGTAGGACAATGGCTCGCAGGTAATCGCCGACGGCAATGGCGTGTTTGGCTTCGTCGATGTCGCGGTTGAGATTCGGCGCTCCGTTGGCAAGCGTCGGGCTGAAGAACAGCTTGTTCAAGCGATCGTGCAGCGCGGGGGCTTCAATAAAACCTTGCTGATAGCCAAGAATCTTGCCCTCGGCGCTGGCGAAAACCAGCGTCGGATAAAACTCCACTCGCAGCGCTTCGGCCAGCTTGGGTTGATGGTCGGCGTCAACCTTGAGCGGGATGCAACGCTCGTTGAGAAGCGCGACGATGGTTGGATCTTTGAAGGTGCGCAAGTCCAGCTGCTTGCAATAGAAACAGTTCTCGGTTTCCACATCGATGAACAGCGGGCGATTTTTCTCGACGGCTTCTTGGCGGGCCTTCCCGTAATCATGCCGCCATTCCACTTCCTGCGCCCTCGTGGACGCCGGCAAAACCGTGTGCATCAACGCGCCGACGCAACACAAACCAATCAGACGGAGGAAGTCGCGACCTCTCATGCTATCAACTCCGTTATCGAAAGGATGAAGGAGAAAGGATGAAGGATGAACCAAGCGCATCACTTTTTTTCATCCTTTATCCTTCATCCTTCATCCTTCATCCTTTCACGCGCGAGGGTGGGCCTTGTGATAACTCTCGCGGAGACGTTGAGTATTCACGTGTGTGTATACCTGGGTGGTGGCCAAGCTCCGGTGCCCCAATAACTCCTGCACACTGCGGATGTCGGCGCCGGCATCGAGCAAATGCGTGGCGAAGCTGTGCCGCAGCGTGTGCGGGCTGGTGCGCGGATCGAGGCCGGCTTGGGCGAGATACTTTTCCAGCAGCCGTCCAACGCTCCGCGAGGACAGGCGCGTGCCGTTGCGGTTGAGGAACAGGGCAGGCTGATGCACGGCGCGCGGACCGGCCAGGTTCTGGCGTTCCGGCAGCCATAACTGGATAGCTGACACTGCCTGTGGCCCTAATAAGGCCAGCCGCTCTTTGCGTCCCTTGCCGCGGACCATCGCCACACCGTCGTTTAGCTCGACGTCTTCGATGTTCAACCCGGTCAGCTCGCTGACGCGCAGACCTGCGGAATACAGCGTTTCCAGGATGGCTCGGTCGCGCAATCCCAGCGGCGTTGCGGCGGGCGGAGTTTCCAACAAGCGCATCATGTCTTCGCGGGAGACAAAATGCGGCAAGCGTTTGTCCTGACGCGGTCCCCGCAATCCCATCGCGGGATTGGCCGAGAGCGTGCCCTGCCGGCACAAAAAACGGCACCAGGAACGGATGGCGGCGAGGCGGCGTCCAATCGTGCTGCGAGCGTAGCCCTGTTCGCTCAACCAGGCCAGGTGAGCACGCAAGAGGCGGGTCGTCAATTGTTCCGGCCGCGGCGCGTCCGTGCCCAGGCGCGTGCGGAAGAAGTCGAGGGCCTGTGTCAGATCCTCGCGATACGATTTGACCGTATGCGCTGAGGCGTTCTTCTCCAACGACAGATGACGCAGGTATTCGGCCAGAGCTTCTTGCATGTTGCTCAACCTTGCGGCGAGCGGGGTCGCGTAAGCGCCCCGAGAGAGCGAAGCACTCGGGGCGCTTACGCGACCCCGCTCGCCAAAATCAAGCACTCGGGGTGCTAACACGACCCCGCTCGCCCAACGCGCTCAAAATCGCGGCGCAGAGGCCGCTTGTTCGCGAGCCTTTTGGGTCAGCACCGCCGCGTCGAACCAGTTCAGGCTCAAGTTCGGATCGTCGGCCTGGGTGCGGAACGTCTCCAACAGCGGCACCCGGCTGGCGTCATCATATACGTAAACGTAGCGCTCTTCGCCCTTAATAAGCGCCAGGACGTTGAACTCCCGCCCCACGCACCACCTCATCTGTTTGGCCAATGGAGGACCGTCGCCAGCAATAATCGTCCGCCGCCGAGCCATCCTGCGACGAAAAATCCGCTGTGTTATGCCGCTTCGGCAGAGTTACGCCCTTGTCAACCGCCTTGTTAGAGCAAATCGCGCAAACCGCGCAAACCCACTTCTTCGCGCGTCACGAACGGCTCGCCGTAACCCGTACCGATGGCCCAGCCCCAGTAACGCGCGCGGTCTTTGATGTCGTCCAGCAGCGTTGGCGGGGTGGTTGGACGGCCCTCAATGAACTGCGAACGGTAACAGGCCAGCGCCCGCATTTTCGTGTCTAGATGTGCGGAAATGTCCAAAATGAACGAAGGGCGCGGATGAATGCGAAGATGAACACTAAAATAATAAAGGATTTGTTTGGGATAATGCGGCTCGCCCGGCAAATCGCAGCGCGTGAGCTTGGCCCAGAAACGCGCGGCATCGACCAGAGCGCTGGCGGCGACGTGATCGGGATGGGCGTCGTCCCAATAGGGGGCAAAGAGGATGCGCGGCCGAAGCTGCCGCAGCACGCCGGCCAGGGACGCACGGGCTTCGAGCGTCGCTTCCAGGCGGCGATTGGTCAGACCGAGATTGCCGCGCCAGGCCAAGCCGAGAACCTCAGTGGCTGCCTTGGTTTCGCGCTGGCGGATCTCCGGGCTGCCGAACGGCGTCGGTTCGCCGTCGGTCAGATCGAGGACCCCTACCTTCGCTCCTTGTGCTTGCAGAAGTGCGATGCTGCCGCCGACGCCCAACTCGGCGTCATCGGGATGCGGGGCGATGACCAGGTAATCCAAAGGTGCCATGGTTTCGTCTCTATAACGGATGCGGTCGAGCCAGCACGGGCACAGCGGCGCAGGCGTGCTTGAATTCGCGCCGCCGCGCCTTTACTATCCTACTGGACAAATCCGAGCCGCGCTCGCAACGCCTACTTTCTGAGCCGCGCACGCAGCGCAGCGGAGTAAGCGGCTGCTCGGGACGACTGCTTACTCCGCTGCGCAGCGTGCGCGGCTCGGAACGATCTATCGCCGCCCTAGCTTGCACTGAGGACGATATGGCTAAGAAACGCAAACCTGCCGCCAAATCCACCGTGTCCGCAGCCGGCGTCACGCCGGAACGGTTTGTCCGTCTCTATCGCATGGTCAAGCTGCTCGCCGGCAGCTCTCAGACGCGCGAAGTGCTGGCGCGCCGGCTGCAACTGGACGTGCGTGGCTTCTACCGCGATCTGGACTTGCTGCGCTCCTCCGGCGTCTCCGTCGCCCTGACAGCAGGCCGCTACACGCTGGAACAAGACGCCGATGCCGCTCTGGCCTTGCTGCCGTTTCCCGATCCACACCTGACTCTCGGCGCGGCCAAGACCCTGGCCAAGGGACGCAACCCGGTTCACCGCGCTCTCGCCGATACCATCGCTCGCATGGTACCTAGTCGTTAACGAGCGTTAACGCACTTTACGTTTTCGCTTTGCTTCACCTTTACACCCGCCCTGCGCTCGTCTGGGGAACTTGCGAGCGGCTCGCCGTCGCTAATCTCTTTTCCGACCGTATGTTGCTGCCGGAATCGGTTCCTCCTCAACTAAGCTTCTCTTCGCGGCACGGCTTCTGCATTAACTCAAACAGAAGTGCGAGAGTCACCAGTTGGATCGCCGGGGAGGAACAACAGATGGGAAAACTCTTGGGCGAGTTTTGGCGAGATGATCGCGGCTATGTGCCGGCGATGGAATGGATACTCGTGGCCAGCATTCTGACCTTGGGAGTCATTGCCGCGCGGGTGGTAATCCAAACACCATAAACTTTATACGGCTCCCAGACCCGGCCCGGTCAGGCAGGCCGTTTCCATTGTGCCGTCCGTGATGCGGAAAATGCCGGGGAAGCGTTCCTCCCAAGGACGATTGGCGGCTGGTACGTACTGCCGCGAGTTGCACTCGATTGCCGAAACGCCGGGAACGTGCGCCGCCAGTCCTGCCGAGTGAATCAGCGACGCGCCCGGACAGCTCAGATCCTGCACGCATAGGAACATACCGTATTTCCGGGCTGCCGCCGCCATCAAAAGCGATTGACTTTGGCCCTTGCACGCCTTGAGCGCCGCACCGGTGTAGCCCATCTCGCGCGCCAGCCGCAGGCTCTCCAGATCGACCAGCGATTCGTCGATGACGATAGGGCGCAGCTTGGCTGCTTCGTGCATGACGTTGGCGCGGTCGGCCTTGAGATCGCGCGCCGTCGGTTGCTCGATGTAGGCGATGCGCTCGAAACCCTCCGGCGCCCGCTCGCGCAGCTTGCGTAGAAACTCCAGCAAGTAGCCGACATTGCCGCAGCGCTCGTTGAAGTCGAGCGAGTAGCACCAGCGACTGACACCGCGTTGTCGCTGCGTTTGGGCTGTCACTTGATCGACACTGACGACGCGGTTCACGTCCCAGGCGAGATCGTCGCCGTTGAGCTTGATTTTAAGGTGCGTCAGGCCATTGAAGCGAATCCATTCCGGCAGCGTCTCCGGCAAGCCATCGCCGACCGGCCGCGTCACGTCCGCTTCTGTCAGCGGATCAAGCGCGCCGATGAGATGATACAACGGCAGCCGCGGCGTCGGCTCGCGGCTGATGTACTGCTCCAGCGTTTCGCCCTGAAATTCCGCTCCGAGATAATGGCCAATGTCGTGATCGAGGAAATCCGGCCCGTAAGTGTGATAGCAGTTGCGGCCGTGCAGTTTCCCGTAAGCATCATGGACGGCGGCATCGAAGGCGCTGGCCACGACCATCGTGCAGAGCCGGGGGATTGGCTCAGCCAGACGTAGCTCGCGGCTCACTTCCGCCGCGGCTCGCTCATATTCCGGTTCCAGCATCCAGCCAAGATCGATGGGATGTCCGCTCTCGGTACAGGAGCCGGCAATGCGGGCGATGCGCGCGGCCAACGATTTCATGGCAGCGAGCGTCGTGTCATAGTCGAGGACACGCGACGGAAACGACCAAACATTGCCCAGCGGCATCGAGCCGAAGCCGCCGGCGGCTTTTCCATTGCCGCCGTGCACTCGACATTCGACGTTCAGCAGCGTGACGCGATCAACGGCGACACCACCGAATTTGATCGGCGTGCGGTATTGAAAATCTTCATAGGAATAGCGGATTTCATCGATCCGTATATTCGTCGTTTTCATAGCAATGCCCTCTAACCGGGGCGTTTACACGCCCCGCTCGCCAGCCGCCGCAATGAGTATCTCTGCGGCGCGATCCACTTGCTCTTCGGTGGTGAAGCGGCCGACCGTCAACCGCAGCGCGCCTCGGCCAATATTCGGCGGCACGCCCATCGCGCACAGAACCGGCGAAAGACTGATCTTCCCTTCATGGCACGCCGAACCCGTTGAGGCGGCTATTTCCGGCACCTTTTCCAACAACTCTGCGCCGATGTGTCCGGCGAAGCTGGCATTGAGCGTATTCGGCAAGCGTTTCTCCGCATGACCGTTGAGAACGACGCGCTCGCCGAGTCCCTCTCGCAAGCGCTGCCACAGACGCTCGCGCATCTGGCGTAACTTCTGCGTCGCTTCCAGCAATCCCTGGCGCGCGATCGCGCAGGCGGTGCCCAGCCCAACCAGATACGGCACATTCTCTGTCCCCGCGCGCCGTCCGCCTTCATGGCCGGCTCCGTGCAACAGCGGCTCCAGCGTCACGCCACGACGAACATACAACACGCCGACGCCCTTCGGCGCGTACAACTTGTGCCCCGCCAGCGTCAGCAGATCAACACCCAGGTCGTTGACATCGACGACAACTTTACCCAGCGATTGCGCCGCATCCGTGTGCAGCAGCACGCCGCGCGGGCGCGTCAGGGCGGCAATCTCCTTGATCGGTTGCAAGGTGCCGACTTCATTGTTGGAGTGCATGATGCTGACCAGCGTGGTGCCGCGCTCCAGCGCCTTGCGCACCGCATCGGGATCGACCATTCCTTGCCTATCGACCGGCACTACCGTGACTCGGCAACCCAGGCGTTTGAGAAATTCGCATGGCTGCGCCGTGGCGGGATGCTCGATGGAGCTGATGATGATATGAGCGCCGCGCGCCCAGCGGCCGAAGAAGCCGCGTAATTTGGCGAATACCGATCCTTTGAGGGCAAGATTGCTCGCTTCCGTGCCGCCGCCGGTGAAGACGATTTCGTCCGGCTGCGCTCCCAGCAGCTCGGCGACCTGCTGCCGTGCCCGTTCCACTGCATCATGGGTTGTTTTGCCGAGACTGTGGGTACTGGAGGGATTGCCGTAATGTTCGCGGAGATAGGGAAGCATCGTCTCGACCACGGCGGGATCGAGCGGCGTTGTCGCATTGTAATCGAGGTAGATTGGCGTCATGACGCCATTTTAGGCGTGAGCGCGATGGCGTCAGCGCCCCGATTCTAGCCCAGAGCGCCAGCGACGGGCCGCAGCGCCCGTCGCTGGCGCTCTGGGCTAGTCGTTTCTTACGGCGCTGAAATGGGAAGCGGCGAGGGCGACGGAGAAGCAGCGACATTAACCGAAACCGCTGGAACAGAAACCATCGGAATCGCGAGGCTAGGGAATAGATAATGCTCAATCACCGGCAGAAGGGCGTTGGTCAAATCCGCGTAGCCTTGCGCGGTCGGATGAATGTAATCGAACATCATGCTCGTGGAGATCGTGCCATCCGGTTGTAGGAAGATCGAGCCGAAATCCAAGAAGGTAGTGTGCGGATCGCTGGCCAGCATCTGGCTAACCAGCTGATTGGTCTGCGCCCCTTCGGAGCGATACGGGTTGTTTGGGTATTGCATGCCGGGCAGCACGCCGAGCACGAGAACCTGCGCCTGCGGTTGAAACTGTTGAATCATGACCGCGTCGGTAACGATGCCGGCGGCCGTCGCCAGCGGCGAGTCGCCCTGCAACAGATTGTTGCCGCCGATGTCCAGAACGACAACAGCGGGGCTGATCCCAAGCAATTGGCCCTCAGCCAGCTGGAAGAGCAGGCTCTCGGTCGTTTGTCCGGGAACGCCATAGTTGGCCATGCCCAGCGGCGCCATGTAGGTTGCCCATACCGAAGCGCCGGAACCATAGGCGTACTGCCAGCTGATCGAATCGCCGACAAACGCCACGGTCGGATTCCCTTTTGTTGACGATGCAAACCCAAGATCCATCACGGCGATCAACGGCGGGATTGCCGACAGCGGCGGTACGATCGACGGATCGGCCGGCAAGCAGCGTTCCTCCAAGGCTTCCACTCCCAGCGCCGCGAACCACTCGATACGCCGCTTTTGATTGAACGCGGAAGGCGTTTGACCTTGTCCGTAAACCCACTCGGCGATTGCTGTCAACAGAGACGAAATCATGGCGGCAACAAGGTGCTGCGTGAGGCGCTAGCGCAAGGTGGTCGCCCTCACTCAACTCGATAAATTCCTCCTTTGCAAACCTAGGTGCGCGCGGAAGGGTGTCAAAAGATTCGGGGAGATTTCCGGGTGGAAAAGATAGCAAGAATCGGCGCAATGCGAAGATTGGATCGAAAAAGACGAAGATAACGGATGGGCGGGGAATCACACTCGCCCCAAATCTCACCTGCGCAACAATTCCGCGATAGGCGAGGCTGTGATAAGTGGAGTCAGTTGTCCGTCCAATCCGGGAATGAGCGTCCGATTATCGATGCCGAGAGCATGATAAATCGTGGCCGCGACTTCCGCCGGCGTCACCGGACGATCGCGCGGCTCGCTGCCGATGCGGTCGGAGGAGCCGACGATTTGTCCGCCGGTCACGCCGCCGCCGGCAAACAGGATCGACCACACGCCCGGCCAATGATCGCGCCCGCCGCGCGGATTGAGCCGCGGCGTTCGACCGAACTCTCCCATCGCCACCACCAGCGTCGTCTCCAGCAGGCCGCGTTCGGCTAAGTCGTCGAGTAGGGCAGTGTACGCTTGATCGAACATCGGACAAAGGATGTCGCGATAATCGTCGAGAGTCGTCGGCAATGCGCCGGCATCGGCGTGGCAGTCCCAGGTGATGGAGTCGAACACGGTGTCGAACATATTGACCGTAACCAGGCGAACCCCGTGTTCGATCAAACGCCGCGCCAACAGACACGATTGGCCGAAGGTGTTGCTCCCATAGCGCGAACGCACTTCATCTTTCTCCGCCGACAGATCGAAGGCTCTTCTGGCCTGGGATAAGAGCCGTCGCAATGTGGGAGGATGGCCGGCGCTGGCATCGTAGATGCGCTGGAGTATATCGCTCGCGAAGAGTAGATGGTCGCCGCGTAGCAATTGGTCGTGATCCGCGCGTGGAACGAAGGGTTCGTGGCTCGCACCGAGAGCGCCGGCGCCCTGACCGTGAGAAACACTAATGCCGGTATTGCCCAGCAGGGCCGGCAGCACCACGAAAGGAGGCATTCCTAGAACGCGCTCGCCGCGCTCTTGAGAT
>Ga0070739_10007320_pt1 | contig 11769 bp, 12 predicted proteins | sample Coa_R1_7_FD_66445 | JGI IMG/M metagenome (GOLD analysis project Ga0070739, IMG submission 66445) | Surface soil microbial communities from Centralia Pennsylvania, which are recovering from an underground coalmine fire - Coalmine... | ecosystem: Environmental > Terrestrial > Soil > Unclassified ... | reverse complement strand
GTGCCAATGACCGAAATACTCTGCCCAAAAAAGAAAAGCTTGAAGTTGCGGTGCCGCAGCGCGCGCCACGCGTGCGAGAAAGATTGGACTCCAGAAGGCTGCCCGTTGGGAGGAGGCTGTCCGTTCTGAGTAGTGTGCTTCCGCTCTATTGATTTCCCAATCATCAGATCACCAAATCTCCCAACTCCATCCTCATTGTCCGTACTTTCATTTTACTTCTGCAAGGATCGTAGTCGTGCGCGGATGCCTTCAGTCATTGGATGCATTATGAAATGTCCGCTGGAAGATTCAGAAGTGCCTGAACATCTCGTGCGGCGTGGAGTATGCGGATGATCTGCAATGGTTTCGTTTCCGGGCGATAGACAATCAGGTAGGAATAGACCAGAAAGAACCTGTGCCGGCTATCGGCAAGCTCTTCTCGCTTGTGGCCTTTGCCAGGGTTCTTAACCAGCCCGTGCAGTGCTTTTTCCAAAGCATTCAGCTCCCGATCCGCAGCCTGAAGACTGTCACTCGCCAGATAATCCCAAATCTCATTTAAATCGCGTGCGGCAAGCGGCGTAAGGGCAAAGGCTTTCTTCACCGTGTCTTTTTTCGTGCTGCAAGGTTTCGCTGTTTGCTCTTGCGGCGGACCTCTGCGAACACCCGGGCTCCGTCCAGGAATTCCCCTTTATCGGCTTGACTGGCTCCAAGAGCAATTTCCCGCCGAATCTCCGCAAGCCGGAGCTTTTTCAACTCTTCCCGCTCCTTGAGCAGGCGCAAACCTTCCCGCAGGATCTCGCTTTGTGACTGGTACAACCCGGTCTCAAGCAGATCGGCCACAAAGTCATCAAATACTGGGCCAAGGTTCACATTCATAAAGAGCAGTTTAGATGCTACTAACAATAATTGTCAATTATTGACATCAATGTAATTCCGCATTGGCTCTGCTTATTTACGGGGGGATTTTTGGCGCCAATATCTCTTTTACTCCCGCAACTCCACCACGGTCGCGCCTGCGCCGCCTTCATTCTGCTGGGGCTCTGAGACATTGGCCACGTGCGGATGTTTTTGCAGGTATTGGCGCAGGGCTTTGCGCAAAATGCCCATGCCGCTGCCATGGACAATTCGCACACGCGTGAGCCCGGCCAGATAAGCGCGGTCAATAAATTTTTCCACCTCGTCCGTGGCTTCGTCCACGTTGCGGCCGATCACGTTGATCTCCGTGGGCGCATAAGCATCTTCTTTGAGTGAAACAGAAATCCCGCGTGATCGTGCTGCCGCCACGGGATTCGGCGCGTTGCGCGGAGTTTGTCCGCCAGTGGAAAAGACTTCCGCCACGTCATGCCGCGGAATCTTCATCTTCATGGCGCCCATTTCCACTTCAAAGGTGTTCTCATCCACCTTGCGTTTGACTACGGCAGTGCGGCCAAGAGACTTTAGCTTGACGGTATCGCCTTCTGAAATATGTTTCACCTCATGCGGACGCGCGTTGGGATCATTGCGGTCAGAGCCGGTTTTGTGCGCCACCACGCCGGCATCAAACTGCTCTTTGAATTCACGGCGCAGCTTGGCGATACGCTGCTCCGCCTGTTTCGATAATTTCTGTGCTGCGGCCCGGTCCTGCACAGCACTCACTGCTTCGCGCACCTGGTATTCAAAATCTTTGAGCAGAGATTCCATTTTGCGCTCAAATTCGCGCGTCTTCTGCCGCTGCTCCTGCTGGCCTTCAGCCTCCAAACGTTTCAACTCGCGGCCAAGCTCCTGTTCGCGATTTTGCGCCGCCTGGCGTTCCTGTTCAAGCTCACGCAGCTCGGAGTGCAACCGGTCAAGAAACTTGCTGATGTCCTGCGTCTGCGTGGTCAAGCGTTCACGCGCGGCATCCGTGATCTGCCGGTTCAAGCCCAGGCGCTGCGCAATGTTGATGCCCGCTGAAGCTCCGGGCACGCCCACGCGCAGCTCGTACGTTGGTTGCAGCGTATTCTCATCAAAGCCCACGGCAGCGTTGAGCACGCCGGGATTGTTGGCTGCATAAACCTTGAGCGAAGTATGGTGCGTGGAGATGATGCTGATTGCGCCGCTGCGCAGGAAATGCGAGGCAATGGCCACGGCCAGCGCCGCACCTTCCTCAGGATCAGTGGCGGAGCCGAGCTCGTCCAGCAGCACCAGGGAATGCGCGGTGGCGGTGCGCGAAATAAAATCAATATTCGTTACATGCGCGGAGAACGTGGAAAGGTTCTGCTCAATCGATTGGTAGTCGCCAATATCAGCCAGCACGCAGTCAAAAACCGGCAGCCGCGCGGAGTTGGCAGGCACGGGGATACCGGCCTGCGCCATGAGCGCCAGCAGTCCCACGGTTTTCAGTCCCACGGTTTTGCCGCCGGTGTTGGGGCCGCTGATGATGAGCTGGCGATGTGCCGAGTCCATCTCCAGCGTAAGCGGCACCACCTTGCCGCCCTTGGCTTTCAGGTTGCGCTCCAGCAGCGGATGCCGCGCTGAACGCAGCTCAAGAAAATTTTCCGTAAGCTCAGGGCGCACGCAGTCATAGTCCACGGCAAAACGCGCTTTGCCATATTGCAGCTCAATTTCGGCCATTGTGTTGGTGGCTGTAGCAATAGCCGGGCTGTGTTCGCCCAGCCGCTCAGTCATCTCCTGCAAAATGCGCCGAATCTCCGCCTGCTCTTCTTCCAGCAACCGCACAAGATCATTGTTCTGCTCAATGGTTTCTAGCGGCTCAACAAACACGGTCTGCCCGCTTGAGCTTGCGCCATGCACCACGCCATTCACGCGCCTGCGCTGCTCAACTTTTACCGGGATGACAAAACGTTCACCGCGAATGGTGACCAACTCATCCTGTACCGCGCCGCCCTCTGCAAGCCTGCGCAAATAGCCCCGCAGGGATTCCTGAATCACGCGCTTCTGTTTTTCTATCTCGCGGCGAATGCGGCCCAGCTCCGCCGAGGCACGATCATCCAGGGTGCCATCCGGCTGGATCTTGCTGCTGAAGAAGCGCAGCAACGGGCCGAAGTCGGCAATCTGTTCAGTAAGTTCCAGCATGCCGCGCCAGTGCTCGCGAATTGCGTCAGGCGGATGCAGCGCCATCCCTCGCCACTCTGAGGCTTTGTCCACCAGCAGAACCAGATCGCGCAACTCGTCAATTTCCAGCGCTGCGCCGGGAATGCGCGCTTTGGCCAGAAGATTATGCGCGTCAAAGATGCCATTGAAGTCAAACCGGCCACCAGCAACGTAAAAGCGGCGCGTCTCATCGGCAAGTTGCTGCTGCTGGTTGATCCACTCGCGATCAGAAGAGGGCTCCAGTTGCGACACCCGGGTCTTGCCCAGCGGTGAGCTGACATAAGCCGCCAGCACGCCACCGAAATGGTCAAATTCCAGGACGCGGGCAGAGGAATGCTGGAGCGGAGAAGGAACCATGTAAATATGATGTTAGCGCACACGCGGTCTTGGAGAAAGAAGACGACGCGCAAATCTGCATAATGAGCGTATAAGATACTAGCGCAAAGCCGATGGTTTACAGAATCACAGACCAGCTATGATGCCATAAGAACCCAGGAGACTCATGGAAATCCATCATCCAGAAGGCCCAATCCATTCCAAAAAAGAATTTCTGTTTCACATGTTCACGGTAATACTGGGCATCCTGATTGCGCTAGGGATGGAAGGGGCTGTGGAGTGGTTCCATCATCGGGCGCTGGTACGTGAGGCGCGGGAGAATATCACGACAGAGCTCAAGAAAAATAAAGAGACAGTGGACGAAGCCGTTACAGAGCTCCATCGTCGAGAGGCTGACTTAAACCATATTATTGATCTGATGCATCGCGCAGAGAAAGATCGCAAGGTGTTCAAGGGCCAAACCATGAATTTCCGTATTGAACTCCGTGACCTCTATTCCACTGCATGGCAAACAGCCACTACCAGCGGCGCTGTAACCTATATGAAATATGAGGAGTTAACCCGCTATACAGATGTCTATCTCACGCAGCAGACATTTACTTCCATGCAGGAGCAGGCGCTGAACGGAATAATTACGATTGGCAGCCTGATGGAGGTCACCATGAAAGACCGCGATTTGAAGCAGGTACCCGTAGAGAAGTTTCAAATGATTGCACAGGAAGCCTATAAAGATCTGATCATCCAGCAGACGCTGGAGAGCATAAGTACAGGCCTGAGTAAAGACTATGATGATCTCTTAAAATCCCGATAAACTCTGCTAAACTACGCCTAATCATGTCCTTTCCAGTCACCCGCCTCCGCCGTATGCGCCAGACCGACTCTTTACGGTCGCTGGTGCGTGAAACCCGCCTTACGCCCACAGGGTTTATCTATCCTTTATTTGTTTGTCCGGGTGAAGGCGTGCGCAAAGAGATCAGCTCCATGCCGGGCGTGTTTAACCTCTCCGTGGATGAAGCTGTAAAAGAGGCTGAAGATGCCAAGTCGCTGGGCGTGGGCGGCATCATTCTTTTTGGCCTGCCGGAAAAGAAAGATGAAGCCGCAACCGGAGCGTGGGCCGACGATGGCATAGTGCAGAGGGCAACGCGTGCCATTAAGCGGGAGGTGCGCGATCTGGTGGTGATAGGCGATGTGTGTTTGTGTGAATACATGTCACACGGGCATTGCGGCGTGGTGCAGAAAAAACCTGTTGCTGGAAGCTCAACGGCATCAAAGCGGGGTAGTTCCGGGAACGGACGTACCAGCGCGGCAGCCACACAGGCTGCTGCAGAAATTGAATACGAGATATTGAATGACCCCACGCTGGAAATCCTGGCCAAAACCGCCGTGGCCCAGGCGAAAGCGGGCATGGATATTATTGCCCCCTCTGACATGATGGATGGCCGGGTGGCAGCTATTCGCAAGGCGCTGGATCAGGCCGGCTTCATCAACACGCCCATTCTTTCTTATGCGGCCAAGTTTGCTTCAGGCTTTTATGGGCCTTTCCGCGAGGCAGCCGATTCCACTCCGCAATTTGGTGATCGCCGCTCTTATCAGATGGACGGTGCAAATATTCGCGAGGCGATGCGCGAAATTTCGCTCGACGTGAAAGAGGGCGCGGACATGATCATGGTGAAGCCCGCCATGCCCTATCTGGATGTAATCAGCGAGGCGCGCCGCCGTTTTGATCTGCCTATTGCCGCATATCAGGTGAGCGGTGAATACGCCATGCTGCAGGCGGCCATTCGCAATGGATGGCTGGAGCGTGACCGCGTAATGATGGAGTCGTTGACTTCCATCCGCCGCGCGGGGGCGCAGTTGATCCTGACGTATTTTGCCAAGGACGCAGCGCGGCTGCTGGGCTAGGGGATACAAACCTTGTCTTTAAATATCTTGGTTCTGATGCGAGTTCTTCGGGATGTATTTCACTTGGCTGGCGGAATCGCCGCAGCTACTCTATTGGTGAAAATATTTAAAAGCAGATATTTCAACACTCGTGACCGGCTCTTGCGCGCAATGATGACGCTGAATGCTTTAGGTGAACTTTGTGCCATGGTTGTAGCTGAAGGTCCTATGGCACGTTTGTTTCACGGCGCAATTTTTATGGTGCTTCTTCTTGTGATTTCCCTGCCTCTGCTGCTGCCGGAAAAAACTTTTCGCGCCTGAATATTCTGCTAAATCTTTTAAAACGTTCACTTCAGCTTTCGCGCCAGCCATACCAGCACCACCGCGCCCAGTGTTGCTACCAAAATAGAAGAGATAAGCCCGCCGGAGTGGTAAAAGCCCAGAAGCCGTAAAATCCATCCGCCCACAATAGCGCCTACCATGCCTAAAACAATGTCCGTGCCAGGGCCGTAGCCTGAGCCTTTCATGATCTTGCCTGCCAGCCATCCGGCAATCAGGCCGACAATGATCCACCAAACCAGTGCAGTAAGCATTGCTCTCCTTTATTGCAAACTGCTTCTGATTTTACCGCGACCCGCGATCAAAGACCGCACGCACTTCATGGCGAGCCGCAGCGCGAATATTAAATGAGTAATTGATGAGATGCGTGTATGGGGACCTGCTTAAAATCTGCGCGCAGGAGGTATCTCTTCAGGCCGCAGTATCTCGGGTTGGCCAGATTCCACTTGCATTTGGCCACCATCATGAATTTCTTTTCGGGTGACGAAGAAAACGGCCGCTGTCCATGTGGGAAAGAGGTCAAGCCCAGGAACCAGCTTTGCCGCCATGCTCGGCAAAAAAGCCCAGTGCCAGCCCAGAATGCGGGAGAGAATGAGCGCAGTAGCTACATCAAGCGCATCATCAGCGGGAGAAATCGCGCCTTCCACAAACAGCGGCAACCCCACCAACTGAATTGCGTCGGCAATAATGGCAACAAACCATGCTTTCCGGTGCTCCGGCGACTTTACCAATTTTAAGAAATCCAGCATCTGCACGCCTCTGTTCCATTAGATGCGCGGCAATGCCAAAAGTTCAAGAAAGTCTTTGGCTGCATCCCAAGCTGCTGCGCAGAGGTAAGCTGTAGGTTACACAGAAAAGCCCATCCTTGAAGATGGGCTTTTGAGCATAGATGGGCTTTCCGCAAACAGAATTATTTATTTATGGTTGAATTTATGGCTTCCGCTTTTTGCAGGTGCTGCTGAAGTTTTGGCACCATGGTGCTTGCCCATTGTTTCACGTCTGGATCATGGGCGTTCTGCGCCGCGTCCTGAAATTCCTTTACGTCTTTCTGATGGTCTTCCACCATGCCGCTGATGTAGTCCTTGTCCGTTTGCGCTCCCTTGTCACTGCTGAGCTTCTGCTGCAGGTCTTGAGCATCGCTGGGTAGTCCGCTGGGCAGTGTAATGTTCTTTGCTTGTGCCATTTGCTGCAATTGATTCATGGCGTCAGTGTGGTCTTTCACCATCATCTGGGCAAACTGCTTCACTTTGGGATTTGTCGCCTTGCTTTCCATCATGCGGCCCAACTCAACTTCAGCGCGATTTCCCTTGGCTGCATTGTCAATAAACTGTTGGTCAGCATTCGATGGAGCATTGGCGGCAGAGGCGGTATTACTGCCGGAAGGTTGATTGGCATCCGCGGTTGCCGCTTTGTCATTGCTGCAACCGGCAACCATGAATATAAACGCGAGTAATGGCAATGAAAGAATTCTGAGTGACTTCATCTAGTCTCCTCCTGAGGGGTGGGTGTCTCTTTACTAGGATGAAGTCCGTGACCGCATGGTGGCCATCTGAATCAATTTGAGTTGAACATGGCCCCTCGATCATCAAGTCTGGGCTGCAGCAACCTTGCTATTGAGCAAAGGGACCAAGCGGCGGTGCTCATGCGGAGTTGCTGAACAGCCTGCATGCAGCAGCAGCTTGCGCCAGCTTACACAATTCATTTTTCAGAGACAATCCTGCCAAAAGTCATCCTTTGCATTCTGGATTGACCGCTACAATAATCAGTGAAGCCGTAACGGCTAAGACCGCAAAGGTTAAAGCAGAACTGCTTTTCACAATAATTCGGCATACCTCTGTAAAAGTTTTCTCCTGTTGCGGATGGGAATGGCACAGCCTGTAAAACCCGCGCTTTTTGCAGTTCTGCTTTTTAGTTTAATGTTGACCAGCTTTCATGCCGCGGCGCAGCGTGCGCGTGGTGAGCTGCGGATTGAAGTGCGTGATCCGCAAGGCGCGGCGCTGGCGTCGCATGCCGAGCTGACCAGTGCTTCAAACCAGTTTCATGCCGGCTTTGCGCTCGACTCCAGCGGCATGCGCACGATTCAGGAGCTTCCTTTCGGGACTTACAAGCTGGGCCTCTCCGCCAAAGGATTTGTTCCCTGGGCCGGTTTGGTGCAAATCCATTCTGAAGTTCCAGTCAGGATTTCCGTGACCCTGGGCATCGCGCCGCTTACAACGCAAGTGGAGGTAAACGATTCCGCCACTTTGATCGACGCTCAAAGCACAAACGCTATTTATTCCATTGGACGCCAGGCCATTGCTCAACATCTTCCCAGCCAGCCCGGACGCACTCTTACCGATCTGGTCAATGCCGAACCTGGCTGGCTCTATGAGGCAAACGGAATACTACATCCGCGCGGCTCAGAATACGACGTGCAGTATGTAGTTAACGGATTGTCGTTCACGCAGAACCGCTCTCCCGCGTTCGCTCCCGCATTGGACGCGGACAATGTTCAATCCATGCGCGTTTTGACCGCCGGTTATCCGGCGGAGTACGGCCGCAAGCTTGGCGGTGTGATTGAAGTAAATACAGAAAAAAATATGCCGTCCGGTCTGCACGGCGAGCTTGACTTCAGTGGCGGCAGTTTTTCCACGGCAAGCGCTGCTGGCGGCTTATCGTACGCGGAAAGGAAGAACCGCTTTTTTTTGAATGCAGATGGCTTCCATACCCGCCGTTATCTCGATCCGCCTGTACTGGCGAACTTTACCAACACTGGCAATTCCAGCGGATTTGAAGCTGTTTTTGAGCGCGACCTTTCGGAATTAGATCGCGTGCGTATTTCCTTTGCGCATCGAACCGTCAATTTCCTTGTGCCGAATGAACTTGTCCAGCAACAAGCGGGGCAGCGACAGAATATTTCAGACCAGGAGACTGCCGCACAGATAGATTTTCAGCATGCAGTCTCAACGCGTCTCCTATTCACCTTTGCTGGCAGCATACGCAACGCAGGCAGCGCGCTTTCGTCCAATGCTTCTTCAACGCCGGTGATTGTTTCCCAGGACCGTGGCTACACTGAAGGATATGTGCGCGCGGATGTGGCCGCGCACAGCGGCCATCAGGACTGGAAATTCGGCATAGACTCGCTGGTCAGCGCTGTCCATGAGAACCTGCAGTATGCAATTACTGATCCCACGCAGTTTGATCCGGCGACGCAAAAAAATTTTCAGTTTGCAGAGAGGAAGGGAGATTTTGAACCTTCTTTCTATGCGCAGGACCAGTCCCATTTTCGCAACTGGAACCTCAGTGCGGGCGCGCGCTTTGATCATTATGACTTTGTTGTGCGGCAATCGGCTTTCAGCCCGCGTCTTGGCGTATCGCACTATTTTCCGTCTTTAAATCTGCTGGTGCATGCTTCCTATGACCGTATTTTTCAAACGCCCGCCATGGAAAATCTTCTGCTGGCCAGCTCTCCGCTGCTGGATTCGGTCAATCCCATTGTGGTGCGGCTGCCTGTGCAGCCCGCGCACGCAAATTACTATGAATTTGGTTTTACTAAAACCATCTTCGGCAGGCTGCGGCTGGATAGCAACATCTTCCGCCGCGATTTCCGCAACTACTCGGATGACGACGTTCTGCTCGATACCGGCGTAAGCTTCCCGATCGCCTTTACAAAAGCCACCATTAAAGGAGAGGAAGTCAGCCTGCAGTTGCCGAATTGGGGGCGATTCTCAGGAACATTGAGCTATTCCAATCAGTCCGGCGCTGGGCAGGGACCAATCACTGGCGGTCTGTTTCTTGGCAGTGACGCCGCCAGTCTTTCAGACACAAGCCGCTTTCCTGTGACCCAGGACCAGCGGAACACTTTGCGCTTCAGCACACGTTCTCAACTCACAAAGAAGATATGGGTTGCTGGTGGCGTGCAGTATGGAAGCGGACTGCCCGCGGAGAGCGATGGTGAAGCCCCAACATTTTTATTGGCCCAGTTCGGGCCTGAGATCCTATCCCGTGTGAACTTTGATCGTGAGCGCGTGCGGCCCAACTTCGCCATTGACCTGGGAGCGGGAGTGGAACTCTTTCACAAGGAGCAGCGTAGCGCTGAATTCCAAGTGCAAGCCAGCAACATCACAAACCGGGTGAATGTGATTAACTTCGCCAGCCTGTTTTCCGGAACAGCGGTGGCTCCGCCGCGCAGCATCTCGGCAAAACTAAAAATGACTTTTTGAAACAAGTTCTTCTATCGGTTATCAAAGGTGTGCTCAAAAAAGCTGCTGTCAGAAAGCCAGTTCCACAAGTAAACTCTCTTCTCATGGTGCGGAGCAAATTTCTTTTTCTGGCAGTCGCGATTGTAGGGTTTTCAGCATTGGCTTATGCAGCCGATGATGATTTCAAACTCACGCTAGTAGATCATCCTGGGCAACTCAGTTGGACCGCCGAACAGTTCAGGGTCATTCAGTCTTCGGCAAAACCCGGCGGCAAGGAAATAGGAATACGCGGTCAGGATGAGTCAGGACGTCTGAGCTTTCTTGGATTTTTATTTCTAGTTCCTGAAGACGCACCGTTGACGGCGGCAAAATGCCGCGATGGCGCTCTTGGCCCAGAAAAGAAAAGCAATCCAACATTAAAAATTCTGGAGACATCAGAAATCGCGCGGACCGGCAGTTTGCCTGTTTCAATGGTGAACTACACGGCAAAGGGTAATGATGGCAAGCCGGTCTATATGGTCCGCGGCTTTATTGCTACGGGAGACATCTGCGGCGATCTGGAGTTTTATAGCGCAACACCCATCAGCTTTGCTGACAATGATTTGAAGAAAATATTTGCCAGCTATCAACTCAATGAGAAATACACCCCGCAGTTCAATGACATATTTGTCTATGCGGAAATTCTTTATAAAGCCAAAATGTATGCAGACGCCGCGCCGGTATTTGAAAAGCTGATGCTGGAACAAAAGAATATTTCCGGGCCGCAAGCAAAAACCATGATGCGTGTAGTCACTGATCAGGCGGGTATGGCTTACGGAATATCAGGAAACATCGCAAAAGCCCGCGCCATTTTCGAGAAAGCAGTAGCAGCCGACCCGGACTATCCCATGTACTATTACAATCTTGCATGCGCGGATGCCGAAGAGAAAAATCTGGCAGGTGCAAAAAAACATCTGCAAGAAGCCTTTGACCGGAAAGCCAATATTATTCCTGGCGAAACTATGCCGGATCCAACGCAGGATGATTCATTTTTGCCCTATCGCAACGATAAAGAATTCTGGATGTTCGTGGTAGGGCTTAGCGGGAAATGAGAAGGGAAAATCCAGTCCCTTCTATGCCTCCAGTAACTTGTCGTACCTGCCGGACCATGAAACGAGATGGACCGAATGACCGGGAATAGCCTCACACTTTTCTTGTGGATTGGTCAGGGTGGTCTCCACCCACTCAGCACCCTTCATGGTCACCTTAAACATGATTTTGTCGGCAGTAAGCTGATGGATTAACCAAACCATCTCATTTAAGCTGTCGGCGGAGTAGCACATATAAGGCGGACTAAAACGTATCCACAAATCATTCCCATTCGTAAACGCCACCAAATGGCCAGCCGCTGAACCAGAGGGTGCTGGAACAGCAAATTCCAATTCCTCGTTGCAAATGCCCAGGTGCGTCACCCACAATGGAAATTCATCTTTAAGACGTTTCCATGCGTTTCTGGCTGCCGGTTTTAGCTGTTCAATCTCGGCCATGTCTTCCATAGTTCGATGCTGCCACACATTCAGTGACGCTGCAAGATACACGTCGCAAAACACTCCGTTTTCAACTATCACACGCATTGAGCCATCGTAGTTTATTCTTGCTAGAGGAAATTCCTTCGCTTCAAATAGCTCAGGGTCAGAATAGAACTTAGGGATTCCTCTCCGTTCGCTTGGCTCAGGATCGGGATTTCAGAAAAGACATTTGAAAAATACATGCTCATTCTAGCCATCGACACATCAGGTCCATCCGGCGGCATCAGCCTTGCTCAAGCGGACGAGAAATCATTTCGCCTGATTGAATCTGCCGCGATTGCCGGGGGCACATTCTCCGCGCAGCTCATTCCCACGTTCGCAGCATTACTCAAAAAACACGGGTTTCGGGCAGGAGATATTGGTGGGCTTGTGGCTGCCTCCGGGCCGGGATCATTCACAGGCTTGCGCGTGGG
>Ga0070739_10007319_pt1 | contig 11771 bp, 10 predicted proteins | sample Coa_R1_7_FD_66445 | JGI IMG/M metagenome (GOLD analysis project Ga0070739, IMG submission 66445) | Surface soil microbial communities from Centralia Pennsylvania, which are recovering from an underground coalmine fire - Coalmine... | ecosystem: Environmental > Terrestrial > Soil > Unclassified ... | reverse complement strand
CCCTGGCCGAAGTCCCCGGCGATCAGACCGCCGCCGAGCGCGCCCGCGGCGTCCCAGCGGTTTACGGTGATCGTCGTGTTGGCCTCGGTGGCCGGGCGCGGCGTGCTGAACGTGATCGGTACGCGGGCGGCGCGCTCGTCGACCGCGATCGTCGTGGCCTGGCTTGCCGCTGGGACGTCGAAGTCGGAGAGGGTGACCAGCCGGATCGCGGTGGCCTCGCCGTGGGCGTCGTAGTCGGCGAAGGTGAACTGGGCCGCATAGTGCCCGGCTGGCACCTGCAGCCGTGCGACGCCGTTCACGGTCGTGACCGAGTCGTTCCAGGCCGCCAGCGAGTCGGCGTTCATCAGCAGGCCCGAGACGTTGTCCGTCGGCGCGCCGGTCAGATCGGTGGTGTCGATGGTGAGGGTGCGTGTGGGCAGGTCGGCGGGTGCGGGCGCCGGGGTAGTCCGGGCCGGTGCGGCGAGGCTGATGGACGCCAGACCGTCGAATGGACGGGTGCTGCCCGCGTGCCGTCCTGCGGCGATGTCGGCGCCGATGCGTGCTTTCAGGGCGGCGGCGAACGCGGCACCCGACGCCGCCGTCGCATAGCCACTCGCCATCCCGCGTGCGGCGCGCGAAAGGGTGATCCCGGCCGGCACGGCGGCGTCGGGCGCGAGTGTCATCACGACCGGGACTCGGGTGGCAGCTGTTGGAACTTGTAACAGAGAGCTGATGTCGAAGAGCGAGGGATCCAGGCCGCGGCCGAGATAGGGCAGCGCCTCAACGGGCACCAGATAGCGGTCGCCCGACGCGGTGCGGTAGGACTCAAAGGCCCGGCTCGGCCCGTCTATCCGGCTGATCGAGAATGTGCCGGCGTCGCCGGTCACCGCGAACCGGTCGCCGGTGACCAGCGTGATCGTGCGCGGCGTGGCCGGGGCGACGCTGGAGCCGGGGCCGCCGGGGTCGGGGTCGCGGTCGGAGTTGGCGGACGGTCGTGCACTTGTGGCATCCGCTGACGGTGGGGTGCGCGCGGCGGCGGTGCCGACGGTGTTCCCGGCAGTCAGCGCGCATGCGGCGAGGATGGCGAGCGCGGGGCGCGTAATGGCAGGTCGGAGGGTGAGGCACAGCGCTGCGGCGCGTCTCATCGGAAATCTCCATTCGAATACTTCGATGGCGGCGCGAAACGTGCCGTCGTCCTTGTATCCGCGCTTGGCGCGCTTCGGGTTCGCGCCGTGAACCGGAATCGACGCTGCTGCGGATACTCATACGACACGGCGCAGCACTCGAATTGGAGACCTGTGGAGATGCCAACGAGCCGCGCGATCCCGAACGGACTGACCCGGGAGCGCGACCAGGCGGAGTCGATGACCGACGCGGAGGTGATAGCGCGATCGGTGGACGATCCCGAACTGTTCTCCGCGATCTATGAGCGGTACGCGACGTCGCTTTACCGGTACGCGTTCCGCCGACTGGGCGAGGAGGGCGCCGAGGACGTGGTGGCGTCGGCGTTCCTGGCGGCGTTCCGGGTGCGGCACCGGTACGACCGCGACCGCATGGAGGCAAGGCCCTGGCTGTTCGGGATCCTGACCAGGGAGATCGCCCAATGCCGCCGCGTAGAGGCGGCCCGGTACCGCGCCCTGGCCCGCGCCGCGCCGGCCGATCCTGCGGGCACCGTGGCGGACGGGTTTGCCGAGCGAGTCGTCACGGACGTCGCCGCGCAGGCCGCACGCGGGCGACTGGGCGCTGCGCTGGCCGGCCTCCCGGCCCGAGACCGGGACACCTTGCTCATTATCGCCTGGGCCGGGCTGAGCTACGAGGAGGCCGCGCTCGCGCTCGGCATCCCGGTCGGCACGGTCCGCTCGCGGCTCAACCGTGCTCGCCGCAGGATGCGCGACACGCTCGGCGGCGCGGACCCGACCGGCGTGACCGGCGGGAGCTCCGAATGACTGGGGCGGATAGGAAGAGTTCATACATGAGCGATATGAGAGACATGAGAGATCTGGTCATGCTCGACGAGCTGGGCGCGCAGCTCGATCCGGTACCCGGTCATCCGCCCGAGCGACTGCGCCACAGAGTGCTGAATTCCTTCGCGCCGCACCCGCGCAAGCGTAAGTGGCACCGGCTCGTGCCGGACCGACCGGCCTTGCGGACCGCCCTCGCGGCGGCCGGGCTGGCCGCAGTCGTCGCGGTCGTACACGTGTTGGACGTGGCCGGGTTCTCCCGGGCCGGGCAGCAGGCCCAGACCGTCCAGCCCCGGCAAACCCTGCGCGCCGACCAGATCCTGCTCCAGGCGGCGGCGCAGGCCTCTCGCTTGCCCGCCCTCACTGCGACACCTTCGCAGTTCGTGTACGTCAAGTCGGTAGAGGTGTTCCCCCTCATGCCAATCTGGCAGCGCACTACGTACCGCGAGGCATGGCTCTCTGCGGACGGCACCCGGACCGGGCAGCTGATCATGAGTGAGGGCCTCTCTGGGGGAATGGACACTTCGACGTTGCCGCTGCCCGGCTGCTCCCACGGCATCATGGCGCCCTCCGCCCCCGGAACGGACGGACTGGACGGCAAGCCGGTGCGGTGCACAGCGCGGCCGGCTTACCTAGGCGGCCTGCCCGTGACAGTCCAGGGCATGCTCGACTACCTGCGCCACCTCGGTCCTGGCGGCTCTCAGAGCGAGTCCAACAGCGATGCCGCGATGTTCACGGCGGCAGCTGACTTGATCCGCGAAGCGTACGCGCCGCCACAGGTACTCGCCACGCTGTTCAAGGCACTCGCCACGCTGAAAGGGTTCACCGTGCAGTACGGGCTAAAGGACGCCGCGGGACAGTCGGGCATCGCACTCGTAGGCGCCGACGGCAGCTCGAGAGGCGGTCTGCTGTTCGCCCCGGACACGTATGCGTATCTCGGAGAGGTATCGGGACCGGCCGGTCCGAACGGCACGATCAGCCCGGACTCCGTGAACTACCTCACGACAATCGTCCAGGTCGGCATCGTCGACCGCGTCGGACAGCGCCCGTAGCGCCCGTAGCGCCCGTTGCAGTACGTCAACGTCCGCGGGTGTCGGCCCACGTCTGGAAACGTGGGCCGACAACCGGTCTAAGCAACCTGTTGTGCCGCTTCCTGCGCGTGGCCCGGACCGGGCCAGTTGCAGTCACAGTCGCAGTTGTTGTGCGTCAGGCGCCAGCCTTGTCTATCGCGCTCTGGAGCGACTGCGCGTAGCCGTCGCTTGTGTACGTCGCGCCGGAGACCACGTCGATGTTCGCGCTCTGCGCCGACATCGCCTCCTGGTTCAGGATCGGCAGCGCGTAGCTGTTGATCTGTTGGTCGCGGAAGCTCTCCGTCGGGTATTGCAGGACGTTGATGTTGGTGATCTTCTTGCCGCTGAAGGTCACCTGGAGCTGGACCGGGCCGTAGCGGGTGTCCGCTGCGTCGCCGGTGACGACCTTGGTTCCGGTCGAGGTCGACGGCGTGCTTGGGGAGCTCTTCGGGGCGCTTGACGAGGATTGGCCGTTTCCTGCCGCCGGTGCGGTCGTCGCCGGGGCCGCCGCGCTTGTGCTGGGGCTTGAGTTCGAGCCGGAGCCGATGCTGAAGCTTGACGTTCCGAGGGCGGAGCCGCTGCTGTGCGGTTTGAGGCCGAGGAGCAGGACGATGCCTGAGACCGTGGCTGTGCCGGCGACGATGGCGCGACGCATGACTGACGTGCTCCTTACCGCTTACTCAGAATGTGAACGACTCGTGGTGGATGTGTGAGCGCTTGACCCCGCACTCACGCAGCGCCTGGACCGCCGCGGTGGCCATGGATTCCGGGCCGCAGATGAACACGTCGTGGCGGTTCAGGTGCGGGACCAGCTTGGACAGCGTGCGCGCGGTGAGCGGGTCACCGACCTCGGACCTCGGCCCGACGAGGAAGCGCAGGCGCGCGCCGCGCGCTGCCGCTATCGACTCGAGTTCGTGCCGGAAGATCACGTCCTCCGGCCAGCTGGCGCGGTAGAGCAGGGTCAGGTCGCCGCGCTTGGCCGGGAGCGTCTCGAACAGCGCGCGGATCGGGGTGATCCCGACGCCGCCGGCGAGGAGCAGGACCTTGCGGGCTCGTACCCGTCCCGCGGTGAACGCACCGTACGGGCCCTCGGCGCGGACCTTGGTTCCCGGCTGCAACCGGGCGACGGCCGCGCTGTGCTCGCCCAGGTCCTTGATCGTGAAGCGCAGGAATCGTGGGTGCGGTGCGGCCGAGAGCGAGTACGGATTCGCCGTCCAGCGCAGTCCCTTGGCCTGGAACTGGAGCCGGAAGAACTGGCCCGCTTCGGCCCGAAGCTCGTCGAGGTGCTCCCCGGTGAGGATGACCGAGACTACTCCCGGTCCTTCCGGTCTGACCTCGGCCACGCGGAGCTGGTGCCGGCGGTCGTTGCGCCAGGGCACGAAGAGGCGGAACCAACCGAGGAGCACGAAGGCGATGACGTAGTACGCGCTCCACAGCACCCGTGCCGGACCGGTGTCCAAGTCGGCGCCGTTGACGATCTGGTGGCTAAAGCCCAGCGCGATGGCGAGGTACGTCGTCAGGTGCAGGTAGTACCACGCTTCGTAGCTAAGGCGGCGGCGGGCTGCCCGAGCGGAGACGAATGCCGTACCGAACATCAGTAGCGCCGCCAACGTACCCTTGATCATCTCTGGGTAGTCGAAGACGACGTACACGGCCTCGTTCACGACCGACTTACGCGCCGTGTAGGCGTAGCCCCAGATGATCGTCAGGATGTGCGCGGCAACGAGGCAGACCATGTATCGACCGGCCAGCGCGTGCCAGCGGGCCAGCCGGTCGGAGCCGACCTTGTGCTCGAGCACCGGTATTCGGGCCATCAGCAGGAGCAGCAGCGGCGTGAGGTAGCCCGCGAGGAGCCCGGTGATCCGGCCCGCCCCAGTCAGCCAGCCGGCGGCGCCGACGACGTTGAACGTGTCCTTCCACCACAGCGCGAGCACGGCCAGTGCGCCGATGCCGACGAGCGTCAGCACGGCGACCGGGATCGTGTCTGCCGGGAGTCGCAGGCCAGGCGAGCCGGCTACGCGGCCGCGGTCGGCGGCGCGCCGCGGGGCGCGGGCACGATCGGCGACGGCTGGCATGCGGGGACCTTCCTTCTCGGCGCTGGGGACGGGCGCGTCGTGGGTCGACCGCCCACGGCCCATCGTCACATCGCCACTTCTCAGTTCCCTCTGAGTCTGGGGCGCGAGTTCGTTGCGGTGACGGCGAAACCAGCAGGTCAAGAACTACGCTCGAGGCACAGCAAGCGCCACGCGCAGTGCGGACTTTTCAGTGTTTTCTCACCTTCGGCCCGGACAATGGGCCGGTGACAGGCACTGATGCACCGGGCGCGGCCGCCGCGGAGAGCGCCGCCGGCAGCGGCTGGCGCGTCCTCGTCGTCGACGACGAGCCGGACCTGGTCGAGGTGATCTGCGGGGCGATCGCCTATGAGGGCTGGCAGGCCAAGGGCGCGGAAAACGGCCTGGACGCCGTGCGCGTCGCGGAGAGTTGGCAGCCGCACGCGGTCGTGCTCGACATGATGCTGCCCGACCTCGACGGCACCGAAGTGCTGCGCCGGATCCACCAGGATCGACCGGAGACGCGGGTGCTGTTCTTGACCGCGCGGGACGCGGTGGAGGACCGGATCGCCGGGATCGCGGCCGGCGGGGACGACTACGTGACGAAGCCGTTCAGCCTGGAAGAAGTCGTCATCAGGCTGCGCGGCATGCTGCGGCGCGCCTTCCCCTCCACTCCGCCGGCGGAAGCGCGGCCGGACTGCCTGGTGGTCGGCGACTTGGTGATGGACGAGCGGGCGATGGAGGTGACCCGCGGCGGGACACCGGTCGACCTAAGCCCCACCGAGTTCGCGTTGCTTCGCTACCTGATGCGCCACCCTCGCCAGGTGTTGAGTAAGGCGCAGATCCTTGAGGAGGTGTGGAGCTATGACTTTGGCGGCCAAGCGCACGTCGTCGAGCTCTACATCAGCTACCTACGCAAGAAGCTCGATGCGGGCCGTACACCGATGATCCACACGGTACGCGGCGCGGGCTATGTGCTGAAAGCAGCGACGTGAGCACAGAGAACGAGGCGACGGGAGAGCGTACGGCGCCGGCTCGTCATCTATCTGGCGCGGGTGGAAGGTTGTTGCGCCTGCTCAGGCGAGGTGTGCCTCGTACGCTGCGCGGTCGGCTGACCCTTGGGCTGGTCGCGATCCTCGCCCTCCTGTGCGCTGGTATCGGACTCGCCACGACGACCGTTCTCAACCATTACCTCGTCAGCGACGTCGATCAGCAGCTCGCCGAAGCCGGAGGGCGTTACGCAGCAAGCCTTGAGCACGCCGGGTCCGGCGGCAGCGATGCGAACAGAGGCGATACACGGGCACAGACGCCGGGAACGCTCGGAGTGCGCCTCGTAGGGAGCACGATCACTGAGGCTGCGGTCGTCGACGGTGACAGCGACGACACCACGGGCAGCATCGAAGACAGAGTCAAGCTGTCCGCGCAGGACGAGAAGGCGTTGGTTGCGTTACCGACTGACGGATCCGCGCACACGCTGGACCTGTCGTCCGTCGGCGAATACCGGATCCGGGCACAGGTCGGGCTGGACGGCGACGTCCTGATCACCGGCCTGCCACTCGCTCGGGTCGAGCAGACCGTGCAGCAACTGGCCGGCGCCGAGATGGCGATGTTCGCCGCGGCGCTCGCGCTGGCGGCGATCGTCGCCGCGGTGTGGGTGCGACTGACGCTGCGACCGCTGGACCGCGTCGCCAGGACCGCCGAGCGGGTCAGTGGCCTGTCGCTGGCCAGCGGGGAGGTGGAGCTGTCCGTGCGCGTCCCCGACGAAGATCCGGCCACCGAGGTCGGGCGCGTCGGCGCCTCGCTCAACCGGATGCTCGGACACATCGGGGACGCGCTGGCCAAGAGGCACGCGGTCGAGGCCAGGCTGCGGGAGTTCGCCGCCGACGCCAGCCACGAGCTGCGCACGCCGGTGGCGGCGATCCGCGGCCATGCCGAACTCGCGCAGCGGCACCCTGGCGACATTCCCGAACCGGTGCGCCGATCGCTCGACCGCATCGAAGCCGAGGCGCAGCGCATGGGGGTGCTGGTCGACGACCTGCTGCTGCTCGCCCGCCTCGACGCCGGGCGGCCACTGGCCCGCGAGCAGGTCGATCTGACCCGGCTGGCGCTGGACGCGGTCGAGGATGCACGAGCCGCGGCGCCCGGTCATCGCTGGCGCTTGGAGTTGTCCGCCGAGCCGACGGCGGTGGTCGGTGACTCGCACCGTCTGGCGCAGGCGATCGCGAACCTTCTCGCGAACGCACGTACGCACACGCCCGAGGGCACCGAGGTGACGCTGCGGCTGGATGGCGGCGAGGCTACGGAGTCTTCGGAAAATGAACCGGACGGGATCGAGGCTCCGGTCGTGGACAAGGCTGCGGCCGAAGGGGCTACGGCATCTGCAGCATCTACGACGCCTACGGTGTCCTCAGAGCCCGAAGAGGTACGTCTCAGCATCACCGATACCGGTCCCGGGCTCAGCCCGGAGGTTGCGGCCCGCGCCTTCGACCGATTCGTACGCGGAGACCGCGCGCGCTCCCGCGCCTCCGGAAGCACCGGCCTCGGCTTGGCGATCACCCGCGCGATCGCCGAGGCGCATGGCGGCCGGGTCGAGTTGGAGACCCGTCCCGGCCACACCGTCTTCACGATCGTCCTGCCCGCCGTCCCGCCCGTGAGCGAGCGGCCCGAGAACGGACACCCGCAACAGAGTTGATCGTCTCGCTACCGTGGTGGCGTGAACGATCTCGACACGAGGCTGTTGCGTTCGTTCCTGGTAGTGGCACAAGAGGGGACGATCACGCGGGCGGCGGCGCGGCTGCATATCGCGCAACAGGCATTGTCCGCTCAGGTACAGCAGTTGGAGCGGGCGTTCGGGGCGACGCTGCTGGTACGCACCTCGCGCGGAGTGCGGCTGACGCGCGCCGGCGACGAACTGCGCGCCGGAGCCGAACCGCTGCTGGCCGACCTCGACGCGCTCGGGACGCGGGTTCGGGCGAGCGCCCAAGGGCGTGCGGGAAGGCTGAGGCTGGTCTGCAAGCCACACGCGACCGCTGAATTCGCGCTCGATGTCGTGCGTGCGATGGAGGCGTCCGCCCCGGACATCGAACTGGACCTGATAAGCGTCTCGACGCTGCCTGAGGAACTGGCCGCGCTGGCCGACGGGACGGCTGACGCGTCGTTCCTATGGGTACCGACGGGCGACGCACGGCTGCGCTACGCGAAGGTACGCCGCGACCGTCGCCTCGTCGCGCTGCCGTCGGACCATCCGCTTGCCGCGCGGCCCACTATCTCGCTCGCCGAACTAGCCGACGAGCCGGTGATCGTGCCGCAGGTGGTCGTATCCGAAGAAGTGGTACGCCACTGGCTGGCCGAGCCGCGTCCCGACGGCAAGCCGGCGGTGCGCGGGCCGGCCGCGCACCGCATCGAGGATCGCTTGATGCTGGTGGCGCGCGGCCGCGGGGTCTGGCTGGCGCCCGAGCCCCTGGCCCGCTATTTCCCGCTACCCGGGGTCAGCTGGGTGCCCGTATCCGACGCGGCACCGTCTTACCTCGCGGTCGTGTGGATGCCAGGCGCCGCCGAACACCTGATCTCCCAACTTGTCGCGCACGTACGCGCGTTAACCGGTTGGGACGAGGAGGATGGCGGAGCCTGACGACGACGGCATGCGCAGGATCACGGCGCGGGGATCTAGACCGGGACCGGGATCCGGACCGGAAGCGGAACGGATCAGAACATCGCGCCGTTGGCGCGCACCGTCTGCCCGCTGACCCACCCCGCGTCCGCGCTGACGAGGAATCCAACGACCGGTGCGACGTCCTGCGAGGTACCGAGACGACCTCGCGGGCTGTGATGCGTGGCGGCGGCGATCGCGTCGGGCGTCTCGGCCGCCTGATAGAAGGAGTCGTCGATCGGACCGGGCGCGACCGCGTTGACCGTGATCCCGCGGGCGCCGAGTTCCTTCGACGCGGCCAGCACCATCCGCTCGACGGCCGCCTTCGAACCGGAGTACACCCCGTACGGTCCGGTCATCACCGCGGTCAGCGTCGTGGAGAGCACCACATAGCGGCCCTGATCAGCCAGGTGTTGAGCGGCGGCGCGCAGTGAGTAGAAGGCGCTGCGCGTATTGAGGTTGATCAGATGCTCGAAGTCGTCGTCGGTGAAGTCCGCGATCGGCTTCTTGATGACCGCACCGGGTACGTGCACCACGATGTCGATCTTCCCGTGCCGCTCGACGACACCGGCGAACAGCGCGTCGACGTCAGCGGACACCGTCGCGTCAGACCGCACCGCCTCGGCCTCGACCCCGTGCTTCTCAAGCGCGGCCAGCGTCTGCTCGGCCGCGCCATCGGAGCTCCGGTAGCTGATGATCGTGGTCGCGCCGCGTGCCGCGATGTGCTCGGCGATCGCTGAACCCATGTTCCGTGCGCCGCCGATCACCAAGGCGACTTTTCCCGTGAGATCGCGCGTTATGGAGGCGTCCGCATCCGGACTCATAGTTGAAGCTCCCCGTCAGTGAACGAATGGCCGCACATCAGCGGCTCGCGGCAATCATGACCCTGTTATGTACGGCTCCGGAAACAACGGATTCCGGTGGCGGCCACAGGTGCGGTTTGTGGCTTGCCGTCCGTCGGCTCGCTCGGACGGCCTGAGGTGTGGTGGTCCGCTCATGCGATGATCTGACTCATGGCGAAAGCGGTGCTCTTCGACTTCTCCGGGACCCTGTTTCACTGCGAGTCGGCCGAATCGTGGCTGCGCGCGGCGCTGGATCGGGCCGGGATCACCGCCTCGGATGCCGAGGTGGAGGTGTGGGCGGAGCGGTTGCACGCGAGCGGCGGCCAAGCGGGCGCGTACTCCGAGTTCGCGGTGCCTGCACACCTGACCGACTTATGGGCGCGACGCGACCTGACCGCCGAGGACCACCGGGCCGCTTACACCGCGCTGGTGGAGACGGCCGAGCTGCCGTGGCCCGGCCTCGCGGACATCTTGTATGACCGCCACTACGCACCCGAGGCCTGGGACGCGTACCCGGACACCGTCGCGGTGCTCGAGCTGCTGCACTCACGCGGCATGCCGGTCGCCGTGGTCTCCAACATCGGCTGGGATCTTCGCACCGTGTTCAAGCATTTCGGTGTGGACCACCTGATCGCCGACTACGTGCTCTCCTACGAGGTCGGGGTCAAGAAGCCGGACGTGGGCATCTTCGAACTCGCCTGCGAGGCGGTCGGATGCGCGCCGGCCGACGTTCTGATGGTCGGTGACAACGCTGCTGCCGACGGTGGCGCGACGGCGATCGGGTGCTCCTTTGAGCTGGTGGAGCATGCTCCAGTCGCCGCACGGCCGCGTGCGCTGCTGGACGCGGTACGGGCCTAGCGCACTGCCGGTTCAGGCTCGCGACGACCGCGGCCTGACAGGTCGTCTGACGGAACCTGACGGTTAATCACACGTTTTAGGCGTTTAAGTACGCATCTGGGTGATTTAACGCGTGTCGGACGAAATGACCATGTGGCATCCGGGCACGATCGACTACGCAGGGTCGTCGGCCGTGGGAGGTGCCAGTGGCTTGTCGTCGAGTTCGCCGATCGCGGCGAGTGCTGTGCGCGCTCGCCTGTGCGGCGTTGCTTGGGTTGACGGTCAGCGGCGCGTACGCCGATCCGGTCTACCCGAGTCAGAACCAGGTCGATCAGGCAAAACAGGCTGTTCAACGCGCACAGTCCGCAGTCGCGCCGATTCAGGCGCAGTTCGACGCGGCACAGCGTCAGCTGACCCTGCTCGTGCGGCAGTCCCAGATCGCCGCCGAGCAGTACGACGCTGCGACGGTGCGACTGCAGCGTGCCCAACTCGCCGCGCAGATCGCCTCGGACCACGTCCAGATCGCGCAGCGACACTACGCTGACGTGCGGTCAGACCTGGGCCGACTCGCGGCGGCCGCGTACCGGGACGGGGGAGGGCTCGGATCGGTCAGCCTCGTCCTGAGCGCGGACGGACCGGAGCAGTTCGTGACGGGCGCTCACATGCTCGCGCACAAGAGCGCCGATCTGAAGGCGACCCTTCAAGCGGCCGACCAGGCCCGCCAGGACGCCCAGGACGCGAAGGCCACCGCGGACGCGGCGGTGCGCAGCCAGGCCGCGGCTCAAGTCCAGGTCGCGAAGGCGGCCGAGGTCGCCAGAGCCGCCGTCGCGGCGGAACAGAGCCAAGTCGCCTCAGTCAGCGCCCGCCGTGACGCGTTGCTTTCGCAGCTCGCCGCAGCCCAGCGCGTCTCGGTGCAGCTGGAGCAGCAGCGCCAGCAGGGCTTGGCGGAGGAAGCCGCCCGCCGCGCCGCCCAGGCCGCCGCGAATCACTACTCCGTACCCGCCTACGACGGGTCACTCGCCAGCCGCGCGCTCGCGTACGCATACGCACAGCTCGGCAAGCCATATGTATGGGGCGCCGTCGGACCGTACTCGTTCGACTGCTCCGGCCTGGCGATGCGCGCGTGGGAGGCGGCCGGCGTCTACCTGCCGCACTTCGCCGCCTTCCAGTACCAGGCCAGCCATCCGATCGGCTACGGCGACCTGCGCCCCGGCGACCTGCTGTTCTGGGCCACGGACGGCAGCGACTCGGACACCATCTACCACGAGGCCATCTACATCGGGAACCAGCAGATGATCCAGGCCCCGCGCTCGGGAGAGAACGTGGAGATCTCGCCGATGTGGATGTGGGGGTCGATCCAGTTCTTCGCCAGGCCGGACTGA
>Ga0070739_10007316_pt1 | contig 11773 bp, 7 predicted proteins | sample Coa_R1_7_FD_66445 | JGI IMG/M metagenome (GOLD analysis project Ga0070739, IMG submission 66445) | Surface soil microbial communities from Centralia Pennsylvania, which are recovering from an underground coalmine fire - Coalmine... | ecosystem: Environmental > Terrestrial > Soil > Unclassified ... | reverse complement strand
CGATTTGATCCTCAATGCCGGTCTTCGGTTCGACCGCTATGGACGATTTGACGCCACCGTCAACCCACGTCTGGCGTTGATCTACCAGCGCTCCGCCAACACCACCGTAAAGCTGCTCTACGGCACGGCGTTTCGGGTGCCCAATACGTTCGAGATGTACTACTACGCGCCGGATTACAGTAACAACCCGTTGGGTCTCAAGCCGGAGAAGATTCGTAGCGCGGAGGCGATCGTGGAGCGGCGGTTTGCGCGACACTTCGCCTTCAGCATTTCCGGCTACTACAACTGGATCAAAGACATGGTCGCCGAACAACCGGACCCGATGACCGAAAACATGGTGTATCGCAATCTTGATGATATTAGCGGCCGCGGCCTGGAATTTGAAGTCTCGAGCAAGCTGCGCGGCGGCTGGGAAGGGCGCGCCAGCTATGCCTTGCAGGAGACTATGCACGACCGCAGCGCTCAGCTGTTGACCAACTCGCCTAAGCATCTGGGCAAGCTCAACCTCATTATTCCGCTTGTAAAAGACAACATATTCGCGGGAGTGGAGGGGCAGTACACCAGCCGGCGCCGCACCGTTCACGACACCTGGGTGGGCGGCTTTCCGACCGTGAATCTCACCTTGTTCAGCACCAGGCTGGTGAAGCCCCTGGAAATTTCGGCCAGTCTCTACAACGTGTTCGACAAGCGCTATGCCGATCCGGTGAGCGATTCGCTGGTGGAAAACGTCATCGCGCAGGATGGCAGGAATTTTCGCGTGAAGCTGACCTGGCATTGGGGGACGCGGTGAACGCGCCGACACCGAGGAGTGGAGTTGCACGGTATCACGACCAAACGCGCACGGGAGAAATGCAGCAATGAGTTCAGGAATTCGCTTCAGGCATCTGCTTGGTGCCTTCGTAGTCACGCTGGTCGCGCTGTTCGCGGATTCGCTATGCGGGGCACAAAGTAAAGACCGCGACTTGACCGAGCTCAGCCTCGAAGACCTGATGAATGTGCAGGTGACATCGGCGGCGAAGAGGGAGGAGAAGCTGTCGCAGACACCAGCGGCGATCTATGTCATTACCGGCGACGACATCCGCCACTCGGGGGTGACGACGCTGGCGGATGCGCTGCGGCTCGCGCCGGGCGTGCAGGTTTCCCAGATCAGTTCCAACGCATGGGCGGTCACGATTCGCGGTTTCGGTGCCCTTTACTCCAACAAGCTTCTGGTAATGATCGACGGGCGGTCGGTGTATTCGCCGATCTTTTCCGGCGTGTTGTGGAACCGGCAGGACACGTTTCTGGAAGACATCGATCGTATCGAGGTGATTCGCGGCCCCGGAGCCAGCCTGTGGGGGTCGAACGCGGTGAATGGGGTGATCAACATCATCACCAAGAGCGCGAAAGAAACGCAGGGTGGCCTGATGACTGCCGCGGCGGGAGATCATGAAAAAGGCTTCGGCGGGATGCGCTATGGCGGCTCGTTTGCGCCCGATTTCCACTACCGCTTTTACGGAAAATACTTCGCGCGCAACGAATTGACCGGTTCCTACGGAGTGAACCCTCACGACAATTGGAACTTCGGTCAGGGCGGGGTTCGTGCGGACTGGCAGATAAACAATTCCGATTCGATCACCATGGAAGGGGAGTACTACCGGGGAACGCCGGGGCCAATCACAAATCTGCTGCCCCTGCCGCCGGTTCCGGTGTCGCAATCCGACGCCAGCGGAGGCAACGGGCTGGTGCGCTGGAAGCACGCGTTTGATGGCGGTTCGGAGATGGCGTGGCAGCTTTACTATGACCGCACCTACGGGCCGGAATTTCCGTTCGCACAGAATGCGGATTCTTTCGACGTCGACTTTCAACACAGCATTCGTCTGAAGGACCGTCACCAGGTGGTGTGGGGCGGAGGCGTGCGCCGCACCATGGTTCGCAGCCACTTAGGCCCAGGCGCGGCGGCCTTCATTGACATGAGTCCGAACATCACGCTGCATTTGTTCAGCGGTTTTGTGCAGGACGAGGTCACGCTCGTGCCCGACCGCGTCCGGTTGACTGCGGGGATCAGGCTCGAAGACAACGAATTCACCGGGGTGGAGGCGGAACCAACCCTGCGCCTTTTGTATACGCCGTCTTCACGGCAGGCGTTCTGGGCAGCAGTTTCGAGGGCAGCGCGCACTCCAAACATCTCGGAAACAGATATACGGGAAATGATCACCCTGCCCAACATTCCCATCCCCCTGGTGCTTCTGCCCAATCCCCATCCGAAATCGGAAACAGTGCTGGCCTATGAGGTGGGATACCGGGTGATGCCGAAGGCAAAAATGTCTGTCGACTTGACCGGGTTTTACAACCACTACGACCATCTGTCCACCAACACCCCAGTGCTTGTGCCTGGACTGGCCCCCATGGGAATGGCGATTGAGTGGGGCAATGGCGCGTTGGGTGAGACCTATGGAGCGGAAATGAGCGCGACATACATCCCGTGGCAGAGATGGAAGGTGCACGGGAGTTACTCGTTCTTCCGCGGCAATTGGGCGCCCAGCCGGGCGGACGAAACCGCCAACTCCAGTTTCACGCCCGGCACCAGTCCGACACACCAGTTTCAGATTCGGTCGACCCTGAATCTGCTGCGCTCGGTTCGAATGGATACATCGTTTTTCTATGCCGGAGAATGGGCAAACGCCACGGTTCCCTCTTACCCCAGGCTCGATAACACGATCGAGTGGGATGCCACGCGGAAGGTGTCTTTTCAGTTCGTGGTGCAGAATGCGCTACAGCCGCGGCACGTCGAGTTCTATTCATCCAACATCATGCAGCCAGGCGAGTATGTCGAGCGGTCGATTTACGGAAAAACGACGTGGCACTTCTAAAAAGGGCGCGGCATCGGTGCAAGTGTGGCGACAGGCGAGCGTTGCATAGCCCTGCGATGAAAACTGCACTGTTGATCGTTGCTGCCGTGCTGTGCTGCTCGCCAGTAAGCAACGCGCAATCGGAGGAGCTGACTGAGTACCAGGTCAAGGCGGCATTCATCTACAACTTCGCGAAATTCGTGGAGTGGCCGGCGGAGGCGTTTGCCGACCGCAACGCACCGCTGCGGGTTTGCGTGCTGGGGGAAAACCCGTTTGGCCCGGAGCTCATGCGGGTCGTGAACGGAAAAAAAATCGGCGGCCACGACGTCGTGGTGTCGAGCTTCGTCGAGCCCCAGCTGGCGCGGGGCTGCCACGTGTTGTTCGTCAGCGCCTCGGAGCGAGGGCAGATCGCGCAATTGCTCGAGGCACTACGCGGATCGAGCGTGCTGACGGTCGGCGAGACGGCGGATTTCGTGCGGCGCGGCGGGATCATCCGCTTTGTGCTCGATGAAGGCAAGGTGCGCTTTGAAGTGAATCTTGCCGCCGGGGAAAAAGCACGGCTGAAGATCAGTTCCAAGCTGCTCACGCTAGCACGGTCCGTGTATTCGTATCCGGACGGGAAGAATTGAGATGCAACTGCGTAACTGCTCAATCCGGCGGAAGCTGATCCTCATCATCATGGCAACCAGCAGCACGGTGCTGCTGCTGGCGAGCGCGGCTCTGGTGAGCTATGACCTGCTGACGTTCCGCGCCGCGATGATCCGGGATGTGGCGACGCTGGCCGACGTGATCGGCGGCAACTGCACGGCGGCGCTGGCCTTTCGTGATCCCCAGGCCGCAGAGGATGTTCTGAGCGCGTTGCGCGCCGAACCGAATGTAACCGCGGCGGCCATCTACACGCGCGACAAAGAACTTTTCGCCCACTACCAGCGCGACAACCCAAACAATTTTCACGCGCCCACTCTGCTGCCCGACGCCAATTACTTTGCCGGCGGCAAGCTGGAAGAGTTCCGGACCATCACCTTTTCCGGGGAGAGCGTGGGAATCGTCTATATCCAGTCGGACCTGCGCGAGATGAATGCACGCTTGCGCCGCTACGCGTGGATTTTCGCGCTGGTGATGTTTGTAGCTTCAGGGCTGGCCTACCTGCTCGCCGCCCGCATGCAAAAGGTGATCTCGGAACCCATTCTGCACCTCGTCGGAACGGCCAATCAGATCTCGGTGGATAAGAACTATTCGGTCCGGGCCAAAGCGACCACCAGTGACGAACTGGGCCTGCTCATTCAGAGTTTCAACGAAATGCTGAACCAGATTGAGGGCCGCGACCGGGAGTTGTTGCGGCACCGCGAACACCTGGAAGAAGAGGTTGCAGCGCGCACCGCGGAGTTGACGCAGGTCAACCGTGAGTTGGCGGCGGCGCGCGATGCGGCGGAAGGGGCGAGCCGCGCCAAGAGCGAATTCCTGGCCAACATGAGCCACGAAATTCGTACACCCATCAATGGGATCCTGGGAATGACCGAGCTGGCGCTGGACACTAAGCTCACGCCAGAACAGCGCGAGTACCTCATGCTGGTGAAGACGTCCGGCGACTCGCTGCTCAGCGTGATCAACGACGTCCTCGATTTCTCCAAGGTCGAATCGGGACATTTGGACCTCGACGTGGCGGAGTTCTCCATCGGCGAAGTGATTGCCGAGGCCATGAAGGCACAAGCCATCCGCGCTCACGAAAAGCAGCTGGAGCTGGCGTACCAGGTAAGTTCGTTGGTGCCGGAGCATGTGATGGGCGATCCGGCCCGGTTGCGGCAGGTCATCGTTAACCTGGTGGGAAACGCCATCAAGTTCACCCCGCAAGGCGAGGTCGTCCTGCAGGTGCAACCGGAAGCGGAGAGTGAAAACGAGGTGCAGCTGCATTTCAGCATTAACGATACCGGCATCGGGGTGCCCCGCAAGAAGCAGGACGTCATCTTCCAGGCATTCGCGCAGGCCGACACCAGCACGACGCGCAAGTATGGCGGGACGGGACTGGGCCTGGCCATCTGTTCGCGACTCGTCGGCCTCATGGGCGGGCGGATTTGGGTGGAAAGCGCGGAGGGTAGGGGGAGCAAGTTTCAATTCACCGCGCGATTCGGGAAAGTTAAATCGGCGAGCCCCGACGTGGTTCCGGCGCGGCCCGAAGAATTGGTGGGATTGCCGGTGCTCATCGTTGACGATAACCGCACGAACCGGCGAATCCTGACGGAAATGACCGCGGGTTGGGGCATGCAGGCGTGCACCGCGGAAAGCGGAGAACAGGCCTTGGCGGCCCTGAAGGAAGCGCAGACGCAGCGGCGGGGCATCCGGCTCGCAATCATCGACGCCAACATGCCGGGCATGGACGGCTTCCAGTTGGCGGAACAGGTGAAGAAAGACCCGTTGCTGACCCGGGCCATCATCATGATGCTGACCTCGTCCGGGTGGCACGGGGACGCAGCGCGGTGCCGTCAGGTGGGCATATCGGCATACCTTCTGAAGCCGATCAGCAAATCGGAATTGCTGCTGGCCATCCGCAAGCTGCTGGGACATGTTGCGCTCTCTGTCGCAGAAGGCGCGACCGCAGCAGCATCGAAGCAGCAACTCGGGCTGCGCATCCTGGTGGCCGAGGACAATGCCGTCAATCAGGCGCTGATCATGCGGGTTCTGGAAAAAATGGGCAACACCGCGGTGCTGGCGAAGAATGGACGAGAAGCAGTCGAGCTCTGGGAGAAGGAAGATTTCGACCTCATCTTTATGGATGTCCAGATGCCTGAACTGGACGGTTTCGGCGCGACCGCCGCGATTCGCGCACAGGAGAAGGCCAAGGGTAAACACATTCCGATCATCGCCATGACGGCGCACGCGCTGAAGGGGGATCGGGAGCGATGTCTGGAGGGGGGAATGGACGGATATATCTCGAAGCCGGTGAATTTTGCCGAGGTGCGGGAGACGCTGGAGCGTGTGTCGGAGCAGGCTGCAGGTGAACGGGCTGCATTGGCGGAAACAAGCCCACAACCCGCGCCAATAGTCGCGAAAGACATTTGGGATCCGGAAATGGCACTGGCGCGCGTGGATGGCGATCGCGCGTTGTTCCGGGAGGTTGTCGACATCTTCCGCCAGGAGGGACCGAAGCTTCTGCAGAAGCTGGAGACGGCTCTGCTGGCGAGCGACATAGAAGCGGTGCAGCGGGCGGCGCACAGCATCAAGGGCGAAGTCAGCTACTTCGCTGCTCCCAACGCGGTCGAGGCGGCAAAGACGATCGAATATGCCGCGCGAGATAAGGATCTGGCCAAGTGTCAGGCGACCATGCCCGAGCTTAAAAAGCATCTTGATGAATTGACGGTGGCTCTGCAGCAGATGCAAGAGGTTTCGGGATGAAGCTGTTGATCGCCGAAGACGACAAGGTGTTTTGCCGGCTGCTCGAGGATTTGCTGGAACCGGAATATGACACCGTCATCGCGCATGACGGCGATCAGGCCTGGAAAGTCTTGCAGGCGGAGGAGCGTCCGCGCCTGGCGGTGCTCGACTGGATGATGCCCGGACTCGAAGGCCCGGCGATCTGCCGCAAGGTTCGCGCCACGCCCGCCACGGCGCTCACCTACCTGCTGCTGCTCACAGCCCGGGAGAGCGTCGGCGATGTCGTTTCCGGACTGGAGGCGGGCGCGGACGATTACATCACCAAACCATTCGACCCGAGCATCTTTCGCGCGCGCCTGCGCGTGGGCAAGCGAGTGGTGGAATTGCAAAGCGCGCTGTCGGATCGGGTATCGGAATTGCAGGAAGCGCTGGCCCGTGTGCGCGTGCTGCAAGGCCTGCTCCCGATTTGTTCCTACTGCAAGCGGATTCGCGACGATCGCAATTACTGGCAACAACTGGAAACTTATTTCAGCGAGCACTCGGATGCGACCTTCACGCACGGCGTGTGTCCGGAATGCTATGAGAGGCGACTGAAGCCGCAACTCGCGTCGGCTAAGAGGTCCCCGGGGAGGACAAAATGAACACGGCTGCGAACCCAAAAGATGCCTCGAACTCTCCCAACCAGCATGGGCGCGCCATTCTGATTGCGGAAGATGATGCGGTCTTCCGCCGCGTGCTGGAAGCCTGGCTGGGAAAGTGGGGATACAACGTCACCACCACGTGCGACGGCCAGCAGGCTTGGGAAGCATTGCAGAAGGAGGATGCCCCCAAGCTGGCCATCCTCGACTGGATGATGCCGGGGATGTACGGGACAGAGTTGTGCCGGAAAACCCGCGCCATGACTGGAACGCCCTATCGCTATTTGCTGCTGTTGACCGCCAAGACGGAAAAGCAGGACGTGATCGCAGGTCTGGAAGCGGGCGCCGACGATTATCTCAGTAAGCCCTTCGACTCCAATGAACTGCGTGCCCGGCTGCGCGTGGGCCAGCGCATTCTCGACCTGCAGGACCAACTGATCACGGCGCAAGATGCTCTGCGCTTTCAGGCTACGCACGATTCTTTAACCGGCGTCTTGAACCATGGCGCGATTCTTGACGCCCTGCATCGTGAACTGGAACGGGCAAGGAGGATGCAAACACCCCTGGGCTTGATCATGGTGGACCTGGACCATTTCAAAAACGTGAACGACACCCTGGGCCATCTCGCCGGCGACGAAGTATTGCACGTAGTGGGACAACGGCTGGTGAGCGCCGTGCGAGCCTACGATTCGGTGGGCCGCTCCGGTGGAGAAGAGTTCGTCATTCTCGCGCCAGGGTGCACGCCCCCGGAACTGGTCACCCAGGCGGAACGAATGAGGGCGATGATCGCGGGTGATCCATTCAGCACGTCGGCCGGGCAGATTCAGCTGACCGCAAGCTTCGGCGTGGTGGGAGCGAATGTCACGGCCGGAGACAACATGGATCGCGACGCCCTGTTGCGTGCTGCCGACGCTGCCTTGTATCAGGCGAAAGCCAAGGGACGAAATCGAGTAGAAAGCACCATCGTTGTGCTGGCGGCACGATAAGCATCCAGCGAGACCGCCGCGCGACATTCCTGGCTCCCCACCCTCCCGAAAAGGGGGAAAGTGGGAGCCGTCTCATTTTCGGACGCAACAACCAAATCAATCGGCGGTAGCGAATTCCGACGCAGACACCGCGTGGGATGCTTCCTGCGCGTCCACCACGGCGAGCGCCGTAATATTAACGACGTCCTCTTCCTCACTCCCGCGCGGCAAAACATAAACCGGCTTGGACATACCCATGAGCATGGGCCCAATCGCCTCGGCACCACCCACCTTCATCAACAGCTTGTAAGCGATGTTGGCGGCGTTGAGGTCGGGGAAGATAAGAATGTTGGCTCCGCCACGCAGAGTGGAGAACGGGTAGGTCTTCTGAAGAACTTCCGGGGTAACAGCGATGTCGGCCATGATCTCGCCGTCAATGTTGAGGTCGGGATCGGCCTGCTTCACCAGTTCAGTGGCGAGGCGCATCTTCTCGCACTGCGGATGGCGCGTGCTGCCGAAATTCGAGAAGGAAAGCATTGCGATACGAGGCTCCACGTCGAAACGACGCGCCGCCTCAGCTGCGCATAGAGCGATTTCGGCCAGTTCTTCAGCAGTAGGCTCGATATTCACGCTGCAGTCGCCCAGGAACAACAAGTCGCCCTTGCGTGTGACGAGAGCGTAGAGTCCGGCAACCTTGTGAACACCGGGACGAACCTTTATGACCTGGAGTGCCGGGCGGATCGTGTCCGGGAAGTGCTGGTTCACGCCGGAAACGAGCGCGTCGGCGTCACCCATGTGCACCATCATGGAGGCGAAGAGATTACGGTTCAGCATCAGATCGCTCGCTTCCAGAAGCGTCACGCCGCGACGCTTGCGCAACTCATAAAATTCTTTCGTGTAGGAGTCGCGCAGGTTCGAAGTGCGCAGGTCGATGATCTTGATGCCTTCCAGGGAAATCTCTAGTTCGGCGGCGCGAGCGCAGATCGTGTACTCGTCACCGAGCAGGATCGGTTGGGCGATCTTTTCGTCCACCAGGATGTGGCAGGCGCGAAGAATCTTATCGTTGTCTCCTTCGGGAAAGACCACGCGCTTGGGCTTCGCTTGCGCTTTGTGGATGACGGTGCGCATGATCTCGTGCGCTTTGCCGAGCCGCCGTTCGAGTTGCTCGCGGTACTCGCCAATGTCAATCGGCTCCAGGGCGACGCCGGTGTCCATGGCAGCCTTGGCGACCGCGGACGCGACCCACACGAGGGCACGGCGATCGAACGGCTTGGGGATGATGTAGTCAGGTCCGAAATGCAGGCGCTCGACGGCGTAGGCGCGGCAGACTGAATCGGGCACATCTTCTTTGGCGAGATCAGCGAGAGCGCGCGTTGCGGCCAGTTCCATTTCATGATTAATCGTGGTGGCGCGAACGTCGAGCGCACCACGGAAAATAAAAGGAAATCCCAGAACGTTGTTCACCTGGTTGGGATAATCGGACCGGCCGGTCGCGACAAGCGCATCCGGGCGGGCAGCACGGGCTTCTTCGTAGGTGATTTCAGGATCGGGATTCGCCATCGCGAAAATAATCGGACGCGGAGCCATGGTGCGCAGCATGTCGGGCGTGAACACCCCTTTCGCCGATAAGCCGAGGAGCACGTCACAACCGCGAACCACTTCGGCCAGCGTGCGCATCGGCGTGTCCTGGGCGAAGCGCGCCTTGTACTCGTCCATGCTTTTTTCGCGCCCGCGATAAACTACCCCATCAATATCCACCAGGGTGATGTTTTCGCGTTTGACCCCAAGGTGCACGTAGTGCTCAGCGGAAGCGAGTCCCGCCGCGCCGGCGCCGCAAACCACCATTCGAATCTCATGAATGTTTTTGTGCACTAGCTCGAGCGCATTGAGAAGCGCTGCCCCGGAGATGATCGCGGTCCCGTGCTGGTCGTCATGAAAAACGGGGATGCGCATCGTCTTGCGCAGAGTCTCCTCGATGTAAAAACACTCGGGGGACTTGATATCTTCGAGGTTGATGCCGCCGAATGTGGGCTCGAGGAGCTGGCACGTGCGGATGATTTCTTCAGGATTTTCGCTATTGATTTCGAGATCGAAAACATCAATATCAGCGAAACGTTTGAAGAGGACACCTTTGCCTTCCATGACCGGCTTGCTGGCAAGCGCGCCGAGATTGCCAAGCCCGAGCACCGCTGTCCCGTTGCTGACCACCGCGACCAGGTTGCCGCGGGTCGTGTACTTGAACGCGTCGTGCGGATTCTTTTTGATGGCGAGGCAAGGCTCGGCCACGCCCGGCGTATAGGCCAGGCTCAGGTCGCGTTGCGTGCGGCAGGGCTTGGTGGGTGTAATTTCGATTTTGCCGCGCCGCCCTGAGGAATGGTAGTCGAGCGCTTCCTGCTTTCCGATTGGCATACGAGTCCTCCCCCGATGAGCACACCGGGCAATAACCAAGGTTTTGGTCAATGCCTATTCTCAAGCGATAGGAGGAAGAGGTCTGTGACCGGTGTCCGCCTGTGTTGGTGACTGTGTCACAAAACAGCAGACGCCGGCGAGCGCGGAACACCATTACTAGAACCACGTCACTTGCGCTGGTAACGGCCCATCAACTCAGTGTGGCCGATGACGTGACCCTTCATGGCGCTCTCCAGTTCATTGCGGGTCGCACCGGGCTTCAGATTTAAATCGGCATTCAAGGCGTACAGCTTGAAGAAGTAACGATGGGGGCGGCCAGGAGGGGGGCACGGGCCGCCATAACCGGTGCGGCCAAATCCATTGCGGCCCTGCCGCCCGAAGTTGGTCTGCTCGTCGGGAGGAACCCCTTCCGCAATCTGCTGCATATTCGCGGGGATCGCGTACAGCACCCAATGGGTGAACGTGCCCCTGGGTGCGTCTGGATCATCCATGATCAGAGCGAGGCTTTTGGTGTCGTTGGGCGCCTCTTTCCAGGAGAGTGCCGGGGACACATCGTTGCCGTCGCACGTGTATTTCACAGGAATGTCACCGCCGGTGGAAAACGCAGTAGTGGAGAGTTGCAATGCCATGTTTCTTGCTCCTGATGTAGAGGCGGTTGAAGGCGATGAGTCGGTTTGGGCTGCGGAAAAGTGGCAAACCAGCAGAGCCATGAAGCTTAAAACCAATTTCGTCGGCCAATGTTGATGACGTTGCATAGGCGGTTCCTCAAATGCTCCCGAAACAGGGATGCGACAAAGACTGCGGAAGTGGCGTGGGCGCTGAATTTCTTGTGATGAACATCACAATTCCGAGTGCGCCCGGTCACAGCGCGTTGTTCGCCCGGGGACGGACACTGAGCCCGTGACTTATGTCACAGCCCGACCCATCAAGCCGGGCGCGGTAGTCCAAAAATAACTGGGCTGCCCCGCCGTGCGAGCGGCCAGGATGTATCGCGGCAAATTATCGGGGGTGCATCATGCTCTCACCGTATGGCCTCGACATCATCGAAAGCTGCATGACTTGCAAAGTGCGCGCGGAGCGGCTGTTCTGCGAGATCTCCACTCCATCTTTGCAGGCCTTTGAACAAATCAAGTATGCCACCGCCTATCCCAAGGGCGCAGTCCTGTTTGTCGAAGGACAGGCGCCGCGCGGGATTTTCGTGCTCTGCAAGGGCCGGGTGAAACTCTCCATCTGCTCGACGGACGGCAAAACGCTGATTTTGAAGATCGCCGAGCCCGGCGAGGTTCTGGGTTTGAGCGCCACCGTTGCCGGTAAACCATACGAATTGACCGCCGAAACCATCGATCCGTGCCAGGTCAATTTCGTCAAGCGTGAAGACTTTCAGCGCTATCTGCGGGAGCACGGCGATGCTTGCCTGCGCGTGGCGGAACAGCTCAGCGAGAAATACAACAACGCGTGCCACGAAGTGCGGTCGCTCGGGCTATCGCATTCGGCGGGCGAGAAACTCGCCAAACTGCTGCTGGAGTGGACCTCGCGCAACGGGGAAGCGGCGAAGCAGGAA
>Ga0070739_10007312_pt1 | contig 11778 bp, 7 predicted proteins | sample Coa_R1_7_FD_66445 | JGI IMG/M metagenome (GOLD analysis project Ga0070739, IMG submission 66445) | Surface soil microbial communities from Centralia Pennsylvania, which are recovering from an underground coalmine fire - Coalmine... | ecosystem: Environmental > Terrestrial > Soil > Unclassified ... | reverse complement strand
CAGCGTGCTGCCGACGTCATTCGCCGCCACCGGCTCGCCGAGCGGCTGTTCACCGAGAGCCTCGGCATGGTAAACGAAGAGGAAATCGAGCAGCAGGCGTGCAAGTTCGAGCACATCCTCTCGCCCGAGGCGACAGAGAGAATCTGCGCGTTCCTCGGACATCCGCGCACCTGCCCACACGGCGCGGTGATTCCCCCGGGACCTTGCTGCGGGAACCGCGCGGTGGATGATGCCGCCGAGATGGGAATCGCCAACCCGGACCACCGCAACACATAACAGGATCAACCCGCGGATGATCAGCGTTGATTGATCGCAATCGAACCGATCGTCTCCTGTTTCCTCACAATCCAGTGTGGCGTCAGTCACTGCAGCATGCGCCTATGTGCGTAATCTTAGTGGCAATGCTAGAGAAAACCGAACACCCCGTTGGGCCGCTGCTGGTCTACGCATCTTGGATCGCGCTCACGGCGCTCACGCCGTATTTGAAGCACGTTTACAACTTCCGCGCGATTAATCCCAACCTGCTGCCCGGCATTCGCATGACACTGTTGCTGCTCGTCACGGTGTTGTACGCCCGTGCGTTCGAACGGCGCCGCTTCTCGGACGCGTTCAACCTGAGTTTCAAGCAAGTTGGCAGAAACGTGCTCTGGGCCGTCGTTTTCTTTCTGGTTGCGACCGCGGTCGTGCAGGGCTACGAATATGTGATCGTGCGACCGGCGCTTGGGGCCAGTGTCGAAGCGAGTGGCGGCGCATCGGAAGCCGCCCGATCGGTCGTTCACCGCCTGATCGAGTATGCGTACGTGCTGTACGAGGGCATCGTCGAAGTACTGATTTTCATCGGCTTTCTGCTCGACCGTCTCGCGAAGAGGTGGGGCTGGGGATGGTCGCTCATCGTCACCAATGTCGGATTTGCCCTATGGCATTTTTCGTACTTGCGGCAGGGGTGGTTGCCGGGGGGTCTCATGATCCTGCTAACGTTCTTTGCCGGACTGGTGATTTCAATGAGCTACATCAAGACGAAGAACAGCCTTAGCCCGATGATCTGCCACACCCTGGTGGACCTGCCATCGGAAATCTCGATGCTGCTGGGCGTCTAGTCCTCCCGTTTGCTGCTCTTCCGCCGTTCCCGTAACATTGACGTTGGGGCGTTGAGGAGAGGATTTGCATCACAGAACGGGCTTCACCCCGATTTCATTCCTGATTTTCCTGGCAATTCTCGGGCTCATATTTCTCGCTCAGCGCTACTGGGTTCGCGCCGGATTCCGCGCCATCCGCCACATCAGATCGCCACGCTGGAGCCGTGCGCTGCGAATTCTCCTCACCGTGGTTGCCGTCTGGCTGCTGGTCGCGGTGATCGATCGCCTGTTCCTGCATTTCATTCCGCGTCGCGGTCCTGGGCTCTGGATGATCACCGCCGCGCAGCTGTGGTTGATTCCGTCCACCTTCGGCTATCTGCTGATCAAGGCAGTACATGGAATTGAGTGGCTGTGGAACGCCGTCCGACGAAGTCGCGCGCAAGTCCCTGCTCAAATGGCCGAGCCTCCGCGGCGCGCGTTCTTTCGCTATGCCGCCGGGCTGCTGGGGACAGTGCCCCTGGTTGCGGCTGTCTACGGGTTCGCAAGAGAGCGGTTCGATTTTCGGGTGCGGCAAATCGAAATTCCGATCCCGAATCTGCCGCCGGCGCTCGAAGGCCTGCGCATCGTTCAACTCAGCGACATCCACATCGGCGACTTCATGCCCGTGCACGAAGTCCGCCGCGCCGTTGCAATGGCCAACCAGCTCGGCGCAGACATCGCGTTTGTCACCGGAGATTTCATCACCGGCTCGCGCGATCCACTGGCCCAGTGCATCGCAGAATTGGCCGCTCTGAAGGCGCCTCTTGGAATCTGGGGCTGCAACGGCAACCACGAAATTTATGCCGACGCGGAAGATCGCTCGCAGGAGTTATTTGCGCAGCATGGAATGCGCCTGCTGCGGCAAGAGAGCGCGCAGTTGAGTTGGAAAGGCGCCGCTTTGAATCTGATCGGAGTGGACTACCAGCGGCAGCACGAGCCCATGCTGGTGGGAGTGGAATCGCTGGTACGGCGCGACATGCCGAACATCCTGCTCTCACATAACCCGAATTCGTTTTATCGAGCGGCCGAGATCGGCATTGAGCTCAGTCTCGCAGGTCACACCCACGGCGGGCAGGTGCAGGTAGAAATCGTGGATCATCGCTGGAGCCCGGCACGGTTCATCACCCGCTTCATTTCGGGACTCTATTTGCTTCCCATGAACAGCGGCGCGAAGTCGCATTTGTACGTGAACCGCGGCATCGGAACCATTGCGATTCCCGCGCGCCTCGGGGTGGACCCCGAGATCACTTTAATCACCCTGAAGCGGGCTTAAGCATTTCTCACCACAGAGGACACGGAGTCACAGAGGAAAGAAATCTTTAACCACAAAGGACACGAAGTACCACAAAGGAGCAGAGGGCCCCGCATTTCCTTTGTGATCCTTCGTGACCTTTGTGGTCGCTCTTTTTCTCTTCCTCCGTGACCTCTGTGTCCTCTGTGGTGGAAAAAGACCACAAAAAAGGAGAGGCAGTTTTTCCTCTCCTTCGTTGTTACCCGGGTTTTCTTGCAAACTCAGTACAGTCTGAAATTGACCTCAACGTTGATCTGCACTGCGACCGGTTTGCCGTCTTTCATCGCCGGTTCGAACTTCCACTGCTTCACGGCTTCGATCGCTTTCTGATCCAAACCCATGCCCAGAGGGCGCGCCACGCGAATGTCACGCGGATGGCCGTCCGGACCCACGATCAGCCACAGCACGCAAACGCCCTGATACTTCGCCTTGCGGGCTTCTTCGGAATACTCGGGATCTGGTGTGTCCACGGCGCGTGGAGCCGATACGCCGCCACCAACGCGGAACACGCCGCCACCAATGCCACCGCCACGACCCGGACCAACGCCCGGCCCTTCACCGGAACCGACGCCACCACCGCTACCCGAACCAATACCACCGCCCGAACCAGTGCCGTTCGATGGGGGTCCTGCCGGGATGATCGCCTTGGGATCGCCAAAATTGGGCAGAGCCGCATTCGCGATCTTCACTTGCGGAGGAACCACAACCGTGGGTTCCGCCGTCAGCTTTGGATTGTCGTTGCGCACGACCATCGCCGGAGGCGTGATCTGCTGCATCGAGAACTTGGGCAAACGTCCTTTGGGAGCCTGGAGCTTGTCGCGGTCGCCGCCACCGCCACCGCCGCCAATCGTGTCGTTCTTCTTATTGGACAGAGGCATGTACTGCGAAATGTCAGGCGCAACCAGCGTGATCTGTTCGTTCTTCTTCACCTGCTGCACGACGTGCGCGCCGGCGATGGAGAGCGCGATGAGACCCCCGATCGCAAAACCGTGGACGATGATCGAGCCCACCAGGCTCTTCTTCTTGTAGTTGTAGTCACCCCAGATTTCCCGTACGCGAACGGGCTTCGACGTGAGTTGCAGCGGGGGCAACTTCTCGGGATGCCGCCACTCGTGAATACTTTCCCGGAGCGACTGCCACCACGGGCGATTCAAGGAATCGCTGAGCGGCATGAGGTTCAGCTCGGGTTCGGTCTCGGGGGGTCGGGGAACTATCACCTGATTCGCCATAACTGATTCCCGGGGTCGTGCGCCTTTCTATGCCAGCAGCAAGCGCCTGAGACGCTGCTCTCTATTTCGATAAGCACATGGACTACCAAGTTGCCTTGTGTGGGGCAGCAGCCAGAATAGAACGATTTCCGCCCACCATGCTTGCCTGCCACTTTTAACCGGTTCTACCAGATTACTTCCGAATGGCTGCTCCGGTTCCCACATTTAGATGCCGGGATACCAAAAACGTCACCCGGAAACACCGGATGCACAAAATTCAGCAAATGGAGAGAATCAATCCCAAATTTATACTATTGCCCAAATCCCGCAACAAGTTCCCGAGAGTTCATGGGCGGACAGTCGTGGCCGCTCCGCTATAATGAAAATACCCGTCCGATCCGGAGAAAGAAGCGCGTGCCGCTGGAACTGAAGTCCACCCTAAACCTTCCGAAAACAGCGTTTTCGATGAAGGCCAATCTCCCGCAAAACGAGCCCAAATTGCTCGAAAAATGGGAAGAAATGGGCATTTATGACCTCATCCGGGGGGCCCGCCAGAACGAACCCATCTACGTCCTGCATGACGGGCCGCCCTACGCCAATGGGCCTATTCATCTGGGGACCGCACTCAACAAATGCCTGAAGGATTTTGTGGTCAAGTCGAAGACCATGGCGGGTTTCGACGCACCGTACGTCCCCGGCTGGGACTGCCACGGACTGCCCATCGAGATCAAGGTCGACAACGAACTCGGGGGCAAAAAGCTGCAAATGTCGCCGCTCGCGGTGCGCGAGGCGTGCCGCAAGTACGCGGAAAAATACGTTGACCTGCAGCGTAGCCAGTTCAAGCGGATCGGGGTGTTCGGGCGATTCGAGCGGCCGTACCTGACCATGGATCCGCAGTACGAATCTGTGATTCTGGAGACGCTTTACACGTTTCTGGAGAACGGATTCGTTTACAAGGGCCTGCGGCCCGTTTATTGGTGCATCGTGGACGGCACGGCGCTGGCCGAGGCGGAAGTAGAGTACGAAAATCACGTCAGCCCGAGCATCTGGGTGCGCTACCGGTTGCAGTCGGATCCCCGGACCATTGATGCAGAGCTCGCCGCCGAGCGCATCCACGGCGATAAGCCCATTTACACGATTATCTGGACGACCACGCCGTGGACGATTCCGGCGTCCATGGCGGTGGCGTTTCACCCTCACGAGGAGTACGTTGCCCTCGATGCGGGCGATGCGATCTACATCGTGGCGGAAAAACTCGCCGCGGTGACGGCCGAGAAATGCGGTTTCAAGGAGGCCCGAAGCATCGCGCGCTTCAAGGGCACGCAGCTCGAGCACACGTACTTCTATCACCCGTTTCTCCCTTGGGAGGAGCGCAAGATCCTCGGCGTGCTAGCCGACTACGTCACCATGGACCAGGGCACGGGCGCGGTCCACACCGCTCCGGCGCACGGCGCCGATGACTTCTACACCGGCCAGAAATACAAGCTTCCGCAGACGTGTGAAGTTGATGCCGCAGGGCGGATTCAGAGCGGGCTTCCCGAATACAAGGGCAAGACAGTTTTCGAGGCGAACGCGGCGATCATCGAGCTGCTGAAAAAACACGGCGCCCTGCTGCATGAGGAAAAACTGGAACACTCGTATCCGCACTGCTGGCGCTGCCACAATCCTGTGATTTTTCGCGCCACGGAGCAGTGGTTCATCTCCATGGAAGCAGAGATGCCCGGCGGCACTTTGCGCACGCGCGCCCTGGAAGAAATCCGCAAGGTGAAGTGGGATCCGGCGTGGGGCGAAGAGCGGATCTCAAACATGATCGCCACACGGCCGGATTGGTGCATCTCGCGCCAGCGCGTCTGGGGCGTGCCCATTGCCGTGTTTCTGTGCAAGAACTGCGGCCACTGGCTTAATTCGCGGGAAGTCAACCGTCGGGTGGTCGACTTCGTCGCCAGGAACGGTACGAACGGCTGGTACACGGATGCGGCCGACTCTCTCGTCGCCGGCGCGAAATGCCAGGACTGCGGCGGCACACAATTTACCCGGGAGATGGACATTATCGACGTATGGTTCGAGTCAGGCTCAAGTCATGCGGCGGTGTTGGGACACGAGCCGCGCCTGCCATGGCCGGCTGACCTGTACCTGGAAGGGGCCGACCAATATCGCGGCTGGTTCCACTCTTCCCTGCTCTGCGCGGTCGGTACGCGGAACGAAGCGCCGTATCACATGGTCGCAACCAGCGGCTGGACGCTTGATCCGCAGGGCCGCGCCATGTCGAAGTCCCTGGGAAACACCGTGGACCCGGTGGATATCGCGAATCGCCTGGGCGGGGAAATCGTACGGCTGTGGGTCGCGTCGGTAGATTTTCGCGAAGATGTGCGCGCCTCGGAAGAGCTGATGCAGCGCGTCGCGGAAAACTACCGCAAGATCCGCAACACCTTCCGCTACATCCTGGGGAACCTGAACGGATTCGTTCCGCACAATGCGGTCGGTTTCGAAGATCTGGAAGAAATCGACAAATACATGATCCTACAGACTGCTGAAATGACACGGCAGGTGCTGCAGTGGCATGAAGCGTTCGAATTCCACAAGGTGTACCAGCGCGTGAACCAGTTCTGCGTGGTGGACCTGAGTGCGTTCTACTTCGACGTGCTCAAAGATAGGCTGTACACCTATGCGCCGGAATCGCAGCCCCGGCGAGCGGCCCAGACGGCAATCTGGATTATCGGCGAAACCCTGGTCCGGCTGGTCGCGCCCCTGATGAGCTTTACCGCCGAAGAAATCTGGCAGCACCTGCCCGCGGTGAAGGACCGTCCACCAAGCGTGCACTTGGCGCTGTTTCCGGATCCTGACCAGTTGGCCGGTGTCTCCGGTGACCCGCACCAGGCTGAGGCGATGCGCAAGGAATGGGATGTGCTCCTGGCAGTCCGCGATGAAGCCCTCAAGGCGCTGGAGACGGCGCGCAATGAGAAGTTGATCGGAGGCAGCCTGGAAGCGGCCCTGAAGATCACCGCGCCCAGGCAGGTGTACGAAGTTTTGGCGCGTCATCAGGCCGATTTGCGGTATCTATTTATAGTATCGGCGGTCACGCTGGAGGAGACGCCCTCCGGCAACGGTTCGACTCCGGTGGCGGTGCAGGTGAGCAAAGCCTCCGGACAGAAATGCGAGCGTTGCTGGAACTATTCCACTCACGTGGGTGAAGATCAAACGTATCCCACGGTGTGCGAGCGGTGCAGTGCCGCCCTAAAAGAGATTGAAGCCGGAGCGCCGGCGAAGTAGAAGTAAAGGCCCAACGAATGTCCCAAAATCACGCCATGCGCAAATACCACTTTCTGATCGCGGTGGTAGTGTTGCTGCTCGACCGGCTCGCCAAGTGGACGGTGTCGGCTAACATTCCCCTGCACGACAGCATTAGCGTGCTGCCCGGTTTCCTGCGCCTGACTCACGTGCAGAACCGCGGCGCCGCTTTTGGACTGTTTGCGGAATCACCTTCGGAGTGGAAATCGTTCGTGCTGGTAATGTTTTCAGTTGTGGCGCTGGCGATCGTCTGCTTTTTATTGTGGAAGAACAGCCACGTGATGAGCAGCACGGGTTTCGGGCTGGCCTTGATTTTGGGTGGCGCGCTGGGCAATTTGTGGGACCGGCTGGTCAGCGGCCACGTGGTTGACTTCCTCGACATCTACGTCGGAAATTACCATTGGCCCGCATTCAATCTCGCCGATAGCGCAATCGTAGTGGGCGCCATGCTACTCGTGTCAGAAATTCTCTTCAGCAAGGCCCCCGCCGAAGAAAAAGTCAGCGGCTCGTAAATCATTTTCCAGTTCCGAGTGCGGACTCGCGCCCCTGGCGCCGCCCTCTCGTAACTCCATCTTGCCGTCGCATCCTCGCCTGAATCTAATTGACGCCTCTACACCAGATAGTGCAATTTAGGCGGTCACTTTCCATTCAAGGTTTACTCGAACAAACATGAAGAATCGCTTGCACGTTGTCGCACCCGACACCAAGGTCCACCTCGCCGACTATGACGCGAACGAGACCGGCAATTACAAGAACAAAGCGCACGCTGAGGCCAAGCTGGACGCGCATCGCAGGCGCCTGTTCGAGCTTCAGGAACTGCTTTATGCCGAGGACAAGCGTGCCTTCCTGGTGGTGCTGCAAGGCATGGACGGCGCAGGAAAAGATGGCACGATCCGCCACATTTTTACGGGCGTGAACCCGCAGGGCTGCCAGGTCACGTCGTTCAAGGTGCCCACCGACGAAGAACTACATCATGATTTCTTGTGGCGCGTGCATAAAGCTGCTCCACGCCGTGGCATGATCGGCATCTTCAACCGCTCGCATTACGAAGACGTGCTGGTGGTGAGAGTCCACCAGAAACTCTCGAAACCAGAGGTGCAGCGCCGGTTCGAGGAAATCAACAACTTCGAGCGTGAATTGGCCGACAATCACACTCACATCCTGAAATTCTTTCTGCACATCAGCAAAGATGAGCAGAAAAAACGGTTGCAAGCGCGACTCGATCATCCGCAAAAATACTGGAAGGTATCGCCCAGCGATCTGACTGAGCGCCAGTACTGGGACGACTACGTCGAGGCTTACGAAGATGTGCTCAGTCACTGCAGCACTAAGTACGCGCCCTGGTACATCGTTCCCGCCAATCACAAGTGGTACCGCAATGTGGCCATCTCGGAAATTCTTCTCGACACCCTCGAAGGGTTCAAGATGAAGTATCCCAAGCCGAAGGTCGACATCAAGAAAATGAAAGTCGAGTAGGGCTCTCTTCACCACGGAAAGACTGCTGTTATGTCAGGCGGCTGATTGTGGAATCCGGCCGGCGGGTGTATAACTCCCGTCCGCGGGCGGCTTGCCTCAAAGGAGATTCCCCAATGGCAACAGTCAGAGTTCCGGCCCGGGTCCTGGAAGATTTAAATCCCTTTCGAATCGCAATGCGGCAGTTTGATACTGCCGCCGAAAAATACGGCCTCGAACCCGGCCTGCGCGAAATCCTGCGCCGGCCTCGGCGAACACTCTCACTCTCCCTGCCGGTAAAAATGGATGACGGTACCATCCGCGTGTTCGACGGGTTCCGCGTCCAACATAGCAACGCGCGGGGGCCGTGCAAAGGCGGCATCCGCTATCACCCGGATGTCACCATTGATGAAGTGAAAGCGCTCGCGTCGTGGATGACGTGGAAGTGCGCCACGGTGAACATTCCCTTTGGTGGCGCGAAGGGCGGCATCGCTTGCGATCCCAAACAGCTTTCGAAAAACGAACTCGAACGGCTCACGCGGCGCTACGCTTACGAAATTTCGCCGATTATCGGCCCCGACCGGGACATTCCTGCCCCTGACGTTTACACCGACTCGCAAGTGATGGCCTGGATCATGGACACTTACAGCATGACTAACGGCCACAGTGTCCCCGGAGTGGTCACGGGAAAGCCGACATTCCTCGGCGGCTCGTTCGGACGCAACGAAGCTACCGCACGAGGCTGCGTGTTCGTGATTCGCGCAGCCTGCAACGTGCTCGGCATCAAGATAAATGGTGCAACCGCAGCCATCCAGGGATTCGGCAACGCAGGCAGCATCGCAGCGGAACTGCTGGCGCGCGATGGTGTGCGCATCATTGCGGTCAGCGATTCGAAAGCGAGCCTGCTGAACCAATCAGGATTCGATCTGGCGGCGCTGGCGGAGCACAAGGCGAAGACCGGATCAGTCGCAAACTTCCCTGCTTCTGCGACCATCACCAGCGAGCAACTGCTGGAGCTCGAGTGTGACATCCTGATCCCCGCAGCGCTGGAAAACCAAATCACAATGGAGAACGCGGATAGGATCAGGGCCCGGCTTGTCGCGGAGGCCGCAAACGGTCCCACTACACCCGATGCCGATCAGGTGCTGCACAAAAAAGGCATCATGGTCCTTCCCGACATTCTGGCGAATGCGGGCGGCGTAACCGTCTCGTACTTCGAGTGGGTGCAGGACTTGCAGGAACTGTTCTGGGACGAGGACGACGTCAATCGCCGGCTGGAAAAAATCATGGTCAAGGCCTTCGACGACGTGCATTGGATGGCCAAGAAGTACAACACCGACATGCGTACCGGGGCTTACATCCTGGCGGTCGAGCGCGTGGCCACGGCGACGCGTTCACGCGGCATCTGGCCGTAAGACTTTTTCACCACGGAGACACGGAGGCACGGAGAAAACCAGGCATGAATTTAGGACGATTGTCGCGGATCTGAAATTGAAGTTGGACGACGATTATTCCGGAAATCCGTTGTTAATGCCTGCCTGGTTTTCTCCGTGTCTCCGTGGTGGACTGCTTTATGGGCGGCCGTAGAGTTTGCGGTACACGGTCGCGTTGCGCATGATGGCCTGCACGTACTCACGGGTCTCGCTGAAGGGGATAGATTCGACAAATTCCGCGGTATCGCGATACTTCCCTGCATTCATCCAGTCCTGCACGCGCGTATCGCCGGCGTTGTAAGCGGCCAGGGCATATTCAACCGCGCCGCCATATTGGTCCACCAGTTTGCGGAAGTGATGTGTCCCGAGCTGTAGATTGACGTTGGGGACGAGCAGCATGCTTTCCGAGTAATGGCGAACGTGCAATTCGTGCGCGACTTTCTTGCCCGTCTTGGGCAGAAGCTGCATCAGCCCGAGAGCGTTGGCGCGCGAAATGGCGCCGGGATTGAACTCTGATTCCTGCCGGATGAGCGACGCCACTAAAAACGGGTCGAGCCCATTCTGCAGCGAGTAGCGCTTCACGTCCGTCCAGAAGGGCCGCGGGAACAGCGCCTCCCAGTAGGCGCGTGGAAGCTCGTCAATATCGAAACAAAAATAAGTTGGGACGGTTTTTTTGACCGCCTCGATGGCGCGGTCATAGCGCCCGGAATCCTGGTAGAGACGCGCCGTCTCGCTCGCTACCCAGGCAGCTCCGGGCGCAGCAATCTGCAATTCGCGAACGGCAAAATCTAGCATGCCGCCGTTTTGCAGCAGTAATGCTTTCTGCACGCGAAGGTCGTCATCGGGAACGGAAGCCGTTTCGTTGAACTTACTAGGCACATCCGCAGGCGGAATTTTTTCCAGAACCGGATCAGGGGTCGGATCAACCGTGCTGCCCAGCTCGTTCATACGCTGGCGCGCCAGGTCCGCGTAATAGTAGCTGTGGAAGCGGTCGGCCAGCTTGAGATAATAAGCGCGCGCTTTCCCGGTATCCTTTTCGTCTTCGGCGATGCGACCGCGCCAGTACAGCGCGGCAGGCACTTCGCTCGAGGTTGGATACTTCGAAATCTGTTCCTCAAATCCCTTCTTCGCTTCTTCGTTTCGGCCCTGGCGCAGGCTTAGCCAGGTGGCCTTCCAGTGGGCATACGGAGCGTGCTTGCCGGTGGGAAACCGCTGATCGATCTCACGGTAGTAGTCGATCGCGTGATCGTAGTCGCGCTCCAGCAGATACATGTTGGCGCCGACCAGCAGGCCTTCATCCAACCACGTGCTGGTGGGAGCGGCCTGGCGAAGCGCATCCAGTTGCTTGATGGTTTCAGCGTCGTCGTTTTTGGCACGCGCCAGTTCTTCGAGCGTGAAGATGCGCCGCGCGTTTTCTTCGACGCTCGCACCGCTGATCGAATCGAGCAGATCCTGCGCCTCTTTGTCGTGACCGCTCTTGTGCAGGGCCACGGCTAACGACACCTGCAGACCGGGTTTATCCGCGCCACTGGCATCGTTCAGCAACGATCGGTATTCCGGGACGGCGTCACTGTAATGCCGCGCCTGCAGCAGCATGTCAGCGCGAATTTTTCTCTCGGCGAAGGTAGGCACCGGCACCGAGGTCGCGGGCAGTTTGTTCAGGTCCGATTGGGCCGCCTCCGCTTCGGGGCTCGTGGGCATGCCGTAATAAATCCGGTGCAAGGCCTCGGCGCCCTTCTGCACGTCGCCACTGCGGATCAGAGCACGCGCCATGGCCAGTTCGACATCGGCACGCAGGGGCTGGCGATGCCGCTCGAGGAGGGCGATCGCATCGGGAATTTTATTCTGAGCGATGAGCGCATTTGCCAGCACGACGTAGGCGTCACGCGCAAAAATCGAATCGGGGTAATCTTTTTCGAAACTGCCGAGCGTGGCGACCACTTGATCGCTCTCGCCCATCCCGCCCTGTGCCAAGGCGCGGAAGTAGGTAA
>Ga0070739_10007309_pt1 | contig 11781 bp, 11 predicted proteins | sample Coa_R1_7_FD_66445 | JGI IMG/M metagenome (GOLD analysis project Ga0070739, IMG submission 66445) | Surface soil microbial communities from Centralia Pennsylvania, which are recovering from an underground coalmine fire - Coalmine... | ecosystem: Environmental > Terrestrial > Soil > Unclassified ... | reverse complement strand
GCAGCCGCTGCCAGGGATCCATCCAGGGCGCCTCGTACACGATCACATCTCCCAGGTCGGGATTGAGGTAGCCGGCTTGCGCCCCGACCGGCGAGGCTAGGAGCGTCAGTTCGGCCCGCGGCAGCGAGGTCGCGATGGCGTGGAACGCCGGCGTCGTCACCAGGACATCGCCGAGGTTGTCGAGGCGAACGAGCAAGATGCGCCGCGCGGCTTTCCAGCGTTCGTCGATCATGCGCCCGCCTCGCGCTTGCCGGCCAGCGTCACGATCCGGTCGATAACCTCACTGGTGCTGACGTCGCCGGCCAGCGGAAGAATCTCGATGCGACCGCCGACCTCGCGGACCGCGTCCGCCTCCGGCAGATCCTCGCCGGCGTAGTCCCCACCCTTGACATGGATATGCGGACGGAGGGCACGGATCGTATCAGCCGGCGTGTCCTCCTCGAAGACGACGACGTGATCCACCGGATCGAGCGCCGCGACCAGCGCCAGCCGTTCCCGCTCGCTCATCACCGGGCGGGTGCTGCCTTTGAGACGGCGCGCTCCATCGTCGCTATTGATGCCGACGACCAGCACATCACCCAGGCTCTTCGCCCCACGTAGGAAATGGACATGGCCGGCATGCAACAGATCGAAGACACCGTTGGTGAAGACGATCGTCTTACCCTTGCGCCGCTCGCGGTCCAGCCGCGCCGCGACCATCGCCAGGCTCGGGCGCAAAACCCCATCCTCGACGCTGACACGCTGCAGCAGCTCCTGATGCTGGACTACGGCGGTCCGCCGGCGCGCCACTGCGATGCCGGCGGCGCTGATGCCGATCCGCGCGGCGTCGATCGGCTCGGCGCCGGCGCCGAGCGCCAGTGCCAGCGCCGCGCTGAACGAATCGCCCGCACCGACATCGCTGGCCGGGACGACCGGGTGCGTCGCCAGGTGGGCTCTTTCCCCGTCGCGGCCGGTCATCGCCACGCCTCTCTCCGCCATCGTCACGGCAGCCCATTGCGCCGCGACGATTCCAAGCAGCCGCGTCCCCAGCTCGTGCGCCTCTTCGACCGTCACCGGTCCGTCATCGCCCGACGAGCCGCCGGCAAAGAGCCGCGCCTCCAGGTGATTCGGCGTGATGACCGTCGGCGACGTGCGGGCGAAACGAGGCAGATCCTTGGAATCGACCACCAGCGGAACCGGGTAGCGCTTCCGCAGCACCTCCAATCGCTCCAGCAGCGCATCGGTGACGACGCCGTAGCGGTAATCGGAGATCACCACCACGTCGGCCGCCGGGATGACATCGTTCAGTCGAGCGATGAGTGTGCGCTCGATCTCGGTCGAGGATGGAATCTCTCCGGCATCGAAGCGGACGACGTACTGGTCGTTGGCCAGGACGCGCATCTTGTGGAGCGTCCCGGCATCCGGCTGCTCGATCAACCAGCGACCGTCGATGCCGCGCTCGCCCAACGCTTCCTTTAAGAAAGCGCCGTATAGGTCCGGACCGACGATGCCGAGGAAGATAACCTGAGCACCCAGGGCTCGCAGGTTGGCGGCGGTATTCGCCGCGCCACCCGGGACGCGCTCCTCGGCCGTCCGGCGCACTACCGGCACCGGCCCCTCGGTGCAGAGACGAGCGGCATTGCCTTCGAGATAGCTGTCGAGCATCGCGTCGCCGATGACGACGGCGCGCAGGCGCCGGAACGAGCGCACGATATCAGTGGGAACCATGAACGCCTCCCAGGACCGGCTCTCGCCAGGATGCCGGCCGGTAATCGGTTTCAATCGGTGCCGCCGCCCGGCCCGAGAACCGAACGATGCGCAGCGCATGAACCGTGTCGCGGGCAACGTAGTCCGGCTCGCGCCACGGATCGGCCGGCAACGACTCGGTGCCCAGATCGACCAGCACCGTGCGGCAGCCGGCGCGACGCCCCGCCTCGACGTCGTCGAGAATGTCGCCGACGAACCATGACCTCTCCAGATCGACGTCTTCCTCAATCGCGGCCCGCTTCAAGAGACCGGGCCGCGGCTTGCGGCAGTCACAGTCGATCGCCAGATGCGGCACGATACCGTCGACGTGGTGCGGGCAGTAGTAGATTGCGTCCAGCTCGACACCCTCGGCCCGCAGCTCGTCCGCCAGGTGCTGGTGCATCAGCTCCAGATCGATCTCAGTAAACAGACCGCGCGCCAGTCCGGACTGGTTGGTAATGACGATCAGCTTGTAGTCGGCAGCGCGCAGGTCGCGCAGCTCGGCGGCGACACCCGGAATCAGCTTCAGATCCTGGGGCCGGGAGGGGTAGTGACGCGGCTCGACCAGCGTCCCGTCCCGGTCCAGGAAGACCGCCCGGCGAGTCACTCCGCCAGCTCCTCTTCCACCAGCCCGCAGAGGAGGTGCGTCACCATCATGTGCATCTCCTGAACGATCGGCGTATCCGCCGCCGGTATCCGAACGCAGTAGCTTGCCATCCGCTCCAGGCTGCTGTGATGCGCGCCGGTGATTGCAACTACCGGAACCCCCTGCGCCCGCGCACGGTCTGCCGCGCGCACCAGGTTGCGTGACTCGCCGCTGGTGCTGAACATCACCAGTACATCGCCCGGCCGCCCCAGCGCCTCGACCTGACGGGCAAAGACATCTTCGTAGTCGTAATCGTTAGCGACGGCGGTGAGGATCGAGGAATCGGTCGTCAGGGCGATCGCGGCAAACGGCGCTCGATCGCGCAGGAATCGCCCGACCAGCTCGGCGGCGAAGTGCTGCGCCTCGGCGGCACTGCCCCCGTTCCCGGCCACCAGGATCTTCCGGCCGGCGCGCAGGGCGGCGATGAGCAGCGAGGCGATCGCTTCGAATGTCGGGCTCTGTCGGGAAAGGGTGGGGAGGGCTTCGCCGAAGACGTCCAGACGCCGGGTCAGGACCGTCTCGATCTCAGTGCGACGGTTGTAGCTGCCCTTCGCGCGCTCTGCCAGGTGCTGTACCTGTTGCGCCACCCACACCTCCTTGGAATCCGACGTTTGGCGCGACTGAATGATGTTGTGCCTCTACACATCCCATGCTAGGCTCGCTTCTCCTACCCCTTCATTGGGCAGATGCACAACAGATATCCCCCTCCGAACAGCGGTCATTAGGCATCTGCACAACTTTGCGCCGAACGGAGAGTTCTCAGGACGAGCGCCAGCCGAATCTGGACGGCGTCGTCGAAGCGGCGGGGGTCGAGACCGGTCAGGGAGGTGATTTTGTCCAACCGGTACGACAGCGTGTTGCGGTGAATCGCTACCCGTTCGGCGGTCACGGACGGGCAGCAGTGGCTCTCGAAAAATATGTCGAGCGTCTTCAGAAGCTCCGGCTCGTGGTCCAGCGGGCTGAGCAGATACGTCGCCAGATCGACCTTAGTCCGCTCGTCGGAGACGCCGACAAAGGCGGCGATTCCCAGTCCGTCGAGGCAGTGGACGCGATTCTGGCCGTGGAAGCGACGGCCCAGCGAGAGAGCGGCGCGGGCGTCCTGGTACGAGCCGGCGAGCCCCTTGAGACCCGGGTGGTAGCGGCCGATGCCGACGTTGATCGCGGCGTGAGTGGTCCGACGCAGGCGCGACAGCAGCGCATCACCGGCTCGCTTGAGCGCCGTCAGATTGGCCCAGGAGGGGTTCGCGGCGTCGAAACCGTCGCTAGTGTCCACCCAATCGGCCAGGCTCTGCTTGTTGCTGGCCTTGAGGACGGCGACCTCGCCGTCCCCGATATAGGCGCAGATGGTGTCGTTGGGCAGCTCGAAGAAGTCGACCACGCTGCCGATGATCAACTGGATACGGCGGCCAGTTCGGGCATCCATCCCCTCCGAGGAACCAAATGGGTCGCCGGCGAGGATGTAATCGGCGGCGTCGATCAGGATCACCGCCCGCGGTTGAGCCAGGTCCATCCCCAGCACCTGCGCCTCGCGCAGAATCGCCAGATCATCGCCGTCCGAGCCGTGCAGCAGATCGTGGATCAGCTTGTTCTTCAGCTCGTTCTGATTGGGAAGCCGGTCGACGACGGCGGTCTGATTGATGACCAGATCAATCAGCACGTGGGCCAGCCGGGGCGAGATGATCTCGCCGTTCGACGGCTGCGACACGACGATCTCCCCGCTGCCGGTCTCGAGATGGATCGGCAGCCGCAGATAGCTGTTTGCCAGCGCGTCGTCGTCGTCGTGCATCAACATGCCAACCATCTGCTGGTCGCTACTGGCGATGACCGTCCCGTACGTATCCCGCACGGCAACCCGGGCCGACAGCAAATCGGCGGTTCGTTCGGTTATAGCCTCGGCCAGGTTCTGGAAGTGCCCAACGGCAATCGCCATCCCAACTCCTCAATTCGTGCAGATGCACAACTGCCCCAAGAAGAGCAAGAAGCATGCCGCTTCTTGGTGATGTCGCCGCCGGAGAGATGTCTGTGGTATACCTGGTGATTATTTCGTCAAGGGAAACAGGAGGGGCATGCAATGGAAACGGTTCGACACGGACTGTCCACTGGCCGGCGTGTTCCGCCGCCCGCGAACCCGCCGGCGGCGCTATCCCGGAGACTTCTCATCTTCGCGCTACCTGCTCTAATACTCGTCATGTCGGCGGTAATCCCAACTGACGCGGTACGCGGTGCCGGACCGGCGGCTCCGAAGCCCGGCGCCTGGACCCAGCTCGGATCCGCTCAGGGGCAGTCCATACCGACGCTCGTGCACGTCGCGAACGGCAACGATCTGGTCATCTGGATGGCGCCGGTAACGAAGTCGCACAAGTACTATTACGTGGCCGCGCAGCTGAAGCCCAAAGGCGGCATGGTCTCGAAGCCTGCGGACATCTTCGGCGGGAAGGACTGGACCGGCCTCGATCCGTTCACGGCCCCCGTTCTCGTGTCACAAGGGAGCAAACCTCTCCTGGTCTTCCAGGGAAGCCGAAGCACATCCGGGTCGGACCAATACAGTAACGGCTGCATCGTCGGCGACCTCCTCACCGCGGGCGGCTGGCAGTTGCAAGGATGGTCGCTGTCCGCGGCTTGCGACCCGACCTCTCACTTCGGCGCCACCATCACCAAGAATGGAACTCTCTCCGCGGCGTGGCCGGGAGGCTGGTCCAACGGCAACGGAGTCCGGTACCGAATCGGCGTCTCGTCGTCGATTCCCGCTACGCCGGACGACAAACACATTTCCACCGCGCCCGGTCAAGCGGGCCAGGTCGCCGAGGCCACCGACGCCGCGACCCAGGACATCTACGCGGCGTGGGCGCGATTTTCCTCCGCCCAGGCGTCGAAAGATGGCATTTGGGCTGCCAATTTGAGTAAGAGCAGCACGCCTCTCCACGCTCCCGGTTCGGGTACGAGCACCTTCGGCGCGATGCGCCAGCCGGTTGCCGTCGCAAGTCCAACCGGTCGCGGTGAGATCTATCTCGCTTACTGCAATGACGCCTCGCCCTGTAACAAGGTCGAGTTCTGGCGCTACGGAGCAAAGAGCGCTTCAACCATGCCGAAATCCACCACGGCGACACAGGTGTCGATATCGGCTGGTCCCGCCGGGCGCCTGTGGATCGCCTGGTGGAGCGCCTCCACCGGAACCGTCAGTGTGGTGCGCACGAATAAAGAGGGATCGGCCCTCGGGCCGGTGATCACACATCCTGGACCGCGGGGGTGCAACGGCGACGCCAACGCCACGATCAAGATCAGCAGCGGGACGCAACAACACCTCGACGTCGTAATGATCTGCTACAGCGGGGCCACCCATGCCTTCGCCACGCAATCGCTCGTCCCGCTGCAACTATCCGCCACGACAACCGCGATCAACCACAAACAAGGCGGGTCGGTGACGTACCGTGTGTCGGATGCCGGCGACTGGATCCAGGGCGCGACGGTCAAAGTGGGGGGCAAGAAGGGAAAGACGAACGGGAACGGGCAGGTGACCTTCACCTTCCCCAGGGGCGCCAAGACCGGCTCCTTTAAAGTGATCGCAATCTTGCCCAACTACCTCCAGGCATCAATGAGGCTTCAAGTTACGTAGCAGGGAACGTGCGCCACACGTCCCTACGACCAGTTTCGACGAAAGGCGACGTTATGGTGGGAAAGCGGCCTGCGCATGAGGTCGAGGGGTTCCGGACCGATCCGGAACCCCTCGATTACGCCGATATCCTTGTCAACACGTTCCGAACGTCATCCCCAACGACCGCAGCCACTTGCGGTACGCGATCGAGGTGCGATCGGACCGCAACGAAAGCTCGTCGGCCAGGTTGAGCGGCAGCTCCTCGGGGTGCTGGTTGAGGACGATGTCCAGATCCTGGGTAAAGATGGTGTCCTGGAAGGCGCGGACCTCCTCATCCGGCATGCCGCCGTAATCGAGGCAGACGTACATCCAGGCCACCGATCTGCGGCGATCGACCGGCGTGACGGTGAAGAAGATGCTGAACCGCCCGCCGGCAACCTTGGAGAAGTACCCGACGAGCGGCCGGAAGACCTTGTAGATGTAGCTCACCGATTTGCCGACGCCGGTCCCGTCCGGATCCGGCTGCCAAACCTCGATCTCGCTGGTGACAATCCCCTCCGGTGTCAGCTCGGCGGTGTAATCGCCCAGCGCGGCATGGTCGGGATCGCCGAGGTAGCCCTCATGGACGTAGGGAAAGTGCGTCACGTCGAGGAAGTTCTCGACCAGCCGCGGCGCCTCGGCGGCAACTTCATATGGCCCGCACATGACGTGCTGGTAGGTGGGATCGTCCCACTCCGGGATATGCGGCACATCGCCTCCGGGCTCGCCGAGACACACCCAGATCCAGCCGTAGCGCTCCGCGGCGTGGTACATCCGCAGTTGCGCCTTATCCGGCGGCTTGCGATCCGGCTGGGCCGGGATGAAGGCGCACCGGCCGGCGCCGTTGTAGCGCCAGCCGTGGTAGGCGCAGACCAGCTTGTCGCCCTCGACACGGCCGATCGATAGACGCGTCCCGCGATGCAGGCACAGGTCGCGGGCAGCGTGGATCTCGCCGGCCGCCCGCCAGAGCACGATCTTCTCACCCAGCAGCAGGACTGGGACCGGTCGGTCGGTCACATCCTCAGATCGGCCGACGACGTGCCACTCGTGCTCGAGGACCGGATCGAAGCCGAGGGACTCGCCGAGCGGGAAGCTCGACGAGTCGACGGATCGTTCGAGGACGTCGACCATCAGGCGGATGCCAGGACGTCAGTCTGGGCGGGCGCCCGGTCGGGTGTCGATTGCAGTTCGCGCGGGCGAAGCGCGAGGTAGGCGATCAGGGCAAAGACGACACCCAGCTCAAAGCCGAGATCCATCCCGCCGAACGCGCGGGCGACCGGCCCCTCGAAGTACACCTGGTTGGCACCGAGGACGACGCCGACCAGGCCGATGATGAACGAGACCACAGCAGCCCAGCCGAGCGGCAGCTTGCTGGGAGTATCCCAGTCCTGGACGTTGTAGACGCCCTTGCGGAAGCGGAAGTGCTCGATCAGCAGGATGACACTCCACGGTCCGAGCCAGTAGGCCATGAGCAGCAGGAAGTTCGTCAGTGTCTCCTCCACGTGTGAACCCAAAATCAGGGCCACGGTCGTGTAGACGATCGCGCCGGCCAGCGTGAGCATCCAGCGCGGAATGCTGCGCCACCACTCACCCAGCACCTGCGAGGTTAGGCCGAGACTGTAATCGTTGGGAATGTTGTTGGACACGACGCTGGCGACGATCAGTAGCAGGAGAAGGCTGCCGAACGAGCCGAGTGATTTCACATTTCCAACCAGCAGATCGGTGCCGAAAGTGTTGGGCATCCAGCTGGAGAGGACGACGCCGAACGCCTCGAGCAGTAGGCAGGCGAGGAACTCGCCCACGAACGTCCACCAAAATACGCTCGCCGGCGACGTGTCTTCGGGCAGGTAGGTGCTGTAGTCGGCGGCGTAGGAGCTCCAGCCGATCGCGAAGCCCAGGATCGCGCCGCCGAACGAGATCCAACTGGCGACGAAGGCCAGCGTGAATGCCGGCGTCGGGACGGCGCTGGCGTGCGGCGCGGCCACGACCGCCATGATGAGAAACGTTGCGGCCAGCGGAATCCAGGCGAACCGCTCGTAGTGGTGAACTGTGCGGTAGCCGTAGATGCTTATGAGCGTCGTGAGGCCCGCGATGATGATCACGCACAGGACGTAGGGCAGGCCGCTGACACTGGCAAAGAGATTCCCGCCGATGATGACGTTGACGGTACCCCAGCCGATACAGGCCGCCATGTTGAAGAGGGCGGTGAGCTGGCCGCCGCGCCAGCCGAAGGCGAAGCGCGAGATGGTCATCTGGCGCAGGCCGAGCCGCGGCCCGAGGGTACAGAAGAACGCGACCGGGAAGATGCCAAGCGCGTTGAAGATGACGATGGCGAGGAGGCTATCGACCAATCCGAGGCGGAAGACCGGAATGGCCAGCGCGCCGGTGACGACAGTGGAGAGGACGAAATTCGCCGAGAACCAGAGGGTGCCGAGCTCCCATACGCGGTGGTGGTGCCGGTCCTGCTGCTCGACCCGTTCGATCCCGCGCGTTTCGATTGTCGTGCCGCCGGTGGGGATCGCGAGGGCTTCGGTTGACGTTGTCACGTTTTGCCTTTCTGCTAAGAAATCTCTCGTTCTAACCCCGATATGACACAGCTGCTCATCGCCTCAACGCCGTCTTTTTCGCATCCACCCTCCCTTACATGAATGAAACCCGGAGGCAGGCTCTCGAAGAAACCTGCCATCCGGGTTTTTCCCCCCGTGGTGTAATGACAATCGTCATCCGCATCGCTCGGACCTGCCGCCATCAGCGCGGAACCCTAGATGCGCTTTCCCCGTAGCCTCACGCAGTTTTCGGCTGCCTGGTAGAGACGCCCGTGCCGTATTCACAGACTTATACGAGATTGATATTCAATTAATGCCCAGGAGGTCATCCTAGGCTATCCAACATATTCTACAAGATGTTGTACCCGCCGTGTAGTCTTCATCCCGTATATAGTCCGAACGCCTGATTTGTCGACCGGTAGGCGCCGGTGGCGGTCGACCATCAGCCCCTACCACTCTCACTCACGTTTAATTCACCCACCGCAGATATACAGATGATACGCTAGACCCGCAGAAGGAGGAATCTATCCATGAACGACACGAAGAAGCCTGCTAAGAGCACCACGGGCAAGGCATCCGAGGGATTCACTGCCGAGGAACGAGCCGCGATGAAGGAGCGCGTTAAGGAGCTGAAGGCTGCCGCCCGCGTGGAGAAGGACCGGGCGGAGGGGGAACGAGCCGTTCAGGAGAAGATCGCCGAGATGCCGGAATCGGATCGCGTCATGGCCGAGCGAATCCATGCCATCATCACCGCCGGCGCGCCGGACCTCACGCCAAGAACCTGGTATGGAATGCCCGCGTACGGCAGGGACGGCAACGTCATTTGCTACTTCCGACCGGCGGAGAAATTCAAGACGCGGTACGCGACGTTTGGCTTCAGCGACAAGGCGAACCTCGACGACGGCGCCATGTGGCCGACCGACTTCGCTCTGAAGGAATTGACCGCCGCCGACGAGGCACGGATCGAGGCACTTGTGAAGAAAGCGGTGAGTTGAGAACTGAAGTGCCGCTCAGCGGCGACGAGCGTACCATGCTGAATGCCTTTCTCGATGCCCAGCGCGATACCCTCGCATGGAAGTGTTCCAGTTTGACGCCGGAGCAGTTGAAAGAAGCGGCGTCCCCGCCTTCGCCTCTGACGCTGCTCGGTCTGCTGCGGCATCTAACCGAGGTCGAGTACTTCTGGATGGAGGGCATACTCCTGGGCAAGGGGAACCACCTAGGCTTGTATTCTGGCCAGGCAAACCCGGCGGAGGGAGACCGGGCGTGGACTGATCTCGATAGCCACTCGGCGGACGAGGTGATGCAGAACTGGAGGGACGCCTGCGACGCATCGAGGCGCAACTCCGCCTCACTTCCCGATCTCGACACCGCGGCTGCGCTTCCCTGGGACGCCGAGCCGGTCACGCTTCGCTGGATTACCGTGCATATGATCCGGGAGTATGCCCGACACACCGGTCACGCCGACTTACTCCGTGAGCAGATCGACGGCGCGGCCGGGGAGTAACCAAGCTCAGCGTCCAAATGTAGCTCAGGCCTCAGTGCCTGAGATGGCCCGCAGGCCATCACCCCTCTTGCCTACCACCACGTTGCCATCGGAAAGAGCGCCGGATGTACTTGTGCCGAGGGGGAATGGTGTCACGACGAGGCGGGTGCCGGCTCTACGTTCCTCCGAGCTGGTCGAGGGACCGACTCGTCGACTACATTTTGAAGGCAGGATCGGTGGACGATAATGAGCGACGGAGGCGGACATTCGTGAAGGCACGAGTTCATGTGGTGACGCTCGGAGTCGACGACCTGGAACAATCGCTCGCGTTCTATCGAGACGGCCTGGGGTTTCAATCCCCCGGCATCGTCGGAACCGAGTTCCCCGGCGATGAGACCAATCCGGCCGGCGACACCGCGATGTTCACCCTCGACGACGGGCTGATCCTGGCCCTCTATCCACGATCGGAGTTGGCCAAAGACGCCGGCGTGCCGGCCGGCTACACCTCCGGGACCGGACACAGCCTCGGCCACCTGGTCGATAGCCGCGAAGAGGTCGACCGGATCCTGGAAGCGGCCCGAGCGGCCGGAGCGACGGTTCACGGCGAGGCGCACGAGCGCGCCTGGGGCATCTACTCCGGCTACTTCAGCGATCCGAATGGGCATTTATGGGAGATCATCCACTTTCCGGCCCTCCGCGAGTAAGCGGAGAGCCGGGTGTGGATGATCGTGTTGTTTCTAGGAAGGCAGCGGAATGGTCAGATCGGCGCACTCGCCAATGGCAGTGCCGCCAACCGTGTTTGGGCCGTTGCCGGGCGTGCCGTAGGCGTCGCCGTACAGGGCAGCGGGGGTGTTCCCCCAGCAGATCAAGTTACCGCCGACCGTGTTGCCGACCACCTCGGTTGAATCGTTCGGAATACCGCCATCCCCAGGACGGAATCCGGAATCGCCGGTGAGAATCATGTTGCCGCCGACCTGGCTGCGCAACACTCCAAACCATGCTCCCTGGCCGCCCTGCCAGTCCCGCACCACCAGGCTGCCCGTAATGTTCATGTTCTTAATCGGGAAGTTGAGGCCGGGCGTGGAAAATCCCCCACCGGTGGAAATCACATTGCCGCCGACCGTGACCGCGGTCAGGTACATGGTGAGCGGCTGGTTGGCGATGATGTTACTACCCACCGTGTCGTCGGCCGAGGCGGGCACGCCATCGGAGGTTTCACACGGCTCCATGGGCGGCGGGCCGTTGGAGCCGGGAGCGCACCCGAGCGCGAGCGTTGCTCCCTTGCCAACCCTCACATTCCCGCGTACGTGGACCGTTCCCATGCTGAAAGCGTCAAGGCAGGCGCCAGGCGCGACGTCCAGGTTGCCGGTCACGGTAAGAGTCGCGTCGTTGTCAACATACGCATTTCCGTGGACCGTGAGGTTGTAGTAGTTGCCTGAGAGAGCCGTGGCGGTGGTCGCCTCGTCGCTCCCGCAGATCGGCGCATAGGTGGGGTCGGCACTCGCGATAGTTGGGCCACCAACCAGCCCGGTGGTCATCACCCCCGAGCCCGCGACGAGCATGGCAACGCTGAGCAAAATGCGAAATCTCATACTTTCTCCTCTCACTAAGACCTTTCATATTCGGCTGGCCTGTTGGGGATCGGGAATGTGTGCCAGTTCCGATCACGAATTGTGACCAGGTGACGGCGGCAGCTTATCGGACTATAGCAGCACCTCCTTCCTGCTTCTGCTGTTCGTAATAGGCGCGC
>Ga0070739_10007304_pt1 | contig 11787 bp, 8 predicted proteins | sample Coa_R1_7_FD_66445 | JGI IMG/M metagenome (GOLD analysis project Ga0070739, IMG submission 66445) | Surface soil microbial communities from Centralia Pennsylvania, which are recovering from an underground coalmine fire - Coalmine... | ecosystem: Environmental > Terrestrial > Soil > Unclassified ... | reverse complement strand
GTGCCGTACATCCTCGACTACCACATCCTCGGCGCGAGCTTCGACGAGCCGTTCCTGCGCGAGGTGCGGACGTCGATGAAGGGCGCCGGGATGATCGTCGAGTCCTCGAAGGGCGAGGCGTGGGCGGGGCAGCACGAGATCAACTTCCGCTTCCAGGACGCGCTGCGCGCCGCCGACGACCACGTCGTCTACAAGACGGGCATCAAGGAGATCGCGTTCCAGCGCGGCTGCTCGGTCACGTTCATGGCGAAGCCGCACCACGACTGGGTCGGCTCCTCCTGCCACATCCACTCCTCGCTCTGGCGGGACGGCGCCAACGCGTTCGCCGGCGAGTCGCAGGAGTTCGAGCAGTACCTCGCGGGCCAGATCTCCCTCCTCGGCGATCTCGCGGTGTTCATCGCGCCGACGATCAACTCGTACAAGCGCTTCGCCGCCGGCAGCTGGGCCCCGACGACGCTCGCCTGGGGCCACGACAACCGCACGTGCGGCTTCCGCGTCGTCGGCCACGGCTCGTCGGTCCGGCCGGAGACGCGGATCCCGGGCGCAGACGCGAACCCGTACCTCGCGTTCGCGGCGCTGCTCGCGGCCGGGCTCCACGGCATCGAGCAGAAGCTCGAGCTCGCGCCGGCGCTCGAGGGCAACGCCTACGTCTCCGAGGCCGAGCGGTTCCCGCATGCGCTGCGGGAGGCGATCGAGCGGCTGGAGCGCAGCGAGCTGGCGCGCACGCTGCTCGGCGACGAGGTGGTCGACCACTATCTCGTCTACGCGCGCACCGAGCAGGAGCTCTTCGACGGGACCGTGACCGGCTACGAGCGGGAGAGGATGTTCGAGCGCGGGTGAGGCGTCCGCTGATCGGCATCACGACCTACGTCGAGCCCGCCTCCTGGGGGCACTGGCGGCTCGAGGCGGCGCTCGTGCCGTACGACTACGTGCGCGCGGTCGAGCGCGCGGGCGGCCGGGCGGTGCTCGTCCCGCCGGATCCGGAGGGCACGGAGGAGATCCTCGACGCGCTGGACGGGATCGTCTTCTCCGGCGGCAACGACCTGGAGCCGGGCTCGTACGGCGCCGAGGCGCATCCGTCGACGAACGGGACGAACCCCGAGCGCGACCGCGGCGAGCTGGCGCTGCTCGAGGAGGCGCTCGCGCGCGACCTGCCGGTGCTCGCGATCTGCCGCGGCTTCGAGGTGCTGAACGTCGCACGCGGCGGCGACCTCGTCCAGCACCTGCCGGAGGTGGTCGGGCACGAGGAGCACCGCGCCGTCGTCGGCGAGTTCTCGGAGCACGAGGTGCGCGTCGATCCCGGCTCGCAGGTCGGCGAGGTGGCCGGCCCGGTCAAGTCCCACCACCACCAGGGCATCGGCCGGATCGGCGACGGGCTGCGCGCGGTCGCCTGGGCGGAGGACGGGACGGTCGAGGCGATCGAGGATCCCGGGAAGCCGTTCGTCGTCGGCGTGCTCTGGCATCCCGAGGCCGGGGAGGACCAGCGGCTGTTCGAGCGGCTGGTCGAGGCCGCGAAGACGTGACCACGGTCGTCAACCCGGCGACCGAGGAGGTGATCGCCGAGCTCGAGACGGCCGGGGTGGAGGAGACGGACGCCGCGGTCGCGCGTGCGACCGAGGCGTTCCCCGCGTGGCGCGCGGTCGCTCCCGCCGATCGCGCGCGGCTCCTGCGCCGGCTCGCGACGCTCGTCGAGGACAACCACGAGGAGCTGGCGCGGCTCGAGTCCCGCAACGCCGGCAAGCCGATCTCCGGCGCGCGCGGCGAGGTCGGGATGGTGGCGCAGGTCTTCCACTACTACGCCGGCGCGGTCGACAAGCATTTCGGCGAGACGATCCCGGTCGCCGGCGGCGTGGACATGACCTTCCGCGAGCCGCTCGGCGTCGTCGGCCTGATCGTCCCGTGGAACTTCCCGCTCAACATCGCCTCCTGGAAGCTCGGGCCGGCGCTGGCCTGCGGGAACACCGTCGTGCTGAAGCCGGCGGAGCTGACGCCGCTCACGGCCGTGCGGCTCGCCGAGCTCGCGCTCGAGGCGGGGATTCCCGAGGGCGTCCTCAACGTCGTCGTCGGCAAGGGCTCGGTCGCCGGCGCGCGGCTGATCGAGCATCCAGGCGTCGCGAAGATCGGCTTCACCGGCTCGACCGAGGTGGGCCAGCAGGTGATGCGCGGCGCGGCCGGGACGATCAAGCGCGTCACGCTCGAGCTCGGCGGCAAGTCCGCGAACGTCGTGTTCGCGGACGCCGACCTCGAGCGGGCCGCGGCGGCCGCGCCCTACGCGGTCTTCGACAACGCCGGCCAGGACTGCTGCGCCCGCTCGCGGATCCTGGTCGAGGCGAGCGTCTACGACCGCTTCGCCGGGCTGCTCGTCGAGGCGACTCGCGGGGTGAAGGTCGGCGACCCGGAGGAGGACGCGACCGAGATGGGGCCGCTCATCTCCGCCGCGCATCGCGAGACCGTCGCGTCGTTCGTCGAGACGGAGCCGCTCTTCCGCGGCGACGCACCCGACGGTAAGGGCTTCTGGTTCCCGGCGACGCTGGTCGAGGCGCGGCCGGAGGACCGGATCGCACGCGAGGAGGTCTTCGGGCCGGTCGCCGCGCTGATCCCGTTCGCGGACGAGGCGGAGGCGATCCGGATCGCGAACGACTCCGACTACGGGCTCTCCGGCTCGATCTGGACAGAGAACGGCGCCCGCGCGCTGCGCGTCGCGCGCGCGATCGACACCGGCGTCCTCTCGATCAACTCGAACTCGTCCGTCCGCGTCTCGACGCCGTTCGGCGGCTTCAAGCAGAGCGGCTTCGGCCGCGAGCTCGGCATGCACGCGCTCGACGGCTACAGCGAGCTCAAGAACGTGTTCTACTCGACGGAATGAGCGGTCGGCTCGAGGGAAAGGTCTGCGTGATCACGGGCGCCGGCGGCGGGATGGGCGCCGACGCGGCCGTCCGCTTCGGCGAGGAGGGCGCGCAGGTCGTCGTCGCCGACGTCGACGGCGCGGCGGCGGAGAAGGTCGCCGCGGCGGTGGACGGCCTCGCCGTGCAGGTGGACGTCGCGGACGAGGACTCGGTGGCCGCCATGTACGCCGCCGCCGCCGACCGCTTCGGCGGCATCGACGTCCTCTACAACAACGCCGGCATCTCGCCCGCCGACGACGACTCGATCCTCGAGACGGATCTCGCTGCCTGGGAGCGCGTCCAGGCCGTCAACACGCGCGGCGTCTTCCTCTGTTGCAAGCACGGGATCCCGCACCTGCTCGAGCGCGGCGGCGGCTCGGTGATCAACGTCGCCTCGTTCGTCGCGCTCGTCGGCGCGGCCACCTCGCAGATCTCGTACACGGCGTCGAAGGGCGCCGTCCTCTCGCTGTCGAAGGAGCTCGGAGTGCAGTTCGCGCGGCAGGGCGTGCGGGTGAACGCGCTCTGCCCGGGGCCGGTCGAGACGCCGCTGCTGCTGCGGATCTGGAGCGAGACGCCCGGCGCGGCCGAGCGCCGGCTCGTCCACGTGCCGATGGGTCGGATGGCGAAGCCGCGCGAGATCGTCAACGCCGCGCTCTTCCTCGCGAGCGACGAGTCGAGCTACGTCAACGCCGCGACCTTCGTCGTCGACGGCGGGCTCACGGCCGCCTACGTGACGCCGGAGTGAGCGCGGGCGCCGAAGGCCGCGTCCCGTTCCGCGGCTACGAGACGTGGTACCGGATCGCGGGCGAGGGGGGCGCGACGCCGCTCGTCGTGCTGCACGGCGGCCCGGGAAGCACCAGTCTCGGCTCGACGGTGCTGGAGCCGCTCGCAGACGAGCGGCGCGTCGTCTTCTACGACCAGCTCGGCTGCGGCAACTCGTCCCAGCCGTCCGACCCGTCGCTGTGGACGGTCGAGCTCTACGTCGCGGAGCTCGCGAACCTGCGCGAGGCCCTCGGGCTGGAGCGGATCCACCTGCTCGGCCACTCGTGGGGCGGGATGCTCGCGCTCGAGTACGCGCTCACGCGGCCGGACGGGCTCGAGAGCCTCGTCCTCTCGTCCACCCTCTCGAGCGCGGCGCTCTGGGAGCAGGAGGCGCTGCGCCTGCGCGCCGAGCTGCCGGCGGAGACGCTGGCCGTGCTCGAGCGGCACGAGGCCGCCGGCACCGTGCACGACCCGGAGTACGAGGAGGCGACGAAGGAGTACTACCGCCGCCACCTCTGTCGCCTCGACCCGTGGCCGCCGCTCGTCGAGGAGATCATGCGCGTCTCCCGCAAGGAGGTGTACGAGACGATGTGGGGGCCGAACGAGATGCGGCCGACCGGCACGCTCGCCGGATGGGAGATCACCGAGCGGCTGGGCGAGATCACGGCGCCTGCGCTCGTCCTCTGCGGCCGCCACGACGAGGCGACGCCGCGCCAGGCGGAGACGATCGCGGCCGCGCTCGGCGGCGAGAGCGAGCTCGCCGTGCTCGAGAACAGCGCGCACCTGACCCTGATCGAGGAGACGGAGCGCTACCTCGAGCTCGTCCGCGGCTTCCTCCGCCGCGTCGAGGGCTAGTCGGCGGCTACTGCCCGACGACCTGGACGAGCCAGCGCCGGTCGCGCTCGCGGTCCAGCTCGATGAAGAGGACGCGCTGCCACGTCCCGAGCTGCAGCTCGCCCTCGCGGACGGGGACGGACTCGCCGGCGGTGCCGAGCAGCATCGCCATGCAGTGCGAGTGGCCGTTGCCCTGGTCCATGTCCTCGGGGCAGATGTTCTCGGTGCGGCGGTCCCAGTCGTCGTGCGCGTAGTACGAGTCGTGCGGGACGAGCCGCTTCAGCAGCTCGCAGAAGTCCTCGAGGAACCCCGTCTCCATCTCGTTCACCCGCACGCAGCAGGTCGTGTGCGGGGAGTAGATGCACGCGATCCCGTCTGTGACGCCGCTCTCGCGAACCGCTGCCCGGACGTCCTCGGTGATGTCGGTGACGGTGAGCCCGCCGGCGGTGCGCAGCCGCGTCTCGTGCTGGAAGACCTTCATCGTCGCCGCCATTCTGCGGGAATCGTTACCCGAAAGGGGGAGCGAACAGCCGCTCCCTCAACGGATCCTGCAGGAGCTAGCGGAGCTGCGCGAGGCGCGCCTCGCCGATGCGCTCCAGGCCCGGCAGCGGCTCGCAGACGCCGCAGTGGAAGATCCGGGCCGTCCCGTCCTGGCTGCCGGTGAGGATCCACCAGCCGGACGCGCTGAAGCTCGCTCCCGTGAGCCGCCGCTTGTTCCCGGTCAGGTAGAAGAGCAGCGCGCCGGTGCGCGCATTCCAGAGCCCCGCGTTGAACTGGCTCGCGGTCACGATCCAGCGGCCGTCCGGGCTGTACCTCGCGCTCAGCACCGGGAAGAAGTGCCCGCGCAGGACGTGGACGAGCCGGCCCGTCGCGACGTTCCACGTGCGCGCGGTGTGGTCGTCGCTCGCGGTCACGAGCGTGCCGCCGCCGGGCGAGAACTCGGCGTCCGTGACGAGCGAGCCATGGCCGGTGAGCGTGTGGAGGAGCCTGCCCGTCGACGCGTCCCAGAGTTGCGCGGCGAGCCCGCGCGTCGTCGCGACCGTCCGTCCGTCGGGCGAGAGAGCGGCGTGTTGCGCGACCGTGCGGATCGTCCGCACGAGCGTCCCGTCGTCCTCGTACACGCGGAGCAGCGCAGCCGTGCGGACGAGGAAGCGGCCGCCGCCCGCCGCCAGGCCGAGCACGGGCGCGCCCACCGCCACGCGGCGCATCGAGCGCCCGACCGCGTCCACCGTCCCGTCGGCCGCGCCGCTGAGCAGCGTCCCGTCGCGCTCGTACGCGAGCGCGGTGACCTGCCGCCCGGTCAGCTCCCTGCGGCGACCGTGAGTGGGGAGGAGATAGACGTCGCCTCGCCGGTCCGCGACGGCCGCGACGCCGGCGCTCGCCGCCGCGGCGACGATCGGCGCGGGCGTCGTCGCGGCGGCCAGGACGCGCCCCCACGGGCTGAGGATCCGCACGCTCCGGCCGGAGACGGCGACAGGCCTCGTCCCGGCGAAGAGCGGCTCGACCGGCGAGGCCGCGCTCTCGATCGTCCGCAGCCGGCCCGCCGGGAGGGCGAACCAGAGCCGCGCGGTGCCGTCGGCGCTCCCCGTGACGATCGTCCTCCCGCTCGGGTCGAAGCCGACGCTCGTCACCACGTCGCCGTGGCCGGCGAGCGGCGCGAGCAGGCGGCCGTCCTGGCCGTTGTAGATGCGGGCGATGCGGTCGGCGAAGCCGACGACGATCTCGTCCGCGCTCGGCCGGAACGCGGCCGCCTCGGCGCTGCCGAGGGCGCCGACGAGCAGGAGCTCGCGCTGTCCCGTGGCGACGTTCCAGACGTAGGCCGCCCCGTCGAAGCTCGAGGTGACGAGCGCGCGCCCGTCCTGCGAGAAGCTCTCGCCGAGGACGTAGCCGCGATGCCGCAGGACGTGGCGGAGCCGCCCGGTGCGTGCGTTCCAGAGCCGCGCCGTGAAGTCCGAGCTGCCGCTGGCGAGCAGCCGGCCGTCCGGGCTGAAGGCGAAGGAGCGGATGCCGGTCTCGTGGAGCACGGCGATCCTGCGTCCGTTCCGCGCGGCGAGCAGCTCGGCGACCGTCGTGCGGCCCTTCCGCGTCGCCACGGCGAGCCGCGAGCCGTCCGGCGAGAGGGCCGCGGCGACGACGGCGCCGGGGAAGGCGAGGGTCCTCGTCCGGCCGCCCGCGAGGCTGACGAGCCGCACGTGGGTGCCGCTCGCGACGAGGAGCGTCTTCCCGGCGAAGGCGAGCGCGACGACCGGCGCCGTCGTCGTGACCGTGCGGAACGGCGCCCGCTCTCCCACCCGCCAGAGCGAGGCGCTGCCCCGCGAGGTGCCGGTGGCGAACATGCTCCCGTCGGAGTTCCACGCGGCGGTGGTGAGAGCCGGCTGGTGCGCCAGGACGGCGCTCCGCCGGCCGCCGGGGGTGAAGAGGCCGAGGCGGCCGTCGCTGCTGGCGACGAGCAGCTTCTCGCCCGCCGGCGCGAACTGCGCGAAGACGATGTTCCCGCCGAGCGAGACGATCCGCTTCTCGCGCATCGCGATCAGGCTGGAGCGCAGCACGTTCTCCGGCACCGGCCCGGGCGAGAGCGCCGCCGCCCGCAGCGCGAGCCGGACGCTCGCCGTCGGGTCGACCGCGATCTCGGCGAGCGCACGCGCCGCGATCTCGCGTCCGTGCGCGTGGCGCGCCTGCGTCTGCGCGTCGCTCCGCTGGAGGAACGCGAACACGGCGAGCCCGGCGACGACGAGGAGCGCGGCGCCGACCGCCGCGATGACCGCGAGCAGCCGCCTGTGCCGGCGCTCCGCGGCCACGCGCTCCTGCCTGAGCCGCTGCTCCGCCTGCCAGGCGAGCATCGGCGCCCCGAGGACGTCGTGGAAGATCTCGTAGCGGGTCGGCGCGCCGGGCGTGCCGTTCACGCCGCGGACGATCCGCTCGCGCCCGAACCGCTCCAGCAGGTCGCGCAGCTCGCCGGGGTCGACGTCCGCGTACTCGGCCAGGTCCGCGGCGCTGTGGGAGAGCTTGCGTCCGGAAGGCGTCACCAGCTGGCGCACGACGCGCGCCGCCGCCTCCTGCTCCGGCAGCGAGAGCCGCTCGAGCGCGCCCTGCACGTGCTCGCGGACGACGGCGCGGGCGCCGCCGATCTCGCGGAAGGTCGCGAGGCGGAGCTCGTGCGAGCCCTGCTCCTGCTCCCGTTCCCAGAGCCGCTCGAGCACGAGCTGGAGGTACGGCGCCTCGATGCGTGCGCGGGAGGCCGCGGTCTCGGGCAGCGCGGCCGGCTCGACGCGGCCCTCGGCCACCTCGTCCAGAATCGCGTCGACGAGCGCTTCCTCGGCCGTGAAGCGCTCGCCCGCGAGCTCGCCGTAGCGCTCGAGCGGGCCGAGGACGGCGGCGCGGCCGGCGTCGCGGTCGAGCCGGTCGAGGCGGAAGAGGTTCGCGAACAGGTCGGGGATCCGGCCGGTGAACTCGTCCAGCTCCGACAGCGCGTCGTCGCGCAGCGCGACGAGCACGTTGACCCGCAGGCCCGGCCGCCGCAGGAGCTCGGGCAGCTCCGCGCTGAGCGGCCCGTCGACGCCGTGGTAGAGCAGGTACTCCTCGAACTGGTCGAGCAGGAGGTGGAGCTCGCCCGAGGCCTGCGCCGCGGCCGCGACCGCGTCGACGAGGCCCGCGGTCGGGCCGAGGTCGCCGCACTCCGCGCGCACCGACGACGCGAGGGCGCCCGCCGGATCCTCCACCCACGAGTCGTGGACGACGACGGGCGCGCCGGAAACGGTCCGCAGCCGGCGCGCCACCCCCGCGCGCAGGAGCGAGCTCTTGCCGACGCCGCTCGGCCCGTACAGCACCGTGAGGCGGTTGGCGAGGACGTTCGCGACGACCGCTTCGCGCTCGCGTCCGCGACCGAAGAAGAGCAGCGCGTCGAGCTCGGAGTCCTCGAACGCGGCGAGTCCCTTGTACGGGCTCTCGGGAACGGCCGTCATCGCCCTCCCGCCTTCTCGAGCGCCTTCGCGAGCTCCTCGACGTACGCGGCCGGCGCCATGTCGACGGTCTCGACGTCGCGGCGACGCCAGAACTCGCGCTCGAGCGCGCCGGCGCCCGCGTGCACCGACCAGGAGCGGTACGGCAGCGGCTCCGGGCCCCACAGCCGCTCGAGCACGACGCGCAGCGTCCAGGTCGAGAGCGTGTAGCCGAGCAGCAGCAGGTGCGTCCGCCGCAGCCGCGCGGCGACCGCGACCGGCAGCCGCCGCGCCACGTCGCCGTAGTGGATGAAGTCGTCCTCGGTGACGGCGAAGCTCTCCCACGCGCGGTCGCTCGTCCCGTCGACGCGTCCCTGCAGGTGGAGAAGCACCGTCCGTGCGTCGAGGTCGAGCCCGTCGGCGTTCGCGTTCGGGCGCTCGATCACGGTGGCCGTGCCGCCGGGCGCGATGTGGCAGAAGCTGCCGCGCGCCTGCCCCGCGGCGAGATAGGAGACCGTGTCGTACGTCTCGTCCGCGTCGTCGAGCGCCCGCTCGAGCGCGAGCTCGTACGCGGTGGTGACGAGCAGCGGCTGCCCGGCCTCGCGCTCCCGGAGCAGGGCCGGGAGACGCGCGAGGAAGCGATGCAGGCCGCTCGGCTCGCCGTCGCCCGCCACGAGCGTGTGCAGCGTGTCGTAGAGCGGGCCGGTGCCGTTGAGGACGGCCACCGCCTGGGAGACGCGGGCCAGCTCGGGGACGACGGCCTCGACGCCGAAGCGGCGCGCCAGCTCCGCCGCGAGCGGCTCGGCATCGGCACCGACGACGATCGTGACCTTCCCGGCGAGCAGCGCCCCTGCCACCTCGTCGAAGTGCTCCACCCGCGGGATGGCGCCGCGGTCGATCGCGAACGTCTCCTGGCGGAGGATCGACGCCTCCACGCCGCGCAGCAGCGGGCTCGGCTCCAGGCCGAGCTCGGCGACGAGCCGTTCGCGCCCCTCGCGGTACACCTCGAGCGCGTCCGCCTGCCTGCCCGAGCGGTAGAGGGCGAGCATCAGCTGCGCGCGCAGCCGCTCGCGCAGCGGGCTCTCCCGCACCGCGGCCTCCAGCTCGGTGACGAGCTCGGCGTGCTCGCCGATCGCGAGCTTCGCCTCCGCGCGCTCCTCGACGAGCGCGAGCCGGAGCTCGTCCAGCCGGGCGATCTCCGCCTGCGCGAACTCGTCGTAGCGGAAGTCGGCGAGCGGCTCGCCGCGCCAGAGCTCGAGCGCCTCGCCGAGCAGCTGCGCGCGCCGCACCGGCTCGCTCGCCCGCGCCTCGTCCACCAGCCGCCGCACGCGCGCGACGTCGAGCTGCTCCGGCTCGAGCCGGAGGACGTAGCCGGGCGCGCGCGTCTCGATCGCGTCGGGGCCGAGCGCCTTGCGGAGCTGCCCGATGAAGTTCTGCAGTGACGCGACCGCAGTCGCGGGCGGGTCGCCTTCCCAGAGCGCGTCGACGAGCCGGTCGATCGAGACGACGCGCCCGGCGTCGAGGAGGAGCAGGGCGAGGAGCGCGCGCTGCTTCGGCCCGCCGAGCGGGAGCGCCTCTCCGCCGGCGCGCGCCTCGAGCGGACCGAGGATGGCGAACTCGACCACCGGCGAGGTTGTACCAGCCTCGTCGGGCTGTCTCCAGGCTCCGTTAGCCGCCCGTTAGAGCGGCGTTGACGGCCGGACCGACGCTGCGGGGCATGGTCGCTCGCTCCCTCCTCCGCACCGCCGCCGCGGTCGCCGTCTCCGCGGCGGGCTGGGCCGCCGGCTGGGCGACCGCCTCGGCGGGCACGCCGGGGCATCCGACCGTCCAGGCGGTCTTCGCCGCACGCAGCTACGCGCCCGGCTCGACGGCGGTCCTCGAGCTGCGAGGCAGCGCGCCGAGCGTCGCCGTCACGATCTACCAGGCCGGCGCGGGCAAGCACGGCGTGATGGAAGGGCTCGCCGTCGCGCCGCGCGAGAGCTTCGCGAAGCCGGGCCCCTCGCTGCGCGTGCGGCTCGGCGACTGGCCGAGCGGCCTCTACTTCGCAGAGGTCGCGACTCCCGGGCACGGCGTGTGGGACGCGCCGTTCGTGCTGCGCTCGCACCATCTCGGCACGTCGCGCGTGCTCGTCGTCCTCCCGACCAACACGTGGCAGGCATACAACTTCGAGGACGGCGACTCCTGGTACGAGAACAGCGGCGTCCACCGCATCGAGCTCGACCGGCCGTTCGTCGACCGCGGAGTCCCGCCGCACTACAAGGACTACGACCGCGGCTTCATCCGCTGGCTGCAGCTGCGCCGCTACCAGCCGGACTTCGTCTCCGACGACGACCTCGACCGGCTGCGGAGCGCGCGGACGCTCGCGCGCGACTACGACCTGATCGTGTTCTCGGGACACGAGGAGTACGACACGTCGCACGAGTACGACCTGATCGAGCGCTACCGCGACCTCGGCGGCAACCTCGCCTTCCTCTCCGCCAACGCCTTCTTCTACAAGGTCGTGAAGCACGGCGAGGACATGGACGGACGCTGGCGCTGGCGCGACCTGGGGCGGCCCGAGGCCGCGCTCGTCGGCGCGCAGTACATCGACTGGAATCACGACCGCTACCCGAACCGGCCGTTCGACGTCACCGGCGTGCAGAACGCACCGTGGCTGTTCGCGGACACGGGCCTGCACGACGGCTCCCGCTTCGGGACGTACGGGATCGAGGTCGACGCGACGACCTCCGCGTCGCCGCGGGGCACGAAGATCCTGGCGCGGATCCCGTCGATCTTCGGGCCCGGGGAGACGGCCGAGATGACGTACTACGCGACGCCGGCCGGCGCGAAGGTCTTCTCCGCGGGCGTGATGAACTTCGGCGGCTCCGCCCTCTGGCCGGTCGTGAGCGCGATGCTCGAGAACCTCTGGACGCGGCTGACGCAGCCGTGATCGGGAAGCGGTTCGGGCTCTTCCTGCTCGCGCTCGGACTGGCCGCCGCCGGGGCGGCGGTCGCGTACAGGGAGCTCCGACCGCACGCACCGGACGTCGTCGGCTCGACCACGCGGGAGTACCGCCCGACGACGTCGGCCGCGCCGAAGCCGCCGCCGGGGAAGCCGTTCGCCTGGCCGACCTACGGCTACGACGACGCGCGCGACCGCTCCGTCGAGGTCGCCGGGCTGCGGCCGCCGTTCCGCAAGCTCTGGACGTTCCACGGGCACGCGCTGCTCGAGTTCCCGCCCGTCGTGGCGGGAGGCCGCGTCTTCGAGACGAGCATCGACGGGATCCTCTACGCGCTCGACGCCGGAAGCGGGCGCATCCTCTGGACGTATCGCTCGGGCCGCTGCGGGTGGGCCTCGCCGGCGGTCGGCGGCGGGCTCGTCTTCGAGAC
>Ga0070739_10007302_pt1 | contig 11790 bp, 10 predicted proteins | sample Coa_R1_7_FD_66445 | JGI IMG/M metagenome (GOLD analysis project Ga0070739, IMG submission 66445) | Surface soil microbial communities from Centralia Pennsylvania, which are recovering from an underground coalmine fire - Coalmine... | ecosystem: Environmental > Terrestrial > Soil > Unclassified ... | reverse complement strand
CTCGCGAGAGCTTGTCACCGCCGATGGCGATAACGCTCACGCCGTTAGGGTTGTTTCTATAGTCCAGAACATCGGCTACGGTTCCGTTGATGACACGAACCGTAATCGCAGTTGCGGCCTCGACCAGATGCGGTTCCACATCTTGCCAGGCGAGCCGAACAATCTCCGCATCATTAATGCCCCGGTCAAGAATTGTTCCCGTGGTCGCTTCGAAATCACTCTCCCATTGTTCCTGAAGCTGATCGCGAAGCGGCGGTGTGTAGTTGCCATCCCCATACCGAAGGCGGTTAACCAACGAATGAAGCTCGGTCCGCACAGCCTCGGCCACCGCCTGCTGCACGGAAGTGAATCGTGTCACGTGAACCAACATGGAATTGTGTTCCAGCTTCTGCCCGCGCGCGCGGCGTGCGGCACAGGTGAGCATGAAGGCGCGTATCGCCTCGCGAAGCGATTCGGGGAGGCCCTGTACCAGATAGCCGTTCCTGTGTCCGCTCGGCAGCCACGGCTCGGAATCCCGAACTGTTCTGATGACTGGCAACCCGTCCTGCTCAGTCAGTATGCCCGCTTCGGGGTCGCGGTCCAGACCGAAGACCTGCTCCGGTCCTATGTAGTTGGAGGGAGTCGGAAGTGCGACGATGAAGCTGCGCGGGAACAGGCCCTCGCCGTGCGCTGCCGTTTCGTCGGATGGATCGATGAAGATGTTGGCGAAGGGTGTTGCGGTGTAGCCCACGTACGCGCTTTTCTGAAAGGTATCCAGCAATTGCCGGATCATTCCGTTGATGGCCGTCACATCATAATCAGTCAGTGAGTTGCCGTTCTCATCAACCGGGATCGGTTTGGTATTGACAGAAGCGTTATCAGCCTCATCGTCGATCACCAGCAGGGGCACTCCAGAGATCCGCTGGCGTCCGCCTGTGCCGTCATGCGCGCGCAAGCTAAGCCACTGCCGCAGGTTCTCGAGAATGCCTTTGTTCTTTTTGACGACGACCACGACCGGATCATTACCTCCCGGAATAACACCGATCTGGTTCGCAACAGTCCGGTTGAAGTCGCCGTCTTCGGCACTGCCCGTCAGAGAATGGGCGACCGGCTCGTCCTGCTCGGAGCGTCGGAGCCCGACACCCAGTCTCTGATTGTTCTGGTTATAAGCTGTCGCCCGGTGGGTATTGAATCCCAGAAAACTTTCGTCCATGCGAAACTGTGTTTGACTTCGCAGGCTGTTCAGCATCCCCGCAAGAATCACGATCACGCGATAGCCCGCATCCGCCGCCTTGCAGACTAGACCAGCGTAATTAGCGGTCTTTCCGGACTGGACTTGGCCCACAACCATGCCCCTGCTGTCCCAAGCCCCCTCGCGTCTCGGATTCTCCACTAGACCTAGGATTCGGTCGGTAAGATCATCGAGACGGTTTACAACTGCCGTGCTCCATTTCAGATCTTCCAGCAGATAGTCCCTGTAACGGTTCCAAAACCGCCAGTTAATGCCGGCTTTGCTGTTCGGCAGCCAAGGCTGATGGTCCTTGCGGTCCTCCAGCACCATTTCATGTCCGATTGCGACATTGCAAAGATTCTCGACTTGGCGGATAAGCCGGTCGCGCTCGCGGGTCAGTTCAGGATGATCAACGGTGAGGACCGCGAGCACCGTGTCAACACGACGCCGGATCTCCTCCTCTGTTGGTGCTGCTGTCGGCCGAAGCAACATCAGAACCATCTTGAGGGCTTCATCGAAAGCGGTCATCGGATTCCCCTCTTATCAAGAATTGCCGGTAGGTTGGCGATGAATTCGGACAGCCGGTTGAACGGTTCCATCCGGTAAAGGCGCGCAATGGCATCCTCACGTGAGACTCCGGTATGGACCAACGCCTGATAGAGTTGCACCGCCAGTTCGTAGACTTCGCCTGATGCGGCCTGTTCGAACGGCACCGCCTCGCTTTCTGGCTTTTGGGATTTGTTTAGGATAATCAACGGGACTGGGACCGATTCCTCGATCAGTCGCAGCGCCGATTTGAGGATGTCAGCATCGGGGGGCGCATCACTCAGGATTCTGCGGATGAGCGGATGTTCTCGATTAATCCGATAGAAGATTTTTCCGTGACTCACCTTCTGCTGCCATACGAACAAGCTTTCCTCGGCATGAGCCCGGCCGAGCACACTACCGCGATGCCGATATATATCGACGGCTTTTTCCCTGGTCGCCCTCCCGATTCGTGCCAGAGACTCCTTCAGTTCGACCGGAACGCGGGCTGTGCTCTTCTTAATGTCTAAGCCCCAGAGAGCATCAAGCGTGTTCGGCAGGTCGATTCTGATCCGTGCCAGCTTGTAATGCTCTTCCTTCTTGATACCCAGCCCGAGCCAGTCGCCCGGAACCAGTAACCGGCCGTTACGGTAGATAAAGAAGCCCTGATGCGCCACCCACCCGTGCGGGCCGCCAGCGTCCGCATATTCCTGCGGCGTTAGTTTGGAGTGATGCGGAAGAATATAGGCATCCACGGCGACCGTTTCGCCCTTCATCATGAGAATCTCGGGCTCGGGATGCTGTGTTGATGGATGCGTGGAGAGGAACGGGTCCCAAGGCTTTACCGGATTTCCGTTGATCCGCAAAGTCACGCCGCGCGGTCGTTGGAGAAAACGGTGAAAAACCATCGCCAAGTGTTTCTCTACCGCTTCGATCCGGTCGTTAAACACGTCACGGTCATACGCGCTCTCGGCCAAGGTCCCGCTTACCAGTCGGTCGAGATTCTCCCAGACGACGGCAGTTCCGGATTTGCCAATGCGCGCTGAATATTCCGCGGCCTTCGGGGACCCTCTGCGAAGAACGCGCCACTGGCATGTGGCGCGAACGTAATCGAGATCCCAGCACCGCGTCCAAAGACTCGATACCTCGGTCCTCGTACTGACGATCACCCGGCGGCATTGAGAGAATGAGGCCGTCTTCAGCCCCAGCCCAAAGCGCCCCAGATCTTCCCGGTGCCGCGGCTGTGTCGGATCGGCACCGATCCGCATCGCCGCGATCAACTCCTGTTCCGACATCCCCGAACCGTTATCGATTACAGCAATACTGGACGCCTCGCCGTTCCAGAAAAAAACTATATCGATCTCTGTCGCATCGGCAGTCAGACTGTTATCTACCACGTCAGCTATGGCAGTGAAGAGATCGTACCCGACCGCTCTCAGCGACTCGATCATCGCCGGTGCATACGGCTCGACGATATCGTAGGAATCCTTGGCTGTAGGCATGTTCAGACCGCGGCACCTCCCGTGTACCGGGCGGAGGCACCCTCGCTACGACCTTTGAGGATCTCCAGGACTATAGCGGCAATCTGGCGTGCGAGCAGGGGTGGAACGGCATTGCCGACCTGGCGATATTGATGGGTTCTGGGACCACAGAAATAGTAGTTATCGGGAAACGTCTGAATTCTCGCCGCTTCCCGGACGGTCAGACTCCGGCACTGCGTCTCGTCATAGTGAATGAAATAGTGACCGTCTTTCGCGATGTGGCTCGTTATGGTCGTAGCCGGGCGAAAGGCTATCTGAACCCGGAACCGGTCGTCAAAATAGCCCTTGCTCAATGCATCGCCGAGGCTTCGGTGCCTAGGATGAAGCTCGGGTGGGAAATCGTTCAATTCCGGGGAGCGAAAATGAACCCGCGCAAAACAGGCCGCGAAGAGGTATCTATGGAGATCAGCTGCCATGTGCGGGCGGCTTGCGTGGTTGCACGCGCCGCCGATTAATGGATCGAGAAACCATCCCGGCTCGTATTCACAGGTGGTGTTGTGAGCGACAAATTCGCTCCCGCGATTAGCCTGCATATCGCGCAAGTTATGCACAGTCCGGACGATACACTCCCGCAACTCCCCTTCCGCTCCGTTTCGTCGCGATTTCATGAATCCGGTATCCAGTATTGATGCGAGCGCCGCGCGCCACTCTTCCCTTCCGTCATTGGCACGTGTCAGCCCACTGCGCAGGCGTGGAAGACCCCTCAGCACTTTGCTTGCGGGTATCGGCTGGTTGTGGGGCCGCAACGCCACGAACCCGTCGAAAGATAGGTCCTCGCGTATTCCGAGAATAATTACGCGATGGCGCGCTTGTGGAATCCCGTACTCCTCGCATTTGATGACAAAATCGCCCGGCTTGTAGTGGGGATGGCCGTCAAGGGAATGAGTGGGATATTTCAGGCAAAGCGAACGCAGGGTATATTTTGCACCTCCGCGTTGCGCGCCTCGGATCACTTTCGCCGGATGATGGAGATCATCCAGCATCTGGTCGAAGATTTCGTTGCCTTTGACTTCGGATGACAACAGCCCCTTTACGTTCTCCATGATGAAGACGGGCGGCTCGTGAACGGAAAGAATTCTCAGATATTGTTTGTAGAGATAGACGCGATCATCATCTTCAGCAATGCCGCCGTTTCGCGACCTTCCAACGACAGAAAACGCTTGACAGGGCGGACCACCACATAGGACCCATGAGTCCGCACGTCCAAGTGCATTCCGAATCCTGCGGTCAACTTCGCTTGCCTGAACCACCCCAAGCTCAGCCTTCCAAGCCTCATCTCCGGCGGCCTTCGCCTCAGCGGGATATCGGGCGAAGAGTTCGAGGCGTCCAAGCTGCCCGCGCAAATGATCGTAGTAGTCGTGGGGAACTTTTCCCACCGGAAACTGCCGGAAGAAACTCCTGAGTTCGAGCGTCCGATGTGCCCATTCCTCCATCTCGATGGATAGAGCGATCCGGAACTGGCGAGAGCCGCGCGCAGAAGCAAGCGCGGAGAAGCCCTCCCCAAGCCCTCCGGGACCGGCGAACAGGTCGACGACGGGAATAGATTCAGCGGGCATTGTCCTCCAATGCGCTAACGAGGCGAGCCTGCAAACTGGCCTCGTCGCTGAGTTCGCATTCCCACACTATGATTACGTGCCAGCCTAGCGCCTCAAGCTCACGAGTATTTGCCGCGTCCCGCGCTACGTTTCCCTCAAATTTCCGCCGCCAGAACGTGGTCCTCGTCTTCGGCATAACGGCATTCTTACAACCTGTATGGCGGTGCCAGAAACACCCGTGCACGAAGATTACGGTATGCCAGCGTGGGAGCACGATGTCAGGTTTGCCAGGCAGCCCACGACGACCTAGAGTGAAACGAAACCCTTGGCGATGCAGCAAGGACCGGACTCGTCGCTCCGGGACCGTATTGTGCCCGCGGATGCGGCTCATATTCCAGCTACGGTGGTGTGGCGTCAGGCGATCCATTTTGCTTGAACACAAAAATTCCCTTGCTCGTTGGCCACGATTACATCTGGCCAGCGATCATACTGGTCCAATATCGGAAATTGTTATTTTACTTCCAGAGCGTTGATAGGAGACGACGGGTAGGCTTTATCTGAGGGAACGGAATTTCAACGCAGTTTGACCGTGGCCCAACACTGCAATCTGTAATCCAAGTTACAATCCCAAAGGGCTTGGTGGCGATTCAGCGCCCCTGGCCCGTTCCGCCCTAACACTTGTGCCCTCTCGCTTTCGCGCGAGCTAGCGTCATTACTCCGCATTGGCACCTCGGACCAGCAGAGCGAGGACGCCCTCCAGTGCGGCCTCCAGCCATAGTGCGCCGCATCGAGGAGTTAATAATTGCGTTCAGCCGGCGCACGCATTTCACACACTCAGGCGAAGAGCGAAAGTGCTCGGCGTCTGCGACAGCTCGACACCGCGGACACCTGGGTATCGCCGATCCTCTAACGGGCAATTTCGTTGGTCAATAACGTGAGTGCGGCGTGCCGATCAACATCATTCCATTTCTCCAACCAAATTTCGGCTTGGCTCGGTTCCATCGGGTGCGCTGACCTATCAACTTCGTGCCAAGAATTTTCTTCGAAATTGTATTCGTGGAGTTCGCAAGTCTGCCGCCGCACAACAACTTTTATTCCCTCCAGAGAGGCGACGACTTCTTTGGCTGCACTTACCATATTGATTTCCATGGTTTGACAATATCCAACTAGAAGGATTTTGTCAATCCTGATATTCAGGGCGACCTGAACTATGAGCGAAGCAGTGAGTACAGCAGCAAACCGGCTCCGATTGCAAAGAAAAAGACGAAGCGTCGAAAGAAGCGTGGCCCCATCATGGCGGCCAGTAGAAACCAGAACCTCATCGCATAGCTCTCCGTAAATTTATCTCAACCATAATGAATGTACGCATTCGGCCGCTCACGTGTTTACAGCCAGAACGTACGGAATTCCGAATAGCCGCGCCCAGGACCTAACCGCTGAGCTTTGGAATCTCGGGATGGTGGTGTCGACTGCCCAGTAGTCGTTGGCCACTCCAATTAGGATTTCCGGGTGCCGCGACATCGAAGTCAGCACCGGCCAGGAGATGAGCTGCTCGTAGCAAATAAGAATGGCCGCTCGTTTTGCGGCAATCCGCATTACGCCGGGTCCAGCAAGATGGAGCGGTGCTGAGTCCGACCGGAGCGGATTCCACATCGCCACAGGAACGGGAATCCGCTGCTCAAATATTCGCGCCTGGCCGCCGCGGATGACGAGACCATTAAAGTACGTTGGTGACCATTTCTCGGTCTCCGGTGAGCGGGTCGGTGTAGGTGTCGGCGCCCAGCGGAGTGTCGCCAATTCTGCCGAAAAGTCGTACAACGGGCGCTCCCCCCGCGCCTTCCTCGGAATCCGTGCGCCGATGAGAACCGTTTTTCCGCTCGCCTTTAGCTCGGCGAGCGTTTGTTGCCAAAACACATCCGTTGATGCGGTCCAGTACGGCACCACAGTTTCGGGGAACACGATCACAGATGCTCGCGCGGATACAGCCTCGCGCTGGATCTCCTCGGCCGTCTGATATTCGGCCAAAGGATCGGGTGCGCGGTGGGCAATGGAGCCGAAGTGTGTGCTGATCGCTTTCCAATCTGCGGGAGCTGACGGCTCCGTGGGGTGCATCAGATTGCCTACACCGCCTATGCAAACCGCCGCGACAGTGGCCCGTTTGGGCCAAATCGCGAGAGCGCCCGTCAGAATCGCACAGAATGACAAACCGCACCACCCCGTCGCTGGGAAAAGAAATCCCGCTGCTGTCAAGGGCGAGGCCCAGCCGATGATTCCCAGTGGCGGAATTACTGTGAGGGCCAGGCCAATTGGGGCGCGCCATACCGATTGCCGCGCATTTCGCGACCAGACAAGCGGCCATGGGAGTGCAAGCAATAGCGCCGCAACCGCCCAAAACCCGAAAGCCGCGAACGGCGACACGCCTGGGCCGAAGAAATTCTTCGCGCCTGGAATTAGCGGCCAAAGCGCTCCGGCGTAATATGACAGCACCGATTGATATGCCGCTTGACGGGATTCTGCTCGGAGCGCAAGCGCTGGCATCAGCACCGACGCGGTGATGCCAACCGGATACCCAGTTGAAACGGCAAGCCCTACGAGTGTTCCCGCAGCAGAACGGTGAAACGCAGTCATCGGAGCGTCAACAATGGCTTCACGCGATCTCGAATGGAGTTGATCGCGACCGGTCCGAAATAGCGGCTATCGAAGCTGCGCGGGTTGTAGGAAGAGGCAACCCAAACGAAGCCCGGCTCGACCGTATATCGGCCCAGTTTCCACGACGTGAGGGTTCGGCCTTTTGTATCCCTGCGGAGCGCTGCGGTGTTTGGCAAAAGACGACCCTCAACCGAGATTCCTGCCGCAGATACCTCAACCAAATCGCCCGCATGCGCAACGACAGGTTTCAGCAGGGGTGCGCCGCCGTCCCTGCACGCTCCCCGATCACGATAACCGCGCGAAAGTGCGAGGCTGGCGAAAGGTTCGGGGGGACAAAACTCGACGAGATTCGCGCCGGGTTGCGAGCTTGTTACATACAAACCAAGCGGCAAGGAAGGCGATGTGTTGATTCGCAGCCCAACGATGTCCCAGAACTGGAAACCGATGAACAAGGGAATCAAGCATCTGAGCCCGATTATTCTGGCGATTGTGACGCGCCGCTCTCTGGGTTCACTGGACAGGCCAATCGCTGTCATACACCGCCGCTCCTTCAAGGTCGGGGAGCGATTCCCGGTTTATGCACGCTTGCCCGGAACCGCTGGCCGCCGCTCCACGCGTCTGGGCAATGACATGGCAATAGCGCACGACGATCTCATTGACAATGCGCTTTGAGCCGTCCTTTGGAACGAATTCACGCTGCTCGATTGTCCCCTCGACAAAAATGTTGTCGCCCTTTTCTAAAGCCGACGCCACCTTTGAGAGGTCTCCATAAAAAGAGAGGCTGTGCCAGTTCGTGCGCTCATGCCACTGCTGGCTGTTGTCTTGGAATCGGTAAGTCTGTCCGAGCCGCGCGTTGGCCACGGGCATTCCCGACGGAAGATACCGGACTTCAGGCTTCTTTACCAAATATCCAGCTATCTCGACCCTGTTCATTTGCATGGTGTTACGCTCCTTTCGTCGTGTGATATTCCTCAAGGAATCCAAGCTCCGCCTGCGTCAGGCGCTCAGCCGGAGCCGTTTCAGGCTTGCTGATCTTATTGCGCGTGCGTCCAACGGGTTTCTGCGAGATCACTCGGCCATCCTCGACGGCTAGAAACTTAGTGGGCGGCCGTATGCTCGCGCGAGCTGTGAGCACCGGATCAAGGAAATAAAGCATTTGAGTGCCGAGGATGGGGTACGTGCCGCTTACAAAAATCAACATCTGACCCGGCGCGACGATCTTCTCTGTATTGCCGGCGGCCTCTTTTTCGGGTGGCTTGAGGCGCAGCACTTCATCAGGGGTCATGAGCGGACGTTCCACATAGTCAACGCTTGCGTTCATGTGGCCCATTACGGGCGAGAAGCGGGAACCGGAAAAGTTGTAGCTGGCCTTCTGAACCGTTTGCCTGCCGGTCATGCGGCTAAGCAACTCAGCAGTTTCCACCTGGTTCGGTGCGAACGCGATTCTTACATGGCAGTTCGAGACGATGCTCTCGTTATTTCCGTACGCATCCACAATCTGCCGGATATCCTGCGTGATCAGATATGCCTTCAGGCCGTATCCCGCCATGTACGATAGGGCGTCCGCAAAGACTTCCATGCGGTTGAGGGATGGGAATTCGTCAATGAGCAACAAAAGGCGATGCCGGTTGCGAATCTGCTGTGCTCCTTCAAAGATCATCTTTTCGGTGAGTCTGTGAACGATCATTGTGAAGATCAAGCGGATCAGAGGCCGCAACCGGATCTTGTCCGATGGCGGGACAACCAGGTACAGTGAAATCGGCCGCTCGAAGTTGACGAGATCGGCGATTGTAAAGTCGCTCGCTGAAGTGTTCTGAGCTACGAGAGGATCGCTGTATAGAGTCAACGCCGTCTTAGCGGTGCTCAGCACGCCGCCGAAGTCGCGATCCTCTTTATCGAGCATTTCTTGAACTTTTTCTTTGACGACCGGATGCGTCACTGTCCTCTCGCCAGTCGGCATCCGCCATCCACGACCGCCTTTCGGATCGTGCTCGGCGTTGAGCAATTCAGCGAGCGTATCCCTAAAGCTCGAACCAGGAGTTGTAAAGACATGCGCGAGATCAGCAAGCGAAGCGACACGCCCCTCACGTGCCGCCGCATAACAGACATGCAGAATCATCCCGGTTGTGATGGAAGCTGCTGCATCCTGCCAGTAGCGTTCTTGCGGACTATCCTCGCCGGTTCGGACAATCATGTTTGCGATGTTCTGGGCATCTGAAACATCACGCGGCGTAAATAACCGGACTTCCGCGAGCGGGTTAAATCTGGAGCTGCTCGATTGCTCGACGGGAGAAAACTTGAAACAGAGATGTCCCTGCTGAGCGCGAAATCCCGCGGTCTTTGCCCAGTTCTCTCCCTTGATGTCGTAGATCACTGCTGATTCGGACCAAGCCAGCAACGTCGGAATAACCAGGCCCACACCTTTGCCGGAGCGCGTTGGCGCGAATGCCAGAATGTGCTCCGGCCCGTTGTGGCGAAGGTAATGAAGGCGGTTCGAATTGTCAGCGCGCCAAGCGCCCACGTACGCGCCCTGCTGTGCATCCATTAAACCTGTCGCGCGGATGTCTTCTCGCGTTGCCCAGCGCGCGGAGCCGTGGAGGTCGTCGGCATTCTCCATAAGCTTGCGGGAGTGCCTGCTCGCCGCTACAAAGAAGAGACCTACACAGGCGCAACTGCCGGCGAATACCAGCATCTCACCGAGAAAGAGCGGCTTCCGCACTCGCAGATCTTGTGATGTTGAGTTGTGCCATCCCCAAATCATCCAGGCGAATGGTTCATAGATGCCGCCGCCCTTCGTGCGAATAAGAGGTCTGCCCAGAGCTGGCTGGTATTGAAAATTTGCCGCGATAAATTGAGTGGCGGCAAAATTCACCACTACCGGTCGCGCGTGCGATTACGGCCGCGCGCCTGCGACGGATCTTCAAGCTCGATGGCGGCTTGTTTCACCGCACGTTGATATTGTCCTAGCCACCCACCCCAGCCGTCCTCGTTCGGCAAAATTCCCTGCTTGAGCAGTTGCTGCGCCTGGCGTTGGAAATAGCGCCGGTTTTTCAGAAGGGCTTCTGAGTCCCCAAAACCTTCGATCTCAAGGGTCGATTGCTCATCACCCAGAATCCGGCGCAACCGCACAAAGCTATTCGTCCGCAGCTCTCCGCGTGCCAGCGTGTCTTCCATTTCCCGCGTGTACTCGATGTAGTGCACGCGCGCATCAACACCTTCCAGCATCAAGTAATGACGGCCGGATTGCTCATCTTCTCCATGCATCAAAACTCTGCCTTCAACTGAGGTCATCTGCCGAAGATCAAGGGCTTCCATCGGAAGCCGTTCATCAGATAAGAGAACGCCGTGTGCGGCAAGCAATTTCTGCCGGTCACCCGCACGTTGCATGGCTCGAAGCACGCCTGCAATATCCGACCGTAGACTCCAGACTCCTGGAGCTACGGATCGAGCAAGACCCATGTTTTCGAGAACCTCTAAGCGGCAGATCAAGTGCTGCCGCTGTATCCAGGCAAAATCGTTTTCACCCGATTTGCGACCGCCGGGCGGGATTTTCACATTCCATGATGGTGCGCCCGGAATCAAGTCGGCTCTGCGCAGAATCATGCGATCAAGCGAGGTAAAGCGCTTTTCCCGAATTTCGCGCCGCTCGGCTTCGGCGGCATCCAGGTCTGTGCGGTGCCCGAGCTGCCGTGTGCAAAGGTCCTCAGCCGCGCCGCGGATTCCGCTCTTGACATATTCTCGCGGCAACCGGACCTCCCGTTGATCCCGCCCTACGCCTCTCAAGGCGACGTGGACATGCGGGTGCTCGGTATTGAAGTGTGCAACGGCAACCCAATCCAGCGGAGTTTCCAAATCACTTTCCACCTGGGTCATTAATTCCCGTGTCAGCCGCACCAAATCGACGCGCTCTCCAAATTCCGGCGAGATGATCATTTTCCAGAGCCGGCGATCCCCCGCCGATTGCCACAAGTCGAGCCGGCCGCCGATGTCGATCCCGTGCTTCTCCGCATCGAATCCGGCCGCCGCAGGAGCAGTAGCGGCGCTCTCCCGCGCAATGTACCGGCCGTGTGCGCGCCACTGGCCGCGTACGGTGTTGCGCGAGTACGTGACGCGGACCGCACATCGCTGATTTCGCGGTATTGGCGCGCGTTTCGCCCCGCTCCGCCCCGAGTCTGTCCTGGCTTTTCGTCTACGGCTCGTGCGCGCATAATGCGCGATGGCCTTGAAAGCTAATGCACAAGCCGCGGACTCGTTTCGCTTCCGCGGGATCGGCGGTTTTCGCGGGCGGAGCCGGAATTCCCGCTCCTCACCTTTCGCCATTGCTCACCAG
>Ga0070739_10007301_pt1 | contig 11790 bp, 14 predicted proteins | sample Coa_R1_7_FD_66445 | JGI IMG/M metagenome (GOLD analysis project Ga0070739, IMG submission 66445) | Surface soil microbial communities from Centralia Pennsylvania, which are recovering from an underground coalmine fire - Coalmine... | ecosystem: Environmental > Terrestrial > Soil > Unclassified ... | reverse complement strand
TCTAACCATGGGTGGAGAGGAAGCTCTATCCGCAGCGCGATGTGCCTGCCAGGTGGTTCGCGGAGTATGGGCGGCATGGATGAGACACGCGCGGTGTATGTCCGCGGATTGCGAAAGAACTACGGCGGCCGGACCGCGGTCGACGGTGTCGACCTGGATGTCGAGGCCGGCCAGATCGTCGGGCTGATCGGTTCGAACGGGGCGGGCAAGACGACCACGGTCGAGTGTGTGCAGGGTCTGCGGCGGCCCGATTCGGGCATGCTGCGGATCTTCGGGCTCGACCCGCATGGTCAGTACGAGCGCGTACGCGCGCTGATCGGCAGTCAGCTGCAGGACTCGGCGCTGCCGGATCGGTTGCGGGTCGCCGAGGCGGTGAGCTTGTTCGGCGGCGGGGATGGCGACGGCCTGCTGGAGACGTTCGGTCTGGCCGCGCGCCGGCGCTCGGCGTTCGCCTCGCTCAGCGGCGGCGAGCGGCAGCGGCTGTTTCTGGTGCTTGCGCTGCTGAATCGGCCCCGGTTGGTCATTCTCGACGAGCTGACGCAGGGCCTGGATCCGATGGCGCGGCGCACCGTCTGGGCTGCCGTGGACCGTCTGCGTCAGGACGGCATCGCGGTGCTGCTGGTGACCCACGAACTCGACGACGCGCAGGCGCTGTGCGACCGCATCGTGGTGATGAACGCGGGCCGAGTCGTGGACAGCGGATCGCCTGCCGAGCTTGTCGAGCGGCACGGGCGGCGGGCCACGATCGGCTTCACCGTGCCGGTCGGCTCCGGCTGGTCGTGCGGGCGGCTGGCCGGCCTGCCCGGGGTCGATGACGTCGAGCTGGCCGGCGACCGGGTGACGGTGCGGGGAGACCGAGGCGCCATCGCCCACGTCGGCGCGGCGCTCGTGGACGGCGGCTGGGTGCCGAGCGACCTGTCGGTGCAGGTACCGACGCTCGAGGACGCTCTGCTGAGCCTGCTTCAGGACACCGACCCCGGCGCCGCGCGGGCGGCCCGCGAATCCGAATCAGAATCCGATGACCTAGTGGGAGCCCTGCGATGACGTCCGCCACGAGCACAGCCGCGAAGAGCGCTGCGCGAACCACGCACGGCGCCGCGGGCGCGACCGCACGCCTAGTGCGCACCGAACTGACCCTGATCCGGCGCGACCCGTTGACACTGACCTTCGTCTTCGTCTTCCCCGTGGTCACGATGCTGATCATCGGGGGATCCTTCGGCACGACGCCCACGCCCGGCTTCGACAACGTCGACCCGTCGCACTGGTACGTGGCGTCCTATCTGACCGTCATCATCGCGGCCACCGGCCTGATCACCGTGCCCGTACACCTGGCGTCCTACCGCGAGCGCGGCGTACTGCGCCGGTTCGCCGCCGCCGGCTTCCCGCGCTGGTCCTTCGCGCTGGCCGAACTGGTGGTCGGTTTGTTCCCCATCGCTGTGGGTTCGGCGATCCTGCTGGCCGTCGCCGCTCCCGTATACGGCGTGCCGCACCTGCACCAGCCCGGGCGCGTACTGGCCGCGTTCGCCTTGGGATCAGTGGCCTTCATCGCCATCGGTGTGCTGCTCGGCTCGCTGCTGCCCTCAGCCCGCGCGGCGCAGGCCACAGGACTGATCCTGTTCTTCCCCTCCTTCCTGATCGGCTCCGGCGGACCGCCGCCGAACGTGATGGGCTCCGCGATCCGCGCCGTCTCCGGTTACCTGCCGCTGACCCGAGTGACCGACGCCGTGCGCGACCCGTGGCTCGGCATCGGCTCCGCCACGACCTCGCTGATCGTAGTGGCCCTGCTCGCGGCGTTCGCCGCGGTCGCGGCGATACGCCGAACGGCGCTGTGAAGCCGCAGCCCGGCCCGAGCGGCCCGTCGCCGTCGATCCGCGGGGGGATCACGGCGGCGGGCTCACCGCCGAAGGCCCGCAACACTCGCGATCGCCGCACGATCCGCAGCGAGATCGGTAGGATTCGAGGCGTGACCGGCGGTTCAGGCGCTCCTGTCGTAGTGGGGCCGCCCCGCTGGTGGCGGTGGCCCGGCCTGGTGGCGTTCGCCGCGTTCCTGGCTCTCGCCGCCGCGATCAAAATCGGTCATGGCATCGCGGCCGTGTACGTCGGGCTGCCGCTGGCCGCCGCGGCGGCCGTGCCGTGCTTCCTGACCAGGTCGCGCCTGCTCCTGCTGTACGCGGCCGCCGCCGGGACAGGCGTCGCGCTGCTCGCCCACGGCAACCCGCGCGACGTCGGGTGGTTCGCGCTGTGCGTGCTGGAGATCTGGTGCGTCGCGGTCGGCGGCCTGGTCCCCGGCCTGGCCTTCTGGGCTGCGAGCATGACGTTGCTCGCGGTCGAGGGACTCGCGGTCGCGCCCGATCCCGGTTGGACTGCCTGGGCTTCGGGGTTGACCTTCTCAGTGTTCTGCGCCTTGCTGCTGCGCCAGCAGCTCGTGCTGCTCGAGCGGTTGCGTGAGGCGCAGGCCGACCTCGCCGAGCGATCCCGCGCCGACGAGCGCACCCGGATCGCTCGCGAGTTGCACGACGGAATTGCCCACAGCCTCACTGTTTCGCTCCTGCACGTCTCCAGCGCGCGGCTGGCTGTCGAGCACGACCCGCAGGACGCCGCCCGGGCGCTTGCCGAGGCGGAGCGGCTCGGTCGCCAGAGCCTGACCGAGGTGCGCACGGTCGTCGGTCTGCCGCGCACCGGCGACCGCGTCCCGCCGCCCCTACCGGGTATCAGTGACCTGAAAGACCTGGTGGCACAGCTCCGCGCCGCAGGCGTCGATGCGACGCTCACCCTCGACGGCGCACTCCACACGCTACCGGCGACGACCGGCGTCACCGTCTACCGCATCGTGCAGGAGGCGCTGACGAACGCGACCAAGCACGCGCCCGGAGCGCCAGTGGCGGTGCGCGCGCAGGTGCTTCCCGACAGCGTGCAGGTGGACGTCGACAGCGCGGGAGCTCCCGGCCACGGGTCGGGGATGGGCCTGGACAACATGCGGGAGCGGGCGGCAGCAGTCGGCGGCACCTGCGTCGCCGGTCCCGGGGGCGGCGGCTGGCTCGTCACCGCGACACTCCCGCTCGAGCGAGGCGATGCGCAGTGACCGGCGCGGACAAGCTGATCAGGGTTCTGCTCGTGGACGATCAGGATCTCGTGCGCGCCGGTCTACGCGGCATTCTGCGTGAGCGCTTCGGCTTCCAGGTGGTTGCCGAATGCCCGGATGGTAGTGGCGTGCCGGCAGCGGTACGCGCATCCGCACCCGACGTGGTGGTGATGGACGTGCGCATGCCGCTGGTCGACGGCGTCGCCGCAACGGCGAACCTGCGCGCCGCCTCGCCGGACGTCCCGGTGCTGGCCCTGACTACCTTCGACGACGACGCGGCGCTGGCCGGCATGCTGCGCGCGGGAGCCGCGGGCTTCGTCCTCAAAGGGGCACCTGCCGAGGAACTGCAGCGTGCGGTCCGCGTCGTCGCGCAGGGCGGTGCGTGGCTGGATCCGGCGGTGACCGGCCGGGTCCTGGCCGTCTACCGCGACGCGCCGCCGGCCACCCCAGCCCGGCCCACCGCGCTCGAGCGGCTGACCGACCGCGAACGCCAAGTCCTAGCTCTGATCGGCCGCGGCCGCAGCAACGCCGAGATCGCTGCCGACCTGCGCGTGGGCGAGGGTACCGTCAAGACCCACATCAACCACATCTTCACCAAGCTCGACCTGCGCGACCGCCCGGCGGCGATCATCTTCGCGTTCGACCACCGTCTTACCGAACAGTGAGCCGACTGGACCCGTGCGCAGTGGCGCATACCTACCTCGACGACGACCCGCCGGTGCCGGCCATGCTTCGCTAATAACCGCAGGTGGTGCCCCCGTGCGGGGACTGCGGTTGGGTAGGGCTCGTGCGGTCGTGGGCTGGTGTGTGGGGTTGCACGTGGGAGAATCGGCCGGTGACCCCGGATGCGGCACGCGCGGATGCTGAGGGGCACGGACGCGCAACCTTGTGCAGCGAGGAGGCCAGCGGGCTTACGGTGCGCGAGGTGGTGCCGGTACGGATGCTGGGTGACGGTCTCGTCGAGGTGTTGCGCAGTCCGGGCATTGTCACAGGGTGCGCCGCTGGCGATGTGGTGCGGATCGTCGATGAGGACGGACGATTTATCGTCACGCACCGGGGTCCGAATGAGTGTGTTCAGGCGTATGGGAGCCCGCAATTCACGCTGAAGGCGATTGACGTGCTTTCTGTGCTGTTCGAGCGGGCGGGCGGGATGGTGGAAGCGCCTGCGCATCGTGCATACCTGGTGGTGACCGTCCCGACGAGCGTGGGACGCGCGTGGATCACGGATCGGATGACCGAGTGGTGCGCGGACTTTGAGGCCACCTCATGGCGGTTCGGGACGTAGCGGTGCCGAAATAGCGTGACCAGAGGCGCGGGGCGCCCGAGGTCAACCGATCACGCACCTGTCCGGGGCTCAGCGGCTCGCCCGCGTCCCAGAGCGCTGCGAGCACCGCGGGTTCCAGTTCCCCGGCGCCCCGGCGCGCCGGCGCGCCGGCGCGCAGCCCGCTCGTCCGCCGTCTCAGGATCCTTGTTACCCGCCACGCGGCGTCCTTCCCGAGAGCGTGACCATCTACGTTAGTGTAGAAATTCCGTGGTCCTGCCGATTAACCCGCGGGCCAATGTGCCACGCCGCGCAGCATCCCAGACCGGAAAGAGCACCGCCGATGAGCGCACCGGCCCAGCTGCCCGGATTCCTGGCGACCCTCGCCCCAGTGCTCGACCACTGGGGCTACCTCGCGGTCGCGTTCCTGCTGTTCGTCGAGGACTTCGGAGTACCCGCCCCGGGCGAAACCGTCCTGATCGCTGCCTCCGTCTACGCCGGAGCCGGGAGGCTGAACATCGTGGCCGTGGGCGTCATCGCCTTCGCCGCAGCGGTACTCGGCGACAACGCCGGCTACGCCATCGGCCACTTCGGCGGCCGCGCGCTGGTGCTGCGCTACGGCCGCTACGTGCGGCTGACCGAAGAACGCCTGGCCAAAGCAGAGGGCTTCTTCATCCGGCGCGGCGGTGCCATCGTCACCGTGGCCCGGTTCATCGAAGGGCTGCGCCAAGCCAACGGCATCGTCGCGGGCACCACCGGCATGCCCTGGCGCAAATTCCTGCTGTTCAACGCCCTGGGCGCCGCGCTGTGGGTCGGCACCTGGACCAGCGTCGGGTACTTCGCTGGCGATCACATCGAAACCATCTACCGGCAGGTCAGCCGCTACTCCCTCTACCTGCTCGTCGCCGCTGTCGTGCTCGTCATCGCGTGGGCGGCCAACCGCTACCGGCGAAACAGAGCCCGCCGCCGCCCGACCGACTCTCGCTGACGGCGGTACCCCCGTCTGCGGCGCATACAGCGCTAGCGGGCCGCGAGATAGCAAGGCGGGCGGCCCGGCATCGTGTCACCGGCGCCGCGGCCCGGGTTTGCGAGCATGCTGGTCGCGGCCGCGTGGGTGATCAGGAGTCTGGTTAACGGTGGCGCAGGTGCCAGGCCGCGAGAGCGAGCGCACCGGCGCCGGTGACGGCCGCGAACGTGGCGATCGCGGTGAACAGCGTGGTCGCCACAGCCAGCACGCCGATCCCGATTACCGGTATCGAGACGCCGAGATAGATGCACACGTAGAAGGCGGCGCTGACCTCGGCGCGCTGCCGGTCCGGTGCGATGCGGGTCAGATCGTCCTGTGCGGCCAGCACCGCCAGGCCGTGACCGGCGCCGGCCAGCACCGCGCCCGCCACGAGCAGTGCGCTGCTGTGCGCGGGCGAGGCGAGGACCAGGGCCAGCAGTCCGGCGGCGAGCAGCACCAGCCCGCCAGCCTGGGCCTGGGCGGGCGGCGCTCCGCGTCGCACGACCAGCTGCGCGGCGCAGGAGCACAGGAACATCAGCGCGGTCACCAGGGCCAGCAACGCCAGATTGCGCGAGTGCAGCACCATGCGACCCGCGTAGGACGGCATCACGGACAGGAACAAGCCCGCGGCCACCGCCCACACCGCCGCGGCGGTCAGCGCTACGCGCAGGAATGCGCCGCGGATCTCCGCAGGCACCTGAGGTCGTCGTATCCGCAGCCCGCCGGGCTGACGCTGCGCGGTCTCGGGCACCAACGGCAGCGCAGCCCCGATCAGCACGCACACGACCGCGCCGACGATGAACGGGGTGATCTGTGGTGCTGGAGCCCACTGAGCCAGTACACCGCACAGCAACACGCCCGCGGCGGTGCCGCCAGCCTGCGAGAGCGTGGCCAGCAGTGCCGCGCGACGAGCGTCACCGTCTGGCGCCAACTCGACCAGCGCCGCAGTCGCCGCACCGCTGAGCATTCCTTGCGCCACGCCGAGCATCGCCCGCGCGGCGAACAGCCACCACGTCGACGTCGCCAGCGCGAAGAGCACCAGCGCGGCGATGGCCAGGCCGAGGCCGATCGCGATCACCGTGCGGCGGCCAAGCCGGTCGGAGAGCTGCCCGAAGATCAGCAGCGCCGGGGCCAGCACCAGCGCGTAGACGGCGAAGATCAGCGCGAGGACGACGGTGGAGAACCGGAACTGCTCGGCCCACACTGCATACAGCGGCGTGGCCAGGTTGGCGCTCAGCAGCAACGCGCTGAACGACGCGGTGACCACCAGCAGCGCCACGCGTGAGTGGGGACGGCGCGCGGTGTCAGCCGAGGCATGCTCAGCGTGCTGCCGTACTAGAGCGGAAGTTCGGGCACCAGGCATAGGCGTGGCACCTCCTCCAAGCGCCTGATTGCTATGCATCGTGGGGATCCAACTGCCAAGGGACACGCTGTGACGACGTAGCCCAGCGCAGCGGCGCGCCGAGACACCGAACGCGGATCGATGTTTGCTGCGGCTACCTGCCGTATGTGCCCACGAGCGTCGCCGAGGCGAGAGCCCGCTCGCGCACCGCGGCCACGTCCTCGGCCGTGAACCCGGTGCGCAGGCCTGTCGGCTCGGGCAAGGCATACAGCCGGAAGAAGTAGTGGTGCGGCTCGTCGCCGACCGGCGGGTGTGGTCCGCCGTACCCGGCGCCGCCGAACCCGTTGCGCCCGGCCACCGCAGCCGCGGGCTGACGTCCGGCTTCCACGCCGCCCTCGGTGGGCGGGATGTCGGCCAGCAACCAGTGCACGAATCTGCCCGAAGGCGCATCCGGGTCCTCGCAGACCAGAACGAGTTCCGCCGCGCCGTCGGGCACATCGTCCCACTCCAGAGGCGGGGAGAAGTCGCCCTTCTGGTGGGAGTACTGGGCTGGAATCAGCGCGTGATCGCTGAACGCGGGACTACGCAGGTGCATGATCATCACCTTCGTGCTCGCTACTGTTTCGGTACGCAACCGCCTTGCCCGCCGATGCCCGGGGCATGCACGACAGTCCGATTCCCGCGGCAGCTATTCGTGATGGGCAGCCTGGCGTCGCAGGGTGCTTCAGTCTTTGCGGACGCGGTAGCGCAGGTGCGTGACGCGGTCACCGGTCACGACCGGCTCCGGGTCCTCGAGCAGGACCGGACCGTCAGCGAAGCTGCCGAAGAACCGCTTACCGGAGCCGAACACCACCGGTACCAGGGCCACGTCCAGCTCGTCCACCAAGCCGGCTGCGAAGGCTTGGCCGCCGACGTCGCCGCCGTTGAGCGCGACGTCCCGGTGGGGTCCGGCAACCTGCTTGGCCTGGGCGATCGCGCTGTGCACGCCGTCGGTGACGAACGTGAACGGTGCCTTGCCGTAGAACTCCCAGTCGGTCGGGGCGCTGTGTGTGACCACGAACACTCGGTCACCGGCGACCGGCACCCCGTTCCAGCCATTGGTGATGTCGAACAGTCGGCGCCCGATCACCATCGCGCCGATGCGCGACCAGGCTGCGTCCAGATAGCGGGCGGTCGCGGGTGAGGTCTTGAAATGGACGTAGAACGTGTCTCGCCCGCCCTTAATCGGCGTGTCGCCGTTGAAGTAGAAGTCGTGCAGCGGCCCGACCCCGTCGTGCTCGTCGGCGAGGAAGCCGTCCAGGGAGACCGCGTCGGCCATGATGACCTTGCTCATCGCTCACACCTCCCGCTCGAGCAGTTCGGCCAGCCGGTTCATCGAGTCCTCGATCCCGCCGGTCATGCCCGCCGCCAGCGCGCCGTCGCGGGTCTCCAGCGACGGGAAGACCGAACGCTGAGTCAGCCGGGTGCGGCCGTCGACCACGCTGAAGCGGTGGATCTCAAGCGCCACCTCGTCGGGCACGCCCTCGTACTCGAAGGTCTGGATGATCAGCTCATCACGCCGCACGGTGTGGAACACACCGTGGAACGAGGCGCGCTGGTCGCCGAGATGCCCGCCGTGGTGCGTGTAGCGGTAGCGGCCGCCGGGACGCGCGTCGTACTCCTCGATGTCGATCTGAAGGTCGCGCGGACCCAGCCACTGCGCCACCAGCTCAGGTTCGGTGACCGCACGGAACACCCGGGCGGGAGTGGCGTCGAAGTCCCGGGTCACCTCCAGGAACGGGGTGCCATTGGGCGCGGTGATGGTCGTCGGGTGCGTGCTCATCGTTCCTCCTGCTCTTTCAAGGTCTCCAGCACGGCGTCCAGCCGCCGGAACCTGCTCTCCGCCGCCAGCCGATAGCCGTCGATCCAGCTGGTCAGCGCCTCTAGGGCGGCCGGGTCCAGGTGGCACGGGCGGCGCTGACCGTCGCGGCTACGGGTGATCAGGCCGGCGTCCTCAAGGACCCCGATGTGCCTGGAGACCGCCTGCTTGGTGATCGGGAACAGCGCGGCCAGCTCGTTCACGGTGGCCTCGCCCCGCGACAGGCGCGCCACGATCGCGCGACGCACCGGGTCGCCAAGGGCCATGAAGGCTCGGTCCAGAGCCGCCTCGGGATCCGGCGCCCGCTCATTGTCAACCATGTATGTGATCAATCGATCCGTTAATCAAGTGATAGGTTGACTATAGGTCGCGCCCGTGCTGACGTCAACCCGCGCTCCACGGAAAACGGCCGCGATCACGGCTGGCGAGGTCGACCCGCTCGCACTGCGCCGGGTGCTTCAAGAAATCGCGCGAGTCGGCGCGCGCCAGGGTCGATGAGACGCAGACCGCCGCGCTATGCCACGAGGTCGTCGAGGTCGTCGAGGTCGTCGAGGTCGTCGAGGAGGCGGCGGCGAACGGGATGATCAACAAAGGTCGCGCAGAGCCTGCCGGAGGACACTGTTGCCCTTACAGCTTCCGTCGTGGCAGAGGGCTGATGCGCGTGGGCCCGACGCGCAAGAGTGGTTCGCGGGCGGGCGCGGCCGGGCGGATGAGCTTCGCGTCGGCCGTTTGGTCGCCCAGCGCTATGGCATCGGTGGTGTCGCGCCCCTGCGGCGGGACCGCGGTGTACTCGCGCTTTCGGGCCTGGTCGTAGGTAGCGCGCCGAGCCGGGTCGCGCAGGACGGCGTACGCGGTGGTCACGGCCGTGAAGCGGACAAGGGTCTCGCCGGGTGCGGTGGCCGTGTCGGGATGCAGTGCACGCACCAGCGCACGGTAAGCGCGGGTGATCTCTTGGGGTGTCGCCGTCACGGACACGCCAAGGACGGCGTAGTGGTCCTGCGAGCCGGACGACGCGTCAGACCGGTGCATACCGTCTCACCTTCCGCGCTCCTTTGCGTGGCCCGGATCAGCCGCGCGCTCGCTGCTCACGCGGCGCTGGCCGCCAGCGCCGGACGTGGCTGCGGCTGCGGCTTGCGCGATGGGAAAGGGTGGTGCTCCTGTTGGAGGAAGAGGGCGTGGATGCCCGTGGCCTTGAGGACCTTGGCGAGCGTGGGGCGCACCCCGCGCAGGGCGGGCGGCTGGCGTCGGGCGCGCACGGCTTCACGGTGTAGCGCGCGCAACGCGCGCAGGGCGACGCCGTCGTAGAGCATGGCGCGCGAAAGGTCCACCACCAGCCGATCGTGGCGCGCGAATTCCGCCAGCAAGCGCTCGCGCAACTGCTCGGCGGTGGCGATATCCACCTCGCCGCACACGTGCAGCACCGTGGTGCCGTCCGGGTCGGTGCTCACAGCGAAATCCAGAAGGGGCGCGGTCATGGTTGCTCACCTACTGTGATGCCGGGCCGAATCGGCCGTGTCCCGGGTCGGCGGGCCCCGGGACACGGCAGGTGCCTGGTTGAATGCCGGCCACCGCGGCGGGTTCCGCGTCGCGGATCCCGACGGGCGGGGGACCCTCTCACCTCGCCCGGGTCAGGCGCTGATCTGCTGGCGCTCGCTCTCGCCAGAGGTGATCTGGATCTTGCGGGGCTTGGCCGCCTCGGCGATCGGGATGCGCAGGGTCAGCACGCCACGGTCGAAGTCGGCGGTGATGTGCTCCGAGTCCAGGGCGTCGCCGAGGAACAACTGGCGGGAGAACACCCCGAGCGGTCGCTCGGAGACCTGCATCTCCACCTTCTCCGGGGTGGACACCGGGCGTCGTTCGGCCTTCACCGTCAGCACGTCGCGCTCGATGGCCAGCTCGATCGCGTCCTTGTCCACGCCGGGCAGATCGAAGCAGACGACGAACTGGTCGCCCTCGCGCCAGGCGTCCAAGGGCATCGGGTTCGGTCGCGACCAGGTGCCGGCCTGTGCGCTGCCCAGCAGCTGCGAAGCGAGCCGGTCGAGTTCACGGAACGGATCGGTGCGCATCAACATGGTGAACACCTCCAGTCAGGTCGCAACGGTGTCGACGCGCTTGCCGCCTTCGTTATAGCATGTCGTCGTAAAGATGACAAAAGTAGGTGTCGTCGGAAGGGTTGCCAGGCGTCGGCGCCCCACCATCGCGCGCTCGACGGAGTGATGGTCGCCACCGCAATCGAAGAAGCGGCCCGGGTGCACCAGCGGCTGGCCGACCGCAACCCGGTCTACCAACCGCTCGCCCTCGTGAAGCGGTGTCCGGGAGTTCTGTCCCGGACACCGCAACGTGGCTTAGAAGCTTAAAAGGCTGCGATGCCGTTCGGGGTTCCGTTACCGGTCGGTCCGTCGTAGCCGGGGAGTGCGTTGCACTGGTAGTCGCCGCCGCAGTCGAAGGCGGTGATGCTGTTGCCGCCGTTGCCTCCGGTAGTGATGTCGTGGAGGGCATTCGCGTGAGCGTAGAGGTAGGAAGCGTTCGGGAACGACTGCGGGTTTCCGGCCAGGGCGATGACGCCTGCGATGAACGGAGATGAGGCGCTGGTTCCGCCGCCGACGAGCCATCCGGGTTGTTGGTTGTCGGTGTCGTAGACCGCAGGCCCCGTCTGCGGATCGGCGTTCGCGGCTACGTCGGCGGTCATCCGGCCGGGGCAGTTCGGGTCGTGCTGCCAGGACGGCTTCGCTATCCAGGCCGAACAGCCGCTGCTTGTGCCCTTCCACGCGCTCTCTCGCCAACCCCGGGTGTTGGTGGCCTTGTTCAGCGTGGTGCCGCCGACCGCGATGACGCTGGGGAAGACCGCCGGATAGTTCGGGACTCCGTACCCGCCGTCGCCCGATCCGGCGAGGATCGCCACGCCCGGGTGGTTGTAGTGGGTCTCGAGTGGCTGCATGTCGCCGGACTCCTCGGCGCCGTAGCTGTTGGACACCTCGTTCGCGCCTTGTGCGACCGCGCTGTCCACGGCTGCGGCGAGGTCTTGCAGCGTCGGTTGGTCCGACTCGACGAGCAGCAGGCGGCACGCGGAGCAGGCGGCGGACGCCATGTCCAGATCGAGGGAGATCTCAACGTCCCAGCCGAAGTCCGGCGGCAGCGGACCGGCCGCGCCTTGCTCGTTGACTTTGCGGAAGCAGCCGTTCGCCGTGGTGCACGGTGGCAGGCCGTAGGTCGCGCGGTAGACGGCCAGGTCCGCCTCGGC
>Ga0070739_10007300_pt1 | contig 11790 bp, 13 predicted proteins | sample Coa_R1_7_FD_66445 | JGI IMG/M metagenome (GOLD analysis project Ga0070739, IMG submission 66445) | Surface soil microbial communities from Centralia Pennsylvania, which are recovering from an underground coalmine fire - Coalmine... | ecosystem: Environmental > Terrestrial > Soil > Unclassified ... | reverse complement strand
GTCTGGCTCGTCAACTGGGCGGTGCACGCATTCCTGGAGCGCACGGTCGGCAGGCGGACGCCCTTCGCCTCGTCGGCGTGACATCCGGTCGCGCGCGGGCTCGAGCGGCGTTCAGAGGGTCGGGCGCCGGGCGCGAACCGAGGCTGCGAGCCGGAACGCCGCGACGAAGAGCAGCGTGAACGCGAGGCCGACGACGAGCAAGACGCCGTCGCCCGCGTCCAGCCGCCGGCGGACGAGCCCGCGGACGAGGACGCCGCCGGTGACGCCTAGAAGCCACGTCGCCGCAAACGCTTTGGCGCTCGGCCGCTTGTAGAGGTCGAACGTCGCTGCCGCGAGCAGCCAGCAACCGGCGAACGGTAGGAAATCGCGTGCGTAGCCGGTCGCGCTGAGGCCGCCGCGGTGGTTCAGGAGGCCGACGGTGACAAACGCGAGCAGGGCGAGCAGGTCAGCCGCGACCGCGCGCCGGTGCGGGAGGAGGAGGACCCGCACTACAGCTCGTCGCGCGCGCGGACGAACGCGTCGAAGGCATCGGCGCCGTACAGCACGAACGTGACGCGCTCGATCGCAGCGAGGTCGGCGAGCGTGTCCGCGGTCGCCCGCAGCGCGATCCGCGCGGCGCGCTCGACGGGGAAGCCGTAGACGCCCGTCGAGATCGCGGGGAACGCGACCGTCGCGCAGCCGAGCCCCGCCGCGAGCTCGAGCGAGCGCCGGTGACACGAGGCGAGCAGCTCGTCCTCGTCGTGCCCGCCGCCGCGCCAGACGGGGCCGACGGTGTGGATGACGTACCGCGCCGGCAGCCTGCCGGCGGTCGTCGCCTTCGCGTCGCCGGTGTCGCAACCGCCGAGCTTGCGGCACTCGGCGAGGATCGCGGGCCCGCCGGCACGATGGATCGCGCCGTCGACGCCGCCGCCGCCGAGCAGCGAGCTGTTCGCGGCGTTGACGATCGCGTCGGCCGCGTGCTTCGTGATGTCGCCCTGGGCGAGCGCGATCCGCTCCACGCCCTACTCCGGCGGCGAGCCGGCCTCCCGGAACTCGATCGAGACGACGGCGTGGCCGTCCCAGCCCCGGCCGTAGCTGTAGCGCTCGCCGAGCGCCTTCTCGATCAGCGTCTCGAGGTGCTCGGCGCCGAGGTACGTGCCGCGGTGATAGGGCCTGACGTGGATGTCGCCCTCGTAGGCGATCTTCGCAACCGTCGATCCCATGCGGTCCAGGCGAGCGCCGCTCACGGCTGCAGCTTAGAACCTCCACTCGAGGACGGGACCCGCTGGGCGGTAGCGCTGCTGGCGGAGCTGCACGCCGCCGATCGGCTCGATTGGGAGCGCGCGATCGCCGACTCCGGCCACCTGCGAGACGGGGGCGGGATCCCGCTCGCCTGGACGCTCACCGGCGGCAACCTGCCGTCGGGCCGGAGCGAGCTACCGGATGCCGAAGAACGCCTTGATCTGCGCGACCGTGTAGGGCGCGGTGCCCCTGGCCGTGAACGTGTTCGGCCCGAACACGCTCGCCGCCGGGCCCGGCCCGCGGTGGCACACGAACCCGCCCGAGCTTCGGCCCGAGCCGGAGTAGGCGCTGTCCGCCATCTTCGAGCACGTGTACCCGGCCAGGGGGAGGCGCGCGCCGACCTTCGCCTTCACCCACAACCCGAGGAGGCGCGGCGACTTCGCCAGGGCCTCGCCGCACGGGACGCCGGTGGCGATCACGGTCCAAGTCGACCCCCGCGACTTCAGTCCCGACACCGCCGAGAGGTACTCGACGTGCGGCCCCTGGATCTGCCCGCAGACGCGCGTGTCGGGCGGAGCGGCGACGGGCGCAGCGCGCGAGATCGGCGCCGCCAGCGCCGCGAGCAACGCACACGCCGCGATCGAGCTCGCTCGCACCGCTTCCCTCCCGAGCCGAGTCTAGCGCTCGGACGGCGAGCCGGCCCACCAGTCCCGGCGTCCGCGGCCGGACGAAGCTCCTCGAGACCGGCGCGCGCGACGGGTCGCACTCGCCTCGCGCGGCGCCGGCTGCCCTCCGCTAGCCGCAGCCGGTCGATGTGCCGCAGTCGCGGCACGTGTAGCACGTGCCTGCGCGCACCATGCGGCCGCCGCACCGCGAGCACTCGATCGCGTCCTCGTGGGCGTTGAACAGCGCCGTCTGGCCCGGCGTCGCCACCTCGGAGAGGTCGGGCAACTCGGGTGCGCCGTTCGCGTACGCGGCCGCCAGCCTCGCCCGCACCTCCGGGGAGAGGATGCCGATCTCCTCCTGCTGGTCGACGGAGAGGAACTTCTTCCCCATCCAGCGGAAGACGTAGTCGACGATCGACTTCGCCGCGCGGATGTCGGGGTCGTTCGTCGCGCCCGACGGCTCGAAGCGCATGTGCGCGAACTTCGACACGTACACCTCGAGCGGCACGCCGTACTGGAGGCCGAGCGAGACCGAGATCATGAACGAGTTCATCAGGCCCGCGAGCGTGGTGCCTTCCTTGGCGATGTCGACGAAGATGTCGCCCGGCGTACCGTCGTCGAACAGTCCGACGTGGATGTACCCCTCGTACTCGCCGACGCGGAACTTGCGCCCGATCTCGGTGCGGTCGTCGGGCAGCCGGCGGCGGCGCGGTGCCGCCGTCGACGCGGCCGCCGCGAGCCCCTTCTCGCCCTTGCCGGAGAGCGGCTGCGCGACCTTGCAGTTGTCGCGGTAGATCGCGATCGCCTTGACGCCGAGCTTCCAGGCGTCGAGGAACACCCGCGCGACGTCGTCGATCGTCGCCGCCTCGGGCATGTTGACCGTCTTCGAGATCGCGCCCGAGATGAACGGCTGGATCGCGCCCATCATCTTCACGTGCCCCGCGTAGTGGACGGCCCGCTCGCCGATCGCGCAGTCGAAGACGGGGTAGTGCTCCGTCTTCACGTACGGCGCCCCGACGACCGTGTTGCGCTCGTCGATGTAGGCGACGACCTCGTCGACCTCGCGCGGCGAATAGCCGAGCTTCTCGAGCCCGAGCGGCACGGTCTTGTTGACGATCGTGATCTCGCCGCCGCCGACGAGCTTCTTCGACTTGACGAGCGAGAAGTCGGGCTCGACGCCCGTCGTGTCGCAATCCATCATGAAGCTTATCGTCCCCGTCGGCGCGAGCACGGTCGCCTGCGCGTTGCGGTAGCCGTGCACCTCGCCGAGGTCGAGCGCGTCGTCCCAGGCGCGGCGCGCTGCGCTCAGCAGCTCCGACGGAACCGTCTCCTGTGCGGCGATGTTGCCGACGGCGGCGCGGTGCTTCGCGATCACGCCGATCATCGCCGCCGCGTTGGGCCGGTAGCCGGCAAACGGGCCCATGCGCGCGGCGATCTCGGCCGACTTGCGGTAGGCGCGGCCGGTCATCAACGCCGTGACCGCGGCGGCGTAGGCGCGGCCCTCGTCGGAGTCGTAGGGCAACCCGCGCGCCATCAGGAGCGCGCCGAGGTTCGCGTAGCCGAGCCCGAGCTGGCGGTACGCCTTCGCGTTGCGCTCGATCTCCGGCGTCGGGTACGACGAGTTGCCGACGAGGATCTCCTGCGCGAGGAAGACCACGTCGACCGCGTGCTCGAACGCCTCGACGTCGAGCTCGCCGTCCTCGCGGCGGAACTTCATCAGGTTGAGCGACGCGAGGTTGCAGGCCGAGTCGTCGATCGACATGTACTCGGAGCACGGGTTCGACGCGTTGATCCGGCCCGTGTTCGGCAACGTGTGCCACGAGTTGATCGTCGTGTCGTACTGCACTCCCGGGTCGGCGCAGCGCCATGCCGCCTCGGCGATGTCGTGCAGGAGCTTCCGCGCCTTCACGGTCTCGATGACCGAACCGTCGGTGCGCGCGGTCAAGTTCCAGTCCGCGTCGGCCTCCGCAGCCGCCATGAACGCGTCTGAGACGCGGACGGAGTTGTTCGCGTTCTGATACTGGATCGAGGACCAGTCGCGTGAATCGAGCGACATGTCGTAGCCGGCGAGCTCGAGCACACGCGCCTTCTCCTCCTCGCGCGCCTTGCACCAGATGAACTCCTCGATGTCGGGGTGGTCGACGTCGAGCACGACCATCTTGGCCGCCCGTCGAGTCTTGCCGCCCGACTTGATCGTCCCCGCCGAGGCGTCTGCGCCGCGCATGAACGAGACCGGACCAGATGCATACCCACCCTTCGACAGCTGTTCCTTCGAAGAACGCAACTTCGAGAGGTTGACGCCGGAGCCCGAGCCGCCTCGGAAGATGATCCCTTCGCGCCGGATCCAATCCAGGATCGAATCCATGCTGTCCTCGATCGAAAGGATGAAGCACGCACTCGCCTGAGGCCGCTCCTCGAAGCCGACGTTGAACCAGACCGGCGAGTTGAACGCCGCCATCTGGTTGACGAGGATCGCCTTCAGCTCGTCCTCGAACGTCTGCGCCTCCTCCTCGCCTTCGAAGTAGCCGCCTTCGCGGCCCCACGTACCGATCGTCGAGACGACCCGGCCGATCATCTGCCGGACCGAGCGCTCGCGCTCCGGCGACGACATGCGGCCGCGGAAGTACTTCTGCGCGACGATGTTCGTCGCCGTCTGCGACCAGAACTTGGGGAACTCGACGCCCTGCTGCTCGAATACGGGCTTGTCCTTGCCCGGGATGTACGCGTCGCGCGTCTCCCACTCGATCTCGTCGAACGGGTCGCGGCCGGCGATCGTGAAGTAGCGGCGGACGGCGAGGCTGGCGTCCTCGCGAGCGACGGTGTTCACGAGCTGTTCGGCGTTGATCTCGACCTTCTGCTCCTTCTTCTCTACGGACGCCATCTCAGTTCCTTTCGGTCCCGGGCCATGAGGGGACCGACTACCTTAGGAAGGTCGTCGGACGGCGCCCGCGGCCGCGGAAAACCGCGTGTTTCCTAGGGAATTCTACCGGCCACTAGGGCGTCGCCGGAGGGCCGGGCGTGCCCGGCCCGCGGCCCTGCATGCGCCGGATGATCAGGCCGACGGCGCCCGCGGCGAGCAGGAAGAGCGCCAGGCCGCCGAGGATGATCAACGGCAGCGGGAACGACGTCGCACCGCCGGGCGAGCTGTTCTTGAGCGCGATCGGGATCGCCCCCGCGGGAGGCTTGTTGCCGGGCAGCGACGACGGCGTGGTGGTGGTCGTGCGCTTCTTCGTGCCCGACGAGGTCGTGGTCGTCTGCGAGGTCGTCGTCGGGATCGGCGTCGGCGAGGCGGTGATCGTCGGCGGCGGCGCCTTCGGGTTCTTCTTGTGGGCGATCGCGAGCCGGAGCGCTCGCTCGATGTCGTCGCGCGCGCTCGAGTAGACCTGCACGTCCGTCGGCAGGTGCTTGATCGCCTGCTGGTAGCAGGGGATCGGGTAGATCGTCGTGATCTTGCCGCTGTACCACTCGTTCAGGAGCAGCTTCCAGCACGGCGTCGCCGCAACTCCCCGCGTCGTTGCCGAGACAGACAACGGGAGGGCGAGGGTACAGAGGGAGACGGCCGCCAGCGCACGCACAGCGAGCTTCGGGCCGAGCGTCACGAAGTGGGAGCGGAAGGCAAGCGGGACAGTGGTCCGTGCGTCTGTAAGGCTTCTGTCGATGCGGCGAAGCGGCGTCTGCGGGCAATGTTACTGTCGCGCCGGATGGAGGCGACACGGCAACTGTTGTCGCCCCTGGGTCCCGCGTTGGCGCTCATCGCGGGCGCGTTCTTCGCCGGCGGCGGCGCGGGCGGCGGCTCGCTCCCGTGGCTCGGCGGCGCGGCGGTCGTCGTCGCGGCCGCGCTCGTCGCAGCGTACGGGCTGCCGCGCGCGGCACTCGCGCTGGCGCCGCTCGCCGGGCTCGCCGCGTGGTGCGCCGCGTCGGTCGCCTGGTCGATCGAGCCGGACCGGAGCTGGGAGTACGCGAACCGAACGTTCGTCTACCTCGCGTTCGCGCTCGTCGGCGTCTACCTCGCCGGCCGCACCGGCGAGCTCGCGCTCGGCCTCGCCGCGCTGCTCGGCGCCGTCGCGGCGTGGGCGCTCGCGGCGAAGGCGCTGCCGTGGCTGTACGAGGACTACGGCCGGATCGCGCGGCTGCGCTCGCCGGTCGGCTACTGGAACGCGCTCGCGCTGCTCGGCGACGTCGCGCTGCCGCTCGGGCTCTGGCTCGCCGGGCGTCGGCGCGCTGACGGCACGTTGCTCGTCTACGCCTGGATCGTCGCCCTCGGCCTCACCTACTCGCGCGGCGGCGTCGCGGTCGCGCTGATCGTCGTCGGGGCGTGGATCATCCTCTCCGGCGCGTGGGTCTCGGCGACGACGACGCTGGTTGCGGCGGGCCTCCCCGCCGCCGGCGTCCTCGCGCTCGCGTTCTCCCTCGACGGGGTCACCAGTGACGCGCAGTCCCATGCGACGCGCGTGCACGACGGGACGAGGTTCGGCGCCGCCGTGCTCGCGGGCGCGGTGATCGCGGTTCTGCTCTCGCTGCTGCCGCGACCCGAGCCGACGCGCGCGCTTCGCACCGCGGCGGCCGGGCTGGTCGCGGTCGTGGCGGTGATCGCGCTCGCCGTCGCGGCCGCTCACGCACACACGTGGTGGAAGCAGTTCACGAGCTCCGCGACGCCGGAGGTGACGAACGCGCAGAGCCGCTTCGTGCAGGCCGGGTCGAATCACCGCTGGGTGTGGTGGAAGCAGGCGTGGAAGGGCTTCGAGCACCACCCGGCGCTCGGGACCGGCGCGGGCTCGTTCGCGTTCACGAACCTGCGCTACCGGACGACGAACGTCGACGAGGCGACGGAGCCGCACGACCTGCCCGTGCAGTTCCTGAGCGAGACGGGCGCCGCCGGCCTCGTCCTGTTCGCGGCGGCCGTGCTCACGCTCGTCGCGCTGGCGCGGCGGGGGAGCGACGCGGAGCTCGCGCTCGCGCTCGCGCTGCCCGCCTACCTGCTGCACGGCCTGCTCGACATCGACTGGGACTTCCTCGCCGTCACCGGTCCCGTCCTGCTCGTCGCCGGGGCACTCGCGTCGCGGACGCTGCCGGTCAGGCGCCTCTCGCCCGCGGCTGCGCTCGCGGGCGCGGGCGCCGCGCTCGCCGCCGGCCTGTCGCTCTTCGCCGTCTGGCTCGGCGACCGCTGGTCGGGCGACGCGTTCACGGCGCTCGACCGTCCCGCGCACGCACTCGCGCTCGCGAAGCGGGCGCGCTCGGTCGATCCGCTCGCCGTCGACCCGCTGTTCGCGGAGGCGCTCGCGCAGCAGGAGCTGGGGCGCCTCACGCTCGCGCGCAACGCGCTGCTCGAGGCGACGGTGGTGCAGCCCGAGAACCCGGAGACGTGGTACACGCTGGGCGAGTTCGACCTGCGCACGCTGGCGCAGCCGGTCGGGTGCGCCCGCCACGCGCTGGTCGAGCTGGAGCGCTTCTACGAGCTGAACGCGCAGGACCCCGGCGTCAGCGAGAAGGACGTCGCCCTCGAGCGCGTCAACTCGGGCGTTCCGCGCTGCTGAGCAGCGAGGCCGGAGCTACGCGCCGAGGATGACGGCGAGCTGGCCGCCGTGCAGCGCCGAGCGCGGGATCCCGTCCAGCGGGCCGACGACCTTCACGCCCAGGTCGCGCGCGAGCCGCTCGCCCTCGCCGGCGTAGCCGGGGCGGTAGAGGACGACGCTGGCGGCGTAGTCCTGCCGCTTCGCGTTGGCGGTGGCGGCGACGCGATAGCCGAGCCGGTGCAGCCGCTCCGCGGCCGCCGCGGCGGCGCCGTTCTTGCCGTTGCCGTTCAGCACGAGGATCGAGAGCCGGCTCCGCGCGAGCTTCGCCGGCGGAATCGGCTTCGGCCTCGGGAGCGGCGGGACGACCGCCGCCGGCTTCACCGGCCTGAACGCGGCCGCCTCGGCGTGTCGGCGAATCGCGTGCGAGAGCGGCTTCGCGACGAGCAGCGCCGCGGCGCCGAGGAGCAGGACGAGCTCGAACGCTGCGATCGAGCCGGCGAAGATCGCCGCCCGGCGCCACGGCCTGACGAGCTCCTGCGTCGTGATCGGTGCGTCCACGCCCGACGCGAGTTCTGCAAGCCGGCGGCGACTCCTCCGCTAGACCGGCAGGGACGCGCTGACCCACTCCCACGTGCGGCGCAGGCCGTCGTCGAGGGAGACGGTCGGGCGCCAGTCGAGCCCGCGCGCGGCGAGGCCGACGTCGAGCACCGACCGGCGCAGGTCGCCGAGCCGCGGCGCGTCGAACTGCGGCTCGGCGTCGCTGGCCGCGACCGCGCGGCAGGCGCGATGGAGGTCGAGCACGCTCGTCGCGCGTCCGGTGCCGACGTTGAACACGCCGCCGCGTTGCCCGGTCGCCGCGAGCAGCGCCGAGACGACGTCGGCGACCGCGACGAAGTCGCGCTCCTGCAGGCCGTCACCGAAGATCGTCGTCGGCTCGCCGCGGGCGAGCCGCTCGAGGAAGATCGAGACGACGCCGCCTTCGAGGCTCGAGTCCTGCCGCGGCCCGTAGACGTTCGCGAGCCGCAAGACGACGTGCCCCAGGCCGTAGATACGGTTCCACCCGAGCAGGTACGCCTCGCCGCAGAGCTTCGCGATCCCGTACGGCGACAGCGGCCGGAGCGGCGCGTCCTCGCGCGCCGGCGCCTCGCACTCGCCGTAGATCGCGCCACCGGTCGAGGTGAACACGATCTGCGCGCCGGCAGCGCGCGCAGCCTCGGCGACCTTGACGGTGCCGACGACGTTGACGTCGGCGTCGTAGTCCGGCCGCCGCACCGAGGTCTGCACGTCGGCCTGCGCGGCGAGGTGGAAGACGACGTCGGCACCGTCCGCGTCGAGGCCGTCACGGACGTCGGCCTCGACGAACGTCGCCCGCTCGTTCACGAACTCGCGCTTGCCCGAGGAGAGATTGTCGACGACGACCACCTCGTCGCCGCGAGCGACGAGCGCGTCGACCAGATGCGAGCCGATGAAGCCCGCCCCTCCCGTCACGACCGCTCGCACCGACGTATCGTAGGCGCGGGTGTTCATCAGCTTCGAGGGGATCGACGGCTCCGGCAAGTCGACGCAGGCGGAGCTCCTCGCCGGCCGACTCCGTGCCGAGGGGCGCGAGGTCGTCGCGCTGCGCGAGCCCGGCGGCACCGAGCTCGGCGAACGCATCCGCGCGCTCCTGCTCGACGGACCCGCGATGACGGCGTGGGCTGAGGCGGCGCTCTTCGCGGCGGCCCGCGCGCAGCTCGTCGCCGAGGTGATCGGGCCGGCGCTCGCCCGCGGCGCCGATGTCGTCTGCGACCGCTACGTCGACTCGTCGCTGGTGTACCAAGGAGTGGCGCGCGGGCTCGGCCTCGACGCCGTCCACGAGCTGAACCTGGCCGCGACCGGCGGTCTGCTGCCCACGCGCACGTTCGTGCTGCTGCTCGATCCCGAGACCTCGCATGCGCGTCTCACGGGTGCACGCGACCGGATCGAGCGCGAGGACGAGTCGTTCGTGCGCCGCCTCGACGAGGGCTACCGCCGGATCGTGTCCATGTTCCCCGGCCGCTGCGTCGCGATCGACGCGGCGCGGCCGGTCGACGAGATCGCGGAGGAGGTACGTGACGAGCTTGCGCGAAGCGACACGCGAGCAGTCCGAGGCCAAGCGCCTGCTTGACGCGGCGCTCGCAGAAGGTCCGGCGCACGCCTACCTCTTCCACGGCCCACCCGGTGTCGGCAAGCGCACGCTCGCGCGCGCGTTCGCGCGCGAGCTGCTCGGGACGACGCGCCGCGTGCATCCCGACCTGTACGAGCTCGACGCGCTCGGCGAGATGATCCGCATCGACTCGATCCGCGAGCTGCGCCGCGACCTGCACATGCGCCCGTTCGAGGCGGAGCGGCGGGTCTACCTGGTCCTCTCCGCGCAGCTGCTGAACGACGACGCGGCGGACGCGCTCCTGAAGGACCTCGAGGAGCCGCCGCCGTACGCGGTGATCGTCCTCGTTGCCGACGACCTCGGACCGATCCCCGAGACGATCCGCTCACGCTGCCAGCTCGTGCCGTTTCGCCGGCTGTCGGAGCGGGCGGTGCGCGAAGCGGTCGAGACGCGCGCCCCCGAGCTCGACGAGGAGGGTCGGGTCGCGCTCGCGCGCGTCGCCGCCGGTCGGCTCGACCGGCTCGAGCGGCTGCTCGACCCGCACGCGGCCGAGCGACGCGCGACGCTGCTCGAGCAGGCGCGGGCCGTCTACCGCGAGCCGGGGTTCGAGCCGGCGGCAGCAGCCGCAGCGCTGCTCGGGTGCGCGCGCGAGCGCGCTGCCGAGGCGAGGGCGGTCGAGGAAGCGAACGTCGCGGCGCTCGAGCTGACCGCCCGCGAGTCGGAGCAACGCGTACGCCGCGCGCAGCGCGGCGCGGAGCGCGAGGAGCTGCTCGCGCAGCTCGAGGAGCTCGAGGCGTGGTACCGCGACCTCGTCGTCGTCGCCGTCGGCGCGGAAGCGGCCGCTGTTCACGTCGACCGGCTCCGCGAGCTGCGCGCCGACGCGAGCCGCGAGCGCCTGCAGGGCGCCGAGCGCGCCGCCGAGGCCGTGCGGGAGACGTGGCGCCGGCTGGAGGAGTTCAACCTTTCGCCGCAGCTCGCGTTCGAGGCGCTGTTCGTCCGCATCGCGGCAGAGCTGCACGCCTAAGCTCTCGGCTGGTGGAGGCCGTCGTCTTCGTCGAGATCCCCGGCGGGTCGCGCAACAAATACGAGTGGGACGACGCGCTCGGCGGCATCGTCCTCGACCGTCGGCTCTTCACCTCGATGAGCTACCCCGCCGACTACGGGTACATCGAGGAGACCTGCGCCGAGGACGGCGACCCGCTCGACGCCCTCGTCCTCGTCAGCGACCCGACCTTCCCCGGCTGCCGGATCCGGGTTCGGCCGATCGGGATCTTCCACATGACCGACGAGAAGGGGCCCGACGAGAAGGTGATCTGCGTCCCCGACAACGACCCGAGCTGGGGGCGACTGTCCGACATCCACGACGTCCCCGTCGGCCTCCGCAACGAGATCGAGCACTTCTTTCAGGTGTACAAGGACCTCGAACACGAGGGGAAAGTGATTACACGCGGATTCGGCAATCGCTCCGAGGCCGAGGAGACGATCGCCGACGCGCGTGCGCGGGTCGGTCGTTAAACGTCTGTAAGGATTCGCGGCCGGTGCTTGGCACGGTGGCCCGTCGCCGCTAGAGACTTCGCGGTGCGGCGTCGGGGCCGTCCGGCGCTTCGTTCGCGATGGCAGCCCTGCCCTCATCCGGACCTGCAGCGGCGCAGTTGCCGGCCGAGACGGCCTCCGACCTGTACCAGCGCTACGGCGCGCAGATCCTCGCCTTCTGCCAGGGCAGGCTCGGCAGCCGCGAGGACGCGGAGGACGCGGCCCAGTCGACGTTCCTGAACGCGTTTCGCGGGCTGCAGCGCGGGATCGCGCCCGAGTTCGAGTCCGCGTGGCTGCACAAGATCGCGCACAACGTCTGCCTCAGCCGCCGCCGCACCTTCTGGCGCCGCCTCCGGGTCGAGGCGCCGGACGACCTCGGCGCGATCCAGGAGCTATTGCCGGCGCCCGAGCCCGACGCCGACGTGCTGCTCGGTCTCCCGCACGCGCTCGCGTGCCTGCCTGCGCAGCAGCGCCGGGCGCTCGTCCTGCGCGAGTGGCAAGGGCTCTCCTACAAGGAGATCGCCGCCGAGCTCGAGCTCACGCAGCCGGCGGTCGAGATGCTGCTCTTCCGCGCCCGGCGCTGGCTTGCGCGCGTGCTCTCCGACGAGACGCCGCGCGAGACGGCTCGCGAGGACGGCCGCCGCGCGGCGGCCTAGGATTCCGCGGCGCTCGCGGTACTATGCGCCGGACCCGCCGACGTAGCTCAGCTGGTAGAGCACTTCACTCGTAATGA
>Ga0070739_10007299_pt1 | contig 11791 bp, 8 predicted proteins | sample Coa_R1_7_FD_66445 | JGI IMG/M metagenome (GOLD analysis project Ga0070739, IMG submission 66445) | Surface soil microbial communities from Centralia Pennsylvania, which are recovering from an underground coalmine fire - Coalmine... | ecosystem: Environmental > Terrestrial > Soil > Unclassified ... | reverse complement strand
GACTACATCAGCCTCGCGCTCGAAGCTGCGCACGCGGCCGACCCGTCGGCGCTCCTCTACGTCAACGAGTACTCGACGGAGTACCGGTGGCCGAAGAGCGACGCGCTCTACGCGCTCGCCCAGAACCTGCTCGCGTCGGGTGTGCCGCTCGACGGGATCGGCTTCCAGCTCCACTCCGACACGCGCTGGCCGGTGCCGTACACGGACCTGAAGGCGAACATGGCGCGGCTCGGTGCGCTCGGGCTCCGCACGGACGTGACCGAGCTGGACGTCGACACGTCGCACTTCGCCGGCACCGGGGCCGCCAAGCTCGCGACGGAGGCGCAGATCTACGCCGCCGCCGCGCGCGCCTGCGAGGACTCGCCGTCGTGCTTCACGTTCACGACCTGGGGGTTCACCGACAAGGTGTCGTGGCTCGGCGCAGCGGCCGAGGCGCTCCCGTTCGATGTCGAGTACCGGCCGAAGCCCGCATGGGCCGCGATCGAGTCGGAGCTGCGGCCTAGAACGTGAGACCGCGCGCGGCCAGCTCCGCGCTCGCCTGCTCGACGCGGTCGGTCGCGACCTGCCCCTCGAGCCACTTGGCGAGCTCGGCGATGCCGGCGTCGAGCTGCACCTCCGGCACGTAGCCGAGAAGACGCTCGGCGCGGGAGACGTCGGCGAAGCAGTGCCGGACGTCGCCGACGCGGTAGCGCCTCGTCACCTCGGGCTCGATCTGCTTGTCGAGGATCGCCGCCAGCCTCGCCGCGATCTCGAGCACGGTGACACTCTCCCCGCTGCCGACGTTGATCGCCTGCCCGGCGGCCTCGTCTCGCACGAGCGCGAGCCGGAACGCCCGGGCCACGTCGCGGACCGAGACGAAGTCGCGGCGCTGCAGCCCGTCCTCGAACACCGGTGGCGGCCGGTCGTTGAGCAAGCGCGACGCGAAGATCGCGAGCACGCCCGTGTACGGATTCGAGAGCGCCTGCCGCGTCCCGTAGGCGTTGAAGAGGCGCAGGGCGACGGTCGGCACCGAGTAGGCGCTGCCGAAGATCAGGCACGCGCGTTCCTGCTCGTACTTCGTCAACGCGTAGATCGACGTGAGCGACGGCTGCGTCGTCTCCGGCGTCGGCACCGGCTCGATCACCTCGCCGTCGACTCCGTGCGGTTCCCACTCGCCGCGCTCGAGCTGCGCTCGCTCGCGCGGCCCGGGCTCCACCAGCTCGCCGCTCTCGTTCCGGTACGCGCCGTCGCCGTAGATGCTCATGCTCGACGCGACGACGAGCCGCCGCACCGGATGGTCGAGCAGCGCCTCGAGCAGGACGGCGGTGCCGCCGGAGTTCGCGAGCGTGTAGTTCGCGATCTCGTACATGCTCTGTCCGACGCCGACGCGTGCGGCGAGGTGGACGACGGAATCGACGCCGTCGAGGGCGCGCCCGACCGCTTCCGGGTCGCGGACGTCGCCCACCTGTAGCTCGACGTCCGCCGCCAGGTAGTCGGGCCGCTTCGACTCGCCGTGCACCTGGGCCGTCAGGTTGTCGAGCGCGCGAACGGCGTAGCCGCGCGCGAGGAGCTCGTCGGCGACGTGCGAGCCGATGAAGCCGGCCCCGCCGGTGATCAGCACCCGCTCGGGCACTAGCCCGACGCGTCGGCAGGCTCTTCGGTCGCCGCCGGCAGCCGCTCGAACGCCGGCGCGGCCGCCGCGCCCGACGAGAGGCGAGCCATGACCGCCTGCTCGTTCAGCGCGAGCACCAGGTCGTGGTTCGCGTCCACCTTCTCGGTGCGCTCCCAGACGAGCCCTTTGTCACGCAGGTACATCTGCAGGCCGAGCACGAGCGGAATGACCCAGATCAGCCAGAAGACGAGCATGCAGAGCGGGTTGACGCGCAGCATGTAGCGCAGCCGCTCCATCCGGCTCTCGAGCACGATTCGCGTCCGCCGCCAGGTCGCGAGGTAGATGAGCGTCAGGTTCGCGATCCACGCGGCGACGTTGAACGCCCCGAGGCCGAGCAGGAAGCTCGGCAGGTATCCGTGGTGCTCGACCGACTCGACGAGCGCCCAGACGCCGACCGGGATGCCGATCGGGTTGACGGCGAGGAGCAGGCACGGCAGGAAGTTGACCCAGGCCAGCGCTCGCTCGCCGGGCGTCAGGCCGATCGCCTTCGTCGGCGCGGTCAGCGACTGGAAGAAGCCGCAGACCCAGCGCTTCCGCTGCGTGATGCCGCCGGTGATCGTCCGCGGCACCTCCTCGATCAGCGGCGCCTCGATGATGCCGAGCCGCTTTCCGCTCGCCCAGAGGCGCATGCCGATCTCGGGGTCCTCGATCGCGAGCCACGGGTTGAAGCCGCCGACCTCGTCGAGGTCTCTCGCCCAGTAGAAGAGGCCCTTGCCGAGCACCCAGAACGGGTGCTTCCCGTCCGCGCTCAGGTGCGGATAGCGGTTGCCGTCCCACGACATGTGGTCCATCGCGTGCCACGACGCCGGCCACGTGTCGAGCAGGTTGCCGGCGATGTTCGTGCTCTGGAGGACGTCGAAGGTGCGCATGCCGATCGCGCCGGCGAGGAAGTGGTCGGGCGGGGGCACGCTGTCGGCGTCGATGTAGTCGAGCAGCCAGTCCCCGTCCGGGTCGCTCTCGAGCAGGGTGTAGAGCGCGTACGTCAGCTGGCGCGTCTTCTTCGGCGGCAGGTCTCGGTTCCGCGCCTGGCGCGTGTCGTGCCACCAGTAGGCCGCCGGCGTCTCGTCCCAGGCGCGCCAGACAGGTGCCCACGAAGGATCGGACGTCGGCGGCACCTCGAGGATCTCGAGGAACGGGAACTCCCGCTGTATCCGGCGAAGGCTCTCGATCGTCGGCCGGTCGGACGAGTTCGGGATCGCGACGATCCGGAAGCGGTCGGCCGGGTACTCCATCGTCGCGAGCGCGCTGATCGTGGTCCGCATCGTCTCCTCGAGCTCGCGCAGCACCGGGTAGAGGAGGACGATCCGCGGATACGCGCCCGTCGCCGCGACGATCGGCGCCCTGTGCATGTCGACCCAGTCGATCGGCCGGGTCCGGATGTAGATCTCGCAAGCGGTCGCGAGGAGGTAGCCGGCCTGCGTCAGCGTGAAGAGGACGACCAGTGTCGTGTACACCTACGCCCACCCCCCGCTGCCTTGGTCTCGTCGCACGCGCCCTCTCCCCGGGACCGCGGCACGGTCCCACCGCACGGGTCTCGCGGCGAGCCTATAACGGCGATGCGCAGTCGAGTGCCCGCTGCGCGGGATCCTCGCCTTTTTGGGCGTCCGGAAAGCGCGTCAGCGGGTCGTCCGGCTAGGTTTGGGCGGCGTCGCGGGCGCGCGGGCCACGCGCGCGTCCGCGAAACTCGCTCGGCGCGCACCCCTTTCGCGCAAAGAGCGGAGTCGCGGCGCGAGCCTCGCCGCACGACCAGTGACACGAGGCGCCGTGCGCCCGTAGGCTCCACCGTGTGCTGCTCCGCCGCCGCCAGCCGCCCGAGCACCTTCGCGCCGGCGACCTGCAATCGATGGCACCCGGCGCTCCGGGGCCTCCTCTCAGCGAGAACGGGGACCGAGAGGGCGGAGCCGTCGCGAACGGGAGCCAGGCGTCGCAGCCCGACGCGGCCGCCCCGCCGTCCAGCTCGATGGCGGCGAGGGTCGGACGCTGGACAGCGGTCGGTCGCAAGGTCGAGCGGCGTTGAGCGCCAGCCCGCGGTAGGGCTTTCAGCCGCCGCCTCCGCGCCACCGGACCGCCGATTCGGCTAGTGCCATGCGACCGGCCTGTCGACCATGGGCCGTGAAGGATTCGAACCTTCGACCTTGGGATTAAGAGTCCCCTGCTCTACCAGCTGAGCTAACGGCCCGCAGGGCGGGCGTAGTCTAGCGGCGATGCGCGTGGTCTCCGTGGTGGGGAACCGGCCGCAGTTCATCAAGTCCGGGCCCGTTTCCCTCGCGCTTCGCGCGGCGGGGATCGACGAGGTCGTGGTCCACACTGGGCAGCACTACGACCGCGAGCTCTCGCAGGTCTTCTACGACGAGCTCGGGCTCGCCGAGCCCCGGCACCGGCTCGAGTTGCGCACGGCGGACGCGGTTGCGATGACGCCGCCGATCCGGGCGGCGATCGAGCGTGAGCGCCCCGATTGGGTGCTCGTCTACGGCGACACGAACTCGACGCGCGCCGGCGCCGACGCGGCGGGCACGACGCCGGTCGCGCACGTGGAAGCGGGGTTGCGCAGCTTCGACCTCTCGATGCCGGAGGAGCGCAACCGGGTCGCCGTCGACCGGGTCGCGGCGCTCCTCTTCTGCCCGGACGAGCGGTCAGCCGCGCAGCTCGAGGCGGAAGGCGTGCGCGGCCGCCGGGAGGTTGTCGGCGACGTGATGGCGGACGCGGCGCGGATCTTCGCGCCGCTCGCGCGCGGGCGGTCGCACGTGCTCGAGCGGCTCGGCGTCGAGCCGGGGGCGTACGTTCTCGTCACGCTGCACCGCGAGGCGAACGTCACGCAGCCGCAGCGGCTACGGCGGCTCGCCGGCGCGCTGCGACGGCTCGATGAGCCGGTTGTCTTCCCCGCGCACCCGCGCACGCGCGCGGCGCTCTCGCAGCTCGGGCTCGAGCTCGGGACGATCGATCCGCTCGGCTACCTCGACTTCGCGGCGGTCGCCTCGCAGGCGCGCGTGATCGTCACCGACTCCGGCGGTCTGCAGAAGGAGGCGTACTGGTACGGCGTGCCGTGCGTGACCGCGCGGCCGTCGACCGAGTGGGTCGACACGGTCGAGGCCGGCGCGAACGTGCTCGTCGACGACGACCCCGACGCGCTCCTCCGCGCGGTCGCAGACGCGCGCATGCCGGCGGAACGGCCGCAGCTGTACGGCGACGGACACGCGAGCGAGCGCGTGGCGGCCGCTCTGTACGCTGTCCCGCCGTGAGCGCGGGCTCGACCTGGGACGTCGCCGTGATCGGCGCCGGCTACGTGGGCATGCCGCTCGCCCAGACCTTCGCCGACGCCGGCAAGCGCGTCCTGCTCGTCGACGTCGTGCCCGAGCTCGTCGAGGCCCTGAACGGCGGCGAGAGCCACATCGAGGACGTGCCGTCGGAGGCGCTCAGGCCGCATGTCGACGCCGGCCGGATCACCGCGACGCTCGACTACGAGCAGCTGCGGCGGGCGCACGCGATCCTGATCGCTCTCCCGACGCCGCTGACGAAGCAGCGCGAGCCCGACCTCACGTACCTGAAGTCGGCGGCGACGCGGCTCGCAACGGTGTTGCAACGGGGCCAGGTCGTCGTGCTCGAGTCGACGACGTATCCCGGCACGACCCGCGAGGTGCTGCTGCCCCTGCTCGAGCAAGGGAGCGGCCTGAAGGCGGGCAGCGACTTCCACTTGGCGATGTCGCCGGAGCGCGTCGATCCGGGTCGCACGGACTGGACGACGAAGACGACGCCGAAGATCCTCGGCGGCCTCACGCCCGGGTGCGCCGAGGCGGCGACCGAGGTCTACCGAGCCGCCGTCGACATCGTCCACACCGTCTCGACGCCGGAGGCGGCGGAGTTGACGAAGCTGCTCGAGAACATCTTCCGCTCGGTCAACATCGCGCTCGTCAACGAGCTCGCGCAGCTCTGCGACCGGATGGACATCGATGTCTGGGAGGTGATCGGCGCGGCGGCGACGAAGCCGTTCGGCTTCATGCCGTTCCAGCCCGGACCGGGCCTCGGCGGCCACTGCATTCCGCTCGACCCGTACTACCTCTCCTGGAAGGCGCGCGAGTACGACTTCACCACGCGCTTCATCGAGCTCGCCGGTGAGGTCAACAACAACATGCCCTACTTCTGCCGCTCCGTGATCTCGCAGGCGATGAACCACGGCCTGCAGCGCTCGCTCTCGGGCTCGCGCATCCTGATCCTCGGGGTCGCGTACAAGGCCGACATCGGCGATACGCGCGAGACGCCCGCCGAGAAGCTCGTGCACCTCCTGCGGAACGCGGGCGCGGACGTCTCCTACCACGACCCGCACGTGCCCGAGTTCGACGGCATGCACTCGGCGCAGCTCGAGCCGGAGGCATACGACTGCGTCGCGATCGTGACCGCACACTCGGCGGTCGACTACGCAGACGTCGTCCGCCGCGCGAAGATCGTCGTCGACTTCCGCAACGCGACGCACGGGCTCGACGGCCGCGGCAAGGTGTGGAAGCTCTGATCCGCGTCGGTCAGGCGGGCCTCGGGGCGTGGGGCTCGAACCTCGCGCGCAACGTCGACGAGCTGGCGGAGCTCGTCTGGCTCTGCGATACCGACGAGGCGGCGCGCCGGCACGCCCGCAAGCGCTTCCCGAGCGCACGGCTCACCGCGTCCTTCGACGACCTGCTCGCCGACACCGAGCTCGAGGCCGTGGTGATCGCCACTCCCGTGCCGACGCACTACGCGCTGGCCCACGCCGCTCTGGACGCGGGCAAGCACGTGTTCGTCGAGAAGCCGCCGGCGATGCACGGCGCCGAGATGGAGGAGCTGATCGCGCTTGCCGAGTCGAGCGGCCTGGTGCTGATGCCGGGACACCTGCTCCTCTACCACCCGGGCGTCCGCAAGCTGAAGGACCTGATCGACGCCGGCGAGCTCGGCGAGGTGCTGTGCATCTACGGCAACCGCCAGAACCTCGGCAAGATCCGCAAGGACGAGAACGCGCTCTGGTCGCTCGGCGTCCACGACCTGTCGGTGATCCTCTACCTGGTCGGCGAGGAGCCGAGCGAGGCGTGGGCGCGCGGGAACGCGTTCCTGAATCCGGGGGTCGAGGATGTCGTCTTCTGCTATCTGCGCTTCCCGAGCGGCAAGATCGCGCACATGCATCTTTCGTGGCTCGACCCGCACAAGATGCGGAGGATCACCGTCGTCGGCCGCGACAAGATGGTCGTCTTCGACGACATGGAGCTCGAGCGCAAGGTGACGCTGTACGAGAAGGCGCCGGAGGAGCCGGCGCAGACGTACGGCGAGTGGCGCACGCGCACCGGCGACATCTTCAGCCCGAAGATCGCGAACGACGAGCCGTTGCGGCTCGAGATGCAGCACTTCCTCGACCTCGTCCGCAACGGGACGACGCACGCCGAGGCGCGCGACGGGCTCGTCGTCGTGCGAGCGCTCGAGCGGCTGCAGGAGTCGCTTGGCCGCTGATGTGCACCCGACCGCGGTCGTCTACCCGGGGACGGTGCTCGGCGACGGCGTCCGCGTCCTCGAGCACGCGGTCGTCGGCAAGCAGCCGGCGCTCTCGCCGCGCTCGACTGCGAAGCGCGAGCCGCTGGCACCGGCGGAGCTCGGCGACGGAACCGTCGTCTCGACCGGCGCCGTCGTCTTCGCCGGCACGCGCATCGGCGCACGGGTCGTCGTCGGCGACCAGTCGTGCGTGCGCGAGCGCGTGCAGGTCGGCGACGACGTCGTCATCGGTCGCGGCGTCCTCGTCGAGAACGACACGACGATCGGCGCGCTGACGAAGATCCAGGCCGACGCCTACATCACCGCCTACTCCACGCTCGAGGAGCAGGTCTTCATCGCGCCGTGCGTGGTGACGACGAACGACAACCTCATGGGTCGAACGGAGGAACGGCACGGGCGGATCAAGGGGCCAACCATCCGCCGCGGCGCGCGCGTCGGCGGCGGCGCCGTCCTCTGCCCGGCGGTCGAGATCGGCGAGGAGGCGTTCGTCGGCGCCGGCGCGGTCGTCACGAAGGACGTGCCGCCGCGGGTCGTCGTCTACGGCAACCCGGCGCGGGTGCAGAAGGAGGTGCCCGAGGCGGAGCTCCTCTACTAGCGGCGCGTCGCCACGGCGAGTCGGTACTCGACGGGGTCGCGCGTCTGATGGAGGAGCTTCACCTCGACGTCGTAGACGCCGGCGACGCTCGCCGTGTAGGCGAGCCGATGCTGAAGGCCGACCGTGAGCGCGCGGGCCGCCTCGGCGGAGAGCGCCAGCCGGCTGTCGTTGACGTCGGCAGTGCCGGGCTTCCAGAGCACGAGCGTCGTCTGCGCGGCCGTGAGCGGTGTCAGCCGTGCGAAGAGCCGCTCGCCCCGGCGCAGCGTCACCGCGTAGACGTCGACCGGGTCGTCCCAGAAGTCGAGGGTCGCGGTGACCGTGCGCGGGGGCGAGAGCGGGTACGCCGACCGCCCGGCGTTGTCGTTCGGCTCGTCCGCATCCGGCGTCGGCAGGTGCCGGGCGACGAGGGCGGTGAGGGCCGCGTCGACGTCGAGGCGGCCCCAGCCGGTGAACGGGTCGCGGCCACGCGCGCATTCCGAGCAACCGTCCGACGCGTTCGCGTCGGTTGCGGATCGCTCGAGCAGCCACGAGACCTGGTCGGGCGTCAGCTTCGGGTCGACGCCCAGCAGCAGGGCGGCCGCGGCGGAGACCTGCGGCGCGGCAAACGACGTGCCGATCGCGTTGCGGAACTCGAACGGGCCGCAGCTCGAGTACGGCTGCCCGGCGCACGCGGTCCGCGAGCGGTCGATCAGGTTTCGCGGGATCGTCGAGAGCAAGCCGACGCCGGGGGCGGCGACGTCGACGTACTGCGGGTCCCGATTCGAGAACGGCGGTACGCCGCCGAAGCGGCCGACCGCGCTGACGCCGATCACGTGCGGCAGCGCCGCAGGGTAGTCGGCGAACCGCCAGGGCGTCGCCGGTGACTCCTGCCCGTTGCCAACTGCCGCGACGACGACCGCGCCCTTGCCGTACGCGTACGCGATCGCCGCCGCCTCGAGCGCCGAGTAGGTGTCGAGCTGGGGATCGGACGGATCACGGACACCGCCGAGACTCAGGTTGATCACGCGGGCGCCGTTGTTCGCCGCCCAGCGGATCGCAGCAACCTCTCCCGGCAGCGAGACGGAGCCGTCCGGCTTCACCACCTTCGCGATCAGGAGCCTCGCGTTGAACGCGAGGCCTGCGATCCCGACCCCGTTGGTCGGGTCGGCGGCGATCTCGCCCGCCACGAACGTCCCGTGGCCGTCGGAGTCGCGTCGCCAGGAGCCGCCGACGAAGCTCTTGCCGCCGGCGATGCGGCCGACGAACTCCGGATGCCCGTAGTCGATCCCGGAGTCGACGATCGCAACCCTGACCGGCGCGAGCGCCGGCATCGACGCCCAGTAGTCCCACGCCTTGTCCGCCGTCAGGTACCACTGCTTGGCGGCGAGCGGCTCGCTGTTCGTGAACGCCGCCGCCGGCGCGGCCACCGCGACCGCGGCCACGGCGACGAGCGTGAGCGCGCGCCTCATGGCACGTCGAGCGCGGGCGAGAAGCCCGGCGAGAGGCCGCGACCCGGCGCGATCCGCACGCGGTACGAGCCCGGCGAGAGCGGCGCCGGCATCGTGAACGAGCCGGCGGTGTCGGTCGTCGCCGTCGCGACGGTCGTCCAGCCGACGCCGTCCCGGAGCTGGAGCTGCACCGGCGAGCCGGCGAGAGCGGGCTGCACCGTCCCCGCGACGGCGCCCGTTCCCAGCGTCGCCTGCACGACCGGGACGACGGCCGCCCTGACGAGCCCCGCATGGAGCGTCCCGGCCGTCAGCCGGTATTGCGTCGTCACCTGCGGCGTCACCGTCGTCGTGAACGCGCCGCTGCCGTCGGGCACGACCGACGCGAGCGTCTGCCAGTCGCCGCCCGCCGGTCTCGCCTCGAGCGTGACCGAGCCGATGCCGCGAGCGACGCCGCTCAGCGTAACGGTGCCGCCGAAGGCGACCGGCGCGGTCGGCGGGTCGAGCGCGAGCCAGCCGACGCTGAACCAGCTCGAGCGCAGCCCGAGGTCGGCACGGAGCGCGTCGCCGGTCAGCGCGACCTGCGAGCCGGACCCGATCGCCGTCACCGTCGCGACGCGGCCGGAGGGGCCGGGCGTCGCCTGCAGGTCGACGAGCGACTGGCCGGCGAGACCGACCGCCTTCGCGACCGCGCGCGCGTCGTAGAGCAGCGGGCCCCAGCTGTGGTACGGCGAGTACGAGTCGTACGGGTCGGGGACCGAGACGAGGTACGGGATCGCCTTCCCGAACGCCTCGGCCGCGGAGACGGTGCGGCCGCCCGTGCTGGCGGAGAAGTACGTGGTCGCGATCTGGCCGTGGTAGAGCACGACCTGGTGAAGTGTGGCGTGCACGGCCTGGTTGCCGGCGGCCGACTCTGCCGCCAGACCGCCGTAGACCTGGCTGCGGGTGTCGGCGTAGAGGTCGAAGTTGCTCGCCGTCACCACGGTCGTCAGCTGCGCGAGCGCGTACGAGCGCGCGGCGACCGCTTGCGCGTCGAGCGCCTGCGCCGGCCACGTCGACGGCGACTCGGACGGGACGACGCCCTGGAGGTACTGCTCGATGCCGACGACGTTCACGACCTGGAGCGTCTTGCCGACGAGGATGACGCGGAGCCGGCCGCGGTACGGCGTCGTGCCGACCTGGAGCGGCGCAGGACCCGGCTTGACGAGGAGGGGCGAGGCGAGCTGCTGCCCGTTCACGGTCAGCGCCGGCGTCAGCACCAGCGTGCCCGCCGGCAGGGCGACGGTCCTGCCGGCGCCATCGACGAGCTGCCACCGGGACGCCGACGCGAGCGTCACGCGCTTCTTCCCGTCGCCGAGCAGCACCCGCACGGTCGCTCCCGGTGCCGTGCCGAGCGTCGTGCCGGTGTAGTAGTGCGCCAGGATCTGCGCGTACGTCCAGCCGTGGAGCGCGTAGCCGTAGGCGCCCCACTGGCCCATGCCGACTCCGTGACCCCAGCCGTGGCCGCTGAGGACGACGGTGCTCGGCGCCGTGCTCGTCGTCAGCGCCGGCGGCGGCGTGGCGGCGACGGTGGTCGTCGCCGCGCCGACGGTCGTCGCCGCCGCGGACGGACTCGTCGTGGTCGCCGGGGCGGTCGTCGAGAGCATCGCCGTCGAGGTCGTGCTCGAGAGCGCGATGGTCGACGTGAGGGTGGTCGTCGTCGACCTCGCAGGCGCCGCGGTGCCGCTCGCGAGCAGCGAGGTCGCGGCGCCGGCGAGCGCGGCCGCTGCGACCGCGGTGAGAGCGAGGGCGCGCCGAAGCACGTCCGGCCACGGTAGCAACGGCCCCAGAAGGCCCTACCGGCCGGTCGTAGACTCTGGCGATGGCCGTCTGCGCCCGCTGCGGGCGCGAGAGCGCCGCCACCGACCGCTTCTGCGCGGCCTGCGGCACGCAGTTGGACCTCGACCCGGCGCGGGCCCGCGAGCAGCGGAAGGTGGTCACGGTCCTGTTCGCCGATCTCGTCGCCTTCACGAGCCGCGCCGAGCTGCTCGACCCCGAGGACGTCCGCGCGACGCCCTCCCCCTACTACGCCCGGCTGCGGGCCGAGCTGGAGCACTACGGGGGCACGGTCGAGAAGTTCATCGGTGATGCGGTCATGGCCGTGTTCGGCGCGCCGGTTGCGCACGAGGACGACGCCGAGCGCGCCGTGCGCGCGGCCCTCGCGATTCGCGACGCCATGAGCGACGACGAGCGCGGGCTCGAGGTGCGCATCGGCGTCAACACCGGCGAGGCGCTCGTCGCACTCGCGGCCCGGCCGGCAGAAGGCGAGGGCATGGTTGCGGGCGACGTGGTGAACACAGCGGCGCGCATCCAGGCCGCGGCGCCGCCGAACGGCATCCTCGTCGGCGAGCAGACGAAGCGTGCGACGCGCGCGCGCATCGAATATCGCGAGGCCGAGCCCGTGCTCGGCAAGGGCAAGGCGGAGCCGATCCCTGTCTGGGACGACCGGCGTGCCGCTGCTCGTCGTCGCCACCGCCAGGCCCGAGCTGCTCGAGCGCCGCCCGGGCTGGGGCGGCGGCAAGCGCAACGCGACGACGCTCTCGCTCGCGCCGCTGTCGGACGTCGAGACTGCGCAGC
>Ga0070739_10007298_pt1 | contig 11792 bp, 6 predicted proteins | sample Coa_R1_7_FD_66445 | JGI IMG/M metagenome (GOLD analysis project Ga0070739, IMG submission 66445) | Surface soil microbial communities from Centralia Pennsylvania, which are recovering from an underground coalmine fire - Coalmine... | ecosystem: Environmental > Terrestrial > Soil > Unclassified ... | reverse complement strand
TGAAGACGAGCAGTTGGCGAGTGAGCACGGCGGCGCGCTCGCTGGCCCGGGCGATCTCGTCGATCAGGACACGCAGCGGGTCTTCCGGGGTCAGGCGGGCCAGCGCCAGCTCGCTGAAGCCCGTCACGGCCATCAGCACGTTGTTGAAGTCGTGGGCGATCCCGCCGGCCAGGAGGCCGATGGCCTCCATCTTCTGCGCCTGGCGCAACTGGTCCTCGAGCTGGCGGCGCTCGGTCATATCGAGGGCGATGCCCCCGAGGAAGGCCTGCCCCTGGGCGTCGTGGAAGGGAAACTTGCAGCACCACCACTCGCGCGGCGTCCCGTCGACGCCCGCCAGCGTGCAGGTGCCGGTGGTGGCGCTGCCGGCCGCGAGGACGGAGCGGTCGTGCTCGCGGAAGCGCTCGGCGACTTCCGGCGGCCACAACTCGGCCGTGGTCTTACCCTGCACGTCGGACGGCGCGTGCTGGAAGGCGCGCTGCCACCCCGCGTTCGCGTAGACGTAGCGGCCATCGGCGTCCTTGATGAAGCAGACGGTGGGGCTGTTGTCCATGAACGCGCGAAAGCGCGCCTCGCTGCTGCGCAGGACGGCGGCCTCGCGGGCACGGGCGCGGCGGGCGCGCACCTGCAGGCGCTGGCTGGTACGCACCCAGACGCGCACGCGCGCCAGCATCTCGTCGACGTCGAACGGCTTGGCTACGTAGTCGTCGGCCCCGGCGGCGAAGCCGGCCAGGCGCTGCTCGCGTCCGGCGCGCGCGGTGAGCATGATGATCGGCAGGTAGGCGTCGCCCTCGAGGGCGCGAGCCTGCTCGCAGAGGCGCACGCCGTCGATATCCGGCAGCATCAGGTCGAGGACCAGGAGATCGATCCCGCCGCGCTCGAGCCGGGCGCGGGCGGCAGCGCCGTCAGCCGCTAGCTCCACGTGGTAGCCCTCGAGGGTGAGCAGGTCACGCAGCATCACGCGGATAGACGGGTCGTCATCGACGACGAGGATGACCGGCGCGGTGCGCGGCTCAGCGCGGGCCGCGTCGCCGCCGGCGTCCGGCTGGCGCTGCGCCACGGCGCCAGTGGGCAGGTGTCGTCGTTCCATCAGAAGGACGGAGTCTCCGCGCGCCGGATCCGGGCGCGACGCGTCGGCCGGCCGACGGGCCGCGGCCAGTAATTTGCGGATCGAGATATATATAAATCTAAACAGCGCCACAACCAAGGCGCCAGGATGGGGCGGTCGCCGCCCGCTCGCGGTACACTCAGTGGTAGCGTCAGGAGCGGACCGTGCTCGAGCTGGACGTCCACTTGCTCCGCTTCCAGGCGGTGGTGACCGCGCCGCTGCGCCTGCCGCCCGCCGCCGGGGCCGCTCTGCGTGGGGCGCTGTTCGGGGCGCTGCGCGCGCAGTTCTGCTTGGCCAGCGGCGGGCCGGACTGCGGCCAGCCGGCCGTGGCCGCGCGCTGTCCCGTCTGCTTTCTCCTGGCGCCCGTGGACGAGGGCAACCGCCGCGGCCAGGACGTGCCGCGTCCCTACGTGCTCCGCGTGGCGCCCGACGCCCCGGCGACCTACGCGGCGGGCCAGGCGTTTGCCTTCGAGCTGGCGACCTTCGGCCACGCCCTGGGCGTTTTCCCCTATACGCTGCTGGGCATCCAGGAGATGGGGCGGCGGGGCCTGGGCCAGGCGCGGGCCGGTGGCTTCCGGCTGGCGGAGGTCTGGGCGGAGAACCCACTCGCCGGCCGCCAGGAGCGCCTCTATCGCGCCGGCGAGGCGCAGGTCCGCACGCCGACGCTGCCGATCACGGCCGGCGACGTGGCGGCGGAGGTGGCCGCGCTGGTCGGCCAGGGCGGGGGGCGGCGGCTGCGGCTCAGCCTGCGCACTCCCACCCGCCTGGTCGAGGCCGGCCGCCTCGTCAAGGAGGAGAGCTTCCAGCCGCGCCTGCTGCTGGCGCGGCTGCTGGACCGGCTGGACGCGCTGGGCGCCCGCTACGGTGGCGGGCCGGTGCAGGCGAAGGCGCCGGCCCTGCTCGCGCACGCCGCCAGCATCCAGGTCGCCGAGCGCCGGCTGCGCTGGCGCGAGCTGTTTCGCGCCTCGGGGCGTCACCGCGCCCTGCTCCCGATGGGCGGGCTCGTCGGCGAGGTCGTCCTGGAGGGCGACCTGGCGCCGCTACTGCCCTGGCTGGTCTGGGGCACGCTCGTGCACGTCGGCAAGGATGCCGCGATGGGCAACGGGGAGCTGCGCCTGAGCGCGGTTTAGCGGCCGGCCTGCCCGTTGATCGCAGGTGGGCGGCGGCAGGCGGGGACCGCCCGCGGGGAGGAGCGACGATGCGAGTGCTGGTCACCGGCGGTACGGGGTTCATCGGCGCGGCGACGGTCGACGCTCTGCGGGCACTGGACCACGGCCACGAGCTGCGCTGCCTGACGCGGCACGCCGACCGGCCGAGCCCCTGGGGCGACGCGGTGCCGCTCGTGCGTGGCGACGTGCGCGACGCGGCCTCGCTGCGGCGGGCCGTGGCCGACGTCGACGTCGTCGTCCACTGCGTGCAGTTTCCCAACCATCCGGTGGAGAACCGGCGGCGCGGCTATACCTACCAGGCGATCGACGCCGAGGGCACCACGCGGCTGGTCGCCGCCTGCCAGGCCGCCCGTGTGCGCCGCATCGTCTACCTCAGCGGCGCCGGCACCCGCCCCGGCCGCGCCGAGCCCTGGTTCCGCGCCAAGGAGATGGCCGAGGCGGCGATCCGCGGCAGCGGGCTGGAGTACGTCATCTTCCGCCCCTCGTGGATCTACGGGCGGCGCGACCGCAGTCTCAACCGCTTCGTCCAGCTCGTGCGCTACCTGCCGCTGGTGCCGGTGATCGGCAACGGCCAGACCCGCGTGCAGCCGGCGCTGGTCGACGACGTGGCGCGGGTGGTGGCGCTGGGGGTGGACGAGCCGCGTGCTAGCGGCCAGGCCTTCGAGCTGGGCGGGCCGGAGCGCCTGAGCATGGACGAGATCCTGCACACCGTCCAGCGGCTACTCGGCCGGCACCAGCCGCTCGTCCACCTCCCGGTCGGGTTGGTGAAGCTGCCGGCCTGGCTCCTGGCCCAGCTCCCCAATCCGCCGCTCAGCCCCGCCGCCATCGACTTTATCCTGATGGACGAGACCGTCGACCCCGGGCCGGCCGAGGCGCTGTTCGGCGTGCGCTTCCGGACCCTGGCCGAGGGGCTGCGCACCTACCTGCCCGTGAAGGACGCGGCCGGCGCGCAGGCGCGGCGGCCGGCCTGAGCGCGGCCGGCGGCGAAGCGTCGGGCTAGGCGCTGGCGCCGACGGCGCTGCCCGACGGGCCGAGCTTGTAGCCGTAGCCCCGCACGGTGACGATGGTCGTGCCGCGGCCGGGCACCTCGTCGAGCTTCTGGCGCAAGCGGCGGATGTGGACGTCGATGGCGCGGCTCTTGCCCGCCTCGCCCTTGCCGCGCACCGCGCGCGCCAGGTCCTCGCGGCTGAACACCTCGTTCGGGCGGCTGGCCAGCGTGGCCAGGATGCGGAACTGGCTCGGGGTGAGGGGCAGGACGTGGTCGCGCAGGACCGCCTCGTGGCGGCCCATGTCGATGACCAGGTCGCCCACCTGGTGTACCTCGGCCGACGGCCCGCCGTTGCTCGGCGGGGGGCCGGCGCGGCGGAGCACGGCCTCGATCCGCGCCAGCAGCTCGTGCACGTCGAACGGCTTGGAGATGAACTCGTCGGCGCCGAGCCGCAGCCCGAGCACGCGGTCGGTCTGGCGCTGAGTACCGCTGATCAAGATCACCGGCGTATTCGTGCGGCGGCGCAGGTCCGAGCAGTACACCAGCCCGTTGACGTCGGGCAGCATGATGTCGAGCAGGATCAGGTTGGGGTGCCGCTCGCGCTGGATGGCGTCGGCCTCGGCGCCGCTGCCGGCTCGCCACACCGTGTACCCCTCGGTCTCGAGCACGTCCCGCAGCGCCTGCGCCACCGCGTCGTCGTCCTCTACGATCAGCACGTTCGTTGCCATCGTGTCTCCCGACTGTGTTCCCACGGTGACGAGGACCGTTGCGGCGGTCCGGCCAGCGGCGCCTAGCGGGGACACAGCTTTCCAGCTAAGACCGTGGGCTGGCGTAGCACACCGAGCAGAACGCGTACCCGCCGGCGTCTCCCCGGCGCCAGCGCGTTACGTCCCTGCTCCGTGGCCCAGCGCGACACCCCGGCGCAGCGGCGGCCGCGCGCAGCCCACCGCCGACGATCAATTTCCCCTTTTCCCACTATTTGCATTATAGCGATCCGCCGACAGGCTGCTCGCCTACGCTAACCCTGGTGTAACAGCATCGGGGCGCCGCTGCTCTCGTCCCGGGAGTCGCCGAGACGCTAGCACCCCGTCGGTGCTGGACCGGTGCGTGCTGGACGCGGCCCACGCCTGGCAAATTCCCACCTGGCGATTCGCTACAATACGTTGTGACGCACCTGTTCTTCCCCGCCATGCGAGGTGGAGACGATGGCCGGCCGTCCCGGGCGCAATGCCCCGTGTCCCTGCGGCAGCGGCCGGAAGTACAAGCTCTGCTGCCTGCCCGCCGACGAAGCGCTCGAGCGGGCGGGCGGCCTGGCGGCGCCCGCGAGCGGGCGGCCGCAGCGCGATCGCCTGGCCATCCCGGACGACCCCGACGCGGCCGACGCGTGGGACGGGGTGTGGGACCGTTTCACCGGCGCGGACTACGAGGAGCAGATCGCCACCTTCGAGGACGCGCTGGCGACGCGGACCGTGGACGGCGAGCTGGCTTTCGAGATGCTCTCCGAGATCCAGGCCGAGGCCGCTGCTCGGGGCGAGCTAGGACGGTTCCGCGCCCTGCTGGAGCGCTTCGCGCGCGCGCTGCCGACGCTCTATGCCCGCGATGCCGCCTACTACGCGGGCTGGCTGCTCGACGAGGCGCTCGCCAGCGGCGACACGGTCCGGCTGCCCGCGCTCCTCGCCCCGCTGGCGGAGCGGCCCGACGAGCAGATCGACGAGGTGCTCCAGCTCGCACGCCGGTTGACGTACTACGGCCAGATCGCCCCGCTCCTGGAAGTGCTGCGGCGAGGCTGGCCGGCGATCGAGAAGGCGCACGATCGCGAGCCCGGCGTCGCGGAGGAGTACGGCAGCCTGGTCGCCGACCTGCTCGTGCTGCAGTACGTCAGCACGGCGCCCAACCCGCGCGCCGACGATCCCGCCCTGTTCGCTGAGGTGCGGTGCTACGTCGAGACGGAGCAGGAGCAGCTCGAGCAGAACGTCGCCGCGCTGCTCGGCCAGTCGGGCCGGAGCTGGCGGGCGAGCGACCTGGAGTCGCCGCCGCGCGGCGAGCCCCGTGGGCGGCGCCTGTTCTTGCTCGCCGAGGAGTGGGCGGGCGAGGCCTGGCGGCGGCACGGCGTGGTGCTCGGCCGCGCCGCTCTGGCCGCCGACGCGCTGGCCGCCTACCAGGACGAGCACGCCAGCAAAGGGATGCGCGCCGCGCGGATGCTGGTGCCGGCGCCGCGGCCCCTCGAGCGCTTTCTCGCCCAGCAGCTCGACGTCCTCATCTACGACCTGTACCGGGCCGGTGCCCTCGTCGAGCTGCTGCCCCTGTACCTGGACTTCCTCGTCGAGCGCGAGCTGATCGAGGCGAGCGCCGCGCGACGGGCAGTGGCCGAGCTGCGCCCGGTGGAAGCGCGGCTCCTGCAGGACCTGGAGCTGGCGCGGGCCGATCCGGCGCTGACCGCGGCAATCCGGGCGCGCTGGCCGGCGGCCTGAGCCCGCCCTACGACTCGTCGGCCGGCGGCCTGAGCCGCTGCTACGCCTCGTCGGCGGCGGCCAGCGCGGCATCGGGCGGCGCGTCGGCGCCGAGCAGGGCGACCAGGGCCTCGCCATAGCGGGCGAGCTTGGCCGCACCGATGCCGGGGACGAGGGCCAGAGTGTCGCGGTCCACCGTCTCCGGCGGCAGGGCGGCCAGGGCGCGCAGCGTCGCGTCGGAGAAGACCATGAACGGCGCGATCGCCGCCGCGGCCGCCTCCTGGCGCCGCCAGGCGCGCAGGCGCTCGAAGCGGTCCGGGTCCGGCTCACCGCCAGGCGCGCTTGGGAGCGGCGCCCTCCCGCCGTCCGCGCTCCGTCCCCGGGTGGCGGGCTCGCGCGAGCGCGCTGCTGCCACGAGGGGGCGGTCCCAGTCGGGCGGGCCGGCGCGGCCGCGCGGCGTGAGGGCGAGGGCCGTGAACTCGCGCCCGTCGCGCGTCTGGGTCGCGGTGCCGACCAGGTAGCCCTCGGCCAGCAGGCGGTCGACGACGCGCTCGACCGCAGAGACGGTCAGCCCGCGCAGGGCGCCATGGTAGCGGCTGCGGTCGGGGCCCACGGCAGCCGCCACCGAGCCGACCAGGATGCGGACCAGGCCGGTCTTGCCCGGCGAGAAGGGCAGCTCGGCCAGGCAGCCGAGGATCGCCGCGGCCGGGGGCAGGGACGCCGTCGCGGGCGCCGGCTCCTCGTCCGGCGCCGCGGCTGGCCTGGCCCGCGGTGCCTGCCTCGGTGCGGGCGCGTCGCAGCGGTCGCAGGCGCCGCAGGGCGCGTCGAGGCGCTGGCCGAAGTGGCGCGCAATGCGGGCGTGGCGGCAGCCGAGGCTCTCGGCGTAGTCCACGACGTCGGCGATGCGGCGGTCCTGGTGGGCGGCGTACTCCGCGAGGAGCCGCTCCAGGCGAGCGGTGGCGTCGGCCGGCGGCGACTCCAGGCGCACGGCGAGCCCGCGCTGCAGCGCGCGGTAGCGCAGCCAGCCGGCATCCTGGGCGTCCAGCAGCCAGGGCTCCAGCTCGCTGGGCGGCAGGTCGAGCAGCGCAGCGAGTGCCAGCCCGCCGTAGGTGCGCTGGCCGGCCGCCGGCAGCCGCTCCAGCCGCGCCGCGTCCGCCGGATCTAGCTGAGAAGCGAGCGGCGGTGTCGCGCTCGACGTAATCGTCCCAAGGGCGGGAGCGTCGCCGGCAAGTAGGGGCGTAGCCGCCGTCCGCGCTAACGTTACCTCGGCCGGCGTGGTACCCAGGCGCCGCAGGAGGCCGGCGCGCTCGAGCAGGCCGAGGGCGACGCGCGCCCGCGTCTCGGCGCCCTCCTCGCCGCCCAGCGCGAGCCCCAGCGCGCGCTCGTCGACCAGGCCCGTCTCCGCGCCGTCCAGCAGGCGTCTCGCCTGGCGGTAGACGGCGCGCAGGTCGTCCAGGCTCAGCCGCTCGGCCTTCAGCCAGCGCGTCAGGTTCGCCTTGTCCGCCGGCGCCGCCAGCAGCACGCAGCGGGCCGGCCGCCCGTCGCGGCCGGCCCGGCCGGACTCTTGTACGTACGCCTCGAGCGACTCGGGCAGGCTGAAGTGGACCACCAGGCGGATGTTGGCCTTGTCCACGCCCATGCCGAAGGCGACCGTCGCCACGATGACGCGCGTGCGGTCGAGCATGAAGTCGTCCTGGACCCGCGCCCGCTCGTCGGGATCGAGCCCGGCGTGGTAGTGAGCCGCCCGCACGCCGCGGCCGCGGAGCAGCCGCGCCAGCTCCTCGGTCCGCTGGCGGGAGTTGACGTAGACCACCACGCTGCCGGGCTCCGCGCGGCAGAGGTCGACCAGCGCGGCCATCTTCGCCTCGACGTTGGGCAGGCTCTGCACCTCGAAGCGCAGGTTCGGCCGGAACAGCGGCGTCTGCAGCACCGCCAGCGCGCGGCCCAGCCCGGCGCTGATGTCGGCGCGGACGGCCGGCGGCGCGGTCGCGGTCACGGCGAGGATCGGCGGGTCGCCGAGCCGCCCCAGAGTATCGCCGATGGTGAGGTAGTCGGGGCGGAAGTCGTGGCCCCAGGCTGAGACGCAGTGCGCCTCGTCGACGACGACGCGGGCGACGCCCGCCCGGCGCAGCGCGGCGAGGAGCGTCGGCTGGCCCAGCCGCTCGGGCGCCACGTAGAGCAGGCGGTACTGGCCCGCCGCCAGGGCCTCCTGGCGGCGGGCCAGCTCGGCGGCGTCGAGCGTCGAGTTCACCAGCGTCGCCCGCTCGTAGACCGACGGGGGCAGGCCATCGAGCTGGTCCTTCATCAGCGCCACCAGCGGCGAGATGACGAGCGTCACGCCGTCGAGGAGCATCGCCGGGAGCTGGAAGCAGAGGCTCTTGCCCGCGCCGGTGGGCATCACCGCCAGCGTGTCACGCCCGTGGAGCACGGCCTGGCAGACGGCAGCCTGGCCCGGCCGGAAGGCGTCGAAGCCAAAGTGCTCGCGCAGCGCCTGGAGCAGGGCGGGCGACGGCTCGACCTCGGCCGCCAGCGTCCCGTCGGAGGCGACGGGTGCTGCCCGATCGTCGGGACGGGGCGCGGCGCGGCCGGGCTCCGCCGCGCCGTCCGCATTACCGCGGGCGGCAGCGCGCGCGTCCGGGGCAGCGCCGCCTCGTGCGTCCGGCAGCGGCGCGTCGTCCGCCCTGCCGGCGCTCAGCAGCGCCTCGAGCCGGGCGCGCCAGCTCGCGCGGGCGCTGGCGCGCTGCTCGGCCAGTTGCGCCCGGAGGGCGGCCGCCCGCGCCGCCTGGCCCGCGGCGGCCTCGACGTCGGCCAGGGCGGCCAGCGGCAGCGTCCCGCCCTCCTCGACCAGCGGCTCCAGCAGCGCGCGCGCTTCGTTGAGCTGGCCCCGCGCCAGGGCCGCGCGGGCTAGCCCGACGAGCGCGGCCGTGCTTCGCGGGCTCAGCTCGCGCGCCTGGGCGTAGGCCGCGGCTGCCTCGTCAAGCTCGCCCGCGGCAAGCGCCACGTCCCCTACCGCCGTCCAAGCGCTCACCGCGTCGGGCTGCCGCGCGACCAGCTCGCGCACGGCTGCGAGGGCGCGCTCGCGTCCGCTCAGCGCGAGTAGCGCCTGCGCTTGGAGGCGCACGGCGGCTATGGTGGGCGCACGAGCCAGGCGCGCCTCAACTTGCGCAAGCGCCTGAGCCGGCCACCCCAGTGCCAGGAGCGCCTCGGCCGCGACGTCGGTTGCCCAGAGGGGACCATCGAGCCCTGCATCGGGCCGGGCCAGCGCGAGCGCGATGGTTGGCTGCTCGTCGGCGAGCGCGGCACGCGCCAGATCGGCGCGCAGCGTGCGGGGCAGGGCCTCAGTCGGTACGTCGACGGCGATTCCCAGCCAGGCAGACAGCGTGAGGGGAGGCGCGTCGGGCATGACCATCTCCGTTCGAGGCCCCAGCGGATCGTTAGTAGCATACCGCACGACGCCGAGCGGCGCGTGTCCACCCCGCCAGCGCCGTGCTCGCGCTCCCCGGCGGCTGGGTGCGCGTTCGCGCGCGCTGGCTCATCACACTAGCAGCCCAGCCGCTCGCTGCTATGCTCGCCTATCGTACCTGCCCCTGCGAGCGCCGAATCGCATTCGCCGCCAACCTCGGCGCCGGCCTGGCGGTAGCCCGGTGTCGCACTCGGGCGGCTGGCGCGGAACCGTATTCGAGAGCGAGCGGTGAGCCGCCGCGGCCGCTTCCGTGCCAGACCAGCCAGGGGAGGATGCTGCCCATGCCCGTTCCGCCCGGTGACGTCCCGCCGATCGTGCAGCCCGTGGCCGTCTTTCGCGCCGCGCTGGCCGAGCTCGTCGGCCGCGAGCGCAGCGCCCGCTCGCGGCGGCCGGAGCGCCTGGCCGCTCTGCAGGCGCTGAGCGACACCGACCAGGCGGCGCTGGTGGAGCGGTTCGAGGCCGCGCTGAGCGGTCCCGCCGACGCCGCAACGCTCACCGGGCAGCTCCACGCGGCGCTGCGGGCCCTCTGCCCTGAGACCGCGCTCGACGACGAGGAGGCCAACGATGCTTAAGCGAGTGGTCGTCCGCAACTGGCGGGCCTTCGACGCCGCCGAGGTCGCGCTGCGGCCGGGCCTGAACGTGCTGCTCGGGCCGAACGGCGCCGGCAAGACCTCCCTCCTCGAAGCGGTGGCCTTCGCCCTCGCCGGCGAGCCGTCCATGCTCCCGGACGCGCGCCTGCTGGCGCGGGAGGAGGACACCGCGGTCGACGTGGCGGTCGCCTTCGGGCTGGACGGCGAGGACTGGGAGGTCCGTCGCGGCCTGAGCGCCGCGCACCGTCGCGGCGGCGACCTGCTGCGCCGCGGTGGCGCGTCCTGCGCCGAGGGCAGCGCGGAGGTCACCGAAGCGCTGGAGCGTCTGCTGGGCGTGCCGCGCGACCTGTTCCTGCGCGTGCTGTACATGCCGGAGGGCGATGTCTACCGCTTCCTGGCCAGTCCGCCGCTGGCGGCGATCGACGCCCACCTGCGCCGGGTGCTGGGGCTGGAGCAGCTCGCCGTCGTCGACCAGGCCGCCGCGCGGGTGAAGCGGGAGGTGGGCCACGAGCGCGCGAACCTGACCAGCCTGGCCGAGCAGGTCGCCGAGCGCGAGCAGTTGCTGGCGGCCGGGCGGGAGCGCTGGGGAGGCGACCTGGCCGGCCACCGCGCGGCGCTGGAGGCGGAGCGCCAGCGCCTGGCGGGCGAGCGCAAGGCGGTGGCCGCCGAGCGGCAGCGCCGCGACGACCAGGCCCACCGCGTCGAGCGCACCCTGGCCGAGCTGGCGGCGCTGGACCAGGAGCGGGCCGCGCTCGGCGCGGCGCCCGACGCGGCCGACGAGCTGGCCGCGCTCCGCACCCGCTGCGCCCAGCTCAGCGCGTCCATCCGCCAGCTCGACGCCGCGCTCGGGCAGGCCACGGCCGAGCGGAAGGCGGCCACGGAGGCGCGGAAAGCCCTGGCGGCGCGGAAGCCGAGCGAGCTGGTGCCGGACGATCGGGCCCAGCGCCGGCGCTGGGCGGAGACGGCGGAGGCCATCCGCCAGCTCGACCAGGCGATCGCAGAAGTCGTTGCCCAGCGGAAGGCGGTGGCCGAGGCGCGGGCGGCCCTGGCGGCGCGACCGCCGGCCGAGCTGGTCGCCGACGACCCGGCGCTGCGCGAGCAGCGCGCCCAGGCCGAGGCGGCTATCCGCGCGCTCGACGACCGCAGCGCGGCGATCGGCGCCGAGCGCCAGGCACTCGCGGAGAGCACGCAGTTCTTGCTCGCGCACGCGCCGGGCGCCGGTGCGGAGCCCGTCTGTCCAGTCTGCCGCCAGCCGCTGCCGGAGGACCTGCGCCAGCGGCTGCTGGCGGAGAACGATGCGCGCGACCAGGCGCTGGCCGCCGAGCTGGCCGCGGCCGGGGAGCGCCGCCAGGCGCTCGTCGCCGAGCTGGCGGCGGCGGCCGCGGCGCTGCAGGCCCGCCTGCTCGGCGACAGCGACGCCCGCGACGCGGCGCTGGTGGAGCGGCTGGCGCGCCTGCGCCAGCAGCGCGCGGGCCTGGCGGCCGATATCGAGGCCGAGGCGGCAGCGCTGCACCAGCGGCTGCTGGCGGAGGGGACGGCGCGGGAGAAGGAGCTGGCCGAGCGGCAGATCGCCCTCAGCACGCAGCGCGAGAGCCAGGTTGCGGAGCTGGAGGCGGCCGAGCGGCGCGAGGGCGCGCTGCGCACGTGCCAGCAGCGGCTCGACGCGCTGGCCGCGCGCCGTGCCGCCCTGCTCCCCGGCGACACGACGCCGGAGACGCTCCCCGCCGAGCTGGCGCGGCTGCAGGCCGAGCGAGCGGCCGCCGTGGAGCAGGAAGCGGCGCTGGCGCAGGCCGACGACGCTGCCCGCGCGGACCTGGCCGCGCTCCAGGGCTACCAGCAGCTCGCGGCGATGGAGGGCCGCTCGCCGGCGGCGCTGGCGCGGGCTCGCCAGGCGCTGGCGCGGCGCGAGCTGCTGGCCGAGCTGTTCGCGGCGGCGACGGCGACCACGCTCGAGCGGCTGCGCGGCGGGGCGCTCGCCGGTGCCTACGACGAGGTCCGGCGGGCCTGGGCCGAGTTCAGCCAGTGGG
>Ga0070739_10007293_pt1 | contig 11798 bp, 6 predicted proteins | sample Coa_R1_7_FD_66445 | JGI IMG/M metagenome (GOLD analysis project Ga0070739, IMG submission 66445) | Surface soil microbial communities from Centralia Pennsylvania, which are recovering from an underground coalmine fire - Coalmine... | ecosystem: Environmental > Terrestrial > Soil > Unclassified ... | reverse complement strand
TCACTCGGGGCGCTAACGCGACCCCGCTCGCCGGGGGCTATATATCAGCGAAGAATGTCCTCGATCACTTTGCCGCTCGTTTCCGTCAGCCGTTCCTCGCGGCCATCGTGCAAGAACGTCAACTGTTTGTGATCCAGACCGAGCAATGCAAGAATGGTGGCGTGGATGTCGTGAACGTGGACCGGCTTTTCCACCGCGTACAGGCCGATGTCGTCGGTAGCGCCGTAGGTGATTCCGCCTTTGACGCCGCCGCCGGCCAACCACATGGTAAAGCCGAACGGATTGTGATCGCGGCCGTTGCCGCTCTCGCTCATCGGCGTCCGGCCAAACTCGCCGCCCCATATCACCAGCGTCGAATCGAGCATCCCGCGACGCTTCAGATCCGTGAGCAATCCGGCAATGGGCCGATCGCTCTCCAGGCACGCCTGGGCATGGTTCTTGTCCAGATCGCTGTGCGCATCCCATCGGCTGCCCGAACCCATGTACAACTGCACGAAACGTACGCCGCGCTCGACCAAACGCCGGGCCAAGAGACAATTGCGGCCGTTGGCCGCTGTTTCGGGGCGATCTAGTCCATAGAGGCGTTGCGTTTGGACAGTTTCGCGCGATAAATCGACCGCGTCGGGAGCGCTGGACTGCATGCGATAGGCCAATTCGTAGGCGGCGATACGGGCCTCGATGGTTTCGACCTCCGGCAGGGGGACCGGTGTCTTAACGATCCTGGGCCGGCGTCGCGTGGATCCCACGAAGCGAGCGGCATAATGTTTGTTCAGCTCGTTGATGTAATCGACTTTGGCGCGCTGGCGGGCGGCGGTGATACCGGCGGGGGAATCGGCGTAGAGGATCGGCGTTTTGCCGGGTGCGAAGTGCGTGCCCTGGTAAGTAGCCGGCATGAAGCCGGTGCCCCAGTTGTGCTCGCCGCCCGGCGGCTCGGCATCGGAATCGGTCAGCACAACGAAACCGGGCAGATTGTCGCAAACCGTGCCCAAGCCGTACAGCGACCATGCCCCCAGCGACGGCCGGCCGGGACGCAAGTTGCCGGTGTTCATCTGGCAAACGCTGGCCACGTGCGTCTGGCCATCGGCGCGACAGCTGCGAAGGACGGCCAGATCGTCCACACAGCGAGCGATCTCCGGATACCAGTCGCTTACCCACAAACCGGATCGGCCATGCTGCTTGAAAGTGCGGGTGGAGGCCAGCAAGGGCGTGTTAGCGGTGCTGCCCATCGCCGTCATGGGTCGAGGAAAACTTGGCGGCAGCGGCTTGCCGGCCAATTTCTTCAACAGCGGCTTGGGATCGAAGAGATCGATGTGGCTTGGCCCGCCATCCATGAAACAGAAGATCACGCTCCGGGCGCGGGCCGAGAAGTGCGGCGCGCGCGGGGCCAGCGGATTGTCTGCGGCACAGCGCGGAGCTTCATTGCCGGCGGCATCGCGCGCCAACAGCGCGGCCAGGGCCAAACCGCCAAAGCCGGCTCCGGCACGCAGCAAAAATTCCCGCCGGGAGGTAGGTCGGGCGATGTGGGAAAAGGGAGAGAGCATCGTGGTACTCATCAATCGGTTTTTAGTTTTCAGTTTTCAATGTTCAGTTTTCAGTTAAAAAGACAACCGGTAGTTGATTTGCTGAAAACCGAAAACTGAAAACTGTTTTATTCCACGTTGAGGAACTCCGCCGAATTCAACAAGGCGTGGCAAAAATCGACCACGGCGTCGAGGGCCGACGAACTGTTGGGACCGGCGAGACGCCGGTCCCGGACCGGCGAGACGCCGGTCCCACCACTTGCTCGGACCGGCGGGACGCCGGTCCCACCAAGCGACGAACCAATCAATTGTGCTTGCTGCCGCAAAAACTTCTCGCCCGCGGTGATCTCTTGGACATCCGGCTCTCGACTGAGCACCCGTAGATAGGCAGCACGAATGAGCGGCACGGCCGCGTTGCCGTGGTTGGCCGTAAGCACGCCGGCCAAGTGACGGGCTTGTGTTAGTGTAAAATCGCTGTTGAGCATGGCCAGGGCTTGCGGCGCCGTGATGGTTACCGGACGAACCGGGCAACTGTTGATGCGATCCGGCTGATCGAACGCGTCGAACAACGGATAAGCGAAGTTGCGCTTGGCCAAAATGTAGATGGAACGGCGGTTGCGATCACAAGGCCGTTGGTCCGGCTCCCAAGCGTATTTGCTTTCCATGACGGCGGCGGGCAAAAGCGGACAATTGCTCGGTCCGCCCATGCGCAGATTGAGTTGCCCCGAAACTTGCAGCAGCGCATCGCGGATCGCCTCGGCCTCGCGCCGCTTGACGCGCGCATGCCACAACAGTTTATTGTTGGGATCGGCGGCGACAGCTTTCTCCAGCTTGGGATTCTGGCTTGGCGACGACGCTTGCCGATACGTCGCCGAGGTCACGATCAAGCGATGGATCGCTTTGAGCTTCCACCCTTGGCGAACCAATTCGGTGGCTAGATAGTCGAGCAATTCCGGATGCGTGGGCTTTTCACCCATCGCGCCGAAATCGTTGGGCGTACCCACGATGCCGGTGCCGAGGTAGTGCTGCCAGAGGCGATTGACGATGACGCGGCTGGTCAGCGGATGATCGGGCCGGCACAGCCAGCGAGCGAGGTCCGTTCTCCGCATTCCTTGTGTCTTTTGTGTCCTTTTGGTCTCTTCAAACGACCCAAAAGACCCAAGGAGAGCGGATGGGAACCCCGGCTGCATGCGCTCGCGCGGCCGAAGATAGCTGCCGGTCGCCAGGCGATAGGTCGGCGGCAGCTCGCCATCGATATTGGTCGCGGCCATCGCCACCGGCAGCGGCTCCGGTTTGCCCGCCTCGATTTTTTTCTGCAGCTCGTCGTAGATCGCTCGTTGTTCCTTGGATAATCGGCGATAGGCCCGGCTCGCTTTGCGATCAACCTGCTTACCCGCCAGCGCCGCCAGTTGCCGCTGCAACGGCGTCCGTTTCGCTGCCGGCGTCCGGAATGCCTTCTGGGTTTCCTCATCGAAGGTAGCGATCACTTCGTCGCGGATGGCCTTGCACGGCTCCGCTAGCAGAGCATCGCACTGGGCGCGCCATGCCTTGGTGGCTTCCTTCCATTGAGCCAGCCGGCGCTGATACGCCGCTTGTTCTTCCGCCGACGCCAACGGCAGATCGTCGCGCTGCATCAACGGCGTGAAGAACGCTTGCAGACGGAAGTAATCTTTCTGCGTCAACGGATCGAACTTGTGATTGTGGCAGCGCGCGCAGCCCAAAGTCAGGCCAAGGAAGGTGGTGCCGAAGACATCCGTGATGTCATCAAGAATGTCCTGACGGATCATGCGATAATTCGAGCCGTTGATCTCCTCGGGCGGCAGTCGATAGAAGCCGGTGGCGATGAGGGCGTCGGGATTGTTCGGCTCCAATTCGTCGCCGGCGACCTGCTGGCTCAGGAAGCGATCGTAGGGCAGATCGTTGTTGAACGAGCGGATGACATAATCGCGGAAGCGCCAGGCTTCGGGCCGCAGCCGATCGAGCTTGAAGCCGTCCGTCTCGGCGAAGCGCACCACATCGAGCCAATGCTGCGCCCAGCGTTCGCCAAAATGGGGAGAATGGAGCAAGCGATCAACCAGCCGCTCATAGGCATCGGGGGAACGGTCAGCGAGAAACGCTTCGCGTTCGGCCGGCGTCGGCAACAAGCCAGTCAGATCGAAGGTGACGCGCCGGAGCAGCGTAAGCTTGTCGGCGGGTGGATTCGGTTGCAGGCCGGCCTTCTCTAGCCCGGCCAGGACGAAGGCATCGATGGGATTGCGGACCCAATTGCTGTCGTGTACCTGGGGAATGGCCGGTCGTTTCGGAGCGAAGAACGGCCATTCCTCGCTCGGGGCGCTTACGCGACCCCGCTCGCCAGCAAACAAAGGCGAGCGGGGTTGCGTCAGCGCCCCGAGAAACAACAGGACGACAGCAAAGAGGCAACGGGGCGAACAATAGAGAGGGCGAACACGGAGTCGGCGGATCATGATCGCAGCCCATGTTCTCTTAGCGATCCGCGGAGATCGCAGCCCTTAGTAGGATGAAAGATGAAGGATGAACGGTGAAGCAAGAAAACTCTTATTCATCGTTCATCCTTCATCCTTCATCCTTTAAGAAGGCACCTTGCCTGCCACCGGAAGGGGTGTGTGCGCCGCTGCACACCACCGACCGGCCAGGCACGCTCCCCAAAAAACTAACAACTACAAGCTATCGAAGCACCTCGATCCGATCATCTCTGACAGGTTGGATCGGGCGCTTCGCTTTAGGCAGGAAGCACTCGCAGGCCGTGTCGTCGTCCCGGCAGTCCTACAGCCCCCCCGGCAAGCCGGCGATAGCGGAGAAAAGCCCGAAGTCCGACTAACGCTCAGTTTAATGAAGGTAACGCGCGATTGCAATGGGGTGACTGTCGAGAATGAGCAAAAAATCTTATCAGATCCGGTAAACTTAATCGGATTTGTGGAGTGCGTAAATTTAATGGGCGAGCGGGGGGTGTTAACCCCCCGGTAGTTCCACCGCCGGGTTAATACCCCCGCTCGCCGGACGCAATATGAATACAACAGTAGCGGAGGGTCCAACCATGAAAACCATCCTCGGCATCAACGGCGCCGCCGGCCGCATGGGTCAGCGCTTGGTGCATTTGATCGGCGAAGACAAAGACTTGACGCTCGGTGCCGCGTTGGAGTCGGCCAATCATCCGCGGCTGGGCCAGGACATCGGCGACATCGCCGGGCTGGGCAAGCTGGGCGTGCCGCTTCGCGCCGAACTGCCGCCGGGGCAACGTCTGGATGTGCTCATCGATTTCTCGATGCCGGAAGGCACGATGACGGTGCTGCCGTTGTGCGTTGAGCGCCGCATTCCGCTGGTGGTGGCGACGACCGGACACACCGCCGAGCAGCGCCGCGAAATCGAGGCTGCCGCCCATCACACCGCCCTGTTGATGGCTCCTAACATGAGCCTGTCGGTCAACGTCCTCTTTCACTTGGTGCGCCAGGCCGCGAAGCTGCTCCGGGGCAAGGGCTTCGATGTCGAGATTGTCGAACGGCATCATCGTTTCAAGAAGGACGCCCCTAGCGGCACGGCGTTGCACTTCGCACGCATCGTGCAGGAAGTGATGGGACAGACGGAGCTGCGTCACGGCCGCGAGGGTTTGGTGGGCGAGCGTCCACCGCACGAGATCGGTATGCACGCGCTGCGCACCGGCGACAACGTCGGCGAGCACACGATCATTTTCAGTGCCCTCGGCGAATCGCTGGAGTTGGTCCACAAGGGCCACAGCCGAGACAGCTACGCGCGCGGGGCGCTGTTGGCGGCGAAGTTCCTGGCGGCCAAGCCGCCTGGACGCTACACGATGGACGACGTGCTGGGGTTGTGATTGTTTATCGTTTCGCGCGAAAGGATAAACTGCGTTGTTCCAATCGCCGAAGCGACATCCGCGCCTCTTCCGTCAGCCACGCTCCCGCCGCGCCTTCGGAGAGTCGCCGCAGCAGATCGCAGGCCGGCTTATCGCCGATGCGCTCAAGCACCTCAATCGCCCGCAAGGAACGCAAACGCTCGGCTCCCTCCAAATCATCGAGGAGCGCTTGCATCCGCCGCCGCGTTTCCAGAGGAACCTTTTCCTGGAGCGCTTTCCGTAAGGCAGGTTCGATTGCATCGCCCAGTTTTTTCAGTTCCTGCGTCGCATCTTCGCGCTGGGCGAATTGATCGCTCTCCAGCTTTTTCAGCAGCCGAGCAAATCGCCCGGAATCCACGACAGCGATGGGTTTCAGTTTTTCGCCTAGGAATGGCACGCTCTGGCCCGGAGCCGCGATCAGCGTCCACATACAGCCGTGAGCCTCCGCCGCCGTTCCGCGCAACCCCTGCCACAGCTCGTTGAGCTTATCCGGCTGGAGGGATAGCGTTTCTTTTCCTTCGCGCAAAACTTGATCCGTCACGTCCCACACGAGAACGGTCGAATCGAGGCCGCCGGACGCCAAGGTGTGGCCGTCGGGAGAAAAACTCAAACACCAGATACCGCCCAAGTGGCCGGTGAAGCGATGGATGACCTTGCCGTCGGCGATGCGAATGAGGCGAACCTGCTCCCGAGTCTCGACGCCCTGCGGGATTACTTCGTTCCCACTCAAAAGGGTAGAGTTGCCCCCGTTTACGACGGCCAGCCATCGGCCATCGGGGGAGAAAGCGATCTTCTCGGCAAGCCCCGCGTGCTTGTTGACGGAGCGCGCCTGTCCCGTCGCGGTCTCCCAGAGATACACACTGCCCCCCATACTCGCCACGGCCACGGACCGGCCATCGGGACTCACGGCAAGATCGCTCAATCCGCCGTCATGTTTTCCGAAGAAAGGCAGCGCTTTTCCCGTCGCCGCATCCCAGCGGAGTACGACGACATGGTTTCCGTTTGCGGCATAGAGCGTCTTACTGTCAGGAGAGAAACGAAGCGAAAGATGAATGGGAATCACCCCCGGCTGTTCGCAAGGCACCTCGATGCTGTGCAATTTCGCTCCCGTGCCGGCGTTCAACAACTGAATCTTACGCGAAGTGCCTTCGCCACAGACAGCAAGCATCTTCCCATCCGGCGATAAGGCAACCTGTTCCACCCATCCATTTCCGACCTGAAAACTCTTTTGTTTCTTGCCAGTCAAGGGTTCCAGGAATCGGAGCGTGCCGTCATGGCTGCCGCCGATCAGAGACTTCCCATCCGGGGAAAAGGTCAGAGTTGATACCGTCTCTGATTGGGGCTCCAGCGTCCGCAAGACCTTTCCTGAGTCTGGCTCCCAAAGCCAGATTTTGTTGCTGGAAGCTGTGGCCATCCGTTTGCCGTCTGGGGAGTAGGCAATGGCCGCGATTGCCCCAGACGGTCCATTGACGGGGAACCGCTCTCGCCCCGTCGCCACATCCCAGAGATGGACGTGATTGTCGAACCCAGAGCACAGGAGCGTCTTGCCGTCTCCATTGAATGCCAGTCCATAAACGGGCGTGGACAGGCGAAGAGGCTCTCCTATTGCCTTCTGAGACGCCAAATCCCAGAGGCGAATCTTCTTCCCATAGCCCGCTGAGGCCAAACGCTTGCCATCGGGCGAGAAAGCGAGTGCATACACCGCGTCCGAGTGGCCGACAAGCGTGCCGATTTCCTTGCCGCTCTCAACTTCCCAGAGCGTGATGCGGCCTGGTTGCCGAACCGTGCCGGTCGTGCCGGACGCCACCGCAAGAGTTTTACCATCCGGCGAGAAAGCCATAACTCCCGCGGTATCAGAATGATTGAGTTGCCGTACCTCTTTGCCCGTCGTCGCGCCTAAGACATGGAGCATTGTCTCCGCTCCCGTTTTCGTGACTGCCAAGAGCTTGCCGTCTGCCGAGAGCTTCCAGAAGTCCCATTTCTGTGCGTCGATTTGGCGCAACTCTTTGCCAGAGCGGGTGTCCCAGACGCGCACCTTTTCGTCGCTGCCTCGGGTGAGGAGCGTCTGTCCATCCGGAGTAAAAAATGCTTGGTAGACGCCCCGGAAATGCGGCTCCTTGCCGGTCTGATGACCGACGAAGCGCCGCAGTTCCTTCCCTGAGGCGGGATCGAAAAGATACACAACGCAGTCCCCAGCGGCGACGGCGAGGGACTTGCCGTCCGGAGCGAACGCCAGGCAAAACATGTCCCAGCGGAACGTCAAGCGCTGCGTCAAGCGCCCTGTGGCCATGTCCCAGAAAGCCACGCTTTTGCCGGCGGTGGCGGCGAGCGTCCGTCCATCCGGCGAAAGCGCGAACTGCTGAAGCCGGCTTTCGTGGCAAAAGCGCACGGTTCCGAGCCGGGCAACGGCTCTCGGCGGTAGCGGGTCGCCGTGGGCATCGGTTCGCAGCTGTTTCCCGACTGCCGCTTGCTTCGGTGGCGTTTCTTCCGCGATTTCGGTTGCTTCGGCAGGTTTGGCGCTGAATGTCCGGTGGGCAGCCCATCCGCTCCCCGCAACCAGAAGAGTCAGAGCCAGTACCCACGCGCCCACGCTCTTGAGCTTGGCAACCAACATCATCGTCATCCCCTTCCTCACCAGATCTGCAACCGCAGGCGAAATCAACGTCATAGCATTTCCTCCTCCAGCGAAAAGCTGGGCTGCTTTTAACGTGGCTATCCGCAGTGTTGGCGGCGCTGCCTCTGCTGTGGCACAGACCGAGGCCAAGAGAGTGGCGCTCGCTCCTTCCGTGGACAGCGAAATGCCGCGACGCACCAAGCGTTTTCGCAGCAATTCACGGCCTCGCGCCAACCAGCTCCGCACCGTTCCCAGCGGCTTGCCGAGCTGGCGGGCTACTTCTTCTTGTGTCCAGCCTTCCAGGTAACAGTGGACCAGTGGAGTCCGATATTTCGCCGGCAGTTGCGCCAGCACTTCGTGGAGCGTTTCTTCCAACTCGTTCCACGCCGACTCCGGCGAGGACTGGACCGACCGCGCCGCCGCCGCTTCTCGTTCGCGCGCCTGCCGCCGAGCGTATTTGCTGCGAGCAGACAGCGCCAAACGATGAGCAACGCCGTGCAGCCAGCTGGCGACCGCTTCGCGCTTGCGAATAGCACCGGCGCGGCGGGCGAGCAGCAGAAACGTGGCTTGGAAAACATCCTCGGCGTCGGTCTCGTTGCCGACGGTGCGCCGAGCCACGCGCAGCACCATCGGCCCATGTCGGCGCACTAGCGATTCAAACGCGGCTTCATCGTTATGAGAGCTAAACTGGCGCAGCAACTCGGCATCAGACGATGGGCTATCATGCCGTGCCGCCAGAGAACGGATGTGTTGGAGAATCGGGTTCCACGGTCGCTGTGCCATGCTTTCGCTCCCGGAAAAGGGATCCCATTTTATAGTGCCGGGAGAAGGCCACAGCTATGCAGTATTTTTCCGAGCCGCGCACGCAGCGCAGCGGAGTAAGCGGCATCCGGGCGTCCGCTTACTCCGCTGCGCTGCGTGCGCGGCTCGGATAGCATCAACAAGAACGTATTACGACATCGCGGCCCGGCGGCGTTTGTATTCTCGCAGCATCGCCTTATGCGCTTCCTCGTCGTCCTCGCCGTGCAAACGGCTGATCTGGAACGCCAGAAATAGGAAGCTCAGCACCGCAACGCCCAGGGCAATCGCATTCATCTCTTTCTTGAGCAGCGTATCGTACAGCCCGTGCAGAATCATCGGTACGCCGACGATCAGATACATGCGCGGAATGTACTCGTACCAGCTTTCCACGCCCTGAAGCAAACCCTGCTTCTGGTGGATCGTGATGGCGACCGAGCCGGTCCACAACGCATGTAGCGCGACACAGGAGATGAAGCGGACGACATACATGTCGGGACCGCTGACGCCGTTGTAGTAACGGCTGGAGTACATGATGCCTTCAGAGATGCCGAATCCCGCGCCGGAAGCGAGTCCCCACAAAAAGGCGGTGCGCCAACGCTGAATCGAGCCATGATTGTGATAGTGCCAGAGCAACGGCAGCGCCTTGCACACTTCCTCACAGAAACCGACGCCCATCGTGTAGCCCACGAAACTGAGAAAGAAGCCGTTGCTCGGATCGAGTGCCGCCCGGTAGGAAAACCCGATGAGCTTCACGATGTAAAAGATGACCACCACGATGTTTCCGCCGCGCAGCCAGATGCCTTGCGACCAATCGGCGAGCACTTGCAACAGGAGCAGCAGGAGGATGCCGATGGTTGCCGTGAACAGGCCCATCCCCAGCAAGTGCACCGGGTTGGCCGTTTTTTGTGCGGCCAAAAGGAGGAAAAAGGTCATGAACAAGAGAGCGGACCCGGCCGCAAAACCCCAGTGAGCAAAACTGCCGTGCGGCAGGCAGGCGCCGATCAGTTTGTGTTCAGGTAACAGGGTGAACAAATCATCAAGCGTGAGAGCTTCCTCGTTGTCATTCTCCTGTAGATGCAGGATTTTCCTTTGCACTTCTTCCGGCGCCGCCTCCAGGGTTTTGATGAAACGCTGCTCGAAGTCCTCTCGGTCGCCGTGATTCAACAGCGAAAACGCCAGGGGCAGCAAGGCCAGTACCAGCAACCAGTGCAGATGCCGCAGCCACAGCGGCGGCTCATTCGTGGTCAGCGGGGGCAGGGTCTTGGGAGCGGCCCTCTGCGCCTTCGTCGCGGCTTGCGGTGGTTTACGCCGCACGACGATCTGTTCTTCCTCCTCCTCGCTCGCGGGCGGAGAGATTGAAGGAGCAGGTTCGGACGGAGGAGGGGCATCATCTTGCAGCAAATAACCAGCAATATTTTCATCGGCCTCGGGAACCAGCACCTTGTGTCCGCAATTGGGGCAAGGCAGCAGTTTGCCAGCCAATTCATCGCGCGCCTTGAGACGCTTTCCGCAATCGCTGCACGTCAGAGATATAGCCATAGGCGTGCCTCTTAATTCTTCGGGTTCCGGAATTTCACTACCATAACTCGTATCCTGGCCTTTTTTCAAGGGCTGCAACGGGAAGAACGCGGAGAAAGCAGATGACGGACAACGCCCGATCAGCGGTGGTGTTGCTGAGCGGCGGACTCGATTCCGCGACGGCGCTGGCGGTCGCTCGCCGTGACGGTTTTCGCTGCCACGCCCTGACCATCGCCTATGGCCAGCGTCATGCGGCGGAACTGGAAGCTGCTCGCCGCGTCGCCGCCGCGCTTGGTGCAGTCGAGCAGCGCGTCCTTTCATTGGATCTGCGTGTGTTCGGCGGCTCAGCCCTGACGGCAGACATCCCCGTGCCACACGACCGTTCCCCCGAAACGATGAGCGCGGACATCCCCATTACCTACGTTCCGGCCCGCAACACGGTGTTTCTATCGCTGGCGCTGGCCTGGGCCGAGGTGTTGGGCAGCTTCGATATTTACATGGGAGTAAATGCGATTGATTACTCCGGTTATCCGGATTGCCGCCCAGAGTTCATCGCGGCATTCGAGCAGCTGGCGAACCTGGCCACGAAAGCCGGCGTCGAAAACAAGGGCCATTTCCGCATTCACACGCCGCTGATTCAACTCTCGAAAGCCGACATCATTCGTCTCGGCGCGTCGCTCGGCGTCGATTACGGACTGACGCACAGCTGCTACGATCCCGCTCCGGATGGCGCCGCCTGCGGCCGCTGCGATTCGTGCATGCTGCGCCGCGCCGGCTTTGAGGCGGCAGGCGTCCCCGATCCGACTCATTACGCAGCCGGCGAGCGGGGTCGCGTTAGCGCCCCGAGTGCTCTCTCGGGGCGCTAACGCGACCCCGCTCGCCGGGACTTTCGGAGGGTGCCCCCGTGGGCGAGAACAAGGATCAGAAGACGCTGTATCTACCGCCCAGCAGTGTGTGGGAAGGCAGCGATGGCGAATTGCTGGAAGCGATGCTGTCCTTCTATCCTTCCATCAACCCGGAACCGATTCTGGACGCGACGTATAACACAGGCCGGTTCTGGAAAGGCTCTTCGCGGGATGTCTGGTCGATGGACATTGATCCCAAATACAAGCCGATGATCGTTGCGGACAACCGCACGATGGAAGGCGTTCCCTCCCTGACGTTTGGGACCGTCGTGTATGATCCACCTCACGTTGGTCCGCAAGGACGAGACAAGAGCATCAAGCGCTTCGACGTGGATTTCGGAGCAACGATAGAGTGTGGCAAGCCGCAGGGTTGGAGCCTGAGTTACCTGTATCCGCCTTTTTTGCAACAAGCCAAGAGAGTGCTAAAGCCAAACGGCCTTCTCCTCGCCAAAATCACGGATATGGTAAACAGCCACAGGTCGCGGTGGGCGCACTGCGATTTTATACGCATGGCCGAAGAGGTGGGCTTCACGGTCTGCGACCTGATCGTCAAGATCCGGCGCGGCCCGATG
>Ga0070739_10007286_pt1 | contig 11803 bp, 9 predicted proteins | sample Coa_R1_7_FD_66445 | JGI IMG/M metagenome (GOLD analysis project Ga0070739, IMG submission 66445) | Surface soil microbial communities from Centralia Pennsylvania, which are recovering from an underground coalmine fire - Coalmine... | ecosystem: Environmental > Terrestrial > Soil > Unclassified ... | reverse complement strand
CTGTTCCGCGCGCTCGGCAGGCTGCTGCTGGAGGCCGAGGACCGCGCGCCAGGGCACGTCCTCGATCAGGCGTTCATCGAGCAGCACACGCACGGCTTCGACGCATATGCGAAGGACGTCCGCGAGACGTCCTGGGACGACGTGCTTGAGGCCACCGGTCTGCCGCGCGAGCAGATCGAGGCGCTGGCCAAGCGGGTACTCGCGGCGCGCAACATCATCGTGTGCTGGGCGATGGGCCTGACGCAGCATAAGCACGCGGTGCCGACCATCCGCGAGATCGTCAACTTCCTGCTGCTGCGCGGCAACGTGGGGCGGCCGGGGGCCGGGGTGTGCCCGGTGCGCGGACACTCCAACGTGCAGGGCGACCGCACGATGGGCATCTACGAGAAGCCCCCGGCCAAGTTCCTGGACGCGCTCGCGGCCGAGTTCGGCTTTGAGCCGCCGCGCGAGCACGGCTACGACACCGTGGACGCGATCCGGGCGATGCGCGACGGCAAGGTCAAGGTGTTCTTCGCGGTCGGCGGGAACTTCGTGAACGCGACCCCGGACACGGCGGTCACCGAGGCGGCGGTGCGCAACTGCGCGCTGACTGTGCAGGTCTCCACGAAGCTCAACCGTTCGCACGCGGTCACCGGCCGCGCCGCGCTGATCCTGCCCACCCTCGGCCGCACCGAGCGGGACGTGCAAGAGGGCGGCGAGCAGTTCGTGACGGTCGAGGACTCGATGTCGATGGTGCACGCCTCGCGCGGTCGGCTTGAGCCGGCGTCGCCGCAGCTGAAGAGCGAGGTCGCCATCGTCGCCGGGCTGGCCAGGGAGCTGTTCGGCGATCGGGTGACGGACGGGGCGGAATCGATCGAGTGGAGCTGGCTTGCCGCCGACTACGACCGGATCAGGGAGCGGGTGGAGCGCGTCGTGCCCGGCTTCGCGGACTTCAACAAGCGGGTGCGCGAACCCGGCGGCTTCCAGTTGCCGCACGGCCCGCGCGACTCGCGTACCTTCCCCACCGCGACCGGCAAGGCGAACTTCACCGTCAACGCGCTCGAGGTGCTGCGCGTGCCGCAAGGGCACCTGCTGTTGCAGACCGTCCGCTCGCACGACCAGTACAACACCACTATCTACGGACTCGATGACCGGTACCGCGGCGTCAAACAAGGGCGCCGGGTGGTGTTCGTGAACCCGGTGGATCTGGCCGGCCTCGGCATCGCGGACGGCGATCGGGTCGACCTCGTCTCCGTGTGGCAGGACGGGGTGGAGCGGCGCGCCGCGGACTTCCGCGTCGTGAGCTACCCGACCGCGCGCGGCTGCGCTGCCTCGTATTTCCCGGAGACGAACGTGCTCGTGCCGCTCGACTCGACGGCGCAGGTATCGAACACGCCGACGTCTAAATCGGTGGTAGTACGCCTGGTTCCGGCCGGGGCGCCGGCCGGAGTCGCGGCCGAAGCGTCGGCAGACGGCTGACAGAACAGGGCAGCTGAGCCTACGAGAGCTGAGGGTCCACCAGATGGCGCAACCGATGCTCCGTCACAAATGCAATCTATCGAGCCATATATAAACTGACGGTATGACACAAGTACGTACCGTTGACGGGCGGATCGCCGGCCGCCGGGGTCAGGCCACCCGCACCCGGCTCCTCGAATGCCTCGGCGAGCTGATCGCGTCCACCTCGTACCGGGACGTGACCGTGATCGACGTGGCCCGGCAGGCCGGAACCTCGCCGGCCACCTTCTACCAGTACTTCCCGGACATCCAGACCGCGGTGGTCGAGCTGGCCAACGAGGTGCTCAAGGAGGCCGGGACGCTCCGGGACCTGGCCGCGGAGCAGAGCTGGAACGGGCGCTCCGGCGCCGTGGCCGCCGCGGCCCTCGTGGACGGCTTCCTGGACTTCTGGCGGCAGCACGACGCGATCCTGCGCGTGGTGGACCTGGCCGCGGCCGAGGGGGACCGGCGGTTCTCCCGGATACGCATGAAGCTGCTCAACTCGGTGGTGCAGGCGCTGACCGAGGCGATCTCGGAACTGCAGCGCGGCGGGAAGCTGGACGCCGACGTGCATCCGGCCGCGACCGCCGGAGCGCTGGTCACCATGCTGGCCGCGAGCGCGTCACACACCAGGGCCTTCGACAGCTGGTCGGTCAAGGACGGCGAGCTGCGCTCAGGCCTGACCCGGCTGGTGGCCTGGGGTGTGACCGGGCGCAAGCCGTCCTGACGCAAGCCGTCCTGACGCAAGCCGTCCTGACGTAAGCCGTCCTGACGCGGGCGGTCGCAAAAGCGGCGGCCCGAGAGCAGCGGCGCCGGACTGTCAGACTCTGAGCGCCATCAGACTCCGGGCGCCGTCAGACGCCGACCGCCGTGCGCCACTGGTTGAAGCGGCGGCGGGCCGAGCGGTCGGACAGCTCGATGCAGGCGATCACGATCACCATCACGAAGGTCGCCAGGCCCAGCGCGAGCAGCCCGAGGCCGGCCAGCGCGGGCTGGAGCGAACCGGCGAACTCCAGTGCGTCGTAGACGGCGTGCGCGAGCACGATCGGCCACAGCAGCCGCCAGCGCCGGTAGACCCAGATGTTGACCACGGTGAAGCAGATCACCGCGAGCGAGGCCCAGCCGTAGTACAGGTGGAACGGGATCCGCAGCGCGATCGCGACCAGGTAGATCACCCAGGCGCGCTTGCCGAAGCCGGCCTGTTCGAGGGCGGTGACCACCATCCCGGTGATCAGCACCTCCTCGCCGAAGCCGGCCGAGAGCGCGACCACGATGCCGACCGGGACCATCCACAGGCTGTGGCCCTGGTCCGGCGCGCCGGTGGACTTGCCGGTGACGTTGACGTAGATCACCACGGCGAGCAGGAACCCGAGCACGCCGGCCATGGACAGGAAGAACGCCCGAGCGAACTGCCAGCTCCGGCCACGCTCGGCGGGCCGGGTCGGCGCGTATGCCATCTGCGGGTAGGGCGTGTAGCCCTGGTAGCCGGGCGGCGCGGGGGCGGAGTACGGCGGCGCGTACAGCTGAGTCTGCGTCGGATACGGGTACTGATACTGCGGCACCGGGTACTGATCGGCCGAGTACTGCCCCGACGGATACGCCGCTCCCGGGTACGCAGCACCTGCGTTCGGAACACCCGGGTACGAGCCGTACGGCGCGTACAGCGCAGGAGGCTTCGGCTTGTTGAAGCGGCCGAAGATCGAGCTGAGCGTGAGACCGCGGCGCAGGCTGAAGTACGCCACACCGAACACCACGGTGCACGCCTGCATGATGTACTGCATCATCTCGCTGCCGGCCTCGATCCAGGAATGGATCTGCTGGTCGGAGCCGAGCGCCGGATCGGTAAGCAGGCCGACCGCGCTGATCACGCCGAGACCGAACGAGACGAAGTACACCGCGCCGATCTCAGCCAGCGCGCGTAGCGGGGAGATGCGGATGGGCTGGTTCGGCACGACATCCGGCGTGGGCGGAACAGGGGGCGCCGGCGGCGTGACGGAAGACTGGAAGGGCTCAGGAGCGACCGGCTGCGCCCCGGACGACCGCAGCTCGGAAGGCGGTGCGGGAGCGTCGGACGCCCGGCCCTGTTCCTGAGTGTGGTCCACCGGCACTCCAAGTTCCGATCGTCACCGCTTGATGGATGACAAGTACCCCGATTACACGCGAGTCTGCTTTGTATCACGGGAGTCTGTGAATGGGAGCTAAGGGAGATGTGAATTTGATTCCATCCGCTCCCCTGCGCGTCGAGGGCGTTACCGCTGGCTATCGGGGCGTTCCGGTACTTCGCGAAGTGACCTTCGAGGTTGGCGAGGCCCGGGTGCTCGGACTCGTCGGGCCGAACGGCGCCGGCAAGTCGACCCTGCTCGATGTGATCTGCGGGTCGCTGCGGCCGACGGCGGGCCGGGTGTGGCTGTTCGGGCGGGACGTGACGCGGCTGCCGGTGCATCGGCGGGCCCGGCTGGGACTGGGACGCACCTTCCAGCGCCTCGAGCCGTTCAGCTCGCTCAATATCGCGGACAACCTGCTGGTCGCCGCCGAACTGTCGGGAAGAGGGCTGTCCCGCTCGACCGAACCGCGCCAGGACGAGTCGTCCGGCTCAACCGGACGGCGCGCTGACGACCCGGCCGTCGTCGTGCGCGACCTGCTGCGACGCTTCGGTCTGGTCGACTTCGCCGGGCAACCACTCGCCGCCGTGCCCACCGGCGTCGCCCGGATCGTGGAGATCGCCCGCGCACTGGCCGCCGGGGCTCGCGTCCTGCTCCTCGACGAGCCTTCCTCCGGCATGAGCGAGCAGCAGGTCGAGGAGTTCGCCGGGACGGTGCGCGCGCTGCGCGGGGACGGTCTCGCGATCGTCCTGGTCGAGCACGACCCCGAACTCATCGACGCGGTGAGCGACGAAGTGCTGGAGTTGGGAGTCAGCCGAGCAGTCGGATCGCGTCCAACGCCCAGTACGTCAGAATGATCGACGCCCCGGCGCGCTTGATCGAGGTCAGCGTCTCCAGGATGGCAGCGTCCCGGTCGATCCAGCCGTTCGCCGCGGCCGCCTCGACCGTCGCCATCTCACCGGAGATCTGATAGGCCGCCACGGGCACGTCCACCTCGTCCGCGACCCGGCGCACGATGTCCAGGTACGACATGGCGGGCTTGACCATCACCAGGTCCGCGCCCTCGGCCAGGTCCAGCCGAACCTCGCGCAGCGCCTCCACGGCGTTCGCCGGGTTCTGCTGGTAGGTCTTGCGGTCGCCCTTAAGCTGCGACTCCACCGCGTCGCGGAAGGGCCCGAAGAAGGCCGAGGAGTACTTCGCGGCGTAGGCCAGTATGCCCGTGTCCTGATATCCGGCCGCGTCCAGCGCCCGGCGCACGAAGCCGACCTGGCCGTCCATCATCCCGCTCGCGCCAAGCAGGTGCGCGCCCGCCTCGGCCTGGGCGACGGCCATCTCGCCGTAGATCTCGAGCGTCGCGTCGTTGTCGACCGTGCCGTCCGCGCGCAGGACACCGCAGTGCCCGTGGTCGGTGAACTCGTCCAGGCACAGGTCGCTCATGATCACGGTCGAGTCGCCGACCTCGTCGGCCACCTCGCGGATCGCCCGCTGCAGGATGCCGTTCGGATCGACCGCGGCGGAGCCGATCGCGTCCCGCTCCTCAGGCACGGCGAACAGCATCAGTCCCCCGACGCCGGCCGTCACGGCCTCGTGCGCCGCCTTGCGCAGGCTGGAGAGGGTGTGCTGGTAGACGCCCGGCATCGAGGCGATGGCCGCCGGCTCGTCCAAGCCCTCCTTCACGAACATGGGCAGCACGAAATCGGCCGGGTGCAGCCGGGTCTCGGCCACCAGCCGGCGCAGCGCGGGCGTCTGCCGCAGCCGCCTCGGCCGCACGGTCGGGAATTGGGATGCCGTCATGAAAACCAGCCTATCCGCCTGGCTCAACCCGGACTTCAGATCCGCCGGATTCGCCGCCGCTGTTCAGAATTCGGTTATGCAACCCCGTCACGCCCGGACGGCGCCTTCCGGTTCACCGCGCGCCGCCTGGCCTTGTCCTGCTACCGGTACCGCTTGTCTGTGCCGCTGCCTTACTTCAACGCCCTGCGTCACTGCTGCCTTACTTCGCGCGCCGGGCCCGCGAGGAGCGTCGCTCCGAAGGCCGCAGCACCGGCTCACCGGCCGCGATCGCGGCCTCGCGCCGGGCCTGTCCGAACGCGGCCAGTGCCTCGGCCAGCACCGCGGCGCTCGGCGACGGCGCGAGCACGTCCACGCGCAGGCCGTGCTCCTCGGCCGTCTTCGCGGTCTGCGGACCGATGCACGCGATCACCGTCGAGGCGTGCGGCTTGCCCGCGATGCCGACCAGGTTCTTGACCGTGGAGGAGGAGGTGAACAGGACCGCGTCGAAGCCGCCGCCCTTGATCGCCTCGCGCACCTCGGCGGGCGGCGGCGCGGCGCGCACCGTGCGGTACGCGGTCACGTCGTCCACCTCCCAGCCCAGCTCGACCAGACCGGCCACCAGCGTCTCGGTGGCGATGTCCGCGCGCGGCAGGAAGACCCGCTCGATGGGGTCGAAAGCCGGATCGTAGGCCGGGAAGTCCTCGAGCAGCCCGGCCGCCGACTGGTCGCCGGAGGGCACCAGGTCCGGCACGACGCCGAAGGCACGCAGCGCCTTGGCGGTCTGCTCGCCGACCGCGGCGACCTTGATCCCGGCGAAGGCACGCGCGTCGAGCCCGTACTCCTCGAACTTCTCAGCCACCGCCTTGACCGCATTGGCCGAGGTGAAGGCCACCCACTCGTACCGTCCGGTGACCAGGCCCTTGACCGCGCGCTCCATCTGCTGCGGGGTGCGCGGCGGCTCCACGGCGATGGTCGGCACCTCGTGCGGCACTGCGCCGTAGGACTGCAACTGCTCGCTGAGCGCCCCAGCCTGCTCCTTGGTGCGCGGGACCAGCACCCGCCAGCCGAACAGCGGCTTGGTCTCGTACCAGGACAGCTCGGAGCGGCGTTCCACCACCGAACCCACGACCACCACGGTATCCGCGGAGAGCGCGGCCGCGGAGGACTTGACCGGCTCGGCCTTGAGCGTGGCAGCGATCCGGTCCAGCGTGCCGGTGACGGTCCGCTGCGAGGTGAGCGAGCCGTCGATGGTCACCGCGACCGGGGTGCTGCCCGGACGGCCGGCGGCCAGCAGCTCCGCGGCCACCTCGTCGATGCGGTCGCCGATGCCGAGCAGCACCAGGGTGGAGCTGGCCGCTCCGGCCTCGCCGAGCTGCCGGTGCCAGTCGGACCAGGCGGTGAAGTCGGCGTTCCCGTCCGGACGCGGGGCGGACAGCAGCCGCACGTCGCCGATCGAGCCCTTGGTCAGCGGGATGCCCGCGAAGACCGGGACGGCGGTCGCGCGGGCGAGCCCGGGCACCACCTCGAACGGCAGGCCGGCCTTGGCGCAGGCCGCGGCCTCGGCCTCGAAGGAGCCGAAGAGGCCGGGGTCGCCGTCGAGCAGGCGGACCACCGACTTGCCCTCGCGCACCGCGGCGGCGACCTCGTCGATGCATGCCAGCGGGTGCGCGCCGGCGCCGATGCCCGGCGCGGCGGCTGCGTCGGCCGGGTCCGGCAGCTCGTCCGCCGGCGTGGCGAGCCCGAGCTCGATGACCTGGACCCGCTCGTGGCAGCGCGGCTCGAAGCGGGCGCGCAGCCGGGAGTCGACGACAAGCACGTCCGCGTCCGCGAGCAGCGCGGCCGCCCGGACCGTCAGCAGATCGGGGTCGCCGGGTCCGGCGCCGACGAAGCTGACCCGGGCGCGGGTCGCGGCGCTCGAGCGCTGCGGTTCGGCCTCGGAGTCCTGATCCACCAGCGCGTCCGCCGCCTCGCCGAGCAGGACGCCACCGACCGAGCCGTTGAGCGGTACGCCGTTCGTCGCGGCACCGTTCGTCGCGGCACCGGTTGAAACAGAGCCGTTCAACACAGCGAGATCGGAATCTTCGGTGCTGCGCGGTTTGGTGTGCGGTACCGCGGTCTGCGTTGCTACCGACCCGGTCGTGATAGTCACGGCTGCTTCCCCATCAGTCCTGCGGCGCCCTCAGCGAGCATCCGAGCGGCGAGCTCGCGCCCGAGCCGCTCAGCCTCCTGCGGGCTTCCGGTGGCGGACATCCTTATCGACCGTGGTACGCCCGAGGCCACTACCTCGGTCACCGTCCCGGTCAACTGCAGTTCGTGCGCCGAGGCGACGGCATAGCCGCCGACCGGTGCGGAACACCCCGCTTCGAGCGAGGCCAACAGCGCCCGCTCGGCCTTGACCGCGGCCCGGGTGGGCCGGTGGTCCAGCGCGGCGAGCTGTCCGATGAGCTCGCCGTCCGCGGCCCGGCACTCCACCGCGAGGGCTCCCTGTCCGGGAGCCGGCAGCAGCGCGGCCGGGTCGAAGTAGTCGGTCGCCTCGCCGATCCGGCCGAGGCGGTGCAGACCGGCGTAGGCGAGCACGACGGCGTCGAGCTCGCCCTTGGTCACGTAGCCGACGCGCGTGTCCACATTGCCGCGCACCGCGACGATCTCCACGTCCTGGCGCAGCAGCCGCAGCTGGGCGGCCCGGCGCGGCGAACCGGTGCCGATCCGCGCGCCAGCCGGCAGGTCCGCGAACTTGAGCTGGTCGCGGGCGACCAGCACATCCCGCACGTCCTCGCGTTCCGGCACCGCGGCCAGCGCGAGGTCGGCCGGCTCGGCGGTCGGCAGGTCCTTGAGCGAGTGCACCGCGAAGTCGACGCGGCCGTCCAGCAGCGCGTCACGCAGCGCGTTGACGAAGACCCCGGTGCCGCCGATCTGCGTCAGCGCCTCCTTGGAGACGTCGCCGTAGGTGGTGATCTCCACCAGCTCGACCTGACGCCCGGTGGCCTCGGTGACCGCGTGCGCGACCAGTCCGGATTGCGCGAGGGCGAGTTTGGAGCGCCTGGTTCCCAGCCGCAGTGTTCCCACCCGCAGTGGCTGACCGGTCATACGGTGCCTTCTTCTCTAGCCGGGTCCGCGTCGCCGGTCTTGGCCGCTTCATCGGCCAAGACCGGTTCAGCCCGGCTGACCGCGGCGGGCGCGGCCGGGTCGAGGTTGAACAGCTCTCGCAGCGCCACCGCGTACGAGGTGCCGCCGGGGTCCGAGGCCAGCTGCTTGACCCGGACCGTGGGCTCGTGCAGCAGCTTGTCCACGACGCGCCGCACCGTGTTGGCGACCTCGGCGCGCGCCTTGGCGTCGAGCTCGGGCAGCCGGCCGTCGAACCGGGCGAGCTCCGCCTCGACGACGTCGGCGGCCATGCCGCGCAGCGCGGTGACGGTCGGGCCCACGGTCGCGGCGCGCTGGGCCGCGGCGTAAGCGACGACCTCTTCGGCCACGATCCTGCGCACCGCCTCGACGCTGCCCGCCTCGACCCGCGCGGCGCCGTCGCGTTCGGCGTCGGCGATCCGCTCCAGGTCGATCAGGGTCAGTCCGGGCAGCGTGCCGACCTCGGGCGCGACGTCGCGCGGCAGGGCGAGGTCGACGACGACCCGGGGGCGGGTGCCGCCCTGCGCCGCGACCGCGTCACCGGCCGGTCCGAAATCGGCCGGCGAGATGACCGTGTCCACTGCGCCCGTGCACGAGATCACCAGGTCGGCGCCGGCCAGGCTCTCGGTCAGCCGGTCAAGGCCCAGCGCCCGGGCCCCGACCGTCTCGGCGAGCCGGCCGGCCCGGTCGGGCGTGCGGTTGACCACGGTCAGGTCCAGACCCGGGAAGAGCCGGGCGAGCGTGGTCGCGGCGAGCGAGGACATCGAGCCCGCGCCGACCACCACGGCCTTGGCCGGGCGGCCGCCCTCAAGCAGCGGCACCGCGAGGTCGAGCGCCGCGGTGACCAGCGACTGGCCGGCGCGGTCGAGCCCGGTCTCGCTGTGCGCGCGCTTGCCCACCCGCAGCGCGGTCTGGGTCAGGTCATTGACGACCCGTCCCGCCGTACCTTCCGCCTGTCCCGCCGCGAGCGCGCTGCGCAGTTGCCCGAGGATCTGCGGCTCGCCGACCACCATCGAGTCCAAGCCGCAGGCGACGTTGAACAGGTGCTGCACGGCCCGGTTGTCGTAGTGCACGTAGAGGTGCTCGGTCAGCTCCTCGACCGGGATACCGGAGTGCAGGCTGACCAGATCGGAGAGGTCGGCCAGCGCGCCGTGGAAGCGCGTGACGTCGGCGTAGATCTCCAAGCGGTTGCACGTCGCGACCGCTATCGCCTCGGTCACGTGCTCCGTGCCGACGGCATCACCGATCAGCTTCGCGACCCGCTCGGGCGGCAGCGCGGCCTTCTCCAGCAACGGGATCGGGGCGGTGCGATGGGACAGGCCGACCACCAGCAGGCTCATGCCGGCCTCACTTCGTTGAATTCGTCGTAGCTGTAGCGCGGGATCGGCTCGGTGTCCGCGGTCGGGTCCGCATACCCGGTCGCGCTTGCCGAATCGTCGAATTCGCCGGGATTAACGGGATCCTCGCGCAGGCGCCGTACCGCACGCGCACCACGCAGTGTGCCGGGAGCGGCTTGGTTGGCGGTCTTGCGTTGCTCGTGGAACGCGAGGATCTGCAGCTCGATGGACAGGTCCACCTTGCGCAGATCCACCCCCGCCGGCACCGTCACCACGGCGGGGGCGAAGTTCAGGATGGAGGTCACGCCCGCGGCCACCAGCCGGTTCGCCACCTCCTGGGCGGCCTCGGGCGGCACCGCGATCACCGCGATGGAGATGCCGTTGTCGGCGATGACCTCGTCGAGCTCGTCGATGTGCCGGATCACCAGGCCGGCGACCCGGTTGCCGGACAGCCGCGGGTCGGCGTCGAGCAGCGCGGCGATGCGGAAGCCGCGGCTGACGAAGCCGCCGTAGTTGGCCAGGGCGTGCCCGAGGTTGCCGATGCCGATGATGGCGACCGGCCAGTCCTGGGAGAGGCCGAGCTCGCGGGAGATCTGGTAGATGAGGTACTCGACGTCGTAGCCGACGCCTCGGGTTCCGTACGAGCCGAGGTAGGAGAGATCCTTGCGCAGCTTGGCGGAGTTGACTCCGGCGATCGTCGCCAGTTCCTCGGAGGAGGCAGTCGCGGTACCGCGCTCGGCCAGCGCCCGTAGCGCACGCAGGTACACCGGAAGCCGGGCCACGGTCGCCTCCGGAATGGCCGAGGCGCGGCCCGCGGGCCCTTCGCCGCCGCGGCCCGCGGGACCTTCGCCCCTGGGGCCTTGGGTACGCAAGGTGGCCATCGTGCTCCTGAAGGCGCTGTCGCGGTGGGACTGTTGCCGGAGCGCGCCACGATTGTGGGTCTGCCTCAGCACCTGTCCGACAGCGTAAGACCTTGTGAACGCGCGCACAAAGTGCGTTCCCGAATTGCCCGAAAAGTCTACTATCGTCCGACTTGCCCGCTGACCTGTACACTGACCAGGTCAGACGGACCGGCTCCAGGGCCGCGCCAGCGCGGGATGCGACTGAAGTCACAGCGGCTTTAGCGCTGTTCTAGGCGAAACACCAGCTCACTGCCGGACGATGCGCGACAAGGATTTATCACGCTGTCTGATTCAACGCAGTGCGGCGCGCAGCCGCGCCTCGTCCACCCGCCAGTAGTCGTGTCGGCGGCCGTCCACCAGCGTCACCGGGATCTGCTCCCAGTACTGCTCGGCGAGAGACTTGTCCCGGGTGATGTCGAGTTCGGTCCAGCCCACGCCCAGCTCCTCGGCGACGCGGGCGACCACGGCACGGGCGTCGTCGCACAGGTGACAACCGGGCTTGCCGATCAGGGTGATCCGAGGGGACTGGGACTCCATACCCTCGCACAGTAGTCGCAAGGCCGTAACCAAGCAGGCATCAAAGCCGAACGTGGAGTTACCGTGTTGCGAGTATGGTCTACAAGCATGGCAACCGGCCTCGACGCACCCGCGCTCGCCGAATTCAAGCTGCTTCGGCCCGCTCCGGGTGACGCGAATCCGTCCGATCCGCCCGGCCACGGCCCGCGCACCGCGGCCTTCTTCGACCTGGACAACACGCTGATTCAGGGCGCCTCGCTGTTCCACCTGGCCCGCGGCCTTGCCGCGCACCGGCTGCTGAACGGCCGGGACATCGCCAGGTTCGGCTGGGGCCAGCTGACCTTCCGGGTCCGCGGCGAGCGCCACGAGCAGGTCGAGTCCACCCGGGAGCGGGCACTGTCCTTCGTCGCCGGGCGCACCGCGGACGAGATGACCGACATCTGCCACCGGATCTTCGACGACTACCTCGAGCGCAAGATCTGGCCGGGCACCCGCGCGCTGGCGCAGGCGCACCTGAACCGCGGCGAGCCGGTCTGGCTGCTGACGGCGGCCCCGTTCGAGCTGGCGAACATCG
>Ga0070739_10007285_pt1 | contig 11805 bp, 8 predicted proteins | sample Coa_R1_7_FD_66445 | JGI IMG/M metagenome (GOLD analysis project Ga0070739, IMG submission 66445) | Surface soil microbial communities from Centralia Pennsylvania, which are recovering from an underground coalmine fire - Coalmine... | ecosystem: Environmental > Terrestrial > Soil > Unclassified ... | reverse complement strand
AGGATGCGGCGACTGAAGGCACCCGGACCGCAGCCGAACTCGACGACACGGTCGCTGGGTCGTAAGGCCAACTCATCCAGCAGCCGCTCGGAGGCCTCAGCGTAGTGGGCGTCTTGTACAGCCAGCCGCTCAGCGGCTGCCTCCGACTTGCCCAGCACGTAGCCCCGTTCACTATCCATGACCATGTCCGCCCTCTTGAGATTCGATCGGCAGATTTGCACTGCGGAACTCGCTTCCTGTGGCATTGCAGGTGGTGTTACCAGCCGGCTCTGCAGCAAGTTCTAGCAAGTGCTTCACTCTTTCCAGAGTCTTCCGCAATGTGACCGCAACGTCACCCATGCGGCGTTACTAAATTGTTATTGATTAATTGAAAGGCTCCAGCGTCGTGTTGACGTACGACCCGATCACGTCGAAAAATGGCTTTGATTCGTTCAAGCATTTCCGGGGACAATGATTCGTAACGAATCGGCCCTAGTAGAAGTTTGCTGGGATCGACCTTTTCGGGTTCGTTCATGGGAGGCTCGCCTCGTGAAGTTATGACGGGCTGATCATTCCAGCTCCGGGTCGAGAGCCGCAGCGATGCCGCTCTCCAGCAGGTCCAGCCGTGCCAAACCGGTCTTCAGGGGTTCGGGAATCTTTGCTTCGCCCCAAAACGCCCCTGCCAACTGTCCGCAGACCGCCCCCGTCGTATCGGCGTCATCGCCGAGGTTAACGGCCCGTAACACGGCCTCCTCGAAGGTTCCGGCAACGTGGAAGGCCCAGAGATCGCTCTCCAGGCTCTTGACCACCCAGCCCGATCCTTCGATCTCCGGAGGTTGCTTGTGCCGGAAACTCCCCTGGGCGACCTCCTGAATCAGCGGGTGGAATGACTTGATGTCGTTAAGTTCTCGCAACGGTTTCCAGTCCGATGCAAGCACTGCACGGCGGTCCTCGCCAGAAATCAGAGCAGCAAGGACGGTCGCCAGATACCGGCACGCCGAGCGGCATTGCTCGCTGGTGTGCGTTGGCACACTGGACTCCTCGGCCAGCCGGGAAAGTTCAGCCAGGTTGTGCGGATAAAGGCTGATGTAGCGCACCGGCATCGGAGCCAGCCGCAGGATCGACCCGTTGCCGCTGGCCCGTTCGGACCTGTCCCCCGAAGGCAAAAGCGTCCTTCGTGACGAGGAATCGGCTCAAGGCATTCCTCGTGGTGATACCGATGTCGAAGCAGCGTCCGTTGACGGAATACTTGTCGGTCTTCGACCACTGGACGTAGCGGCTGGCTTGGTCGTTCAAGTCCCAACCAGCCGAGCCAATGCTGTCGGCCAACGCCAGCGCCATGCTGGTGTCATCGGTCCGTTCCCCGGCCTTCTGGCCATGCGGCCCACCGCTGCGATAGCCGGTGACAGGGGCAAAGGTGCCTGGGCTGTTAAACTCGACGGCGGCACTGAGAGCATCGCCCACGGCCAGGCCGATCAAGGCTCCTCTGCGACGATCTCGTATGACTCACTCTCCAATCGTTCGTATCCCGCGTATTTACCATTCTGCAGCGTCCGGCATCATCAAGCTACTCTTATTGTCCCAAATTTACTTCTAATAAGCCTCATTATCGAGTGGCGATGGGCCTAGCTTGTTGCCATCGCCGCACATCATCCTCCGCACTCCGCCCGTACGGAGAACGTCCATCATCATGCCTGCTTTGCCCGGCTTCTATGCCTGGGCGGTTCAGGTTTCCCGACCCGGGCTGCCCTAGAGGTCGAGGCCGACTCTCTACCACCTTTCTGAACTTTTCCATCGAGGAGATTGAACCGTGATTGTGCTGCCACGCTCGTTGGCCCGGCAGTTCCGGGTCTTCTTGCGTCGTTGTCTGCAACCGCCGGGTTCGCCTTCAAGTCGGCCCGCACGGCATGGAGATGGCGGCGCGCCAGCAGGAATGCGTGATCATCTACCAGCAGCCGGGTAAACACGCACGCGAAACGCTTTTCCTCCCCGCGGACGTGCTCGCCGACATGGAAGGCAAGGACGGCTCGGTCACGCTGGAAACGATCGGTGAAGGCAAAGGCGAAGCCCGCTGGGACGACGCGGGCGTTCCGCGCTGCCGGACTCGCCGCCCGAGTGCTCGCACGGCAAGCCGAGCCTGCTGAATCGGCTGTGGCAAGCCACGACCGAGAATCTGCGGCGAACGGTCCAGACGGTGCAGCGATTCGGCCGCGGCGTCGGCGCGGCAGTTCACTGCCTTCGTCTGGGACCGCGGTTGCCGCCTGCCCGACGCCGATAAGTGGATGATGGGCTACACCAGCCACCGCGATGCCGGTCTGCTGGCCCAAAGTAACCACAAGGTCATCACGGAGCGGCTGGCTGCTTCTAGGATCAGCACCGCTCAGGTCGAGCCATCCGTGCGACATCACAACCTTGTCCAAATTACCCGAACAAGAACGTGATGTTGAATCCAAGCAGGGTGACGCTCACGAGATTGCCGGAGGAATCGTAGGTCTCCACCAGCGGGAAACCGAACAAATTGTCCGTGATTGTGGTGCCATTGGCGTTGACCGTCTCAAGCTCGCCCAGAAACTGATTGAACAATGCCAGCAAGGGCGGCACGATCGGCGGAGCGGGAGGCGTTGGAGGCGGCACGAGAGCCGGTCTTACGGTGAGTGTGAAGCTCTGGGTAGCATCGCTGCCCACACCGTTCTGCGCGGCTATCGTGAAGTGGTAAATACCTTGCGTGCCTGCGGCGGGAGTACCCACAAGGGTGGCCGTGCCGTTGCCGTTGTCCTTGAAGACGCCGCCGCTCGGTAATGCTCCCGATAGCGACAAAGTTGGCGTAGGGGAACCGGTCGCAGTCACCGTGAAGCTGCCGCCCTGGCCGACGGTGAAGGCGGCGCTTTTGCCGCTGGTGATGGCCGGCACCGTCCCGACTGTGAGCGTGGCGTTGGTGTTGCCGCTATCGGTGATATTGCCGTGGCTGTCGCTGTAACTGACGGTGAGGGTATAGCTTCCGAGAGCCAGTCCGGCAGGCAAGCTGAAACTGGCGCTGGCCGTGCCGCCGCTGACGGTGCCCTGGACCGGCGTGCCGATAATGGTTTGGCCATTCTTGACCGTGAAGGTGACAGTGCCCTCATTGACTTGGGCGCTGAGATTACTTGTGACCGAGACGGTGGCGTTGAGTTTCACTGTCTGCGCATTGGGGCTGGAGACGGCCGAGGTGTTTACCGCGGTGGTGGTCACGTTCCAATGGCCGACAAGCGTGGTGATGCCTCCCTGTCCGATGATGATGAGCGTTACGCCAGGGGGTGGGTTAGCTGTGACACCACTGGAGGAGACTCCGTTGGCGAGAAACACAGTCACCGTCATGGGGCTGTTGGTGTACGAAGGCAGTTGATTGACGAAGTTGATGATCGCGTCGGCATCGCTGCTGCTGCTCGCCTGAAACTGCGCGCTAATGGTGTTATTCGGGGCCAACTTTAGGGACTGGACCATGTTCGTCAGATTTGCCGAATCGACGCCATTCAGGAGCGTAAAGGCTCCCTGAGTAAAGTCGGAGCTTGTCTGACCGGCGGCGACTGCTTGCTGGAGAAACGACGCGGCGCTGGCAGCAAAACTCGAAGTTGCCAGCCCATTATTGGAAACGAGTTGATCTAAGAATGCGCCGACATCCTGGCCAAAAGGCAGGCTGCCCAGATTGTCGGAAAGCACCGAATTGAGCAGCGTTTGGCCGTCAACGGCGAACTTGGAATTGGCGAGGCTAAGCCCGGCCTGGCTCACTCGTTGCATGAACGAAGCGGCCTCGTTCATAAAGGGGGAGTTGAGGAAAGCCGCACCTTCGGTGCCTGCTTGTTGGAGAAATGTCCCCATGTCCGTGGCAAAAGTGGAATTGGCGAAGTCCACCCCAGCCTGAGCCGCGTCCTGAAGAGCCGCGCCCAATTCGTTTTGCAGGGTGTTTGGCAAAGAATTGATGTCCGGGATCGTTTGTTGCAAGAACGAGGCCGCGTCGCCGACAAAGCTCGACTTGAGGAAATCGACCCCGTCGTGGGCCGCCTGTTGCAAGAAGACACCGGCGTCGCCGCCCAGCGTGGAGGTGGCGAAATCGATCCCCGCCTGGGCCGCGTCCTGGAGGAACGAGCCGAGTCCTGTCTGAAGAGCGTTCGGGAGGGAACTCAGTTCTGGGAGCGCTTGCTGCAGGAATGAGGCTGTGTCGGCCACAAAGCCGGAATTGAGGAAGCTGGAACCATTCTGCGCCGCTTGTTGTAGGAAGCTGCCAACGTCGCCGCCGAGGGCCGAGTTGGCGAAGTTCGTCCCGGCCTGAGCCGCTTCCTGCAGGACCGAGCCAAGCGAAGTCTGGAGAGCGTCCGGGAGGGATTTGATTTCCGGGATCGCTTGTTGCAAGAACGCGGTTGCGCCGTCGGCAAAACCCGAATTGAGGTAATCGACACCGTTCTGGGCCGCCTGTTGCAGGAACGCACCGGCGTCGCTGCCGAGCGTGGAATTGACGAAGTCTTTCCCGGCCTGGGCCGCGTCTTGCAGGAACGTCCCTACCTCCCCGGTGATGGTCGAATTAAGGGAGTCCAGGCCGTCCGCGCCGATCTGCTGCAAGAAGGAACTCACTCCCTGGGCAAAGGTCGATCCTGTAAACCCATTGACAACCGTGTCCTCCAGGTAGGACAAACCGTCTTGAACCAGGCTCGACCCGCTCAAGCCGTCCCCCAGGGTCTGACTGAGGAACGACATGCCGTTCTGGACGAAGTCGGAATTCGCTAGCGCGTCGGCAGCAGTTGTACTGAGGTAGGACAAGACGCTGTTGGCAAAGTTCGAGCTCACGCCGTTCATTAGCAGCTGGTTCACCAATCCCGCAGCCTCCTGACCAAACGGCATATCGCCCAGCCCGTCGGAGACGATATTGCTTAACTCCGATAGAGCACCCTGGAAGACCGGCTTGCCTTCTAGAAGATTCGTGGCGGAGTTGACGAGGAAGGACATGGCCTCCTGGCCGAACACGGAATCGGTCAGGTCGCCCGAGATCAGTTTGCTTACCAAGGAGAGGGCATCCTCCGTGAAGGACGTGTCGAGAGGTGTATTGCTTAGGAGATTCGAGACGTCCAGGTATGACATGGCATCCTGGAAGAAGGCTGAATCCATAAGCCCTGCCTCGGCCGTACTCTCTAACGAAGACAAGGCGGCGCTAGCAATCGGCTCGCCGGAGAGGAATTTGGATACGAACGATGTGGAGAATGTCTGGATGGCGGTTCCCAATGTTGTCTCTGCCAGGCCGCCGAGGACGGTGTCTGGATCCACAACGTCGCTGACCAGATCGCCGACGCTGCCAGCGAGATCGCCTAAACCAAGGGAGTCGCTCAGGTCGCTTAAGAAATTAGGCAAATCACCCGCCGCATTAATGCCTCCCGTAACAGCACTAGCGACGACATCCGTGAGACTAAATGGCGTACCAAAAGCCAACGAATACCCGCCCTGGAAAGCGGCCGCAGTAGCGCCCGCGACGATGGCGGAACCGATCTCGGGGGCCATTTCGCCAACCCCGAGCCCGTCGGCGAGTGCGGCACCCGCAGGAGGACCGAGGAAGTACGTCGCAACCGCTACGGCGGCCATTTCAAACATGCCTTTGGTAGCCTGCCACCAGGTCACTCGCGGGATCGAGGAGATCGTATAACCGTTGCCATCAGCGTTGATTGTGAAAGCAAGAATATCTTCCTGTGAATTGGCGGGGTCTGAGGTCTCGACTGCGGTGTACGTCCCTGGAAGAACCTGATAAAGCGTACCGTTCGGTTGTTCAAACGGAACGCTGACCAGAACCAACATGGTCCCGTTCCGCTCGATTCCAAATTCGGCAACGGCAGCAAGCAGTTGATTTGCCGTATTCGAACCCTGAATAAAGTAGACGAGTCGATCAACCGTCGCGATTTGGTTGTAACCAGACAAAGGATCGTAGTACGATTTCGATACCCGATCTATCGCAAATATGTATCCATGCTGGGAGTGGTGTAGGATTGATTATTGGAGAGAGCAATTGTTGATGTTGTTTTGTTGTCGAGAACGACGACGGAGCCGTTCCCGTCGATCTTGAAGGCGGCGACGCCGCTGTCTATCAATTGGCGAGTCTTGGTGTTCCAGAGGGTTCCGTCGCTGCCGAGAAAGTATGTCGGCATGCCGGGCGCGACGACGAGGAAGGCGCTGCTGGTGCCGGTGAGAGTGCCGGTCGTGGCCGTGAGCTGGATTGCGTCGCCGTTTGTCAGGCTGATATTACCGGTCGCGGTGCCATTGGTCAGCGTGACGGAGGACGGCGACACAGTCTGGCCATCGCTGCTCGTAAGCTTCACGGAGCCGCTATATCCCGTCTCGACATTGCCGTATTTGTCAACGGCCGAAACCGTCGCCGGAAAACTAGTGTTAACACTTACCGCAGTGGGCGTGGCGACGCTCAAGGAAGATAATGCCGCCGGATTGACGGTAATGTTGCCACTCTTGCCCACAATCGAACCCTCCTTGGCCATGAGGGTGACGGTGTGCGCGCGGTCCAGCGTGACGGCGATCATCGTGGCAATGCCATTGGTCAGCGTAATGTTAGTGGGAGCCGTCATCACGGCTTGACCATCGCTGCTTGTGAGCGTCACTCCACCGGCAAAACTAGTGGCAACATTGCCATGCGCATCGAGGGCAGTGATAGCGACATTGAAAATAGACCCTGCCGTTGTCGTTGCCGGTGCGCTGACGAGGAAAGAAACAGCCGCTTGCGTCTGGTAGGCGCCGATGTCGGGCGTGCTGGGACGCTGTAGGCCGCGCTCATCAGTAGTGATGCCAGCGATCGCCTCGCCTTTGCTGATGGCCGGACTGCCCGTCAAGAGAGCCATCGTTTGGATGGTCCCGCCGTAGTTGCTCAGAGGAGCCAGCAGCGGATTGATGGGGTTGGAACTGGTGCCCACTTGATTGTTGTTGCTGCCATTGCTAATGCCGGTCATGCCGCTGCCGTTGCCGATGAGGTTATAGGCACTGCTGGAAACGATGCTGCCGTGGAAATCCGACCCGCTGCCGTTGCCGGCCGCGATCGTGTTTTCGAGAGTTATCGTGCTGTTGATAGAAACGCTCCCGATTTGGCCTGCGTTACCAGAGTTCCAACCCCACCCGAAGGAACCCGAGTTGTTGACGATGCCGCCGTCCGGGTTACTCGAGATCGTGGCATTCGTCACCGTGAGCGTGCCCCAATTCTCGATAGCTACAGCGGAATTGCCGCTTAGAGTGCAATTCGTCATCGCCAGCGTCCCCCAGTTGTCGATCCCGCCGCCGGATCCCGTGGCGCTGTTGCCGGTGAGCGTGACGTTTAGCAGTGTCAACGTGCCCGTGTTCGCAATCCCGCCGCCGTCGTCCCCGGTCAACGCCGGTCCAAAGTAGTAGGGGTAGACAGCGGGAGATATTGTCACGCCCTTCGGCAATGCCAACGGCGTACCACCTGCTTGCGCATCCCCTTGTGCGATCGTTAGCCCGCTCAGGACGGCCTGACCACCGACGAAGAAGACCTCGGAAGTGTTGTTGCCGCTGATGGTGACCTGGCCGCCGCCGTCGATGGTCACGGTACCGGTACCGCCACTGACCGACAACTTCCCTTGTTGCAGCGTGATGGTGTTGGTACCCATCTGTTCCGTGTTGAACACGATAGTGTCGGAGGTTCCTTTGACAGCGTCCGTACTGGCCTGGTTGATGGCGTAGCGCAGCGTCCCTTGCGTCGGCGCGGCGGGGTCCAGAGCGCTGGTGACGGTGAGCTGTGCCAGAGCGATGCGGTTCTCAAGTCGCTCCAGGGAAAGAATGATGCGTTTCTCCTTCACAGGCTCTAGTGGAAGAGAAGGACGGCGGGCAGGAGCGCCCCCGAAGCCAAACAGACGTTGGAAAAAAGTAGCCACGGTGCGGACCCTCCGCTGTGTTGGACTTCTTGCGATCAGAAGAATGTACGCAGCTAGCTCACGGTCAACCGTGAGCGCGCCTACGGGTGGTGTGTTCTGCGGCAGTCCGCACTGCCTGCTTTTGGTAGGGTTCGCCCGCTCCTACTGCTTCCGGGGCGAAACCTTCGTATCCGGAACCGGCGGCTGCTGCTGGATACCCAGCAAAGCCGCGGCCTCGGCGCGGAGTCGGCTCAACTCTCTGTCCTGCGGGGCGTTTTTATCCATCCACTCCAGTACGTTGTCGTACCACATACGTGCTTTCTTAATGTTGCCGAGCCTACTGTAGGCCATGGCCAAATAACACTTGCTCTTGGCCGTGTCCGCGACTTCGAAGCGTCTGCTGACAGTATCGTGGGTAGTAACGCTCTTCTCTGCCAGAAGCGCAAGTCCACTTTCCAGAGCAGTGACGGCCTCACTCCAGATGCCTGCGTGATAACAGACGATGCCAAGGGTTTCCCAACGCACCCAGCAGTCCGGAGCCAACTCGAATGCTCTCCGCGCCAGCACAACGGCCCGCGTCGGATCACGGAGGGTTGGGTCGTTGCTCAGTGCGAGGTGCCAGGACAGATTTCTCAAGGCCCGTGGATCGTCGGGAGTCAATCGTGCAGCTGTCTCGAAGGCGTCGATTGCTTTGTGGAACTCTTCGCTCGCCTGGGGCTTCAGGCCCTGGTCTACCAGATAGTCCGCAAAGATAAACCGATGGTGGCCCAGGCGTTCCCAATAACGCGCATCTTCTGGGAATTCCTTGGTCAGCGCCTCGCTGATGGCCACAGACTTGCCTAAGGCCTCCATTGCCTTGCGCGGCTCCCTCTGCAAGATGCCTACTGCTTGATAGGCGCGCGCCGTCCAGTGGCGCACTTCTGGGTCAGGATTCTGCTCATCAAGGTAACTCTCATAGTGGTCCACGACGTAGTCAGCCAGTTTTTGCCGCAAGCGGTGAATCCCTGGCGTCTCGGCGAATTCTTTCTGGTCCAACACCTTGAGAAAGTACCTCATATCATTGAAGGCCCTGTCGAGGTACAATTCGGCTTGGTGCCGCACTGCGTTTGCCCTCTTTTCGTTCGCTAACGCCACAGACCGCTGCTTTTCTACCTGCTCCAAGGCGTCCCGTGTCTCGGCTTCCTTCTGCCACAACAAGTAGACGCCCATCATCAGCCCGATCATCACGAAGACAAGTACCAATGCAGCAACCTCAACAGCCGCTTTGTGGCGGCAAGTCCATTTTCGCGCTCTCTGGAAGATGTTGGCGCGTTTCGCTCGGATTGGCTCGTTCATGAGGAAGCGGCGCAAATCCTCGGCCAATTCTCGTGCGGTCGCATAGCGCTCGGCGGATTCCTTCGCCATCGCCTTCAGCACAATCGTTTCCAGGTCGTGAGGAATGGCGGTATCCAATGTCCGCAGTGGCCGCGGTTCATCCCGTGTAATGGCAATGAGGATTTCCTCTCGGTCCTTCCCATCTATGGCCGGCCGCAGCGTCAGCAGCTCGTACAGCGTCAGGCCCAACGAGTAGACATCTGTGCGGTGATCGACCAAGCCGTGTTTGGCCGAGGCTTGCTCCGGGCTCATGTAGCGCAAAGTCCCCACCATGTCGCCCGTCATGGTCAGTCCCGCATCCGTAGTGGTTCGTGCCAGGCCGAAGTCGGTGATCCACAGCATGCCGTGAGCGTCAATCATGAGGTTGGCCGGCTTGATGTCGCGGTGAACGATGCCCATGCTATGCGCGTGCTCCAGCGCCTCGGCTGCCTGGATGCCCCATTCGGCGATGCGGCGCACTATCGCCGCATCGCGCGGCGAGGCTTGTGTAGGTGCGATTGCGATTGGTTGCGTGGCGGCGCACGGCGAGTGAGGTGTGTCAACGCCCTGGAGATCGTCACCGGGGCGTTGACACGCCCCGCTCGCCGAGTTGTGTTTCTGCTCCGCGATCAATTCGGCGAGCGACTGACCCTCAATGAACTTCATGGCAAAGTAGTGGACGCCGCGCTCGCAGCCGACGGCATGCACTTTGACGATGTGCGGATGGTCCAAACAGGCCGCTGCCCGTGCCTCGTTGTAGAAACGCTGCAAGTGACGCGGGTCCATCATCGCGGCAAATGGAAGAATCTTCAGCGCTACGCGGCGCCGCAAGGAGATTTGCTCTGCTTCATACACCACACCCATGCCGCCGCGGCCCACCTCTCGCATGATGCGGAAATCGCCGAGTTCGCCGTGCAGGGCAGGCTCCACCAACTCCTCATCCGAAGCAGACTTGCCTCCAGGCTGGCTTCCAGCCGCCGCCAGCAACTCCACCGCCAGCAGCAAGCGCCGGAGTTCCTCGGCCAGATCGGGATGCTCCGCCGCATACCTCTCCACATCCACACGTTCGCCTGCCTGGAGCTTATCGGTGATCTCGGCGATCAACTCGTCCAATACCGGGTTGGACGCCCCATCACGGTCCAGACTCGGAGGCTGATTCATGACTCGTAGTCTCCCAGATCATCCAGCAGTTTGCGGAGACGCTGTAAGGCACGGACATGGCGTGTCTTGACGGCTGCCTGGCTGATACCCAGTACGGCTGCCGCCTCCGCCACGGACAGTTGCTCCAGGTGACGCAGTTGCAGCACTTGGCGGTCGTGTGGCGACAATTGCTCCAGGGCGGTTTGCACTCGTTGTCGCGCTTCTTCCCGCAGCAGCCGCTGGCTGGGACTGGTGGCGGAGGTCCCCACGCGATTGGCTAGCTCTGCGGCGGATTCCTCCGAGAGGGCAAGGCCCCCCGGCTCCTCGCGGCGGATGGTACGTTTCTGGGTTTGCAAGTGGCGGCGTTGGAGATCGATCAGATGCGTCTCAGCCATCTGCCGCAACCAGGGGTAGAACGGCAACGGCCGCTTGCGCAGGTATTCGGGGAGCTTGCGCGACGCCTCCGCCAACACCTCCTGTACGACGTCGGAAGGATCGATGCGGGCACGCAGGCGGTGGTCCAGGTGGTAGGCGACCATTTTTCGCAGCCGTACCCGGTGCCGGGTAATGAGTTGATCGCGTGCGGCTCGATCGCCATTCGCAGTACGAGCGAGCAGTTCATCGGTGTTTGGCGATGCGGTTGCCATAGTACGGTCCCTCTAATACTACCCTCGCGAATTCTGCAAAAAGGTTACAGCCACGGTGACAGAATTTTCTGCTGAGCCGCGTAAGAACTCCTCCTGAGGGTACTTAGGACAAAGGTTGGATGCCAGAAAAATTCCCCCTTGCTCCTGTCACGGCAGGTCGGGCATCGTTGGCGAATCCAAGCGAAGTAGATGCGAGAGAAGAATTCGAGCAGGCTCGGACATGATGTGATCACGTCACTTAACGAGAACGAAATGTAGCGTCCTCCCGATAAGAACCGGTATAAGTCTAACCGACGCGTTTTTGTTTGATTATCTGGTAATCGGCACCAGGCGCTGCTATCGGTCAAAATTGATCTGACTCCTCACTCAGTACGGTCGCTATCAACGACTAGGAGCCGACGTCTCCTTCTCTTTCGACTGGCAACATCAGTTCATGTAACAGTAAACCATAACATGCCTCGGCACGCTCAGCTACCAGACGCCGCACCGATGCGCGGCTGCGATGACGGATCCCGCGGCGTTCAACAGGATCTCCACGTGGCCGGTCTTGGAGTTGAACCAGGCCATGCTGCTGTTGCAGGTGCCGAAGTCGATGCCGACGAAAGGTTGAAATCTCATGGCGACGAACCTTGCTGACCAAGCCTCAAACCGGGACAGACGGCGCGGCCCTCCGTTCCAGGTTCTGTAATTGCCTTTCCAACTCCTGGGTAGTTTGCCGGAGAGCTGCCCATTCGGCCAAGTCCTTGCGAATTGGCCCCGCTCGCCCCAATCGGTGTCAATCTGCTTGCGACATTCCAGCG
>Ga0070739_10007284_pt1 | contig 11806 bp, 10 predicted proteins | sample Coa_R1_7_FD_66445 | JGI IMG/M metagenome (GOLD analysis project Ga0070739, IMG submission 66445) | Surface soil microbial communities from Centralia Pennsylvania, which are recovering from an underground coalmine fire - Coalmine... | ecosystem: Environmental > Terrestrial > Soil > Unclassified ... | reverse complement strand
TCGAGGGCTGGGGCCGGGAGCGGATCGCCCGGTCGCTCAGCGAGCGCGGCATCGAGCGCGAGCTGATCGAGACGGCGCTGGCCGAGGATGCCGCGGAGGGCGAGCTCGACCGGGCGCTCGCGGTCCTGCGCCGCCGCGTCCCCGAGCCGCCGGCCGACGCCGCGGCGCGCGAGCGGGCCCTCGGCTACCTGCTGCGTCGCGGCTACGAGAGCGAGCTGGCCGTGCATGCGGTGCGCGCATACGCCCGCGGAGGGGACCGGTAGCGCGCCGGGCGCGCGCTCGCGCGGTTTGCGCGCGAGGCCGCCCGGTACTACGATGCGGGCAGCGAACGACTGGCCCATAGGCCAACAAAAGACCAGCAAATAATGAAATTCTTGGATTCCGGAAGCCGTACCCGCGACTGTCCCCGGGCAGTCGCCGGAGGTGTTGTGTACGCCACTCGGTACCGCCGGTCAGCCACAGGCTGAGGCTCGCGCTCGCCGGCATCCGGTCTGGCGTGGCTTGGGCCGCTCGGTCGCTCCCCGACAACTGAAGCTGTGAGAAACCGTCCGGAGTCCTTCCGGACGCCGGAGAGGAACGACCATGGACATCATCGGTGCCGCAGCCCTGATCGCGGTTGGGATCGTGGCTGCCGCCGTCCTCGCCGCCGTCCTCTACGGGCGCATGCACGGTCCGCGACTCGCGCCCGCCGGCGCGGGCACGGTGCGCGACGCCGCGCCCGAGATCGACGAGTCCGCGCCGCCACGCTCGGCCGAGCTGGCCGTCCGCGAGGCCGAGCTCGCTCGCCGCGAGGCCGAGCTGGCGCGGCGTGAAGCTGACCTGGAGGGTGAGCGTCAGGCTCTGGTTGACGCGAAGACCGACATCGAGCGCGAGCTCGAGCGGGTCTCGGGGCTCTCGGCCGCGCGGGCCAAGGAGCTCCTGCTCAAGCAGATCGAGGATCAGGCCCGCCACGATGCCGCGCGCCGCCTTCGCCAGGTCGAGGAGGACACCAAGCGCGAGGCCGACCGGCGCGTGCGCAACATCCTCTCGGTCTGCATGCAGCGACTGGCCGCCGGACATGCCGCCGAGACCACCGTCTCCGTCGTGCAACTGTCCGCCGACGACATGAAGGGCCGGATAATCGGCCGCGAGGGCCGGAACATCCGCGCGCTGGAGAACCTCACCGGCGTCGACTTCATCATCGACGACACGCCCGGAGCGGTCGTGCTCTCGGGCTTTGACGGCGTCCGGCGCGAGATCGCCCGCCTGACACTGGAGAAGCTCCTCGAGGACGGGCGCATCCATCCGGCGCGCATCGAGGAGATGTACTACCAGGCCAAGTCCGAGCTCGAATCGCACATCGTCGAGATCGGCGAGCAGGCCGTCCTGGATGCCGGGGTGCAGGGGCTGCATCCCGAGCTGGTGAAGCTGCTGGGGCGGCTGAAGTTCCGCACCAGCTACGGGCAGAACGTGCTCGCGCACTCGATCGAGGTCGCGCGCCTGGCGGCGATGATGGCCGATGAGCTCGGCGCGAGCGCCAAGACCGCGCGCCGGGCCGCGCTGCTGCACGATCTAGGCAAGGCGGTCAGCCATGAGGTCGAGGGGCCCCACGCTCTGGTGGGCGGAGAGCTGGCGCGAAAGTACGGCGAGGGCGAGGCCGTCGCCCACGCGATGGAGGCCCACCACAACGAGGTGGAGCCCCAGACGATCGAGGCCGTAATCGTCCAGGCGGCGGACGCGCTCTCGGGTGCGCGGCCGGGCGCCCGCGGCGAGTCACTGGAGCAGTACGTCAAGCGCCTGCGCGACCTGGAGCAGATCGCCACGCGCCACAAGGGCGTGGACAAGGTCTACGCCATGCAGGCCGGGCGTGAGATCCGCGTCATGGTGGCCCCGGGAGCGATCGACGACGACGCCGCGAGCATGCTCTCATACGAGATCGCGCGCGAGATCGAGAAGGAGCTCGAGTACCCCGGCCAGATCAAGGTCACGGTGATCCGGGAGTCGCGCGCGGTCGAGTACGCCCGCTGACCGGCGCAGGCAACCAGCTTTTCGGGTAAACAAGCTCCTGCGGGCCGTTCCCGGCAGGAGGATCGGCGGCTGCGGCTCGCCGGCCGCCGAGAAAGGGACCCATCTATGCACGTTGAACACGCGCCGCGACGCCGCGGCCGGTTGCGGAGCCTGGCCACAGCGACGTCGCTCACGCTGCTCGGGCTTGCCCTCACCGCCGGCGGCGCCAGCGCCGCCACCACGCTGCGCTCGCACGGACAGCTGCTGCATCTGGCGCCCAAGCTGAGCCTGAACACGAACACCAGCAACAACTGGTTCGGCTACAACCAGGGCACGCTCGAGCAGGGCACGAAGCTCTTCAGCTCGATCAGCGGCTACTGGACGGTGCCGACCGCCACCCAGCACACCGCCGGGCAGGCCGAAGCGTCGTCGGACTGGATCGGGATCGGCGGAGGCTGCGTCGACGCCGGCTGCACGGTCACCGACAGCACTCTGATCCAGACGGGCACGGAGCAGGACGTCAGCGCGACGGGGCAGGCCTCGTACTCCGCCTGGTGGGAGATCATCCCGGCCCCCTCGCTCACGATCAGCATGACCGTCAGCCCAGGCGACCGCATGTACGCCTCGATCGCCGAGCTGATCGCCGGCAGCAACCTGTGGAAGATCACGCTCAAGGACATCACCCGCGGCGAGACGTTCACGACCACCGTGCCCTACGCCTCGACCCATCTGACGGCCGAGTGGATCGAGGAGACGCCGCTCGAGCTCGGCACGAGCCCGGGCCTGGCCGCGCTGCCAAACCTGACCAACCCCGACTTCGACCTGGCCACGGTGAACGGCGTCGCGCCGCACCTGAAGTCCTCGGAGGCGATGGACCTGGTCAGCTCGAGCGGCCAGGTCATCGGGGCGCCGTCGGCTCCCGACTCCGACTTCGACGGCTTCGGCGCGTGCGCATGGGCGACCAGCTGTAGCGCGCCCGGCAGCTGACGGAGCAGCTCGCGACAGCGGCCTCGGGTGCCCGCCCAGGGCCCCCCGAGGCCGCCGCGCGCCGCGGGGCTAATCGTGGTGGTGGTGGAACGCCCCGGCGCCCGTCCAGGCCGAGTAGTCGGGGATCAGCGCGATCGCGACTACGAGCCCGATCACGAGCGCCGCGCACAGGAGCCACCAGCGTACGCCCGTGCCCCGGACGCCCTCCGCGCTGCCGGGCGCCAGAGCGCTTCGCAGGGGCCTCGACAGACCGGGCAGATGCCCGAGGACATGCAGGGCGGTGAAGCCCAGCCAGACGATGAAGCTCGCCTTGTGGGCGAGCAGTAGCGGCCCGCGGCCCGCGGGGCCGTCGAAGAGCAGCAGGACGCCGCTGATGAACACGACCAGCGTCGTCGCGACCACGAGCGGTGCGATACCGCGCAGGATGAGCGGCGGCGGCCCCTTCGCGCGGTAGGCGGGGGCGCCCGTGTAGTAGCGCATGAAGCGGTAGCCAGTGCTGGCCAGCTTCAGCGCCACGGGTCCGATTAGCAGCACGCCGACGAAGAGATGCACCGAGATGAGCTGGCCGATTCGCAGGATCGTCACCCCCAGCACGGCGAGCAGCACGATCAGCGCCACACCCGTGATCGCGGTGAGCTGCTCGTTGCCCGGAAGACCGCCGGGCACCACCATTCGCCGCAGCCCCGCCCGGCGCTGAGCCCGAATGGCCGCTCGTGTCCGCGCGGCGGGATCGCCGGTGCTCATGGCCGCACTATCGCCCGCTCGCATCAGACGAGTCTCAGTCCTATATGAGAGCTCTCTTGCCGGCGGTCGCGCGCTCGCGCCCGCAGGCCGCCACGACGCCACCGCCCGGCTTCTGCCGGTCCTCGGCAGAGCCGAGCCCTATCATCGCCACGCGCCGATGGCAGACTCGATCCTCGTCATCGAAGACGAACCCGGAATCGTCGACTTCCTGCAGCGGGGCCTGCGCGCCCAGGGGTTCGACGTCCGCGCGGCCCTCGACGGCGAACAGGGGCTCGAGCTCGCGCTTGGGCAGGACACGGACCTCGTCGTGCTCGACATGCTGCTGCCCGGTCGGAGCGGGCTGGAGGTGCTGCGCGAGCTGCGCCGCGCCAAGCCGGAGCTGCCGGTGATCGCGCTCACGGCGCTGGGCGAGATCGAGGATCGCGTCGCCGGGCTCGACGCAGGCGCGGTCGACTACGTGACCAAGCCGTTCTCGCTGGCCGAGCTCGCAGCGCGAATCCGTGCCCACCTGCGGACCGTGGCGCAGGCGCCGCGCACGACGCTCAGCGGCGCCGGGGTCGAGGTCGACCTGATCTCGCGCGAGGTTCACCGCGAGGGCGCGCTGGTGCGTCTCTCGACGACCGAGTTCGATCTGCTCGTCTACCTCATGAGCCATCCGGGCCGCGTGCTCACCCGCGAGCAGATCCTGCGCGCCGTGTGGGGTTATGAGCACGACCCCGGGACCAACGTCGTCGACGTGTACATCGGCTACCTGCGCCGGAAGCTCGCGGGCCACGGCGGGGAACGCCGGGCCACCCCGATCGTGACCGTGCGCTCGGTGGGCTACCGGTTTGACCCCGAGACGTAGGCTCCGCCTTCCCCGTGGACTGCGCTGGCGCCTGACCGCCTGGGTGGCGGCCGTGCTCCTGATCGCGGCCGGCGCGGTCTTCGCCGTCGTCTATCACCAGACCGGAGCCCAGCTCAGCGATCAGATCGACAGCGACATCAAGGGCGATTCCGCGGCTCTCGCGCAGGCCGTGAGCTCGTTCGGCGGCGATCCGGCCCAGATCATCGCCGCCGCGCGCCGCTACGTGGACGCCCAGGGGTACACAGCCTCCGCGCCGCTGCTGTTCGTCGACCTGAGCGGCCATCCGACGGTCAGCAACCATCCCGAGGTGTTCGGCCGCGGCCCGCGCGAGCCCGGCGAGAGCCGCGCCGACCAGGCGATCGAGAACCAGCTCGGCCGCCAGCTTCTGGCCACGAAGCTCGGCTACTCGGTCCATGTGCTGCCCGATGCCGGCGATGTGCGCGTCTACGCGCAGGACGTCATGGTGGGCCGCGTGCACGCGCTCGTGGGCGCGGGGGAGCCGCTGGCCGTGGTCGAGCGCGCCCAGCACAGCGTCGCCAAGAGCTTCCTGCTCGCCGGCGCGATCGTGCTGCTGATCGCGCTGGTCGCGTCGTACCTGGCCGGGGCTCACGTGTCGGCGCCGCTGCGCCAGATGGCCGCGGTGGCGGCGCGCGTCGACGCCGGGGATCTCGCCCCGCGCATGGAGCGCTACGCGCACCGCGCCGACGAGGTGCAGGTGCTCGCCGACGCCTTCAACAACATGCTCGGCCGCCTCCAGGTCGCGTTCTCCGGGCAGCGCGAGTTCGTGGCCGACGCCTCGCACGAGCTGCGCACGCCGCTCACCGTGATGCGCGGGCAGCTCGAGGTGCTGGCCGCCCAGGACGACCCGCCGGTGGAGGAGATCCGGCGCGTCGAGCGGCTCGTGCAGGCGGAGATCTCGAGGATCTCGCGCCTGGTCGACGACCTCCTGCTGCTGGCGCAGGCGGAGCGCTCGGACTTCCTGCGCCCCGAGGAGATCGACCTCGAGCCGTACATCGACGAGCTCTGGGACGGAGTCGCCCACATGGCCGACCGCCGCTTCGAGCTGGGTCAGCTGCCCGTGGGCCGGGTGGTCGCCGACCCCGACCGGCTGGCTCAGGCCCTGCGCAACCTGGCGCGCAATGCGATCGAGCACACGGCCGCCGGCAGCGGCCACGTCCGCCTGGATGTGGAGCCGGCCGGGGGCGGGCGGATCCGCTTCGCGGTCAGCGATGACGGCCCCGGAATACCGGAGGCCGAGCGCGAGCGGGTGTTCGAGCGCTTCCATCGCACCGACGCCTCGCGCAGCCGCAGCCAGGGCGGGACCGGGCTCGGGCTCGCCATCGTGCGGGCCATCGCCGAGGCGCACGGCGGCCACGTGCGGGCGCTGGCCGGCCCTCAGGGGGGCGCACGTCTGGAGCTCGTGCTGCCCGGATACCGGCCCGGTTGACGCCGCTACTCTCCGGCTGGTGAAGCGCTACCACGTGACCACGTTCGGCTGCCAGATGAACGAGCACGACTCCGAGCGCATGCGGGGGATGCTCGAGTCGCTGGGCTACGAGGAGGCGCCCGAGCGCGGCGAGGCCGACCTCATCCTGTTCAACACCTGCTCGATTCGCGAGAAGGCCGACGATCGCTTCCTGGCCCACCTGGGCGAGGCCAAGCGCCTCAAGCGGGAGGACCCGAGCCGGGTGGTCGGCGTCGGCGGCTGCTGGGCCCAATCCGTCAAGGAGGAGGTGTTCGCGCGCTTTCCGTTCGTCGATGTCGCCTTCGGCCCCGGCCAGGTCCACAAGCTGGCCGAGTTCCTGACCAGCGACTCGCTCACGGCGCAGGGGTATTTCGAGTTCGAGGGCTTCACCGGGCGCCTGCCCGCCAAGCGCGCGCGCGAGTTCCAGGGCTGGGTGCAGATCAGCGTGGGGTGCAACTGCGTGTGCTCGTACTGCATCGTGCCCTCGACCCGGGGCCGCGAGGTCAGCCGCCCACCCGGCGAGCTGGTCGAGGAGGTCCGCCGGCTGGCCGCCGACGGGGTGCGCGAGGTCACGCTGCTGGGTCAGAACGTGAACTCCTACGGGCGCGATCTTCCACGCGAGGAGCGCGTGACGTTCGCCGAGCTCCTGGCGCTCGTCGACGCGGTCGAGGGGATCGAGCGCATCCGCTACACGAGCCCCCACCCCAAGGACATGCGCGCCGACGTCATCAAGGCGCACGCCGAGCTGCCCGCGCTGTGCGAGCACATCCACCTGCCGCTCCAGTCGGGCTCGAGCGCTGTGCTCAAGCGGATGCGCCGGACGTACACGCGCGAGCGCTACCTGGAGCGGGTGGCGCTGATACGCGAGCACGTGCCCGACTGTGCGCTGACCACGGACATCATCGTCGGCTTCCCGGGCGAGACGGAGGAGGACTTCGAGCAGACGCTCGCGGTGGCCGAGGAGGTCGGCTACGACGGCGCGTTCACGTTCATCTATTCGCCGCGCCGGGGCACAGAGGCCGCGGGCCTGGGCGACCAGGTCCCGCACGAGGTGAAGGTCGCTCGGATGGAGCGCCTGGTCGAGGTCATCCAGCGCCGCGCGCACGAGCGCGCTCAGCGCTTCGTCGGGCGCACCCTCGAGGTCCTCGTCGAAGGGCCCTCGCGCACCGATCCCACCCGCCTGCGCGGCCGCTCCCGCCACAACAAGGTCGTGAACTTCACCGGCCTGGCCTCCGCGGGCGAATTCGTGCAGGTCGAGGTCACGGGCGCCACCAGCCAGACGCTCCTCGGGCACGAGCCAATCGTCAGCCGCGCTCGCGCCTGAAGTTTTACCGCCGCCAGCCGACTATCTGTTGAGCACATCGCCTTCGCGCGATCCTCGCGCGCGCACGCGCCGAAGCCGAGGATGTGGAGGTCTATGTGTACTTCGGGCTGCCTGAGCGACTGCACGGGAGCCGCGCATGAGAGGTCCCGCGCTCGCCGTCATCGGCAGTGACGGGCAGCTCGAGCGCAGCACGGCCGCGTTCAGCTCGCTCGGCGACGCGGACGCGCTGCTCGAGCAGGGCTCGCCCGACCTCGAGCGTGTGCTCAGCGGTGAGACGAGCAGCGCCGTGCTCAGCTCCGGAGGCCTGACCGCGGCCGTCGAGGCGATCGTGGACGCCTCGGGCGGCCGCCACGTCGTGCTGACCCTGCGCTCGCCCGAGACCGAGAGCGAGCCCGCCGCGGGCGAGAACCCCCTGCTGGACGAGGATCTCGACTCGAGCCCGGCGATCATCTTCCTCAAGGACCTCGAGGGTCGCTACCTGCGCGTGAACGCCGCCCACGGACGGCTCATCGGGGGCGGCGAGAAGCAGCTGCTGGGCAAGCGCGACGACGAGCTCGAGCCCCGGCTGACCGTCGACGGCCCGCGGCTGGCCGACCGCGACCCCTCGGTGCCCGAGCCGCTCCAGTTCGAGTACATCGTCCCCGCGATCGATAAGCGGCCCGCGCTGTCGGTGCTGCGCTTCGTCGTCCACGACGGCGGCGGCGAGGCGGTGGCGCTGTGCGGGGTGGCCGCGCCACTTGCCCAGGCCGAGGTCGCGCAGGCGGAGGCGGAGCGGCTCATGGAGCTCGAGCGCATCGCGCACCTCGATCCCAGCGAGGCGCGGACGGAGCTGCTGGCGCAGTGGGGGTTGTTGGGGTCCTCAGCGGCGGGGCTCATCACCGGCGGGGCCGCGGCGACAGTCTCGCGTGCCGCCGGGGAGGAGCTTGCCGGGCCCGGCGCCGGGGTCGAGGGCGGCGCCGACGCGGCGATGAACGCGATCCTGGCCGAGGAGCGGCGGCGTGCGGATGAGCTGGCCGAGGCGCTGGCCGGCGCGCAGGCCCGCCTGGCCGCGGGCGCGCCGGACGTCGAGGATGCGCTCCTGCGCGCCGAGCAGGCCCGGGTTGAGGCCGAGCAGGCCCGCGCGGAGAGCGAGCACCTGCGCGGCGAGGTCGAGCTGGCGCGGACCGAGACCGAGCAGGCGCGCGCGGTGGCCCGCCGCGAGCACGACGAGGCCGAAGCGGCGCGGGCGGCCGCGCAGGCGGCCCGAGGCGAGGCCGGGCAGGCGTTGCTGCGCATCGAGCAGCTACAGGCGGAGTCGGCCGCCCTGCTGAGCCGCTCCGAGCAGTCCGAGGCCGAGGCACGCGAGTGGCGCCTCCAGGCCGAGCATGCCGAGGTCGAGGCCGTCCAGGCCAAGGCCCGGGCCGAGCAGGCCGAGGCCGAGGCGAGAACGGCGCGCACCCGCGCCGAGGAGGCGGCGGCGAGCGCCCGCCAGGCCGACGGCCGGGCCGACCAGGCCGAGCTTTCCGCGAAGCAGGCCATGGCGCGCGCCGAGCAGGCGGAGGCGCAGGCCCGGGCGGCCAAGGCACAGGCCGAGGAGAGCGAGGCCGAGGTCCGCCAGGCGAGGGCCCGAGCCGAGCTGGCGGAGGGCGAAGCCCGCCAGGCCCGGTTGGAGGCGGCCGAGCTTCAGAGCGCCGGCCGGCAGGCCGCCGCCGAGCTCGAGGAGCTGCGCGGCGCCGAGCGCCAGGCGCGGCTTCAGATCGAGCAGCTGGAGACCGCCGCCCGTCAGGCTCGCCTGCAGATGGAGGAGCTCGAGGGCGTGGCCGCCCGGGCGCTTGCCCGCGCCGAGCAGGCCGAGACCGAGGCGCGCGAGCTGGGGGCGCGGGCCGAGCGCGCCGAGGCCGAGCTGGCCGGCGCGGCCACCGACGCCAAAGCCGCCTCCGCCGCGCGCGCCGCGGCCGCCGCGGCCAAGGACGGCGAGGCAGCGGTGGCCGAGCTGCGGGCTGCGCTGGCCGCCGAGCAGGCGCGCACCGACGAACTGCGCCGCACGGTCGCCGACGCTCAGGCGCGCCTGGCCGAGGCCGCGCGGGGCGAGGAGTCGGCCTCTACGCGCCAGGCAGCCGGCGGGGAGGCGCGGCGCCGCGAGGCCGAGGTCGAGGCGGCTCGCGTGGAGGCCGATGCGGCGCGCCGGGAAGCCGAGGTGGCGCGCCGTGAGGCCGACGTGGCGCGCGGCGAGGCGCTGAGCGCGCAGTCCAGGGTCGACGCCGCCCGGGCCCAGGCCGACGCCGCCGCGGCCCAGCTCGCGGCCACCCGAGCGCAGGTCGAGGCCGCTCAGGCGCAGGCGGAGACGCTCCGGGTCGCCCTCGAGACCGCCCGGCGCGAGGCCGACGCCGCCCGGCACGACGTCGAGGCCGCGCGGCGCGAGGCCGACAGTGCCCGAAAGGACCTCGAGGCCGCGCGGCGCGAGGCCGAGACCGCCCGGCAGGATGTCGAGCGCGCGCGGCAGGACGCGGCCGCCGCGCGCGAAGACGCGGCCGCGGCCCGCGAGGACGCCGCCGCCGCCCGCGAGGAGCTTGAGGCCGCCCGCGGCGCCGTGGAGCTCGCCCGGGCCGGCGAAGCTCAGGCCCAGGCTCAGGCCCAGGCTCGGGCGCAGGCCGGCGCCGCCGGACAGGCCAAGGGGCCGGTCGCGAAGGGCACCACGGCCGCTGGCGGGCGCCGCGCGGCCGCGACCGCCGGGGAGCCGGCGGGGCTGCGGTGGACCGCGCTCGGGCAGCGCGAGCTCGCCCGGGTCCTGGGGGACGCCGACGACCTGCGCTCGGGGCTAGCCCGGGCCGCGGCGGCGCTGGGCGAGCACGGGGGCTGGGACGTCGTGGCCGTGTGGCTGCCCGACGCGCGCGGGGTGCTCCGGTGCGGCGGCTCGTGGAGCCAGGCGCCGCTCGAGGGGCTCGAGCAGCGGGCGCAGGGCGCGGCGCTGCCCGTGCGCGAGTCCGGCCACGGCGCGGCGCTGTACGCGCGCGAGCCCGTGTGGCTGACCGAGGCGCCGGCAGCGCTCGTCGCAGCGGCTGAGAAGGCGGGGGAGACAGGCGCGCCCGCCGACCGCCTCGTCGAGGCGTTCCAGGCCGGGGCGGGGACGGCGCTCCTGCTCCCCGTGCGCGACGGGGTGGCGCGCGTGGGCCTGCTCGAGCTGCTGGCCGAGGATGGCTCCGAGCCCGACCCCGAGCTCGTGTGCGCGCTCGAAGCCGTGGGGCTCCAGGTGGGCCAGTTCATCGCGCTGATGCGCGCGCGCAACGGCCGGCGCTAGGAGGGTCTAGCGAAACCCGCTAGACCCCGCTGCCATTGGGGATTCATACGGGACCCTTCGGTGGATGCCCCATGATTACAACGAATCTACCCCAGGAACCCGCACGGGCCGTATAGTCGTCCCCTCGCCGGGTAGCCGCTCAAGCGCGACAGGGCACTGGCGATGACGGGGGAAGCCCCGGATCGTCCGCTATGGCGCACGAGCAACCACCACAATTGCCAGTCTCATGGGTCGGCTTCGATGATCTGCCGATCCTCTTCACGAACCAGATCATGGTTCAATCGCCCGGCCCGCGAGAGGTCGTGCTTGTGTTCGGCCAGTTTACGCCGCCCCCGACCGCGGGCACGGAGGAACAGCAGCGTGCGCAGCTTGCCGAGATCCCGTTTGTCCCGATCCGGCCGCTCGTCCGGCTTTCGATCACCCTTGACCGCCTTCGCGAGTTCGTTGCGGTCATGCAGGCGCAGATTGAACGACACGACCAGTTCCTAGAGGGGATGGACCCACGATGACACTTCTCACGGCAAACAACTCCACGCCGGAATATGCGGAGATCGCGCCAGAGGCTTCGGCGACAAACGCTGAGCCATGGCAGCCGCCGGTCCCGCTGTCGATGCCGCGCGAGCAGGTCTACTACTGGTCGCTGGCCTGGCAGACGGCGGAGGCGGGCGCGGCGGCAGACCTGGAGGCCGGACGGTTCACCGATTTCAATGGTGACGATCCCGGCGACGCTGCACGTTGGCTACAGGAGCCGGACGAGTAGGTGCCCCTGACGCCCGTTCGGATCACGCCGAGCTTCAAGCGGGCCTACAAACGCAAGACCCGGGAGATGCAGTGCGTCATCGATCGTGCGGTAACGCAGCTACGCACCGATCCGCACCACCCAGGGCTGCCCACGCATCGCGTCTGGGGCAGGAAGAGTGTCTTCGAGGCACGCCTTGACGGAGGCAACCGGCTGACTTTCCACTGGGAAGGCCCGACCATCGTTCTCCGCGCGCACTGTCATCACGACATCCTCAAGAAGCCGTAGACGACAGCCGATCCAGTACGGTGGACAGACCTCCGACGCAACCATTCCGTCCGGACCCCTAGCGGGAGGCGGCCCTAACGGACGAGAGGCCCGCCATAGCGAGCCTCTCGCGACACTTCCAAGCCGGTTGTACGGCTAGGCGCACGCCG
>Ga0070739_10007281_pt1 | contig 11810 bp, 11 predicted proteins | sample Coa_R1_7_FD_66445 | JGI IMG/M metagenome (GOLD analysis project Ga0070739, IMG submission 66445) | Surface soil microbial communities from Centralia Pennsylvania, which are recovering from an underground coalmine fire - Coalmine... | ecosystem: Environmental > Terrestrial > Soil > Unclassified ... | reverse complement strand
GGGGGTGACCATGTCGAACTGGGTGCCGGCGATCGAGGCGATGGTCTGGTTGGAGGGCATGCTGCCGGTCAACTCGGTACCGAAATACCGGCCCTGCGCCTCCGCCCCCGCCCGCAACGTGGAGGCCGCCGAAGCCGGACCGGCCAGGATGACCGCGCCCGCTGCTGTCGCTACCGCCGCCACGGTTCCGGCCGCGTAGAGCGCGCGCAGCCTGCGCCGGCCGGAGGGGCCAGGCCGGGGCCGAGTCGCTCCGATACCGGCGCCAGTGTCGATATCCATCTGGGCTAGTCCCTTTCCGCCCCGGCCGTGCGCCGTCCACGGCGCTAGCGCGGACGGCGCTCATGGCTGGCTGTATGGCAGCCACGGCCGGCGAACTGTCGAAATTTTCGAGGCCGCGGCCGGTCCGCGGCAACGCCGTGACGTTAGGACTGGGCGTTGGAAACCGTCAAGATCAAGGTCGTTTGGGTCGAAATCTTTCTGGTCAGCCGCTAGAAACTTTCACGCGGCAGGGGCCGGATGGGCGGCGAAGAACCGCCAGATCACGTCGGTCGCGTTCAGTGCCGTGGACGGTGGGTCGGTTCCCAGCAGGCGTTGGATGAGCGGCTTCGCGGGGCTGCCCGGCCATTGATGGCCGGCTCCCGCAATGGTGATGAGCTCCACCGAGCGTCCGTCGGGGCACGCCGCAGTCGATGTGGCTACGACACCACTGACGCTGCTTGTGGGCGGCGCGCAATCATCGGTGGCGCGCCAGATGGCGATCACCGACGGCACCGCGGGCCCGTCGATGTGCGCGAAGCCGTCGCCGCGGCCGCCGTTGTACGGGATGTTGCGGTCGGCCGTACCGTGGATGTGGATGACTGAAATCGGCGCGGGTGCGGGGCACGGGCCGAGAAGGGTCGCCGAATCCGGGCCGATGGCCGCGAACAGCCTGGTGTCGCAGGCGAGACGGTATGCGAGCAGGCCGCCGTTGGAGATGCCGGTCGCGTAGATCCGGCGAGGGTCGACGGGCAGCACGGCGCCTACCGCCGCGACCGCCGCGCTGACGAACGAGACGTCGTCGACCCCTGATGTGGCCGGTTTTCCGCAGCAGCCGCCGCCGACGTTCCAGGCGCGGTCGACGCCGTCCGGGTAGAGGACGAGGAAGTGCCCTGAGTCCGCCTCGGTGTCCCAGCCGTAGTAGCTCTCCGCCTGCGCGGCGCTGCCGAATCCGCCGTGCAGCATGACCACGAGCGGCGCCGGATTGGCGAGATCCGCCGGGCGGTAGAGGCGGTAACTGCGTCGCCGGCCGCCGGATTCAAGGGTGTGGCTGGAGCTGCCGAGCGGAACTGGCGACGCATTCGAGCTCGAATTCGCGTTGCCGGTCGCGCTCGTATTCGAACCCGCACTCGTCAGTCCGCCGGCCTGGCGGTATGCGACGCCGCAACTGACCACGACCGCGACGACGACGGCGGTGACGAATCCTGCCTTCTGCCAGCGCGAGATCCGCACCGCCGTCGTTCCCCTCTCTCAACCGGTTCGCCCTTGTCGTGGTCGCCGTTTCGGCTACTTCAGTTCGTCGTGCAGCGCCTTGGCGTCGTCGCGAGCCTTGCGCAGGTCGGCGCGGGCGTTCTTCGCGGCGGTGGTCAGCGGCGAAAGCGCGCTGTGGATGGCGTTGGCGTCCGGGCCCGGCTGGATGGCCAGCAGCGTCGACACCTTGCCCGACTCGGCCTGTTGCGCGTTCTGCAACTGCGTCTGGAGATCGGCGAGCTGGGACTTCTCGGTGGCGGTGCCGCCGCCGGGTTCCTTAGCCAGCCGCGCGGCGAGTTCGTCGTGCACCTTCTGCAGCGTGGAGTCGACCGCGGACTCGATGTCGAAGGCGTTTGTCAGGTGTACCTTCGGCACGACGAGCAGGTAGACACGGTATTGGTCCACCATCGTCGTCTCGTCGGCCCGCACCGCGGAGACCGTGCTCTCGCCGCCGACCTTGCCGCGCAAGGACGTCAGGCCACTGATGTCGCCGCTGATCAGCGTGCTGAGTGCGGACCGGTCGCTCGCCGTCAAGCGGGAGTCGTCGTTCACGGCCAACTGGAGCGCGTGCAGCGTTTCCAGACGACCGTCGATGCGTGAAGTCGCCAAGGCCTTCGCCGCGTCGAGTCCGGCGGTTCCTGCGGCCTTGCCGGTCGTGGTCGAGGTCGCGGTGCCGAACGCGCTCTGCGCCTGAGCCGGCAAGGCCGCTCCTGTCGCGAACGCCGCGGTGGCGGCGGTCGCGATGCCGAGGCGTGTAAGGGTTTTCACCATGGATTCCGTCTCTTCCGTAACGTCGGGCCGCGCGGAACGGCAAGCGTTTCGAGAACCGAGCGCGCGGCGATCAGCCGCCGTCTGAAGGGCTCTGGGTGGCCTGCGCGAGCGCTGAGTCAAGCCCTGCCAGCTGGCCGTCGACCGAGCTCAGATCGGAGTCGACGCCCGCGTTCGCCGTACCGGTGGCCGCGGGCGCACCTGCGCCGCTGACCGCGGCCGCGGTGGCGTCCGCGGAGCTCGTCACGGCGCTCGCCGGCTGCGCCGCCGTGGACTGCGCGCGGCATCCTGCGAGCACACCGGTCAAGACCACCGTGCCCAGGAGCGCGACGACTGCGGCAACCGCGTTTCCGGTCGCTCGTCTCACCGTTCCTCCAACCCGAATCGCTGTGGACAGAACCGACTATCGCGATGCGGGTGTAAGAGTCCGGTAAACGCCTCAGCGCCTTGAGCGGGACACGTCTTCGCCGTTGCTCTGCGCGTCGCCGCCCTCGTCAGTGGGCAGCTTCTCGCGCAGGACCGCGCTCAGCAGCCCCGGGAAACGGCGGTCGAACTCGGCTCGCCGCAGCCGGTTGGCGCGCTTCGTGCCCACATCGCGCTGCTCAAGCAGCCCGGCGTTGCGCAGTACGGCGAAGTGGTGGCTGAGCGCGGCCTTCCCGACAGGCACGTCGAAGCTGCCGCACGTGCGCTCCCAGTCGGCGGACCGCGCCAGCTCCTGAATCAGCAGCAGCCGCACCGGATCGGCGAGCGCCGCGAGGGCGGCGGTCAGGGACACCTCGTCCGGATGCGTGTGCTCGGGGGCCAGGCGGCGGGCCCGATCCGGAGCGCTGCTTTCCGCACTCGCCGACATGAGCGCTTCCTCCCTTCCACCGCGGCGCTCGTGGTCGGTTGCCCGGCAGCGAGGCCTCTGAAAGAATCCGTGAATCGATGTTCGCATATCATCGAACATCACACCTAGGGGAACGCACGGGCGGCCGCGGGGTATTTCCAGCCGCCGGAGAGGGGCGGATCATGCGCGCGGTGCTGGTCGAGCAGTACGGCGGACCGCAGGTGCTCGCGCCGGCCGAGCTGGCCGAGCCGGAGCCGGGACCGGGCCAGGTGACGATCAACGTCGCGTACGCCGGGATCAATTACGCGGACGTGTTGGCGCGGCGGGACGGATACCAGGTGGCCTCGCTGCCGTTCGTTCCCGGGCTGGAAGTGTCGGGCACCGTGCGCGCGCTCGGCCCCGGCGCGGCGGGGTTCGCGGTCGGCGAGAAGGTCGCCGCCTTCATCCCGTCCGGAGGTTATGCCGAGGTCGCGCTCGCCGATACCGCAAGCGTGTATTCGCTGCCCGAGGGCACGGACCTGCGCGAGGCGGCAACCTGGCTGGCCGTTCTACCGACTGCGTACGCGCTGGTCAACGGGCCTGCGAGCATCGCGTCTGGCGAATCCGTGCTCATACACAGTGCGGCGGGCGGCGTCGGTACCGTGGCAGGCCAGCTCGCGAAGGCGGCAGGAGCCGCGAACGTGTACGGCGTCGTCTCCTCCTCCGAGAAGGCGGCCTATGCGCTGCGATTCGGATACGACCGCGTGTTCGTCGGCGACGAGTACCTTGAGGCGCTGCCCGAGGCAACCGGCGGACAAGGCGTCGACGTGATCCTCGACCCGGTCGGCGGGGACACGCTGCGCGCGAACCTCAAGCTGCTCGCCCGCTTCGGCCGCCTGATCTCCTTCGGCAATGCCAGCGGGCAGGAGAACTGGCAGATCGGGCCGACCGACCTGTACCCGCGCGGACTTGGCGTATTCGGGTTCTCGATTCGCGCGCTCAGCCGCGACGATCCGGCCCGGCTGCGCAGCATCACCGAGAGCGCGATCGCCTCGGCCGTGAAGACGGGGATCGAGCTGCCGATCACCGCCGAATACACGCTCGACGACGTGGCCGGGGCGCACCGGCTCCTCGAATCGCGCTCCACCACCGGCAAGCTGCTCGTCCGCGTCGCAGGCAGCTGACAGAGCCGGACCGGTCTGTCGGCTCAGCCTGGTAGTGGCGCGCCCAACACCGCCGCCAGTTCCGTCTCACTCGCGTTGCCGCCGCTGCAGATGAGGCCCACGCTCTTGCCCGCCAGCTCCTCTCGTCGCGCGAGCAATCCCGCGAGCGCGGCGGCTCCGGCTCCCTCGGCCATCGTGTGCGCGGCGGCCAGCATCAACCGCTGCGCGGAGCGGATCTCGGCGTCGTCGACCAGCACGAAGTCCCGTAGCAGGACTCGCATGATCTGCTGCGGCAACGTGAAGGACTGCCCGGTGGACAGGCCCTCGATCACGGTCTTGTTCGGCCGGCTCACCGCCGTTCCGGCCCGCCAGGACTCGTACGCCGCCGGAGCCTGGGCCGACTGCACGCCGATCACCCGACAACCCGGCGCGACGGCCGCCGCCGTCAGGCACGCCCCGGCGACACCCGTGCCCGCGCCGACCGGAACGAACAACACGTCGAGCCGAGGCGCGGCCTCGAACAGTTCCAGCGCGGCCGTCGCGACGCCGGCGATCAGCTTCGGCTCGTCACCGGAGTCGACGTAACGCGCCTTCGTGTCAGCGGCGATCTGCGCGGCGATGGTGCGGCACTCGTCGAAGACCGCGCCGCGCAGCACCAGTACAGCGCCGAGCGCGCGAACCGAAGCGGCCTTGACCGGGTTCGCGTTCTCCGGCATCACGATCGTGCACGGCGCCCCGAACTGCCGCGCCGCATACGCGACCGACTGCGCGTGGTTGCCGGTCGAGGCGGCCACCACTCCCCCGGCGCGCTCCTGCGGTGAGAGCGAGGCGAGCAGCGTCAGCCCGCCGCGCACCTTGAACGCCCCGACCGGTTGCGCGTTCTCGTGCTTGATCCACACCGTCGCGCCTACCGCCTCGTTGAGCACCGGGTAGGTCCAGGCGGGCGTGGGCGGCAGCTGGGCCGCGAGCAGGCGGCGCGCTTCCAGGACGTCGGCGAAGGTCGGGGTCGGCGGCAGCGCGGCCGTCTGGCTCTCCAGCAAGGGCGTGGTCATGACGTCGATCCTCGTCAGCGCGACGAGCGGTTGTCCACTGGATTGAGGAGCGGTCGTTCACGCCGGGTCTCGGCAGCCACCTCAAGGCGGCACGATCGTGCACGGCCGCTCCGGGCACGACGCATGCATGACCACCCACCCCCCGGGGCAGTGTGAACGTCCAACCGTAAACTGGCAGACGATCATGTAGCCGCCGGAGGGGAGCCACGGGCGTTGTCGGTCGATTCGGACGTTCGCCGGGACCCCCCTGACGAGAAGCAGCACCGCCGGCTGTTCGGTCTGCACCCCCTGGATGTACTGGCCCTGGCCCTGCTGATCGCCGGGGTGCTGTGCGTGGTCACCGGCGGGCTCTCCCGGACCGAGACCTCCTCGATCCTGAACCGGATCCTGCCGCTGCTGCTGTTCCTCGGCACCGTGATCATCCTGGCCGAGCTGACCGGACGCGCGCAGACCTTCGACGTGGTCGCGACGCGGCTGGCCATCACTGCCCGAGGCCGCTACAGCCTGCTGTTCGCGCTGTGTGTGCTGATGGCGGTCGTCACGACGGTCGGCCTCAACCTCGACACCACCGCCGTGCTGCTGACCCCGATCATGCTGGCCATGGCGGCGCGGGTCGGGCTGCCGCTGCTGCCGCTGGCGATGACCACGGCGCTGCTGGCGAACACCGCGAGCCTGCTGCTGCCGGTCGGCAACCTGACGAACCTGCTCGCCGCCGGCCGGGTCGCGCTCGGCCCGGTCGACTTCGCGGCGCGGATGGCCGCCCCGGAGGCCGCCAGCGTCGCGGTGACCATGGCAGTGCTCTGGCTCGGCTACTGGCGCAAGTCGCGGCGCGGCGGCGCGGACCGCTACGAGCTGCCGGAGCCGTTCCGGCCGCGCGACCGGGTGCTGTGCGCGATCGCCGGGGTCGCGTGTGTGTTGTTCGTCGCCGCGATCCTGCTGGGCGTCACGCTCGGCGTCGCGTCGGCGGCGGCCGCGGCGGTCACGGTGCTCGCGTTCGCGGTCCGCGAGCGCGAGGCGCTGCGCTGGTCGCTGCTGCCATGGCGGCTGCTGGCCACGGTCACCGGCATGTTCCTCGTCGTGCAGACGATCACCGTGCACGGCCTCGGCACGCTCATCACGCACCTGGCCGGCAGTTCGAACTCGTATACCGGCCAGCTGCGCACCGCCGGAACGGGCGCGCTGCTGGCGAACCTGCTCAACAACCTGCCGGCGTACGTCGCGGGGGAAAGCGCCGTACCGGTGGCTAACCACAGCCAGCTGCTCGCGCTCCTGATCGGAACGAACGCCGGCCCGGTGATCACCGCGTGGGCCTCGCTGGCGACGCTGCTGTGGTACGAGCGCTGCGCCGCGTTCGGCCTGGCGATCCCGAAGCGCCGGATGCTGGTGAACGGCACGATCCTCGCGGTGGTCGCGGTGTTCGCCTCGACCACCGCGCTCGCCCTCACCGGTTGAGCCGGGGCGGCAGCAGACTACATCAGTTCTCTGATTCCTGCTGGGTCCGCATCTGGATCAGCGTCAACGGGTTGCCTGCGGGGTCTTTCACCTGGGCTTTGACGACCCAGCCGTTGTCGGTGGGCGGCATGATCACGCTCCCGCCGAGCTCCTCGGCGTTTCGGAGAGCGGCGGCGAGGTCCGGCACCGCGACGCCGAGGGCGACCGTGGCCTGCTCGGCGTCCGTGATGGCCCCGCGCAGGCCGCTCGGCGTGTCGACCAGTGCGTATCCGGGCCCTTGCGGCTGGACCTTCCAGCCGAGCAGGGTGCCGTAGAAGCGGTGCAGGTCCTGTTCCTGTGGTCCGCAGATGTCGAAGTGGACGATCGCGTTCGGGCCGGGGCCGGTCGCTTGGTTCATGTTGGCTCCTCAAGGGTGGGGGGATCCTCGCCTGTCCCGCTGACCGGGAACTCGTGCTCCAGCAGCCGGACGAGGTAGCCCATGCGGTGCGGGGACGCCCGGTACAGCCGGTACGTGCCCACGACCCGCATCTCGACCAGGCCCGTCTTGCGCAGGACTTTGAGGTGCTCGGACACGCTCGCCGCGGCCAGTCCCAAGTGGGTCACCAGCTCGCCGGCGCCGCGCTCCCGAGTCCAGACCTGCCGCAGGATGTCCCTGCGGTGGCGGCTGGCGACCGCCCGCAAGAGCTCGTCGAGTTCCTCGGAATCGGGCATGCCGACAGCCTATTTCGGGTTAGCCCGAAATAGCAAGGGGGACGGGCGCAACGCGCGGCGCCCCCGACCACTGACGCGCAGTCAGCGGTCGGGGGCGCCGGGAAACGCCGAGCCCGGTCAGCCTTCGAGGGCGGGGGCGACTTGCTTGACGAACAGCTCCAGGCCTGAGCGGTCGTAGGCGATCTCCGGGAAGTAGAGGATCACGTAACCGGCACCGAGTTCGCGCGTCTCGTTCAGCCGCTGCGCGATCTGCTCGGGCGTGCCGGTCAGCGGGCTGTTGGTGTAGTTGCGCAGCGTTTCCTCCAGCTTCTCCGCGGACAGGTACGGCGCGTAGTGCTCGCGCAGCCAGGAGAGGCGGTCCTGCACTTCCTTCTCGGTCTCGCCGATCACGATGTTGAAGTTGGTCGAGCGCACGATCGCGTCGAAGTCCGTGCCCACCTCGCGGCAGTGCTGCGCGAGCACCTCGGACTTGTGCCGGAAGGTGTCCGGATTCGTCGCGTCGAAGTTGGTGTATTTGGCGTACTTGGCGGCGGTCCGCAGGGTCTTCTTCTCCCCCGCGCCGGCGATCCACAGCGGGATGCCGCCTTCCTGCAGCGGCAGCGGACGAGAGATCGCGCCGTCCACCTGGTAGTGCTTGCCGTTGAGCGTGGCGGTTCCGGTGGTCCACAGCTGGCGCATGATCTGCACGCCCTCGTCGAGCATTCCCAGCCGCTCGCCGGCCGTCGGGAATCCGTAGCCGTACGCGCGCCACTCGTGCTCGTACCAGCCGCCGCCGATCCCCATCTCGGCGCGGCCGCCGGAGATCACATCGACGGTCGCGGCCACCTTGGCGAGATAGGCCGGGTTGCGGTAGCCCATGCACGTACACATCTGGCCGAGCCGTACCCGACTCGTCGCGGCGGCGTACGCGGCCATGAGCGTCCACGCCTCGTGCGTGGCCTCGTCGGTGGGAACTGGGACCGTATGAAAGTGGTCGTATACCCAGATCGATTCGAAGGGGCCGTTGTCGGCGGCGCGAGCGACGTCGAGCATGACAGCCCACTGGTCGGCGGGGTCGATCCCGGTCAGGTCGAGCCGCCAGCCTTGGGGTACGAAGAGTCCGAAGCGCATGGCCCCACCCTAGTCACAGCCATCGTGTAACAGCCACTACCGCTTCCGGGGGGTATCACTCGACGAGCCCCGATCCGGAAGACGATCAGCCGGTCCAAGCGCGCCGCTTCCCGAGGCTCACCCTCTTGATGCCCTTCACGCCCGCGTGTAATGTGACGGTCACCCCCTGAGACAACGTTGTCTCAGTCCTGCGGCGCGCCGAGACAACGTTGTCTCATAGGTGTCTCACCGCTGTCTCACGGTGTCTCACCGTGGCGAGCGACCGGCCGCTGTGGGTCTTGCGGGGCCGACCGAGGAGGAACCGCGTGCGTTCGCGTCCTTTTTCTCTAGCGCAGGCGAGACCGGCGCGTCCCAAGCGCCGCCGCCGTTTCGCCGCCGCGGCATTCGCATTGGCCGCGCTGCTGCTGCCGGCGACCGCCTCAGCGGCGGGGGCCGATGCCACCGCCGCCTCCTATCAGGAGCCCTACCGGCCGCAGTACCACTTCACGCCCGCACAGAACTGGATGAACGATCCCAATGGCCTGATCTACTACCACGGCCAGTACAACCTGTTCTTCCAGTACAACCCGTCCGGCACGACCTGGGGCAACATCGAGTGGGGCCACGCGGTCAGCACGGATCTGGTGCACTGGACCGAGGAACCGGTGGCCATCCCGCAGGACTCGAATGAGTTCGTCTTCTCCGGCAGCGTCGTCTACGACAAGACCGACTCCAGCGGTCTGGGCAGCGCACTGAACCCGCCGCTGGTCGCGATCTACACCAGCGCCCAGAAGGCGACCGGCATTCAGCGGCAGTCGCTGGCCTACAGCCTCGACGGCGGCACGACCTGGACCAAGTACGCAGGCAACCCGGTCCTCGACCTCGGCTCGCAGAACTTCCGCGACCCGAAGGTCTTCTGGTACGCGCCGGGCAACGAGTGGCTGATGGTGGTGGCCCGCTCGGACCTGCACGAGGTCTACTTCTACTCCTCGACCGACCTCAAGCAGTGGACCTATCTGAGCGAGTTCGGCCCGGCGGGCGCCACCGGCGGCGTGTGGGAGTGCCCTGACTTGTATCCGCTGCCGGTCGACGGGAACCCGAACAACGTCAAGTGGGTCTTGACCGTCAACCTCAATCCGGGCTCCTACGCGGGCGGCTCCGGCGCGCAGTACTTCCTCGGGAGCTTCAACGGAACAACCTTCACCTCCGACGATCCGGCCGGCTACACCCCGCCCTCCGGCAGTGTCTTCGCAGACTTCGAAGGCTCCGGCTACGGCGACGGCTGGACGACGACCGGCGCGGCGTTCGGCGGCGGACCCGCGCAGGGAACCCTGCCCGGCCAGCAGAGCGTCAGCGGCTATCTCGGCCACGGGCTGGTCAACAGCTTCATCAACGGTGACTCGACCACCGGCACCCTGACCTCCCCGAGTTTCACGATCAGCCAGCCTTATATCAACTTCCTGGTCGGCGGCGGCGATCACGCCTACGTGCCCGGCGGCGTGCTTTACGGCACGGCGCCGCCCGGCCCCGTCTTCGACGACTTCAGCTCCGGCTGGGGCGCCGGCTGGAGTGCGACCGGTGACTTCGCGAACGCGGGACCGACCGCCGAGAGCCTGCCGGGCCAGATCGATCCCCGTGCGCTGGACACCTGTGTGAGCTCCTGCGACGGGGCCGAGGGCACGATCACCTCCCCGGCCTTCACCATCAGCTCGGACTACATCGACTTCCTGATCGCGGGCGGCGACCACCCGATGGACCAGCCGCACCCCACCGCCATCAACCTGCTGATCAACGGCAGCGTGGTGGCCACCGCGACCGGCAAGAACAGCGGCGAGATGGACTGGACCTCGTGGAACGTGGCCCAGTACCAGGGACAGCAGGCCACGATCCAGGTGGTGGACCAGAACGACGGCTCCGCGGGCTGGGGCCACCTGATGGTCGACCACATCGTCTTCTCCTCGGCCGCCGCCGCGCCTTACAACACCGAGACCGGCGTCAACCTGCTGGTCGACGGCAAGGTGGTGGACAGCGCCACCGGGTCGAACGCCGAGGCGCTGGACTGGACCTCCTGGAACGTCAGCTCCCTGATCGGCAAGTCCGCGCGTATCCAGATCGTGGACGACAACGTCGGCGGCTGGGGCCACGTCAACGCCGACCAGATCACCTTCGCCGCCGCGCCCGCGCTCAGCAGCGTCCAGCGCGCGCACTGGATCGACTACGGCGCGGACTTCTACGCCACCGCCAGCTACAACGACGCCCCCAGCGGCAAGCGGATCGCGATCGCCTGGATGAACAACTGGGACTACGGCGGCAACATCCCCACCTCGCCGTGGCGCAGCGCCGACACCTTCCCGCGTGAGCTGTCGCTGCGAACGATCGACGGCGCGGTCCGGCTCGTGCAGCAGCCGGTCAGCCAACTCAATACACTGCGTCAACCCGACGCCTACAACGCACACGCGGTGTCGGTGACGAACGGTACGCGGCCGCTCGGCGCAAGCGGCCAAACCCTTGAGATCGACGCCGATCTCAACGCGGGCAACGCGGCCCGGTTCGGCCTCGACGTGCGGGTCGGATCGAGTCAGTACACGCAGATCGGCTATGACACCGCGACACGGCAGATCTACCTCGACCGATCGCACTCCGGGAACACGGGCTTCGATCCGACGTTCTACGGCGTGCAGAGTGCCCCCTTGCCGCTTGACTGCGGCGACCTCAAGCTGCACGTCCTGGTGGACGCCTCATCAGTCGAGGTCTTCGCCGATCAGGGCGAGGTCGTCCTGACCGACCAGATCTTCCCGGACTCCACGGCAGTCGGCGTCGATGCGTTCGCCGCTGGGGGTACGGCCAACGTGCAGCACCTGACCGCCTGGCGACTGCTCTCGATCTGGCCGTAATCGGTCACGCTCAACGCCGGGAGCCGGCCGCCGTGCACAGCGGCGACCGGCTCCCGTCACGTCTACTCGCCAGGCGCGCCTGCTAGGGCCGGTTTGGAAAGTCTCGCCTGGGCCGCGGCGCCTGCCACGCACGCTCGCTGCGTTGTCGGATCGTCCACGTACGCCCGGTACGAGGACGACCCTCCGCCTTGCGATCGCACGCGCCAGACGCCGCGGCCTTAACCGGCGCCACTTTCCAAACCGGCCCTAGGCGTCAGCCGTTTCTGGCCATCTGCGCGGCCCGCTGCTCGGCGTGGAATTCCCACGGCGCTTGGGGCAGCACGTCACCGGTCTCGAGCAGCGTCTTGAGGTTGGCCAGCACGGTCGG
>Ga0070739_10007279_pt1 | contig 11815 bp, 13 predicted proteins | sample Coa_R1_7_FD_66445 | JGI IMG/M metagenome (GOLD analysis project Ga0070739, IMG submission 66445) | Surface soil microbial communities from Centralia Pennsylvania, which are recovering from an underground coalmine fire - Coalmine... | ecosystem: Environmental > Terrestrial > Soil > Unclassified ... | reverse complement strand
TGGAACGCCGCCGTCAACGCGGGTATCAGCCGCGAGGAGATGGACGCGTGGGCGTTACGGTCGCACCGCAACGCCATTGCCGCGATCGACGAAGGCCGCTTCAAGGAAGAGGTCGTGCCGATCGAAACACCGCACGGGCTGTTTTCGGTCGACGAGCATCCGCGCCGGGACACCAGCATGGAGAAGCTGGCCGCGCTCAAGCCACTGCATCCCGAGATCGAAGGATTCTCGATCACCGCCGGAAATGCGTGCGGCGCCAACGACGGCGCTGCCGTGCTGACGCTCGCCAGCGACCGGCTGGGGCTGCCCGCATTGGCCACCGTGCGGTCGTGGGCGTCGGTCGGTGTCGACCCTGCCTCCACCGGCTTGGCGCCCGTCGAGGTGATCCCGAAAGCGCTTGCCCGCGCTCACCTTTCGCTCTCCGACGTCGACCTGTTCGAAGTCAACGAGGCGTTCGCGTCGATGTGTGTGGCCACGGTCAAGCTGCTCGATCTCGACCCCGACCGCGTTAACGTCAACGGCAGCGGATGCTCGCTGGGGCATCCGGTCGCGGCCACCGGCGCCAGGATGCTGGTAACGCTGGTCCACGAACTGCGCCGCCGCGGCGGCGGCATCGGCGTCGCGGCCATGTGCGCCGGCGGCGGGATGGGTTCTGCCACGGTCATCGAGGTACCGGCGCCATGATGTTCAGATGAACATCGCCGAGCTGATCGCCGCCGCGCGCAACGGCTCCCCACGCGCCGCCGGTCGATTGCTCAGCCTGGTCGAAAGTGACCGGCGCGATGAAGTTCTGGCACGTATCGAACCGTCGGCGGTGCGCGTCATCGGGATCACCGGACCGCCGGGTGCCGGCAAGTCGACGACGATCGCGGCCCTCGTCGGGGCTTATCGGCAACGCGAATTGCGGGTGGCCGTGCTTGCCGTCGATCCGTCCTCGCCGTTCAGTGGCGGTGCGCTGCTCGGCGACCGGATCCGAATGGCCGCGCATATCAACGACTCTGACGTACTGATCCGCTCGGTGGCTTCTCGCGGGCACCTGGGCGGTCTGGCCGCCGCCGTGCCCGCCGCCATCCGGCTGCTGGGGGCCCTGCGTTACGACGTGATCCTGCTCGAAACGGTCGGTGTGGGCCAGTCGGAGATCGAGATCGCCGCCGTCGCCGACCCGACCGTCGTGATCCTCAACCCCGGAGCGGGCGACGCGGTCCAGGCCGCCAAAGCCGGCCTGCTGGAGGTCGCCGACATCGTCGTGGTGAACAAGGCCGACCGCGACGGCGCCGAGCAGACCGTGAGAGACCTGCGCGCCGAAACCAAGTCCCCGATCCTGATGCTCGTCGCAGCCAAAGGAGAACGTGTCCCCGAGCTGGTGGAGGCCATCGACGCCCACCACCGCGCCGACAACCGGGCACGCCGGGTGGCGCGCGCGCGTGCTCAGATACTGTCGCTGGCCCAGAGCCTGCTGCGCACCCATCCCGACCTCGACCGACTCGCCGAATCCGTCGCCGACGGGCGCGACGATCCCTACACCGCCGCCGAGCGGCTGGTATCGGCTGAATCGGCGAGCACGCACGCAAGCGGTCGCTAGCCGATCGACTACCCTCATCGTGTGGCAGCTATCCGGGCTGAAAGCCGATTCCGCGACATCACTCGCAGCGCTGCGCAGACCCGCATTCTCGACGCCGCCTTGAAGTTGATCGGGGAAAACGGTGTGAGCGGGACGTCGTTGCAGATGATCGCCGACGAGATCGGCGTTACCAAAGCGGCTGTCTACCATCAGTTCAAAGCGAAGGAAGAGATCGTCATTGCGCTCACCGAGCGCGAACTCGGAGGACTGGAGGAGGCGCTTGAGGCTGCCGAGGCGGAGCAATGCCAGCCCCGGGCCCGCGAACTGCTGCTCGAGCGGGTGATCGACGTGGCCATCGAGCGGCGCGGCGCTGCCAGTACCCTGCAGTTCGATCCCGTGATTGTTCGGCTACTTGCCGAGCACGAGCCCTTTCAGCAGTTCATCCAGCGGCTCTACAGCGTGCTGGTCGGCGACGCCGGCGACGACGCCCAGGTGACGGCGGCGATGCTGTCGGGTGCCATCGCCGTCGGCGTCATGCATCCGCTCGTCGCTGACGTCGACGACGACGTGCTGCGTTCTCAGCTGCTGCGACTGACCCGACGCTTCATGGAAATCTCCTAGCCCACTGGCAGAGGAAGGCACACGACAGTGCAATCGAGTGACAAAGATGTTTTGGTCGTCATCGGTTCCGGCGGGATGGGGCTGGCGATCGCCCGCCGCATCGGCGCAGGCCGCGTAATTGTGTTGGCAGACATCAACAAAACGGGTCTCAAGGCCGCGGCGGATGCGCTCGGCAGCGATGGGCACCAGGTCCTGACCCGCGAAGTCGACGTCACCTCCCGCGGCTCGGTGGCCGCGCTGGCCGAGACGGCCGAGGCGGCCGGACGCGTTACGGCAGTGGTTCACACCGCCGGCCTTTCGCCGAAACAGGCTTCCGCTGACAGGCTATTGGCTGTCGATCTGCTCGGGGTCGCGCTGGTTCTCGACGAGTTCGGGCGGGTCATCGCCCCTGGCGGCGCCGGTGTCGTGATCGCCAGCATGGCCGGCCACATGTATCCAGCGCTTGATCCTCAGCTGCAGCATCAACTGGCCAGCACGCCCGCCGACGACCTGCTCACCCTCGACGCCTGCACGTCGATCACTGACAGCCGCCTGGCCTACCCGTTTGCCAAGCGCGCCAACCAGATCCGGGTAGCCGCCGCAGCGATCCGCTGGGGCGAGCGTGGCGCTAGGATCAACTGCATCAGCCCGGGCGTCATCTCCACGGCGATGGGACAACTGGAATTAAGCGGCGAATCCGGGGCGCTCATGCAGGCCATGGTCGACAACGCCGGGCTGCGGCGCATCGGCACGCCCGACGACATCGCTGCCGCTACCGAGTTCCTCCTTGGACCCTCCGCAAGCTTCATCACCGGCACAGACCTACTCGTCGACGGTGGTGTCATAGCTGGGATACACAGCGGGACACTGGAGCTCGGTTCTGTGGCAACGTAAGCCAGCGCGTCAGTCATAGTCGGGCGTCGACGGCGTCAGGCAAAACCCTCAGCAGCTTCGTGTCTGCGGTGAGTAGCGTGAGCCGTTCTGTCGTCGCTTGGGCGACAAGAAGCGCATCGAAGGGATCCTTGTGCGGTAGTGCGATGAGGTCGGACGCCAGGGTGTGGTGACGTGTGACGGGCAGATCGCGCAACGCGGATCGGTCGATCGCCTCGTCGAGGTCGTCAGGCAGGGTGAGCTTGCCAATGGCCGCTTTATTGGCCAGCTCCCATGTGCTCGCCGCGGAGACGTAGACCTGCGCACTTGCCGCGATCCGCTTCCGTGCATCCACGCCGAGCCGCGGATTGTCGTCGAGCAGCCAGAGCAAGACGTGGGTGTCTAGCAACAGGCCGCTCATGCGATCCCGAACAAGGCCTGGAGATCGCGGTCGACATCGTCGAAGTGATCGGCGTCGTAGTCGAGTCGGCCAGCAAGCCCGCCAAAGACGATATCGGTGCGCAGGTGTGGGACGAGGTCGGCGACCGGCTTCCCAGCGCGTGCGATCGTGACCGTCTCGCCGTTCTCGACCCGGGCAAGCAATTGCGATAAATGGGTCTTTGCCTCGTGAATGTTGACTGTCGGCATATCGACCAGCGTACTGGACTTAGTCTAGTCGGACTACTCGCCGGGCCGGCTTTCGCCGCCCGGGCTTGGTTCGGGGACGGGCAAGCGGCTATTGACCCTGGCTAGCCGAGCGGCTACTTTCAGGCTAGCCGATCGGCAAGCGCTTCCTGGTGAGGATCCGAGATCATGAGACGAACCAATGGTGAGTTGATCCTGTTTTGGACGCTGCCCGCGGTGGCCATCATCTGGATCTCCGCGTTTTTCTTGTTCCCCGCCTTCGTCCATCCGCTGTCTCCAACGATGTCGGCAGAGCAGGTCGCCGCTTTCTATCGCGATCCCGCGAATCTCGCGCGTATTCGCTACAGCATGATCTTGTTCAACTGGTTCTGCGTGGGTTTGATCCCAATTCTGATGCTGCTCGTCATGCAGATCCGCCGCATGGCTCACCGCACGCCGATCCTGTCTTATTGCATGCTCGCCTGCGCGGCCGGCGGCCCCGCGATCTTTCTGATCGCCAATCTTTTTTGGCTCCTCGCTGCTTTCCGCCCGGAGCGGCCTCCGGAGCTGACCCAGCTGTTCAACGATCTCGCGTGGGTTACCTTCACCATTCAGGTGCCCTACTTGATCATGCAAAGCGTGTTGCTGGCCTTGGCGATTTATTGGGATCGCCAAGACCGTCCGGTGTTCAAGCAGTGGGTAGCGCATTTCAATCTTCTCGTCGCAGTGGCGCTGGCGCCCGCCGCGTTCACGGGGCTGGCATTGGCTGGCCCGATGGCGTGGGACGGCTTGCTGCCCTTCTGGGTCAAAAACATCGCGATCGCCGCCTGGATCGTCGTAATGGGCGTGGTTATCGGGCAGACCGTGCATCGACAGCGGGCCGAGGACGAGGTCGCCGCATGAGTTGCGTCGGCGATGGCGATCTCAGTTCGGCTGGGAGCAAGGAGCGAGCGGCGCCAATGAGGACAGCTGTGACAGAGCCTCCAACCGCACTCGACCCGCCCTCGGGCTCGCCGCTAAGCCGTCTCGCCTGGCACTGTCGCAACAATCCCAAGCGTGAGCTGTGGTTCGCCTGGTGGACGACGGTCGTCTTTTACAACCTGTTCGCCGTGGCGTTCTTCGTGCTGAGCCGCACTCAGCCGCCGCCGAATCCCGGTTGGGATACGCGAAGGGTCGTGCAGTGGTTCGACCACAACCACTGCGGCATCCTCATTGGCTTCGGCATCATGTTCCTCATCACCGGCATGACCGCGCCTACCAACGCGCTCATCGCCTATTCCATGCGGCGTATGTCAATCAGCCGTGCCTACGGCTATTCGTACCTCGTCCTGTATTCGCTGAGCGCGATTCCCGGCATGCTGCTGATGTGCATCGCGCTCACCGTCGGAGCCATGCGGCCTAACCGCGATCCCGAGCTGATCACCTGGCTGTACGACTTCGCATTTTTGTCATTCGTCGGCACTATGGGTGTGTTCCTGATTGGCTCGTTGGTGTGGATGCTGGCGATTCTGATCGATAAGAATCGTGTGTTCCCAAAGTGGTTCGGCTATTTGAATCTCTGCAATGCGCTCACCGAAGTCGTCGTTTCGCCGGCGTGGCTCTTCAAGCGAGGCGTCTTCGCCTGGAACGGTTTGATCGCATGGTGGATCGACATGGTCGTATTCGGCATCTATACAGGAGTTTTCATCTTCCTGCTCAGGCAGATGATCCGGCGCGAGGACTTCGGTACCGGGTCACTTCCGGACTTGGCGACGCCTGAGGCACCCACTCAATTGGAGGCGGCACAATGACCGAGCTTGCGGACGCCGGCTCGCGACCGCAAGAGAAACTTGCGAAGTTTGTTCCCGGGCAGCCCGACATGTGGGCCTTCGTTCTCTTCGAGGCACTGGTATTCACCAGCTATTTCGTTGTTTACATGATCTTTCGCACGCAGAGCCCTGAGCTCTACCTGAAATCACAGGCCGAGCTCGATCTGCGCATTGGCGTCTTCGAAACGCTTGTTCTGCTCATGAGTTCCTGGTCCATGGCGCGATGCGTCCAAGCGTCCCGTGGCGGAATGTTCCGGTCTGCATTAGCGAATGCCTTGGCCACCATCGTCTTTGGGCTCGTGTTTCTGGCTTCGAAGGTGTCCGAGTGGGTGACATACGTCCACCGCGGTTTCACGTTCTCTAGCAATGAGTTCTTCCAACACTATTTCTTTCTGACCGGCATCCACTTTCTACACCTTCTGATCGGCTTCGTCGCCGTGGGTGTCGTCGTATACCAGCTCCGCAGTCCGGAACGGCGGTCCCAGGAGCTCGTCGAAACAGGCGCGACCTACTGGCACACCGTCGACTTTCTGTGGATCGTCATCTTCGCACTGCTCTACGTCGTGAGGTGATCAGTGAAAGCTGGATTCAACAAGAGATTGCTCGTCGTGTGGCTGGTCTTGTCTGCGATCACGCTCGTCTATCTGTGGGTGGGCTCGATTGACCCCGCCCGGGCACTCAAGCCCAGCGCCGTGGTCACGGTCAGCGCGATCGTGATGGCGCTCATCAAGGTGCGCATCGTTTTTCGCGAGTTCATGGAAGTAAGGCACGCCCCCGCCCTGTTGTGTCGGCTCACGGATGGCTGGGTGGTGCTGATGGCAGTGTGTCTGCTCGGTAGCTACTTCGTCGGTATGGTCCGGTAATGAGTCCCGTTGCCGAAGATCACCACTAGCAAACTGCACTAGTCCACCGACTTACCGGTCGCGGCGGCATACCCTGCGCGATAGCCGAAAACCATTGCCGGGCCGATGGTCCCGCCAGCCCCACCGTAGGCCCGCCCGGTGACACCGGCCATGGCGTTACCTGCCGCGAACAAGCCGGGGATCGCCTCGCCGCTGACATGCAACACCCGGGCGTCGCGATCGGTGCGCGGCCCACCCTTGGTGCCCATCGCACCCACCGACACCGGCACCGCGTAATAAGGCGGCGTGTCGATAGGTCCGAGGGTCTTGCCGGCGAGCGTGGTGGCGCGTTCGTCACCCCAGTAGCCGTCGTATGCGCTTGAGCCGCGCCCGAAATCAGGATCGGAACCCGCAGCGACGTTGCGGTTCCAGTGCTCGATCGTCTGCGCCAGCCCGTCGGCGTCGATACCGGTCTTTGCGCCTAACTCCGCGAAGTCCTCAGATGCGCAGAACCAGTCCGGCACCGGCTCCCCGGGCGCGACACCCAGGAAGCCGTATCGCTTCAGATGCAGAGCGTCGAACACGATCCACGCGGGATCGTTGACGTAACCGTTCCGCGGATCGAGGTAGTGGAAAGCGCCGGCCATGGAGTTGTAATCACACGCCTCGTTGACAAAGCGGCGACCGGCACGATTGACGATAATGCTGCGCGGACGGGTCCGTTCCAGCCGGACGCTGCGGCTGCGTTGCTTGCCGTCGATGGTGTCGCCCGGGATCTGCACGATCGGCACCCACCACGCTTCTCCCATGTTGGCCAAGTCAGCCCCGTGCGCCATCGCCAGCCGCAGGCCGTCGCCGGTGTTGTTGGGCGGCGAGACCGCCCCCTGCATCGGTCCGCGCAGGAAGGCGTTGACCCGCACCGAATCCCACTCGAAGCCGCCGCACGCCAAGATCACACCCTGCCGCGCGCGAACGGTCAGACTGTCCCCGCCACAGGAGATCCGCACGCCCGTAATTCGACCCGAGTCGGCAACGAGCTCCTCGGCGCGCGCACCGGTTTGCGGCTCAACCCCCAAGTCGAGTAATCCCTTGAGCAGTCCCGCGACCAGCGCGGTGCCGGCAACGCACACCTCGCCGGCCTGTTCGTCGACCTCTGCATGCAAACGGGCACGGGTTTCGGCGTCGAACCCGACGTTGGACCAGTCGGCGGGAAACGACGTGATCCGATTGCGCCAGTCGCCAAGTTGGGTGAGATCAAACGGGGCTGCGTTCAGCGATCGCCCACCGGATGGCCGCCCGCCCGGCAGCTCGGGCTTGTAATCGGGAAAGCCGGCAGCGATCTCGAAGCGCAGCGGGCTGTGCGCCTCGACGAAGTCGAGCATGGCCGGGCCGGTGCGCACGAATGTTTCGACCAGCGCGTCGTCCATCGAGCCGAGTGATTGCGCACGCAGATACCGCAATGCGTCGGCCACGGTCAGTTCCCCCTCGGGGCAACGGTTGTGCGCGGGGATCCACACCACACCACCCGACACGGCAGTGGTGCCGCCCACGGTCTGCGCCTTCTCGTAAAGCCCCACTGACACGCCGTTGACCGCGGCGGTCAGTGCGGCAGTGAGCCCCGCCCCTCCGCTGCCGAGCACGACGACGTCGACTTCATGGCTCCACGACGGCATCTGGTCAAAGTCCTTTCAGCTCAGAATCGCCGATAATTGCTTGGCCGCCTTGATGACTGCATCCTTGCCGCGTATCACCACGTCTTCGCGGTGGGAGATCAGGTTGATGCAAGTCGGCGGCGACGGTGGATCACGGTGGACGGGAACCGCCAGGCCGTAGGTGTTCGGCTCGATCTCCCCGTGTGTGATCACCCAGCCCTGCCGTCGGGCTTGGGTGACCAGGTCGCGTTCGCCCGGGCGTGGGGGCATGCTGGCCAACAGCGCGATGCCGGCGGCTCCGCGGTTCAGCGGATACCGGCTGCCCTCGTGGAAGGCGAGTTGGTAGGCGACGTGGGTGGGCACGATCACCGCGATCGCCACTTGTTGATCGCCTTCGGCGACGAGCAAGGACACCGTGGTGCCCAGATCGTCGGCGAGGGCGCGCAGGATCGGCAGGCTTAGTTGGCGCAGGTTGCGGTCGAACGATGCGCCCAGCACGGCCAGTCCCGCGGCCGGTCGGTAACGGCCGTCTTCCCCTTTTGCCACCAGCCGGAATTCAGCCAGCGTGGTGAGCAGCCGATAGGCGATCGTCCGGTGCACCTCGAGGCCGCCGGCAACCTCCTGGACGTTGAGCCCCGCCGGCGCGGCGGCGACCAGCTGCAACGCAGCCAGGCCCCTGGCCAGGGTCTGCGAACCGTTCATGGCCTCGGCCCATCCTTGACAGACGACGGCGTGAGAGTGATGCTCTTATATATACAGCACACTAATGTGCGATATTAGCACACACCGCTGTCAAAATCGAGGATCGAATTTCCGCGATGCCAAGAGAGGACCCGTGGCGGAGCACGAGAGCATCTGGAGTGACCTTCAAGGTGTCCCGTTTACCCAGGGCTACCTCGACGCCGGCGGGATCCGAACCCGCTACCTGCACGCCGGCGACGCGGATGACAAACCAGCGCTGGTGCTGCTGCACGGATCGGGCGGGCACGCCGAGGCCTACGTGCGCAACTTGGACGCGCACGCCGAACACTTCTCCACCTGGGCCATCGACATGCTGGGGCACGGCTACACCGACAAGCCCGGCCACCCGCTCGAGATCCCGCACTATGTCGAGCATCTGTTGGCGGTGCTGGACGCGATCGGCGCCGAACGCGCCAGCCTGTCCGGCGAGTCGCTCGGCGGCTGGGTGGCCGCCCGCGCCGCCGTCGACCATCCCGACCGGATCGAGCGGCTCGTGCTCAACACCGCAGGCGGTTCGCAAGCCGACCCCGAAGTGATGCAGCGGATCATCACCCTGTCGATGGCCGCAGCCGAAAACCCGACCTGGGAAACCGTGCAGGCCCGCATCAAGTGGTTGATGGCCGACAAGTCGAAGAGCTACGACGACCTGGTCGCCAGCCGCCAACGCATCTACCGGCAGCCGGGTTTCGTTGCCGCCATGCGCGACATCATGGCGCTCCAAGACCCCGAGACCCGGGCGCGCAACCTGCTCGGCCCGGCCGAGTACGGGGCGATGACAGCGCCGACCCTAGTGCTGTGGACCAGTGACGACCCGACCGCCGACGTGGAGGAAGGCCGCCGCATCGCCTCGATGATCCCCGGCGCGCGCTTCGAGGTGATGCCCGGCTGCGGCCACTGGCCGCAATACGAGGACCCCAAGACCTTTAACCGCCTGCATCTTGATTTCCTGTTGGGACGCTGACGTGACCGATGTCGACGTCGTCGTGGTGGGAGCCGGCCCTGTCGGGCTGACCCTGGCCAATATCCTTGGCCTGCAAAGTGTCCGGACGCTGGTGCTCGAAGAGCGAGAAACGCTGATCGACTATCCCCGCGGAGTCGGGCTCGACGACGAAGCCTTGCGCACGTTCCAGGCGATCGGCCTGGTCGATCGCATCCTGCCGCACACGGTACCCAACCAGATTCTGCGCTTCGTCGACGCCAAACGACGGGTTCTCGCCGAAATGGCCCCGGCCGACGCGCGTTTCGGGTGGCCCAAGCGCAATGGTTTCGTGCAGCCGCTCGTTGATGCCGAATTGCTCAGCGGATTAGATCGATTCGAGCACGTCGAGGTGTGGTGGGGCCGCCCGATGACGTCGTGTGCAGAAACCGCCGACGGCGTCACCGTCGAGATCGGTGGTGACGGGGAGCCCACTGTGCGGGCGCGCTACGTCGTGGGTTGCGACGGTGGGCGCAGCGCGACGCGGCGGATGATGGGGGTGTCCTTCGACGGGACGACGTCGTCGACGCGCTGGCTGGTGGTCGACATCGCCAACGATCCGCTCGGTCATCCCAACAGCGAAGTCGGGGCCGACCCGCGGCGCCCGTATGCGTCGATCTCGATCGCTCATGGAATCCGGCGGTTCGAGTTCATGATCCACGCCGACGAATCCGACGAGCAGGCCGACGATCCGGCGTTCCTCGCCCGCATGTTGGCGCCGTTCGTCCCATATCCCGATCGGGTCGACGTCATCCGCCGCCGCATCTACACCCATCATTCGCGGATTGCGGGCGCCTTCCGGCGCGGCCGGCTGCTGCTGGCCGGTGATGCGGCGCATCTGATGCCGGTGTGGCAAGGCCAGGGTTACAACAGCGGCATCCGCGACGCCGCCAATCTCGGCTGGAAGCTTGCCGCGGTGGTGACGGGGCGGGCCGGCGATGCGCTGCTCGACACGTACGACGTGGAGCGGCGCAAGCATGCCCGCGCGATGATCGACCTGTCGACGATGGTGGGACGAGTCATCTCGCCGACGGATCGCAGGGTCGCCGCCATGCGAGACGCCCTGATGCGCGCGGCGTCAATCGTGCCGCCGCTCAAGCGGTATGTGCTGGAGATGCGGTTCAAGCCGATGCCGCGTTACGAGCAAGGGGCGGTAGTTCACACCGATCCTCGCTCAGACTCGCCGGTCGGCACCCTGTTCATCCAACCGCGCGTCGATACTCGCGAAACACAGAACGTGCTGCTGGACGACGTTCTCGGCAGCTGGTTCGCGGTGTTGTGCTGGAACAACAACCCGTGCGAAATCCTTGGCGCTGCAGCATTTTCGCATTGGAAAGCTTTGGGTGCGCGGTTCGTGGCCGCACGTCCGCTTGCCCAACTGCACTGGACCGGTCACGACGACCCCAACGTTGTGGTCGTCGGCGACCGGGACGGTGAACTCAAGAAATGGTTCGACAGCCACCGCGAATCCGTGCTGTTCCTGCGCCCCGATCGGTGCATCGCCGGCGCCTGTATCGCGCAGCGTGCACCGGAGGTCAGTGCCTCGCTCTTCGACACCCTCACCCTGAGCGGAGGAGGTGATTCCGACGATGACGCTGGCCCTGTGCTGTATGTCCCACAGCCCGCTGCTGAATCTGCCCGGGCCGTCGCAGGACCTTCTTGATGACATCAACTCTGCGCTCGATCAGGCGCGGGCATTCGTCCGCGACTACGACCCCGAGCTCGTGGTCATCTTTGCCCCGGATCACTACAACGGGTTCTTCTACAAGGTCATGCCGCCGTTCTGCATCGGCACGCACGCCCAAGGGGTCGGTGACTACGGCACGCACGCCGGCCCGCTCAACGTTGCCGAGGATCTCGCGAATGACTGCGCCAAATCTGTCCTTGCCGCCGGCGTCGACATCGCGGTATCGGCCGATATGGATGTCGACCACGGCACCGTCCAACCCCTGGAGAAACTGTTCGAGGACGCCACGGCGCGCCCGATCGTGCCAATCTTCATCAACGCTGTGGCCACGCCGCTGGGCCCGCTGCAGCGGTCCCGGGCCCTCGGTGCTGCTGTCGGCAACTACCTGGCGACTCTGGATCAGCGGGTGCTGATCGTGGGATCCGGTGGCCTGTCCCATGATCCGCCCCTGCCG
>Ga0070739_10007273_pt1 | contig 11825 bp, 9 predicted proteins | sample Coa_R1_7_FD_66445 | JGI IMG/M metagenome (GOLD analysis project Ga0070739, IMG submission 66445) | Surface soil microbial communities from Centralia Pennsylvania, which are recovering from an underground coalmine fire - Coalmine... | ecosystem: Environmental > Terrestrial > Soil > Unclassified ... | reverse complement strand
CAGCCGAGCATGGGAAGCATATTTTTTGCGAGAAGCCACTGGCGAGAAATCTCAGCGAAGCACGTCGAATGCTCGCCGCCGTGCAGCAAGCTGGTGTGATAGCAATGGTGGACTTTAATTACCGGCGCGTGCCAGCGGTGCAATTGGCGCGGCAACTGATCGACGAAGGGCGTATCGGACAGATCTATCACTGGCGAGCGGTTTATTTGCAGGAGAGCGGTGCTGATCCGCAACGGCCCATGACCTGGCGGCAACAGCGCGAGCATGCAGGCAGCGGCGCTGTTGGGGATTTAGGAGTGCACATTATCGATCTGGCGCGTTTTCTGGTCGGCGATATTACGGCGGTAACGGGGCTGACCACGACGTTTATTAAGCAACGTCCGATTGCAGGTGATGAAGAGAAGATAGGAACGGTGGATGTCGATGATGCCGCGTTGTGGCTGGCGCGTTTTGAGAATGGCGCAATAGGCAGTTTTGAGGTGTCGAAGGTAGCCAGGGGACACCGCAATTACAATTGTTTTGAGATCAATGGCTCCAAAGGCAGCATTATCTTTAATCTGGAGCGGCTCAACGAATTAAATGTTGTGCTAGACAGCGACCCACCTCATATCCAGGGATTTCGTACTGTTCTGGTGACAGATCGGTCGCATAAATATGTCAGCGCATGGTGGCCTGCTGGTCATATTATTGGCTGGGAGCATACTTTTACCCACGGCGTCTATGATCTGTTAAACGGCATTGCCAGCGGGACGGGGCCTGCCGCCACCTTTGAGGATGGGCTACGCTGTCAGGCAGTTGTTGATGCAGTTGAACGCTCATCGCATCGTAGTGATTGGGTTGAACCAGAATATAATGTTTGAAGATATTTAAGATGTCCTTTAATAAGATAACTCAATTACTGTATAGACCGCATTGATGCCGTCCAGCGATAACTCTCCGCCAGGTTTGGTGATACGGAAAGTACAGAGGTCTAACTCCTCTTGAGAGAACCGTCTTCCAGGCAAGGGAAGATAGCTCTGCCATCAGGCTCGATAAGCTTTGGTCACCCGGCCTGACGAAGAGCCATTTCATCCCGTGATTTACACTTTCATGAAGAGGTGATGTTCTCTCTCTGGCTTGTGCTCACGTTTTGTATCCCTTCACCCATCAGGAGAACGAGCGAACCAAGCACGAGCAAAACAAATCCTGGACCAATGTTGGTAGTTTGCCACGCTTTAAAGTAAGTGAACGTCATTAGACATATCAACACCTCCAGGAGTGCTCCCATGCCACTAGCGTAGCGCTGCAAGCTCACGAGGACAGGATGTAGTTGGCGCACAATGCTCATTCTACTACTCATTACCAGTGTGGTCAGCGCAGCCAGAAACGGAAGAATCAGAACTGCCAGAATGATCACGTTGAAGATAAGCAAGGAAGAGAGGCGATCTGGATGGTAGTTGGAAAGGCATGTTGCGATAAAACTTTTGACCAGTTCCCACTGAGATACCGGGCTCAGAAATCCTCCCATAGGCTGTGTAAACAGCAGAGGAACGAAAAAACCAATGAGCATCAAGATCGCTCCCATCAGACACAGGAGTGAACCCGGCGAGAGGGCCGGAAATTTTTTCACTATCGTATTCACTGCTTTCAGGCGACCTCCTCTCTATCAATGGAGCTGAATGAGCGTTCATAAAGAGCTTCTCTGAGGAAAATATAGATGCCATTCCCTCTATAGTCATGTGTCATTTGCCCCATTTTTGTTGACCTATAAGAGTGTATGTGACAAAGTTGCGACAATTATGTGATATGGTCGTGACAAGTGCGCTCTATTATAAAAAGCGGCAGATAGGTCTTATTCAAGAACCGTATCAATTACTCTCATATCCCTTATTCCCTATTCCTCTTTATAACGGAACTAAGCAGTATCATGGATGAAAGGATAACTGTAAGGATGTCTGACAAACTTATGGCGGAGCCGACGGTGCGAACAAGCCCATCGGTGCGTTCTGATGAGGTCGTATTGCGGACACAAAACCTGTCTAAACAATATGGACAGCGATTGGCAGTAGACAAGCTTAACCTGGAGGTGAGGCGCGGCGATATACTTGGTTTTCTTGGTCCCAATGGAGCGGGTAAAACGACGACGATTCGGATGCTGCTGGGGCTGATTACGCCAACGGCAGGAAGTATCGAGATTCTGGGGCAGGATCTGGCAAAGCAACGTGCTCAGCTATTGCCGCGTGTGGGGGCACTGATCGAGACACCAGCGTTGTACCTCTATATGTCGGGGCGCGACAATTTGCGGGCGGTTGGATCGGTACTTGGCGGTGTCACCCAGGCACGCATCGATGAAGTGCTTGAGCTGGTAGGGTTGCGCAGTCGCCAGAAAGATCGGGTGAAGACATATTCGCTGGGCATGAAGCAGCGTTTAGGGGTAGCGATGGCACTGCTGCAAGATCCTGAAGTGTTGATTCTCGATGAACCAGCCAATGGCCTTGATCCAGCCGGGATTGTTGAAATGCGCGATCTGATGCAGCGGCTTTCAGCAGCGGATAAAACGGTGCTCATCTCAAGTCATCTGCTGACGGAAGTACAACAGATTTGCGCCCGCGTCGCCATCATTAATCTGGGTAAGCTAGTGACGGAAACAGCGGTCGAGAAGCTGACACGCGGACAGGGTGAATATAGCGTGAAGCTCGAACGGGCACAGGAAGCGCTGAGTGTGGTGAGAGCGCAGGCGTGGGGCCGCAATGCGCGGATCGATACAGATGGAGCCTTGATCACGCCTGCACCAGAAGGGCGTGGACGAGAGCTGAATCTTTTCCTGGTCAATGCAGGCTTTGTGCCCGATACGCTGATGCCAGCTACGCAGGACCTGGAGCAGATTTTCTTACAACTCACCAATGGTGGTTCAGGAGATATCAAATGAGCACTGTGATAACAACTGCAGGAATAGGAAGCAGCCGATTACGCACCGCGACGCCAAGCTTTTTGGGGATCGTACGCGGCGAACTACTCAAAGTCTCGCGCCAATGGTTGACCTGGATCATGCTGGCCCTGCTGGCAGGAGGAACCATTTTTGCACATTTGCTGACATTCAGTATTCCCAACGCAAAAACGAATATGAGTCAGGCACCATTACATTTTCTCTACAATGAGATGGAAGTCAGCTTTTCCATTCTGCGCATCTTCGGCGGCATCTTCATCATCATCCTGACGGCCTATCTCATCGGTATGGAATATCAATATGGCACAGTGCGCATCTTGCTGGCGCGCGGAGTGGGACGCCTGCAACTGCTCTTCGCCAAGTTGCTAGCGCTGGTGATCATCGCGCTGGCGCTGGTCATCGGCCTGCTACTGCTGAATAGCTTAATGATTTGTCTGATTATCGATTTAATAGGCGGCAACTTGCAAGCGCTCAATGCTACCTCACCCGCCTTCTGGTCAAATACCGCGCTCTATCTGCTGACCGTACTGATCAGCATGGGAGTGAGCATTTTGATGGCGACGGCTATGGGTGCGATAGGACGCTCACTCTCTATTGGCATGAGCGCCTCACTGGCATGGTTCCCGGTTGACAATCTGGGTATGCTGTTTCTGCTGCTGGCCCAGAGATTAACGCATAACGACTTCTGGCCCAATATTACGGCCTACCTGCTTGGGCCGAACCTCAACGTCATGCCTGAAGTGATCTTACCGGCACAGATCAAAGCCAATTCGATTGGTATCCCACCACTGGCACAGGTGGATGGGCCACATACGCTCTGGGTTGCGCTAGTTTACGGTATCGTGTTTGCAGCGATTGCTATAGTTTTGACGTGGAAGAGGGATGTGAAAGAGTAAAAGCTGTAGGCTTCTCATGTAACTATGAAGTTATGAACCAGCCCACATGCTTCTTATACAGATAAGTCCTGTTTTCTATGATGTATTGTGAAATGAAAGAGGAAAATCTGAGATTTTCCTCTTTCATTTCACAATACATCATAGAAAACAGGACTTATCTATCAAATTAGCCCTTTCCAGTCCTTACTCTCCAAAACCTTGCGTCCTGAGACTTGCACGAACATTGGCGAGTGCCCTGGTCACATCATAAAGAGAAGGAACAAGTACAAGTGTGTCGCGAATCAATAACAGATAATCGGCAATGGTTTGTTCGCATAATTGCTGCGTGAAAAGATCATTGATACGTTCTACGAGGCGTTCTGGCTTGATTGTCAGGCGCTGTGCTTCAGGGCGCAACCATTTCCAATCAGGCTCCCACTCGTGATTGATAGCGAAGACGACTTGCTTGAGTCGAGTATGGTGGAAGCTTCTCAAAGGGTTTATCAGGATTGGATGGCAGCATGTTTGCCTCCATAGCTTTTTGTCCTTTTCATCCTTCTCGTGAGAGCAGCGATGTAATTGCTTGAACTACGAGTTCTGGCTGGTCAAATTGGATACGGTGCCCACTATGTCCGGCGATGATGGAAGTACTTTGGGAGGAGAGGCTCGCCAGATCGCGCTGCTGCTCCATCCAGGGAGTAGATGGGCCACCTCTGCCTGCGGAGACTACTACAAGAGGGAGGTTGCTCAATTGAGAGCGTGTTGCGCGTACTTGCGCGAAACTCTCCCGAACAGCCATTGCTTCATCATCGCGTGCTCTGGCAGATTTGGCTTGAGCGAAGTGCATCGTCACCATTGGCTGGAGCGCATAAGGATACGATTTGATAGTCTGGGCAGAGAAGCCAGCTTTGAAAGCCAGACGAACCAATCCCAGCGAGGCGGCAAGATACCAGACCAGTTGCCTGATGTTCTGCTTTACCACAGCGGTTCGTCCAGGAGCAGGCAAGTTTTCTACCGCCCCTTCGTTGGCGGCATCGACAAGAACCAGTCCTGCAACCTCATCGGGATAGGTTGCAGCATATAAGCGTACATTTACGCCGCCCAGAGAGTGGCCTACCAGAATATAGGGTCCCGGAATTTCGGCACGCTGCAAGACGGTATGTAGTTCCGCCACGATTCTTTGGCTGGTACGCGGGGTCGGACCAGGATCACTCCATCCATAGCCAGCGCGATCATAGGAGCAGACACGAGTCACCTGTTCGATCTGTGGCTGCACCTTGCCCCAACTCAAACAGGTGCCACCCAACCCAGCCTCAAGAATAACTGTTGGCACTCCTGGCTTTGCTGTTCCAGTACAGTAGAGATGGAGCCGATATCCTCCGACATCGATCAAAGTGCCGGGTGGTGGATATCTACGGGCTTCAATGGTGCTGACAATGGTTTGATAGAGCAAGCCAGCAATAAGTAAACTGACGACCAGGAGACTAACCAGAATGACAAGTGCAGTGAACAGCGGCATGTCTTTTCTCGCCCCTTGCTCTTTTTTCTTGAATTATACCGGATACCCGTCAGGAATACAACAAGAGATATTCTACTGTAAACTATATCTACTGCTGTGGGAGATTAATTTTTATTAGAGCAGGAACATGAATATTATCAGGTAAAAAGATAAAACAAATAATTAGAGCATCTGAGAAGTTATGTGGTAATGAAAGACAGTCATTCGATAAATCGGGCCCCTACAGGAGAACTTCCCAGATGCATCAACAATCAGATGCTACTACAAGTCACGCAATGGCAGCGATTCAAACAGCTCAGCGTCTGGAATGGTGGGGATTAAGCGTTCCAGCAGGATATCGTCGATGGTCACGCCAGCTTCCTCCAGAGCGGAGAACAGGACACCGATGAGTGGCTCGAAGCGCGAACGAATGGGCTGCACCTCTGGAGAAGTTGTGCGCATCTGCTCGGTAATGGCATCGGCCAGCAGAGAGGAGGGATGACGCAATACGCCGCCAGCAAGGACCAGGGGAAAGGCAGTACCTTCGATACCTACGCGGCGAGCTGCTACCTGACCAATACGACCCAGCGCCTGACCATGCTCTTGCACGATGTTGCGCGCAACGTCATCACCAGCTTCGGCCTCGTCAAGTAGCATGGGAGTCAGGCCGCCGATAGAGTCGAAGCGGCGTACGGTCTGCTCACGCTCGGTGAGATAATGTAGTACATCCTCAACGGTGTCCCGGCCAAAATATTCGAGCACGCGTGCAGTGAGGGTGGTGGCAGGAGCGATGCCCATATCGGCGCAAAACACGGCTTTCAACATCTTCTCGGCCAGTTGAATACCGCCTTCTGCACTCACCTGCCAGAAGCTACTGTGCCATACGCTGCCATCGGGTCCCCTCGCGCCGGTAGCGGCACCAGTGCCACAGACAAGGGAGACACCTATGTTGCGCGTAGTACCGGCATGCAAGACGCCCAGCGCATCATTTTGAATGAGAATGGAACGTCCGAAGCCACGAGCGCTCATGGCGTCATGCAGCACAACAAAATCCTCCGGCCAATCCGCTCCGGCCAGACCAAAGGCGCTCGCCAGCAGATCGGTTGGAGCGACGTGAGCGGCCTGTAATGCGGTCATAACAGCTTTTTCAATATTGCCAAGAGCGACCTTTATAGCAACAGCCCTATTGTGATCTGCATTATAGATATCGCCACACCCGGCGCGTCCCGTGCCCAGAATAGTGCCATCAAGAGCCGCCACGAGCGCAATTGTTTTTGTATTACCTCCATCGACAGCCAGAACACACTGCATACACTTCTTCTCCTGATTCGCATATTTGATATGTATAATTTTTCAGCGGTATTTTCAGTGTAAGCCCACCTGACCTTTCAGGCCCTTTCTGCTAGACTGACTACACCTCGCTGTACGGTGCCCAGAGGCATGAGTAGAACTCATGCCTTCCTTCGATCCGTTGAGGACACTGCAACAGCATAGCACTTACAGAACTGTACGGCGAGAGGCAGAAACAAGGGAAATAAATCAAATAGCACGATAATCTTGCATTGGAGGCGTGGTGGCGATGAGCCAGGCAGGCAACCCGGTTCATCGCCATAGAACGACCAGTCACAGTTCATTATAGCGTGGAAGGAGATGAACTCACATCCCTTAGCTTCAATGAAGGAGGCGTTCTGGCAGATAGGCGCGATGGGCAGCTGCCAGCTCATCATAGATAGCCTCCGCTTTATGTAGCGAGAAGACCAGTGGATGAGTGGCAAGCGCACGGATAGCATCTTTGCGCGTGCCGGTCCAGGCTGCTTCAGCCGTTAGAGCCTGATATTCGCCGAGCATCTTCACCAGCCCGCTGACCTGGCGCGGCAACGGTCCCTGCACCAGCGGCGTCACGCCATTGCGATCCAGGTAGGCGGTCATTTCAACTACACGATCAGCAGGGAAATCGGGAATAGAGCCACGGTTGGGCATGTTGACGTAGAGGATCTCCTTGCGATCATTGTAGATAGCATCCATTGCATCTATCGCCAATTCTAGCTCGTGAATGCCACCGCGAGAAAGGGCGGGATCAAGTTCGGGATTGTCGCTTCTGGCCTGCTCGATGTAATGCGCCCAGTAGTCGCCGACATGCGCCATAATGTCCTGGGCACGGGTGGTGGGTTTGGCCTGCAACTCGGCCAGGATCTCTTCTTTGAAGTAGTAGTACTGGAAATAGGAGTTTGGCAGGGTCTCCATTGTACAGGCCAGTTCGAGCAAGCGCTGTTCTTCACGAGCCAGAGTATTGTCGCGGAGTTTGCGCTCGTAGGCAGCCTGCAACAAAGGAATGAAATCCTGCCCTTCGTAGAGGTGGCGAATGGACCAGGAACCATGATTCAGACCAATAAAGGTTGTATCAAGCTTATCGGGATCGAGATCGGCCAGAGAGGCGTAATGGTGAGCATCCGAGATGGGTCCTTCACAGAAAGAGAAAGCAGGGATCGAGGTATGATGAGTCACCGCCTCAGAGACGAGATTGATGGGATTGGTGTAATTGAAGAGACGAGCGTTGGGACAGACCGCCTCCATATCGGCAATGATGTCCTTCATGACAGCAATGGTGCGCAAAGCCATAAAGAAGCCGCCAGGTCCCTGAGTTTCCTGACCGATCACACCATGTTTGAGGGGAATGCTTTCATCCAGATAGCGGGCCTCGAAGCCACCTGGACGATAGCTGGTCAGGACAGCGTCACAGTCTTGCAATCCCTCACGCCGATTGGTAGTAATGGAAAAGGTCAAATCCAGCCCGCGCACACGCGCCATTTTCTGAGAAAGCGTCTGGACGACCTGCAAGCGCTCTTCGTTCAAATCGATCAATACAACTTCCGAGCCATTAAAGTTTGCCCCTTGATGAATGAACGAAGCCATAGTGCCAGCGCCACGTGTACTGCCGCCACCGATATAAGCGAGCTTAATACGAGCCATGATATCCTTTCCTATGCAGCCCCTCGATGAGGGATGACAAATAAATACAACTAGACAACTATACTAATTTTACAACATAGAGATGGCAGAGAGTATGTAAAAAGGGAACAGTACCATAGTCCTGATGGTGTGAGCATAGGCAGGGTCTACGTTTATGGAAAATTGAAGAGCAATACACCCTCTGGTTGTTGTATACTCAACACAGATTTGATATACTCCTACGAGATTATGTGTAGGAATCATGAGAAGAGTTTGGGCGTGAACTGTGGGATGGAAAAAGCTTCCCCAGAAAAGCACAGCAATTCATCTTTTTGAAAATTACATTGAAGATAATCGTTATAGTAGTAAGGCCGGGTGTTTATTGATCAGTTCAAGAGATTGCTGCACCTCACGCCCAACGGATCAATAACCCTGGTCAGGCGTTTTTTCTCCTCAGACCGTGATCAGGCGATTGCACAGCGTAGTCAAGCGTATGTGGTTTATACAGAATGGATTGTACGGATAGCGACAACGTATCGTAAGTAATGAACCAGGGGTCTTTCCGCTGTTACTATACGGACCACAGGCAAGAGTGGGAACCAGAGAAGGAGCCGTATAAGGGAACAGCAGATGTCAAGGGAGATCTTGTAGGGATGAGTGAAGTAGCAGTAAAAGGACTGGTGAAACGATTTGGCCGCAAGACTGTCGTAGAGGATGTCAGTTTCGAGGTCAAAGATGAGGAGTTTTTTGTATTACTGGGGCCATCGGGCGGAGGAAAGACCACAATTCTGCGTATGATCAGTGGATTAGAGCCGCCGACACGTGGCACGGTCTGGATTAACCAGCAGGATGTCACAAAGCAGTTGCCCCATACAAGAAATCTTGGTGTAGTTTTTCAGGACTTAGGTCTTTACCCCCACATGGATGTCTACAGCAATATCGCTTATGGGTTGGAAGTACGCAAAGTTAACAAGGAAGAGATTCATTTACGCATCCTCGATGCAGCGGATAAACTACGACTGCAACCATTTTTGAGACGTTCGATAGAAGACTTATCGGGAGGGGAGCGGCAGCGTGTAGCCTTAGCGCGCGCGCTGGTGAAAAGCGCGGAAGTCTACCTTTTTGATGAGCCCCTCTCCAATCTGGACCCCCGTCTGCGCGAGCAAGCGCGGCAGGAAATGGTGATGGTGCACCACATTAAGAAGAAGCCCACCATTTATGTTACCCACGATCAGACAGAAGCGTTTGCCATTGCTCACCGGATGGCAGTAATCGTCAAAGGACAAATACTTCAGCAGGGCACGCCAAAGGAACTCTTTGATAGGCCGGTCAACCAGTTTGTTGCACAGTTTGTCGGCACACCTCGTATGAACATCCTGGACACAGAAGTTGTCCACTCTGACATGCGCTATAGCTTGTTAGGTGACGGGATTTATTTCACCTTACCGAGCCGCTGGACAGAAACGTTGAGGAGATCTCGACTCACGCGAGTGAGGCTGGGCATTCGACCAGATGCGATTGTCCCTGAGTGGGCCTTCAACGCACTGGATCGTAGCTCCTATTTCCTTACCTGTGGGCAAATCATGCGATTAGAAGCGCGGGTGGGAGAGACCGCTGTCTGGTTCAGAATGGGAACCATGTCGGAGATTCAGGCAGTTTTTGAGACGAAAAAAGACATTTACTTACAGGTTGGTCAAATTATCAACCTGGCGATTCATCGAGAGCAGATCTATCTGTTCGATCCACAGACCGAGGAAGCACTTTATCCCATTGAATAGTGATAGCCCCGGTTTGTGGATCGACGGTATGGATGCCGTACCCCTCCAACTACCTCATCACTTATGCAATTTCGCCAGACGTTCTTTAGCTCCCAACAACATTTCATCGCTCTTACAGAAAGAGAAGCGCACGTAATTGCTCCCGATATGAACATGGCCGGCAGAGTAGAAAGTTTCAGGAGGAATGCAGGCGACACCGATTTCTTTTGTGAGATAATAGGCAAACTCGGTGGGAGTGCCATCAAAGAAATCAGAGAAGTCGGCCATGATAAAGTAAGTGCCTTGAGGAGGCACATATTTCAGCCCGCAATTATCCAGCGCAGACATCAAGAGCGAGCGTTTGCCCTCATACATTGCACGAAAATCCTGGTAATAAGAGTCGGGAAGAGCAAGGGCATAGGCGATGGCTTCCTGAGTGGGATGATGGGTAGCGAAAGTGATAAACTGATGAGCGCGAGCCACCCCTTCAATCAGATCGGGATGGCCGTAGACCCAGCCAATTTTCCAGCCGGTAGCATTAAAGACCTTGCCAGAACTACTGATGGTCACGGTGCGCTCAAACATACCCGGCAAAGTGGCAAGCGGAATATGCTGTGTCCCGGCGAAGGTGAGATGTTCGTAGACCTCATCGCAGATGGCAATGACATCGTGTTCAATGCACAGTTCAGCAATCAGAGTCAGTTCTTCGCGGGTAAAGACGCGCCCGGTCGGATTTTGCGGAGTGTTCAAGAGCAGAGCGCGGGTCTTTTTGCTGAAGGCAGCACGCAACTCATCGGGATCAAAGGTCCAGGTGGGAGGATGAAGCGGCACATAAACAGGTACTGCATGAGCCATAATGATGTTAGGCACATAGGAGTCGTAGGATGGCTCGATGACGATCACCTCATCGCCGGGATCAACCAGTCCCAGCACAGAAGCCAGGATGCCCTCGGTCGCGCCAGAGGTAACAATCACGCCACTGGCAGGATCAATTGGAAGCTGATAGAAGCGAGCTGCATGATCGGCAGCAGCTTTGCGCAAAGAAGGAGTGCCAGGTCCGGGTGCATATTGATTATGCTGACCAGATTGTAGCGCCCGCACGACCTCTGCCACAATATCGGGAGGTGAATCGAAGTCAGGTTTGCCCTGGCCGAGATTGATAGCATTATATTGCTGTGCAAGCACATTGATTTCGGTAAAAATAGTGGTACCAAACGTCTCCACACGACGAGCATAGGTGGGCATGCAACATACTCCCATACAAAATAACCCGCGCGCATTTCCTGACAGATGATTTCTATCAGAGAAAGGTGGGGGGATTTACTATGATGATCTAAGCAAAGCCTTCGCAGACCTGTAATTATGGTCATTATACCCACTTAGAGAAGGGGAGTGCAACACTATAACGTTTGCAATTGTCGCACTTTTCCCAGGCCTCAGCGCCTGCGGCGCTTCGCAGAGGATGAGTAGTGTGCTGTGATGAGAGCCTGCGGCTCTCATCACAGCACACTACTCATCCTCTGCGAAATGGATGATTGAAGAGCAAGCTGCATATCGCGTTATCTATTTATTAGTGACACTCCACGCTGGATAAATCCAGGCAGCTTCTTCCACTCCTCTGTACGCGGTGCTCTGAGTGTGTGTCCCGTAGGGACTACTCGGTGAATAACCGTAGTTGAGTAGGAATAGATGACGGGCGCTCCTCCATCCAAGGCGTCTCCGTCTTTGGAGCGGTGCCATGCCCGTAACGGTCTCCATGCCTTGCCTGGGGAATAGATGGTTCCCTTTGGTTTTGGGCGTCCTGGGAGACGATCACACCT
>Ga0070739_10007272_pt1 | contig 11825 bp, 11 predicted proteins | sample Coa_R1_7_FD_66445 | JGI IMG/M metagenome (GOLD analysis project Ga0070739, IMG submission 66445) | Surface soil microbial communities from Centralia Pennsylvania, which are recovering from an underground coalmine fire - Coalmine... | ecosystem: Environmental > Terrestrial > Soil > Unclassified ... | reverse complement strand
GCACAACCTGAAGCGCGACTCGATCCTCCGCGAGGCCGAGGCGAGCCTGGAGCGGCTAGGGATCGACGCGATCGACCTCTATCAGATCCACTGGCCGATCCCGGAGCCGGACGTCGAGGAGGGCTGGGGCGCGCTCGCCGAGCTCAAAGAGGACGGCCGCGTGCGTCACATCGGCGTATCGAACTTCGACGTGGGGCAACTCGAGCGTGTGCGGAAGATCGCACCGGTCGAGACGCTGCAGCCGCCGTACTCGCTGATCGAGCGCGGCGCAGAGCACGAGATCCTCCAGTTTGCGCGCGAGCAAGGCATCGGTGTGATCGTCTACTCACCGATGGGCTCGGGCATGCTGACCGGGGCGATGACGCGGGAACGGATCGAGCGGCTGCCCGACGACGACTGGCGCAAGCACGACGATCAGTTCCGCGAGCCGAAGCTCTCCCGGAATCTGGAGCTGGTCGAACGCCTGAAGACGGTGGCCGAGCGTCATGGCGTCACGCCCGGAGCGGTGGCGATCGCGTGGACGCTGCGCAATCCGGCCGTCGACGGCGCGATCGTCGGCTTTCGCCGACCCCAGCAAGTCGACCCGATCCTCGCCGCTGCGACCCTGGAGCTGACCGATCTGGACGTCGGCGAAATCGAAGGAAGCTAGCCTTGCGAGGCCGTGGCAAAGCGCGTACGCAATGTCCTGATCGCCCTGATCGCCCTGCTGCTCGCCGTGGCCGGCGTGCCCGTCGTGCAAGAGCTCACCGAGCGAAGCGACGCGGCGCCGCGGCGAGCGGCCGAGGCCACGCACGGCCTCCGCGCGCTCAGCGCCCGGCTCGAGCTCGGCAATGGCCCTGCCATCGCAGTGCCGCGATCGTTTCTCGGGATCTCGACCGAGTACTGGTCACTGGCCCGGTACGAGAGCACCGGAAAGGCGTTCGTGCGGGCGGTGGCGCTGCTGGACGCGCCGGGCGCGGGGCCCGTGGCGCTCCGCGTCGGAGGTTTCTCCGCCGATGAGAGCTACTGGTTCCCAGCCCATGCCCAACACCCGTCGTGGGCCTACCCGATCGGGCGCCCGTGGCTCAGCGCGGCCAGCAGGCTGGTCCGCGGGCTGCATGCCCGCCTGATCTTCAACCTGGGGATGATGCTGCAGGCGCCGGCGCTGGCGGCGTCGTTCGCGCACGCTGCGCTGCGGATGCTGCCCGCCGGCAGCATCGCCGCGTTCGAGCTTGGCAACGAGCCTGACCTGCACGGTCACTCACCCCTGTACGAACCCGCACACATCCCGCACTCGAGCTTCTGGCGGGTCCTTCGCCTCCAGGTGCGCAAGCCCTACGTGTTCAAGGACTACCTCGCCGATTTCACCTCCTACGCGCGAGCGCTTGCGTCGGTGGCGCCGCGGGTGGCGCTCGCGGGCCCCGCGCTGGCGCTCCCCGTCGCGCGCCGCTCCTGGATCGGGCGGCTGATCGCGGCGAGGCCCCGCGCGCTGGCGGTGATCACCGCCCACCACTATCCGCTGTCGAAGTGCCAGGCGCCGACGGCGCGTTATTACCCCTCGATCGAACGGCTGCTTTCACCGCGCAGCGCGCAGATGTCGGCCAGGTTCTCGCGCGTCGTGGCATCCGTTCACCGGGCAAGGCTGCGTTTCGTGATCAGCGAGCTCGGCGCGGTCACCTGCGGCGGTGCACGCGGCGTGTCGGACACGTTCGCGGCGGCCCTGTGGGCGCCCGACATGCTGTTCGCGCTGCTGCGGGCCAGGGTCGACGCGGTCTACCTGCACACACGGCCGCTCGCCTACAACGGGCCGTTCCGCTTGCCGCATGGCCGGCTCGGCGTGTGGCCGGTGTACTACGGCGTGCTGATGTTCTCGCGCGCGATCGCCGACCACGCTCGCCTGCTTCCGATCCGCCTGTCCTCGGCACGGGGCCTTGACCTGAGCGCCTGGGCGCTGCGCAACGACAAGCGCGCGACCGTCGTGGTGCTGATCAACAAGGGCCCGCGCGCGGCGCGTGTGCGCCTGGCTCTGCGACGCCACGGCCAGGCGCTGCTCGAGCGGCTGCTCGCGCCGTCGGTGGCCGTCCGTCGCGGCGCCACGTTCGCGGGCCAGTCGCTCGGCGCCGACGGCCGTCTACACGGCAGGCGGCGAGTGCAGCGGCTCTCGCCGAGAGCGGGCGGGTACTCCGTCGAGGTACCGGCGTACAGCGCGGTCCTGGTACGGATTCCGGCGCGCTGAGCGCTTCCCCGCGCGGGGGCCGGGATGCAGGTACGGTACGCGTGATGTTCCAGCTCACCGTCAGCGACGTGTTCCACATCCACGGACGCGGCGTCGTCGTCACGGGCGCCGTCGAGCTCGGAGAGGTGAGGGTGGGGGACGTGGTTCAGATCAACGGCGGCGAGCAGGTGCGCGTGGACGGGGTCGAGCAAGAACGAAACCTCGTGGACCAGGCGGGGGTCGGCGCCAGCGTCGGTCTGCTGCTCAGCAAGATCGACGAGAGTGCCGTCAAGCGCGGCGACGTCATCTCCGCGATCTAGTCGCGCTCAACGCCCGCTGAAGGCCGGCTCCCGCTTCTCCACGAACGCGCTCACGCCCTCCATGAAGTCCTGACTGCGGCCGAGCGCGTGCTGAAGCTCACCCTCGAGCTCGAGCTGCGCGTCGAGGTCGCCGTAGATGAAGTTGTTCAGCGCCTGCTTCGAGCTGGCATAGGAGCGGGTCGGGCCGGCGGCGAGCCTCGCCACCAGCGCCTCGGCCTCGTCCATCAGGCGCTCGTCGGGATGAACCCAGTTGACCAGCCCCCACTCGAGCGCCCTCGGCGCGGGTACGCGCTCGCCGAGCAGCGCCATCTGAAAGGCCCGGGCCTTGCCCACCGACGGCGGCACGAACGCGGTCGAACCGCCGTCGGGCATCAGCCCGATGTTGACGAACGCGAGACCGAAGAACGCCGACTCGGCGGCCAGCACCAGGTCGCACGCGAGCGCCAGCGAGCAGCCGATCCCGACGGCCGGGCCGTTGACGGCAGCCACCACCGGCTTGGGCAGCCGGCGGATTCCGGCGATCGCCGGGTGATAGATCTCGTGCAGCTCCTTGCGGATGTCCGGCCTGCCATCCTCGGCCGGATCGAAGCCGGCCCGCAGGTCGGCGCCCGAGGAGAACCCGCGGCCGGCGCCGGTGACCAGTACGGCCCGCACCGATTCCTCGGCGGCCTCGTGCTCGACCACCCGCCTCAGTTCGGAGCCGAACTGCGCGGTCCACGCATTGAGCGTGTGCGGACGGTTCAGCGTCAGCCTGCCGACGCCGCCCGACTGCTCCCAGATGACGGTCTCGTAGCTCACGGCGCGTGCTCCTCTCCGAGTGTGTGCGGCGAACGATACGGTGAGCGCGATGTCCGAGCGCATCGAGCTGCCGGGTCGCGACCTCGTGGGCCTGCGCGCGTCGAATCCGGGACCGTTCACGCTCGACGGCACCAACAGCTGGATCGTTGGGCGCGACCCAGCCTGGCTGATCGACCCCGGACCGGCGCTCCCCGATCACATCGAGGCGCTCACAATCGAGCTTCGCGCGCGCGGCGGCCTCGGCGGGCTCGCGCTCACGCACGACCACCCGGACCACAGCGAAGCGGTACCGGCGATCCGCGAGCGCTTCCCGACGGCGCCGCTCGCCGCGATGCGCGGCAAGGCTGAGGTCCGGCTCGCCGAGGGGGACGAATTCGGACCGCTCGAGGCCGTGCACGTCCCGGGCCACGCGCTCGACCACCTGGTCTATCTCGCAGATGGCGTGGCGTTCACCGGTGACGCGGTGCTCGGGGAGGGAAGCGTGTTCATCTTCCCGGATCCCGGGGCCCTCGCGGCCTACCTGGACGGTCTCGCGCGGCTGCGGCGGCGCACGCTCGAGCTCATGTGCCCTGGGCACGGGCCGCCCGTACTCGACCCCGCGGCCAAGCTCGACCAGTACATCTCGCACCGCTTGGATCGCGAGCGACGACTGATCGCGGCGCTCGGTGCCGGCAAGCGGACCGTGCGCGAGCTACTCGACGACGTTTGGTGCGACGCGCCGCCGGCGCTGCGGCCCGCCGCGACCGTGACGCTCGCCGCGCACCTGGACAAGCTCGCCGACGAGGGACGCCTGCCCGAGGGCGTCGAGCGACCGGGCGGTTGGAGAACCTAGCCCTAGCGGCGTCTATGCCGTGCCTGCGCCGTCGCGGGCCGTGAGCCGCCGCCGCGCCAGCTCCATCGCCGCAGTCAGCGGCGTCGCGCCGATCGCCTCGGCATCCTCCAGGATGCGGCCGAGGGTCTGGCCGATGCCGCGCACCCTGCGGCGGGCGGCGCCTGGGTCATAGCCACCGAACTCCTCGGCGATGTTGATCAGCCCGCCGGCGTTCACCACGAAGTCGGGCGCCCACAGGATCCCGCGGGCTGCCAGCAGGTCGGCGACCTCATCGGAGGCCAGCTGGTTGTTCGCGGCGCCGGCGATGATCGCGCAGCGCAGGCGGGGCACGACCTGCTCGTCGAGCAGGCCGCCGAGCGCACACGGAACGACCACGTCCACGCGCGCGGTGAGCGCCTGCTCGGCCGACGTCCACCGCCCCGGCAGCTGCTCGGCGAGCGCGCGCTTGCCGGGATCGACATCGCTGAGCACCAGCTGGGCGCCGGCGCGCGCGAGCGCCTTCGCGACGCGCGAGCCGACGTGCCCCAGACCGATCACGCTGAAGCTCCGTCCCGCAAGCGCGTCGGTGCCGAATCGCTTCTCGCAGCAGGCGCGGATCGCCGCCACCACCCCAAGCGCGGTCAGTGGGCTCGGGTCACCAGACCCTCCGCGGCCGCGGGGCAGGCCCGCGACGAACTTGGTCTGACCGGCGATCAGGCGCATGTCGCGGCTCGAGGTGCCGACATCCTCGGCGGTGATGTAGCGGCCGCCCAGCGCCTGCACCGCGTCCGCGAAGTCGAGCAGCGCTCCTCGCCGCCGCACGGAGGAGATGCGCTCCCGCGAGGGCAGCATGATCACCCCCTTGCCGCCGCCGAGCGGGAGTTCCGCAACCGCGGCCTTGTAGGTCATGGCGCGCGAGAGCCGCAGCACGTCGCGGACGGCCGCGCGCGAGTCGTCGTAGGCCCACATGCGGCAGCCGCCGAGCGAGGGCCCGCGGAGCGTCGAATGCACCGCGACCGCGGTGTACAGGCCCGAGCGCCGGCCGCGCCGGACAAGCAGCTCCTCGTGGTCGAGCTTCTCGAGGTAGCGGTCGATCGCGGTCCGCCGCTCTACGTCGTACTACCGGTGCCGGTCGTGGTCGAACCCGTTGAACCGGGCGGCGGCGTGCCGGTCCCGGTCGAGCTCGCGACCGGCGGCACCGGCGGCGGTGGCGTCGGTGTGGTCGTGCTGACCGTCGGCCCCGAGGTGCCGGAGCTGCCTCCGGTGCTGCCCCCGGCGCCCGGCGATGATCCGCTCGGCGGGGTACCCGGGCCCGGCAGCGTGGTCGGGCCGGTCGAGGTGGTGATCGGCGGCGTGACGGTGGAGGGCGGGCTGGCGGGAGTGGTCGTCGAAGGGACCAGAGAGGGCGATGATGCGAAGGCGCGGCTGGCGGTCGTGCTCGCTGTCGCGCCGCTGGTCGACGAGGTGGGCGCCGAGGCGGCAGGACCGTCGCCCGGCGGCGAGGCCGGCGCGCTCGATGCGTATCCGTAGCCGGGGCGCGGAGCGCCACCCAGCGGGGCGCCGGCGCTCGGAACGGCCCTCTGCTGGCGCGCAGGCGCGTGATGTTGGACGAGCGGTGGGGGGCGCCGGATCGTGTGCTCGATCTCGACCGCCCCGCCCGCGGTCACGACGGCCGCCGCCAGCAGCGTCGCGAAGTGGCCGGCGCCGATTGCGCCTGCCCCGACGCACACCCCGCCGCTTCCGGCCGCGGCGCCGCTTCCGGCCGCGGCGCTGCCGCTCGCCGCGGCGCTGCCGCTGGCGGCGGAGCCGCCGCCAATCCCGAGCATGTGCGCGAGCAGCGCCACCGGACCCACCGTCGGCGCGAGCGCCGCCAGCTCGGAGCTGATCCCGCGCATGTCGCGGCGGAACGCGCGGCAGCCCGCGCAGTCGCGCATGTGCCGGCGTGCCATGCCGGTGGGGCGCACGCCGCGATCGTGTGCGCACACGAGCTGCTCGCGGATCTCAGCGCAGGCGGTCTCGCGAGCCGCGTGCGCCTGCGCGAGGCTGACGCGCGCGCGAACGAGCAGCGATTTGACCGCCGGGACCGACACGTCGAGCGAACTCGACATGTCGAGGTAGGTCATGCCGCCGAGCTCGCGCATCAGCAGCGCCGAGCGCTGCGCCCCCGGCAGCCGCCGGATGTCGAGCAGCAGCCGCTGCAGCGACTCGCGCCGCTCGGCCTCCACGGTCGGATCCTGCACCGGCGCGCCCACGATCGCCATCAGCTCGGGGGGCGGCGGCCCCGGCCGGCGAAGCTGGTCGACGCAGCGGTTATGCGCTATCCGGTAGAGCCAGGGACGCAGCGCCAGCTCGCGGTGGTTTGCCCGCAAGCCGGCGTACGCCCGCACGAACACGTCCTGCAACGCGTCCTCCGCGTCCTGGCGCGAGCCGGACAGCATCTGCCGCGTGTACGCGAACAGCCGCTGGCGGTAGCGGTCGTGGATGACCCGGAAGGCCTCGTCGTGTCCCGCCCGGAACAGCGCCACCAGCTGCTCGTCGCTACGAACCCGCAGCAGCCGCGGCCCGGCGGGTTGACCGGGTCCGGCGAGTCCGGTGGGTGCGGGGACAGCAGAAGCTTCCACTTGACCGGTTGGTTCACTCTACCCGAGCGTGAAGCGAGGCGCACACGCTCTCAGGACAGCGACACCATCACGTGCTTGACCTCCGTGTAGTCCTCCAGCGCGTACATGCTCAGGTCCTTGCCGTAGCCGGACTGCTTGAAGCCGCCGTGCGGCATCTCCGACGCCAGCGGGATGTGGTCGTTGACCCACACGCAGCCGAACCGTAGGGCGTTCGCGACGCGCATCGCGCGCGCCACGTCGCGCGTCCACACCGAGGCCGCCAGCCCGTACGGCGTGCCGTTCGCCCACGCGATCGCCTCCTGCTCGTCAGAGAAGGGCTGCACGGTGATCACCGGGCCGAAGATCTCGCGCTGGATCATCTCGTCCGCCTGGCGCAGGCCGGCGACGACGGTCGGCTCGAGGTAGAAGCCCGGGCGATCGGGCTCCTGGCCGCCGGTCACGATCTCGGCATTCGACGGAGCCCGCGACAGGAAGCCCTCGACCCGCTCGCGCTGGCGCTGGCTGTTGAGCGGCCCGAGCGTGGTGTCGGTCGAGCGCGTGTCGCCGATGACCAGTCCCTGTGCCTGCTCGACGAGGCCGGAGATGACGTCGTCGTATGCCTTGGAGGAGGCCAGCACCCGCGTCGCGGCGGTGCAGTCCTGGCCGGCGTTGTAGTAGCCGGTCCCGGCGATCGTCTCGAGCGCGGTCGACATCTCGACGTCGTCGAACACCACCACCGGCGCCTTGCCGCCGAGCTCGAGGTGCACGCGCTTGAGCGTGTCCGCGGCGTTGCGCGCGATCCACTTGCCGGTCTCGACCGAGCCGGTCAGCGACACCATGTCGACCTGGTTGTGGGTGACGAGCGCCTGCCCGGCGGGATCGCCATGGCCCGTGATCACGTTCAGCACGCCCGGCGGGAAGATCTCGGCCGCGTACTCGGCCAGCTTCAGCGTCGTCAGCGGCGTCGTCTCGGCCGGCTTGAGGACCACGGTGTTGCCCGCTGCGAGCGCGGGCCCGATCTTCCAGACGGCCATCATCAGGGGGTAGTTCCAGGGCGCGATCTGGCCGATCACGCCCACCGGCTCGCGGCGAATGATCGAGGTGTAGCCGCCGAGGTACTCGCCGGCGGCGCGCCCCTCCAGGCAGCGGCCGGCGCCCGCGAAGAAGCGCAGGTTGTCGACCATGAACGGCAGCTCGTCCTCGCGGAAGGCGTTGATCGGTTTGCCGGCGTTGTCGGATTCGAGTTCGGAGATCTCATCGGCGTGCTCCTCGAGCGCGTCGGCCAGCTTCAGCAGCGCGGTCGCGCGCTCCCCGGGAGTGGTCTGAGCCCAGCCGTCGAGCGCATCGCGCGCGGCGCGGACCGCGCGGTCGACGTCCTCCGCGCTTGACACCGCCGCGTGCGCGATCACCTCGCCGGTCGCCGGGTTGATGATCGGCTCGGTCTCGCCGTCGGCGGGATCGACGAACTCAGAGCCGATGAAGTTCTGAAGGGTGGGAGCGGTAGCAGTCATGGTGCACCGACGCTACCACCGGGGCGCTCGGCCGCCTAGGAGCATCTGATGGCCGCGGGTTCTACCCTTCGGCGCCTCATGACCGATGTCGTCATCACCTCAGCCGCCCGGACCGCGATCGGCTCCTACGGTCGCGGCCTGGCCTCTGTCCCACCATCAGAGCTCGGCGCGATCGCGGCGACGGCCGCGCTCGAGCGCTCGCAGATCGAGCCCGACCAGGTCGAGCACGTCGTGTTCGGCAACGTGATCCACACCGAGCCCGAGGACATGTACATGGCGCGCGTCGTCGGGATCAAGGCCGGCGTGCCCAAGGAAGTGCCCGCGTACACCGTGAACCGGCTATGCGGCACCGGCGTGCAGGCGATCGTGTCCGCCTGCCAGGCGATCCAGACCGGCGAGGCGTCGGTCGCGCTGGCGGGCGGCGCGGAGTCGATGAGCCGCGGCCCCTACTGGATGCCGAGCGCCCGCTGGGGCGCGCGGATGGGGGAGGCCGAGCTGGTCGACCCGGTGATGGGCGGGCTCACCGACCCGTTCAACTCGATCCTGATGGGCGTCACCGCCGAGAACCTCGCGGAGCAGCGTTCGATCTCCCGTGAGCGTCAGGACGAGTTCGCGCTGCGCTCGCACCAGCGCGCGGCGTCCGCGCGCGCCGATGGACGCTTCGACGAGCAGATCGTGCCGGTGCCCGTCAAGGTCAAGCGCGACACCGTGGAGTTCGTGCACGACGAGCACATCCGCGAAGAGGCCTCGCTCGAGTCGATGGCCTCGTTGAAGCCGGTCTTCAAGCCCGACGGCACGGTGACCGCGGGCAACGCCTCCGGCATGAACGACGCCGGCGCCGCGCTGGTGCTGATGAGCGCGTCACGGGCTTCGGAGCTAGGAGCGCCGGTGCGGGCGCGCGTTCTCGCCTACGCCAGCTGCGGCGTCGAGCCGTCGATCATGGGGATTGGGCCCGTCCCGGCGGTGCGCAAGGTGCTCGAGCGCAGCGGCCGCAAGCTCGAGGAGGTGCAGGTGATCGAGCTCAACGAGGCATTCGCGGCCCAGGCGCTGGCCGTGATCGACGAGCTGGGGCTCGACGAGGAGAAGGTCAACCCCAACGGCGGCGCGATCGCCCTCGGGCACCCGATCGCGGCCACCGGCGCCGCGATCACGACCAAGATCCTCGACGAGATGGATCGCCGCGAGCTCGAGCTCGGCCTCGTCACGCTGTGCATCGGGGGCGGGCAGGGGATCGCGCTGCTGCTGGGTAGGTAGGCCCGCGCTCGTTCCATAATCTCGTCGATGGATCCTGCATCCGGCATCGGCATCCCGGTGGCGTTCGCGGCGGGACTGATCTCGTTCCTGTCGCCGTGCGTGCTGCCGCTCGTGCCCGGCTACATCTCGGCGGTCGCCGGGGTGACGCCGTCGGAGATCCGGCCGCGGCGGGTGATCGGGCCGAGCCTCGCGTTCGTCGCGAGCTTCTCGGCGATCTTCATCGCGCTCGGCCTGCTCGGTCAGCGGGCGCTGCACAGCACGCTCACGGGTCCCGCGGCGCTCAAGGTGAGCGGCGCGCTGATCGTGGCGATGGGCATCCTGTTCGTGCTCGCGCCGTTCGTGCCCCGCCTCTCGCGCGAGTGGCACGTCGACCGGCTGATGCAGCGAGCCGGACGTGGCGGTCCGGTGCTGACCGGCGCGGCGTTCGCGGTGGCCTGGACGCCGTGCACCGGGCCGACGCTTGGCGCGATCGTCACCGCCGCGGGCGCCTCTAACTCCGCCGCGCACGGCGCCTTCCTGCTGGCGGTCTACTGCGCGGGGCTCGGCGTGCCGTTCCTGATCACCGGTCTGGCGTTCGGCACCGTGACTTCGGCCCTCAACGTCGTCAAGCGCCACTATCCGCTGGTGATCGGGGTCGGCGGCGTGGTGCTGATCGGGATGGGCGTGCTGATCTGGACCGGCGAGTTCACGCAGCTCAACATCACCGTCAACCACTGGCTGCAGGATCTGGGATTGCCGAACCTGAACTCCGATACGTGACTTGAGCCGGCAGGAGTTGGCCATCCCGAGCTGAATCCCAGGGAGTGAGATGGGGTATAAGGCTCACCTAACCTGGTAGTCTGAATGGAACATTAGGGTTCCCTAACTACTCGTAAGCTACGTGTCCTTCGCACACACCGTTGCTCTAGGCGCGCTGGCAGGGTTCACGATCTATCTCGGGCTCCCGGTCGGCCGGTTGCAGTTGCTCGGCACGCGCGCGCGCGTGGCGCTGGCGATGTTCTCGGTCGGCGTGCTGGCGTTCATCTTCGTCGACGTCCTCTCGCACGGGATCTCGATCGTCGACTCGGCGCTGACGGCGGTCAAGCACCACCACCAGTCGTGGGCCTACCTGGCGTGGCTGGTGGTCCTGCTGACGGCGGGGTTTGCCGCGGGCAGCGCCGGCCTCGCCACGGTGGAGCGACGGATGCGGCCGGTGGGCGCGCTGCGGCCGCCGATCGCCGGCGGCTCGGCCGCGACCATGACCAGCGGCGAGAGCGACGCGTTGGCGCTCGAGCAGGACGCCGCCCGGCGTCGCGCGCTGCGCACGGCGCTGACGATCGCGGGGGCGATCGGCGTCCACAACTTCGCCGAGGGCCTCGCGATCGGCGTATCCGCACGCGCCGGCGCGATCAGCCTCGCGACCGTGCTGATCATCGGCTTCGCGCTGCACAACGCAACCGAGGGCTTTGGCATCGTCGGCCCGCTGGGGGACGTCAGGCCATCCTGGAAGTGGCTCGGCGTCGCGGGTCTGATCGGCGGGGGGCCCACCTTCCTGGGCTCGATGGTCGGCTACGGCGTCACGAGCCACCCGCTCGAGCTGGCCTTCTACGCGGTTGCGGGCGGCGCCATCCTGTACGTGATCGGCGAGGTGTGGAACGGCATGCGCCGACTTGGGCACCGCGAGCTGGGCCTGCTGATGGTCACCGCCGGCTTCGCGATCGGGATCCTGACCGACCTGATCGTGACCTACGGCGGCGGCTAGGAGCGGCGCTCCAACACGACCACCGTCAGCGCCGCTCCAACACGACCACCGGAATCTGGCGCTCGGTCCGCTCCTGGTAGTCGTCGTACGCGGGCCAGGTCTCGGTCATCATCCGCCACAGCCGCTCGCGCTCCTCGCCCTCGGCCACCCTTGCGCGGACCGGGATCACCTCGTCCTTGATCTGGATCGTCGCCGCCGGATCCGCGGTCAGGTTCTTGAACCAGGCCGGATGATCGGGCGCGCCGCCCTTCGACGCGACCACGACCCACCGGCCCTCGTCGCTGCCGAAGATCAGCGGCGTCGTCCGCTCCTGGCCCGAGGAGCGGCCGGTCGTCGTCAGCAGCAGGATCGTGGTGCCCCGCCAGTGATAGCCCCGCTCGCCGCCGCTCTCCCGGTAGGCCTGCACGTGCTCGGCGCCGAACAGCTGCTCGTCGGGGAACGGGTTGGGATCGTGAGGCATGGCTGACAGCGTAGTTCTAGTCTTGTGAGTCGTTAGTTCGTCGTCAGCTGGTTTTAGACTTGGTGGATGCCAAGTCCAGTGGCGGTTGAGGTTGTTCTGAGTGCTGAGGAGCGCGAGCAGCTGGAGTCGTGGGCGC
>Ga0070739_10007271_pt1 | contig 11831 bp, 10 predicted proteins | sample Coa_R1_7_FD_66445 | JGI IMG/M metagenome (GOLD analysis project Ga0070739, IMG submission 66445) | Surface soil microbial communities from Centralia Pennsylvania, which are recovering from an underground coalmine fire - Coalmine... | ecosystem: Environmental > Terrestrial > Soil > Unclassified ... | reverse complement strand
TCGACCGGCGAGACGCCGGTCCCACCAAAGAGGACCGGCGAGACGCTGGTCCCACCGCGCTCGGCTACGCCTCGCGCCGAAACGAGTTACTTCGTGGCCGCCACGGCGATATCGCCGGGCGCGATGACGGGTTGGCCGCGCGGCAGTTTCACCACCAGCACGGAACAGGGCGCATCGCGCAGCACCTTCTCGGCGACGCTACCCATCAAGAGACGTTCGACGCCCGTGCGGCCGTGCGTGCCCATGACGATCACATCGATGCCGGCATCACGGCCATAACGAACGATCTCGCTGGCTGGGTCGCCTTGCAACAGCACGTGAGAAACCGGAATGCGTGTATCAACGGGGCGAATCTGCTCCAATTGTCCTTGCCAGTACCGCCGGTCGGCCTCTTCGTCGCCTTGAGAGCCCGGCGTCGTGGTACTGTCCGGGTTATAGACGAACAGTACCGTCAGGCTGGCGTTATGTTTCTCGGCCAAGGAGATGGCGTGAAAATAAGCCTGATTGGAATAGGACGAAAAATCGGTCGGATACAGGATCTTCTTTATTCGGATCATGCATACCTCCTGGCGCCGAATGCCGTTCGGGCCACATGAATTGCCCGCCCCGGTCGTGTCCGCGACATCCTGCTTTCGCTTGAGAGATGAAGCGTCAAGGACCTCCTGGGTTGATCGTATCATCCCGCACGCTGCGCGCCAAATGGGGAAACACGGAATTTGCAACCGTGGGCCCTTCGTCTCTTCCCTCTGGCCCCTGTGCTTCGCTATGCTTTTGTAATCGCGCTATGGGGCACGCGATTACAAAAGATGCTCTCCCACCCACGAATCCGGCACCATGCTCAGCTCTTTTTTTCTTAATCCAGTAATGCTCTTTGGACTCTCGGCGGTGCTGGTCCCCGTTATTATCCATCTGCTCAATCGCCGCCGCTACGAAGTTGTGGACTGGGGAGCCATGCAATTTTTGCAGCTGAGCGAGGTGACGCGGCGCCGGCTGTTCTTAGAGGAAGTGCTGCTCCTGTTGCTGCGCATGGGGTTGATCGCTGTGCTAGTGCTGGCTCTGGCGGGACCCTTCATCACAACACCCCGTATTGCACTCCTGGCGCCGAGCGTGAACCGGGATATTGTACTCGTTTTCGATGGTTCCTATAGCATGGGCTCGACTGGTCCGGGCGGCATTCCGCACGAAAAAGCGAAGGAATGGGCGCGTGTATTCCTCGCCGATTTGACACCGGGCGACAGCGTGGCCATCCTGCAAGCGAAAGAACAAGTGGTGTCGGTGCTGGCCGAGCCGAGCCACGATTGGGCGCGGGTGCGCCAACACATCGACGAACTTCCGCCGCCGGACGGCGGCTGTAATTGGCGTCCCGCGTTGCAAACCGCCGCCGCCATACTCTCGCGCAGCCAACGGGCCGAACGCGAGATTATCCTCCTCAGCGATGGTCAACGCTTCGGCTGGGCCGACCGCGAGAGCTTGCTGCGCTGGTCGCTGGCGAACGCGGAGCTTCAAATCCTGAATCCTGAGAAAAAGCGAAATTCTGAACCTCGGATCCGGGTAGTCAACGTGGTGCCCGAGCGTCCGGCTGATCTGCCCAATTGGTCGCTGACACCGCTGGAAACCAATCGCCTTCTTGCCGCGGTGGGGCGCCCAATCACGTTTCGCACCTCGATGGATCTGCACGGTCAGAAAGCGTACGCGCAGCCCTATCGCGTCCGCCTGGAAGTTGACGACCGCTTCGTCCGTAATCTGGAGCCACCCAATTCAGCGTCACTGCAAAATGGTCGCTTACCCCTGTCATTCTCCCAAGCGTTCGCTGCACCGGGAACGCATCTGCTCAGCGTCATTCTCGAACCCGATCCCCCGCCGGAGAATCGACCCGCGAACTACTCGGTCAAGGACGAATTGCCGGGCGACAATCGGCAGGATTTCGCTATTGAGGTGATGCGGGAACTACCGGTGTTAATCGTCGATGGCACTACCCGGTCGAACTCGACGGCATCGGGTATCGATTTCTTGCGACAGGCTTTGGAGGCGCGCGATCCTGCCCCTGTGGTGCGCGCGCGCGTGGTTCCCATCGATGCGTTTGATCCGGCCATTCTGTCAGAGAAGACCAATAAGGACGATGAGCCGGCCGTTCTGCCGCGAGTGCTGATTCTGCACGATGTCGCCCAGCTGACGGCGGCGCAACAGGACGCGATTACACAGTTTCTGGCGGATGGCGGCGGTGTGCTGGTCACCCTTGGCCCGCGTGCCTTGGCCGATGCCTATAACGACCGCCTGCATCGCGGCGGCAAGGGTTGGCTGCCGGCCAAGCTGGAGGGTATCGCCCAATCGACCGGCGAGACGCCGGTTTCACCGAATGCTTCTCCTGCTCCCGGCGGCAGCGATCATCCCGCTCTCCGTCTGTTCTTGGAGAAGCCGAAAGATGGCCAGGGATCGAGCCGTTTTCCGCAACTGGGCCGCGTCCGTTTCTCGCGCTGGTGGAACTTGACGGTGGGGCCGGCATCTCGCCGGTCCAACGGCGTACAGATTGCCTCCCTGCGCACGGAGTCAGGTGAATTTGCCTTTCTCGTCGAATGGGTCGATCCTAATCGCGCCGGCCGTTTGCTTCAGTGTGCTGTGCCGCTGGATGACTCCTGGGGGGGTGAACTGGTCCGCAGCGAAAGCTTTGTTCCACTGATCCATGAGTTGGTCTACTATCTCGCCGGGGCGCGCTGGGCAGAGTTGAATTTGGAGCCGGGGCAACCACTGCGCTATCGCCTGGATAGCGCCGGCGATATCGAGCATTACAAACTACAAACACCCTTAGGAAAGTCAAAGCCGCTCAGTACGAATCCATCGGACTCGGATTCAATCTTGGCTGCTGTGGATCGCTTGCCCGCCGGCCCCATACTGCGCATCGACGGCATGCGCGAAACCGGTGTTTATCGTCTGCACACGACCGAGAACAAGACCATTTACTATGTCGTGCATCCGAAAATGCAGGGTGAATCCGATCTGACGCCATGCAACGAGGAGGACCGTGCCAAGGTGGCGGAATTGGTTCCCGGCATGAAATACCTGAACGACCGCGAACACGGGGATCGAGAGTGGATCAGTGAAGATCATCGTCAGGAATTATGGTCGTGGCTGCTACTGGGATTGATTGCGCTTTTGTGCGGCGAGATCTGGCTGACGCGGCGCATCGTCAAAAATCGCAATATCGGTTAGCGATGCTTCTCGGACGCCTCATCGTGCTACTGCGCTCGTGTGGTGACGGTCTGCAAAATCCGCTGTTCGCGCGCTTGCAGCCAATCGCCTTGCACGCTCAGAAGGAGACCGTAGACAAAGACAATAACCGCACACTCCAGCAGCGAGAGAAGCAGATCGAGCGGAATGCCGTGCAGCCCGCCGAATTGCTCGACCAACCATTCGAGAAAGAAGGGCAGCAACGTGAGGGCCAGAAGGACGGGGCAAAGAAACATGAAAATCAATTGCAAGAGAATTGCGAGTCCGCTCGGCTTGGCTGGCTGGAAGGAACCCGCAGCGATCCGCATAGGCACGAGAATCGACAAGGTGTTGGCCACCAAGCAATAGAGCAAATACATGGATACGAACCGCGGAGCCTGAGCGAGGAAACGGTCAAACCGCACAGGATAGACGACTTGCACAAGCACGGCTGCCGCCGCGCTTATCGCCGCTGCAATGGGAGCGACAGCCAGGTTCTTGCCCAGCAAGATGTCGCGGCGGCGGGCGGGACTGAGCACGAAAACGCGGAATCCATCGCGGTCGAACCCGAACTGATTGCCCAGAACCTGAGACAGGCTAAACAGCACCATTACCATCGCCCCAAAGCTAAGCAATGGCCGAGCTCCTACCGGCATGTCGGAGCGATCCCGTGCCAGGAACATCGAGCCGAAAACAACAAACAGAAGAAGCGGGGAGAGCAGAAGCATTTTCGCTTCGGGGGCGCGCAGCAGCGAACGGAAAGCGGCCAACGTAACGACCGTCGCTTGTTCAGAGAGCCAGGGCAGTTTCCGTTCGAGCGGGCATAGTGAACGGCGAGCGGTCGCACCAGCGCGAGGCGGCGGCGAGGGCTGCCTCCTGCCCTCGCTACCGCTTCGGGCCGGTACAACTGCCGTTTGCCCGGAAGTGTATTGCCCCGTGTATAAGCGCATCGTTGTCCGGTAGGCTCGCCATAAGCTGGCCGACCCGATGAGCGCCGGTCCTAGGATAGCGAGGATGATTGGCCAGGCTTGGCCCTCCGCCGCCGCCTCGACCCCCGCGGCCAGCCAACCGGGCGGAAGAAGGAAATTCAGCAGCCGAACGGTCTCTTCCATTTGCCGTATGTGCTGCATCTCCGTTTCATGCTCGTGAGCTTTCTTCGCACTTTCGATGTCCCCTTTTCGCTTCTCGATCTCCGCTAGCCGTTTGGAAAGCTCCTTTCCAGATATTATTTCTTTCTCAAATTCGCGCTGAATCTTGATGCGCTCTTGAGCAAGAGGGTCCGTTTGCATCGCTTTGGTTTGGATTTGCCAAGGACGCGTTATGTTCACCAAGTTCGGCAGTTGACAGAGCAAGACGAAGATCATGGTGGCCGCGACGATGATGGTGCGGCGGCGGCGTGGATTGGCCATCAACGTCGCCAACCAACCCTGGAACTGATAGGACAGGGCCGTGACCATCAGCACAAAGGCGGCCAACATCGGCAACAGCCACAGCATTGCCCAGCCCCGGCTAAAGAGTAGGCCGATACTCACCCCCAACATGGCGGACAAAAACCACAACAAGCTCACGCTCGGCAGCGAGCTGACGTAGTTGATGAGAAATGCGCTCGATAGGGAAACCGGCAGATGCAGGAACTTTTCCAGCGAAAGCGCTTCGGATCGTTGCAGGTCCGTGAGCAGACCTGCGGCCCACATGAAGACGAATGCGAGGACCGCGCCATCCATGAAGAACATCAGCCAGGAAGGCTGGACATCGTTCAAAGAGAACAAGCCAACGCAGAGGAAAATGACAAAGAGCAGCGCGGCACTCAGGAGCGCGGCAACGCCCAGAATCGCCAGGATCACGACATTGGCAATGCCGCCGCGCTTCAGCTGGTTAATGCGAAGCCGCCAGCGCAGCCAAAGGAAGGCGCTCAAATGCTGCCAATTCACAGCACATTTTCCTCCAACCAGGTGAGCTTGGGCGTCACCGTCGCGTCGGCGCCGGCTTTCTCCAAGAAGCGATCCTCAAGCGAGGCGCCTTGACGAAGTTCCTCCAGCGAAGCCTGCTCAACGAAGTTGCCCTGCACAATGATGCCGACGTGCGAGCACAATTTTTCGACGATCTCCAGCACATGCGAGGTCAAGAAGACGGTCGAGCCGCGGGCGACATACCCTTTGAGCAGATCGCGGATGACGCGGGAAGTCACGGCATCCACGCCCTCAAACGGCTCATCGAGAAACAGCAAATCCGGGTTGGGCAGCAGCGCAGCGGCCAGGGCCAATTTTTTCTTCATGCCGTGTGAGTATTCTAGGGCCAGTTTTTTCTCTTCGCTTTCGAGACCCAGCAGAGTTAGCAGCTCGTCGATGCGTTCACGTATGGTGTCGCGTGGCAGAAGATACATCCGGCCAATGAACGTCAAATACTCGCGGGCCGTCAAATTGTCGAATAACGCCAAGTCTTCGGGAATGACGCCGATGCGCGCTTTGGCCTCAAGCGCTTCGTCTGGATCGAGCATGTCTTTGTCCAGCACGAAGATGTCACCGTGCGATGGTGCCAGCAGCCCGGTCAGCATCTTGATGGTCGTGGATTTGCCGGCCCCGTTGGGTCCCAGAAAGCCGTAAAACGTCCCACGTTCCACACGCAAATCGATGCCGTTGACGGCCTGAAAATCACCGAAGGACCGCGAGAGTTGATGCGTTTCGATGGCGAGAGTCATGGGTGTTGTTCCGTTCTTTTGAGCTGGGAACTATGTGAGCGTATCCGGTTGCCGCAGTCCCTTCGCCGAAATTCTTCGGGAACTGATCGCAAAGAACCAGCGCAACGTATCGCGCACCGTTTCCTCTACCGGACGATGCGTCAATGCGAATGCCTGATCCGCCCGCGCTCCCGACAGATGATAGCAAACGAAACCGTACTGAAAACTCGGCACGGTCAAACCGTTGGGCAGATCCGCGAAAACGCCGCTTGCGATGGCGAGTGGAATTGAGCCGGCGCAACGCGTCCAGCGCGGCAGCACCCACACGTCGCCGGAACCGAGAATGCGCCGCACGATGCGGCCAAGATCCGCATAGCTGCAATACGGCCCCGCCAACACATATCGTTCTCCGGGCTGTCCCAGCCACAAAGCGCGGACGTGTGCTTGCGCCGCCTCACGCACGTCCATTATGTTCATGCCGCCTGGAGGCAGAACCGGCCAGCGCCAGCGGGCCGCATACAGTAGCAGTTCATTCGTCGTTGGCCGGGCGTCGCGCGGACCCAGGAGATAGCCGGGACAGAAGGTAATAGACTCCAAGCCCAGTGCGTTGAAGTCGCGGACCACATGCTCAGCTGATCGCTTACTTGCATAGTAGGGAGCGCGGATCTTCTCTCGGTTTTTCGTCGTGTCTCCGTTCGGCGTCTGCTCGGCGGCACCCGGCGCGATGGTCGAAGCGCTGGAGGTGAAGACCAGCCGGCGCACGCCGGCGCGCAGGGCAGCGGCGCAGATGTTTCGTGTGCCCTCCACATTGACGCGGTAGGCATCGTTTCTCGGCACAGGGATAAGGCGCGTCAGCCCTGCGGCGTGCAGGATGCCCGTCACGCCGTCCAAGGCGCTCTCGATCTGCTTGGAGTTGCGAACATCACCGATTGCAAACTCTACGTCCTCGAGTCCTGCCCATTGTGGCCCGCGGGGCGGACGCCGGACGAAGGCGCGGACGGTGAAACCTTGCTCACGCAACGCACATACCAGGTTGATACCGAGAAAGCCGTTGGCTCCTGTCACCAGTACGCGACCTGCACGGATTGCCTCTTTTCCGTCCATCACCTAGATTCCTTAATCCGTAAGCAATTGTTCGGCATCTTGACAATTCTCCGCCGGCTGAGAACAATTTCCAGGAGTTGGTCCGATCCGTGTCCTAGCGCGGGTCGGATTGCCCTGAAACCGGAAACACGGAGGACGATCATAATGGTGCAATGCCGGCATTCACTTTACGGCGCTCGGCTCATCGGCAAGACTCTCCTCAGTGTATTGATGGTCTGCTGTCTCACCGATGTCGCATGCTCGGACTCCAAATCGGAATCCGCCTACGACGTGACACTCCGCCACCTCGCACAGATTCCGGCGGGCACCGCCATCGGTAAAGAAGCTCCCAAGGGCTGGAGCCATCTCATCCTCAAGAGCTATTCTCGTCCCGGAGCCGGCGACGTAAGGCAATTATCGCCCACCGCTGACCACTTGGCACGTCTGCTGTTCACCGCCATTCTCGCCGATGTTCAGCCGGATAAGGACGACAGCGGCGGTAAGAGATACAAGCTGGCGAAGGTCGCAGCTGGCCTGGGCACGCGCATTGGCGGCAAGGACGTTGTCATCACGCCGGACACGCAGAACCGGCTCGGCGCTAATCTCGGCCTGCTTGCACGCGTCGTCCTTCGCAAATCGCAGGAGAAACTCGACGAAATCGTAGTCGTCGCGCGCTCCGCTACTTTCCTGGAATTCGATTCGCCAAGTTTTCAGGTCGTGGACGACAAGCATAAGCCGATCGTCCTTCGCTATGCCATCCTCGTTGACGAGCGAACCGGCCGCCTGGACACGCTCGTCTGGGAAGTGGGCCGCGACGCCGACGGCAAATACGGCGATCCCATCGGCCCGATCCAGTGGTTGCCGGCCAACTTGACCGGCGATTGCATTCTACACGTTGATGGCCATGAGTTCAGTCTCGGCCAACCCACGGAACGAGCTTTCGCCATCACTTCACCACCGAAGGGCCAAAAGGAGATTGCGATCAGCGATGAACTGAAACCCCTGGCCGCGCGTCCGCGTTTCTCCCCAGGCACGGCGGCAGAGCTGGAATCCAAGCTTCGCCAAGCCATCAAGTAGAGAACGAACCACAGAGTCACAGAGAGCACAGAGAAAAACACAGAGCGGACAAAGAGAAAATGAAAAAGAAGTGGCATCATCAGGGGTTGCTGATTGTTGTGTCTGTCTTTCTCTGTGTTCTCTGTGACTCTGTGGTTCGTTCTTCTTCGTTTGCCAGCGAGATGGAGAAGTCGCTACCCCCTCCCGTAATGCCGGACGAATTGGATGCCCTAGGCCAACGAGCGGTGCTCGAAAAAGTGGTTGGTAATCGCTTCTCTGTCCGCGACTTCACAGCCAAAATCGGCACCGCTCCTCATGTTTACGCGATTCGGAAAATCGCCAATGCCGGCGACGATTCGCCGCGGATGTTGGGTGTCGATGTCTCGTTCATCGCCTATGGCAGTCTCGATAGCGTCGCCAACCGCGATTTTCTGGAAGGGCTGCACAACAAATCGAAGGATCGGAAGATCCATGTCCTGACCGCGGAGGAGTTAGACAAGCGAAAGCTCGCCGTAGAATCGAGCAAGCGGCGCGAGGAACGATACAGTCATGGCGTATTCATCGTGCTTGATCGCATCGAGTTGCGGGCCGCCCTGCACACCGTCATTACGCGCCAGCCGAATTCGCTTCTCGCCACGACACGCATCGATCCGCGCTTCGACAAAGACACAGATTTTTCCAATGTGTGGCGCAAGATCACCGTCGATGAGGAGGGGCAGCGAACTCTCGGCGCGGCGCATCCGTATCCCGGGGCCAGGGGCTATCTGAAAATCACTCGCCTTCACGAGCCGAGGGGCTCTCTGTTCATCGAATATCACCTTATCTACACCGAACCCAAAGGCTGGTTCAATGGCGCTGATCCGCTGACATCAAAACTGCCGGCGATCATTCAGTCCGAAGTACGGTCGTTTCGACAGGAATTAAATAAAGTCAAGAAGTAGCCACGTTCAGCTTCGCGCTGGATGTCCGCTCCTCCGCACAGATGCGTCCATCGCGCATGCGGATGATGCGCTGGGCGCGATCGGCCACTTCCTGACCGTGTGTCACCAGAATCAGCGTCATGCCCTTGTCACGATGCAGATGAGCGAATAGGTCGAGTACCTCAACGGCCGTGCGCGAATCGAGATTGCCCGTCGGCTCGTCGGCGAGCAGAAGTTGGGGGTCGTTGGCCAACGCTCTTGCGATGGCGATGCGCTGCCGTTCGCCGACCGATAGCTGCGGCGGTCGATGATGCAGCCGATGGCTCATGCCCACCAGTTTCATAAGCTCGCTCGCCTTGGCACTCCGTTGCCGGGCGCTCAGCGGTCCCTCGAACATAGGAACTTGCACATTCTCCAGCGCCGTCAGTGTCGGCAGCAGAAAAAATGATTGAAACACAAAGCCGATTTTCGACGCCCGAAAGCGATCCAGGTCGGGCATGGACGAGAGCGATTGACCCTCAAAATAAACGTCTCCACTTGTGGGCAGATCGAGTCCCCCAAGGAGGTTGAGCAGAGTCGATTTGCCGCTGCCACTGGCGCCCATGATGGCGACAAACTCGCCTCGGCGGATGCTCAGCATGACTTCGACTAGCGCGTTGACCTGACCATCGGGATAGGTCTTGCACAATCGTTCGGTACGCAGCAGGGGAGTTTCACTCATGGCGAAGCGCCTCGGTAGGCAGCAGGTAAGCGCCGCGGTAGGCGGGATAAGCGCCGCCGATCAGGCCGACCGCCAGTGCAATGAGAACACCCTGAACGATCACTTGCGCCGACACCTCGCCACTCACAAGGCCATTGACCAGCGGCCACATCGTCAGAGCGCGTGTCAGCACGACCGCCGCGAAAATGCCGATGATTGCACCGGCAATACTGAGCAGGATCGATTCATACAGAATGAGACGGACTACGCGCGTCTTGCGCCAGCCGATCGCCCGCAAAATGCCGATCTCACGGGTGCGCTCGAATACCGACATAATCATGGTATTTAATACGCCGACCGCACCGATAATCAGCGCGATGGCCGAAGTCATCCAGGCCATGCCCTTCACCATCTGAAGCTGGGAAGTGCTTTTGACGTAATCGGCGGTCGGGACCGCCTCGATGCCCCAAGGCTGTCCGTCAGACCGACGCAAATCGCTGATTTGCCGACGGACGCGATCGATTAGCTCCTTCTTATTCGGGCTGTCTTCCAGCACAACTTCAAATCCCGTCACGTCACCGAGTCGATCCATGAGCGTTTGCAGCGCAGGAAGGAGCATGACTGCCGAGCCGTTCAGATAGACGTTGAAGCTTTCGTAGATGCCGACAATCGTAAACTCCCGTCCAGCAATTTCCAGCCGGTCGCCGGTCTTCTTGCTGAGGTTCTTGGCTAGCACGACTCCAACAATGACGCTGTTGTTGTCGCCCCTTTGTGGCTTGCGGCCATCGATCATTCGCAATTCATCGAACAGGCCGCTATCGAACGTCCAGCCATGAACGAGCACGCGGGCCAAGTTCGCTTCCTCAAACGACACTACATCCATCAGTCCTCCGGTGACGGAACGAACACCCGGCAGCTGACGGAGCTGTTCTCCGACACGTTGCGGGATGGTGCTGGAGATACGTTCCGACGCGCCCGCACGCAGTACCAACAGATCGACACCGCGTTTGTCGTACAGGTCGCGGAACGAACGCTCGCAGCCGTCGGCAACGCCGATCAGGGCGACCACCGCCGTCACCGCGATGGCCACGCCGATTATCGTCAGCGCGGAGCGCGTCTTGCGTTGCAGTATGTTCTTCAGGATGAATTGATAAAAGCGCATCACTGCACCTTGGGGCGGCCAACGATGCAATAGCCCACCGTGAGCCACAACGAATGAATTTGCCAATCGTCCAGCACTTCGCGGACCATCGGTTCAAGCTGGAGATGACGGTGCTTGTCCACCATGTCGGCGAACTCCGGGCCGAGATTGAGGAAGCGCGACATAATCCAGCGATCAAGCTTCGGCAGGCCGATCCAGTGGCCGATCATGCGATTGGGCAAATTCGGCACTTCATCCGAGACAACAACCAAGCCGCCGGGCTTGACGACGCGCGCCATTTCCCGCAACGATTTTAACGGATCGTTGAAATAGTTGAATGCACCGACGCTCAGGACATTATCGAACGAGTGATCGCGGAAGGGCAAGTTCTCGGCTTCGCCGAGAAACAGCCGCAAATCGCGGTTGGGATGATTGCGGCGGCAGTTGGCGAGTTGCACCGTCGATATATCGTTGCCGTAAACGTGGCAGTCGGTCGGAATAAGGGACACGTTGGCCCCGTCGCCGATGGCCACTTCCAGCAGGCGCGTGCCCGACAGATTAGGCAGGTACTTCATGATCTGTCGTCGTGCTCGCCGTTCGCCGCCATTACACAGGAAGGTGAACCACTCCCAAAAGCGGAAACGCGGCCAGAGTGGACCGTTGTAGAAATCGGCGGCGATCTTGTTATTGCCCTCCAATGGCTTGAGCATGTCGAGAATGCCCTCGCGGATAGGAAAAACACGCTGGCAACCGACGCAGGATAATCCCGAATCGGTTCGAGCGGATGGTTCGAGGCGTCCGCCGCAATCGGGGCACTGCATCCATTCACAATCGTTGATCCACGTCGAAGACGATGTTTGCGTTGCAGTCATGATGATCTCCGAAAAGCATGGGCTTGATTTAGTCGTGAGGCGGCGTACCGACGATGCAATAGCCGAGGCCGCGCCAAATGCTGTGGATTACGGGTCGTCGAAGAGCAGACTGAGCGACCGTGCGCACATCAAGCCGGGTGTTGATGACCATGTCGGTGAACTCCGGGCCGAGCCAGAA
>Ga0070739_10007270_pt1 | contig 11831 bp, 9 predicted proteins | sample Coa_R1_7_FD_66445 | JGI IMG/M metagenome (GOLD analysis project Ga0070739, IMG submission 66445) | Surface soil microbial communities from Centralia Pennsylvania, which are recovering from an underground coalmine fire - Coalmine... | ecosystem: Environmental > Terrestrial > Soil > Unclassified ... | reverse complement strand
CGCGACCTCGACCGCGGTGTATGCCAGCAGCATCCGCCAGTACGGTCTGAGCGGCGCCAAGCTTCCGCGCCAGGCGGCGAAGGGCACCAGGATGGCCGCGCCGACGACGCAGCGCAGGAACACCAGGGTGATGGGCGTTACCTCGCCCACCGCGACCTTGATGAGCAGGTACGGAATGCCCCAGATCAGGGACATGGCCGCGAAGAGCAGCCAGCCGCGCCGGTTCATGCTCCTTCCCCTGCCGGTCGGCTACCGCGGATCGTCCGCTTCACTTCGATGCTCTCCGGCACATTCCCAAACCTGGCTCGCCAATTCAATTTATGGGTCCTCGTGATCCACTGGCCGCCTCACTGGATACAACACGTCCCCAAACCAAAGGGTTGCAAGAGCGCTCCCGTAAAGCCGTCTGTGATTGGCCTCCGGCCTCAGCCAGCAGCCATTGCCGATGATCAATCCACCCTCGGAGTGGGCAAGGGATGCGCTCTGCAAGCACGGAACCCGCAGAAATGTCTAGGGTTTGGCAGAGGTGCCAGACTTGAGCAGTCTACTCGAGGCCGCAAGCATGCCGAACTCGAGATGGCCGATCTTTCAATCGGACGAGCTGCCGGCTGGGATCAGCCGGGGGTAGGGAGATCCGCGGACGGGAAGGAGTGAAAGAGTTCCTGGCCTCTTCGACACTATCCTTCCGGCCTCGCTGGACGACGGAGGACCTGATCGCGGCAGCCCAGCGGTGAGCGACCTCGAGGTGGCGTATTGGCCGGAGACCATCCCGCGGCGTAGCGGATAGGAGTGGGCGGGCCTGCCGTTCGACTCACGGTCGAGCAGGCGCGGCGCATCGGCGTACGCGCTCAGCTGCTGGACGGCAGCGCAACCGACGTGCTTGGTACTGTGCGTAGGCTCGGCTACCTCCAGCTCGACCCCACCAACCGGGTTGCCCGCAGCCATCTCCTCGTGCTCTGGAGCCGGCTCGGCGCCTACGACCCCTCCGAGATCCATCGCCTCCTCTGGGAGGAGCGCGCGCTCTTCGAGTGGCGGGCCTTCATTCATCCTGTCGAGCAGCTGCCCGCACTCCGTGCTGTGATGCGCCGCTTCCCGGAAGGGGATTCCGCCTGGCCAACTCGGGTCCGCCGCTGGCTGCACGAGAACGACGCCTTCCGGCGGTACTTGCTCAAGGAGCTGGAGCACCGCGGTCCTCTCCTCTCCCGTGACCTTGAGGATCTCTCAACGTCGCCTTGGCCCTCGGGCGGCTGGAGCGGCAGCCGCAACGTCTCTCAGATGCTTGAGTTCCTCTGGGCCCGTGGGGAGATAGCCGTCGTGGGCCGGAGGGGAGGGCAGCGCATCTGGGACCTTGCCGAGCGCTGGTATCCGGAGGGTGAGACGTTGCCGCCAGAGGAGGCGGATCGCGTCCTCGCCACTCGCACCCTCCGCGCACTCGGCATCGCACGCACGGGACCGGGTGTTCCGGTGCAGATTGAGGGGGTGCCGGGCGAGTGGGTGGCCGATCCCCACTACCTCGAGACGGTGGACGTACCCGTGCCGGACCGGTTGACCTTGCTCTCCCCCTTCGACCGTCTCATTTACGACCGGGAGCGCACGGAGGCACTCTTTGCCTTCCGCTATCGGATGGAAATCTACGTTCCGAAGGCCAAGCGGCAGTACGGTTTCTTCGTGCTGCCGGTGCTGCGTGGCGACCGCCTGGTGGGACGTGTCGACCCGGAGTTCGACCGGAAACAGGGCGTGCTCCGCGTCCACGCCATCCACGCCGAGCCGGGGATTCCCGCGGGAACGAGCGAGAAGCTGGCCGATGCGTTGCGGGACCTTGCCGCCTGGCTGGGAGCGAAGGAGCTGCAATGATCTTCATTAGCCACCACCATGTCATCTTGCTCAGGACCATCAGTGGAGCCCCGGCGACCCGAGCATTGTCCTCGCCTCTCCGATGAAGCTTCGCGGTCGGTGGCCTCTCAGACGAGACATGATCGACCCTCGCCGGTCTAAGGGCACCTTTGCTTCTGCAGCTTGACAAACCGGCGGTCTTCGATTGCAGATTTGACATGCAGCCCCAAAGCTGCATAACATTAAGCAGCTGGATGGCTGCATTTGATCTGAATAGTCCCCAAGGGTTTCTCTCTAATCTCAGCCTTCATCCCGGTTACTGGAATTCGGTGAGTTCAACAAGCGGGAGCAGAACTTAACAGACAACACCTATGTCGCCTGACCCCCTCGACCGCGCCTTCAAAGCCCTGGCAGACCCCAGCCGCCGGCGTCTGCTCGACCGGCTCAATGCCGACAACGGGCAGACGCTGAGCCAACTGTGCGCCGGCCTGGACATGGCTCGACAATCCGTGAGCAAGCACCTGGCCGTGCTTGAGGCTGCCAACCTGATCACGACGGTATGGCAGGGCCGGGAGAAGCTGCACTACCTCAATGCCGCACCAATTTCAGATATCTCCGAACGGTGGATCAGCGCCTACGACCGGAACCGGGTCGGGGCTCTGTCCGAGCTGAAACTCGCACTGGAGGATGCATCCATGGCCAAGCCGAAGTTCGTCTACACCGCGTACATCCACACCACTCCGGAGCTGCTCTGGCGTGCGTTGACCGAGCCCGCCTTCACCCGACGATACTGGGGCGTCAGCTTCGAGACCGACTGGAAGACCGGATCGACCTATGCGATGTCGATCGAGGGGAAAGACGTTACCATCGCCGATGCGGAGCAGATGATTCTAGAATCCGATCCTCCGCGCCGGCTCTCGTACAGTTGGCACACTTTCACGCCCGAATGGGCCGCGGCCTACGATATTGACGAGGAGTACCAGCGCAGGGTGTCGGCGGAGCGGCGGTCGAAGGTCACCTTTGAGATTGAGCCCGTTGACGATCAGGTCCGCCTGACCGTTATCCATGACGACTTCGACGACGACAGCGCCGTCTTCGAAGGCATCAGTTCCGGGTGGCCACAAATCGTCTCCGAGCTCAAGTGGCTCTTGGAGTCACCGCCTAGCGGCTCCTAGTGCCGGCTAGGAACGCTGGACCCGCCACGCGCGTCCATTCAGTCCAGCCAGAGTGCTGGGAACAAAGTGGCAGCTGAGATCTGACCCGAGGTTCGCCCGACAAGAGAAGGCCGAATGCGGCCCGTCCGACAGAGAATCTCGAGGCCGATTTGTCTTCGCGACCCACATCGCACTACAATCGAACCACCATCCGTCCGAAGGACCCCCTCAATGTTGCGCCTCCCTCGCTCGAGCGCCGCTTTCGTGTCCATTGCCTGTCTAGTGATCCCGTCCGTCCTCGTGGTCGCTCCCGACCACGCCTTGGGCGCTGCATCAGTTTCCTTTGGCCAGAACCTCATCCAGAACCCGGGCGCCGAGGGCGGACCGCCCGGACAGACAATTCCATTCTGGACAGCCACTGGCCCCTTTGCGGTCGACCGCTATAGCGACAGCAGTGGAGACCTCTCCGTCACTTCGCCGGGTCCACGTGACCGCGGCAACAACTACTTCTGGGGCGGCCACGCCAACACCGTCAGCTCGGGAACGCAGACCATCAACCTATCCGACCTTGCCACAGACATCACAAGCGGAGGCGTCGAGTATCAGCTTTCCGGCTGGCTCGGAGGATACGACTCACAGAACGATAATGCCGTCCTTGACGCCGCGTTCCTGAATGCGCAGGGGGCTGTCCTGACCGATGCAATTCTGAACGGCCCCGACGCCAACGCCCGTGGCGGCACATCCGAGCTCCTCTACAAACACACCGAGGGATATGTTCCAGCAGGCGCTGCGGCCGTCCGCATCACCATCACCATGAGGAGAACCGACGGCTCGGACAACGACGGGCTGGGCGATAATCTGTCGCTGGTCCTTACCGAGCCGTCCTCCTCGGCCCAGCCGTTCACAATCGAGGGGATCGTCACCTCGACCCCGGTATACGGGATCGGTCAGAAATCCCACACCGTGGTCGTCCGAAACGCGAGCGTAGAGTGGATGGACGCCACGCACAGCCAGACCGCCAACACGCGCACGGATGCCGCAGGCATTTACGACATCTCCTCACAGACTCCCTTCTGCACGGTCAGCTCCGGTAAGGGCGGACCATGCGCCAACGCCTCACCTGGGGCCGTCGGGGTAGTTGTGAGCGGCGTGCTACGCAACACAGAACTACCGGCGGTGTCGAGGGATTCCGCGGGTGCGCAGGAGGTGGACCTGACGGCGCCGCCTGACGCGGGGCACATGTACGTGACAGGTGACGTGGCTGCGCCCCCGGAGCCACCAACCCAGCGCCCTGGTCTCGAGGTAAGGATCACCGAAACCGATGGCAGTGGAAGGGTTACCGAGCTTGGCAGCACTGGCGTGGCCCACGCCTACGGCGCCTTCGAGGCAATCTCGGCGCTGCCCACCAACGTGCGGGACAAGATTCAAGCCCTGCTGGTCGAGAATGGTGTCACGGTAGACGCGGTTCCCTTGACAAACCTTACGACCGGCAGCCCTCAGCTGGTTCAGCCCCTCCAGGCGGTCAATCCGGCCCACCTGGCGCCCTTCACGGTGACGGGGCAGGTGCTCAGCACTCCCTCATTTGGGATCGGGGGCCACCCCAAGTCGCAGCCTGTCGCGGGCGCCAGCATTCAGGTCGACGTGGCTGGCGCCCCTGCTTCCGTCGTCAAAACGGATGGACTAGGAGTCTTTGACGTGACCTTCCCATCCGCATCCTCGTGCCCGCTGGACAGCTCCTGCCGGCTTGGGCTGCAGGTGAACGGGACCCTATACGAGATCGACCGGCTTCGCTCGTTCTCAAGCGTGCCGGCCCGAGCCTCAGTGCTGTCATTCGAGGGGCCGGCAGTGAACGGCGACGTGTACTGAACGGCAGCGTCTCACCTCCACTGGCTGCCCACCGGCAGACGAGCCAGCAAATTGAGGTCATCGCCGGCTCTGCGCGCCTGACGGGCTCGCCGACGGCGGCATATGGTGACTTCAGGCTTGAAGCACCGAGGGCCGTGACTACGGGCGGGACTACCGCGCGCGTGCAGGCATACCGGCTGATTCTGCTGGAGAACGGCAGACCTGTCGACGCAGAGACGCTTTGGCCGCCTTCCAGCAGCACTCAGAGGGTCCAGGGTGCACCCGCGTCACTCACGAGCAATGCCCCTCTCCAGAGCGTGAGCGGCGGTCAAACGTTTACACCGTATACGATTGAGGGTCTCGTCACCTCTATCGCTCCCTTCGGTATCGGTGGCACTCCGAATCCGCGACCCACGTATGCCACAGACGTAACGTGGGTGAACGGCGGCCCCCCGGGCAGGAGCGCCATCACAGGCAAAGACGGATACTTCCGGATTGGTCAGTCAACCCAGGTCTGCCGGACGGTCGGTCCCGGCTCAGCGGGCCCGATCGACTGTGGAAGGGTCGGTATCGGGACACTCGTGCCCCAGCTCTACAACAGCGTCGAGGTGCCGATCACTCAGCACACCTCCGTCTCCGAACCGGCACTGGCGTGGGACATCCCCCTCTTTATGCCGCCGAAAGACCGCAGCAAAATGTACGTGACCGGATCCGTTCTGGCACCTCCCGGCGGTGCGGACACCCTTCCCCCGAACCTGGTCGCGAGTTTCTACGCCGGTTGCAGCGAGACCGACCTAGGCCTGGTCGGCAAGAGCGCTATCGCACACACCTACGGTGCGTTCGAGGTCGAGGTGAGCAGGCCATCGTGCGGAGAGGGATCGGGGTTGGTTCGAGCGATGCTCTACGAGGACGGGAAGCCCGTCGACAGCATCACCTTCGCCGCCGACCTCGCTCAGGACCAGACGCTGCCGAAGCCACTCCAGGCGGTCCCGGCCTCGTAGTTCTCCTCTCGATCAGCACTCCCACATTGAGGATCCCACCTGCCCCCGGAGTGCGATGCAGACCCTACGAACCGACCAGGGTTGGGAAAATGCCGAAACTGTGCCCACCAGGAGACCGCGCCTGCAAGATGAGCGAAAGAGATAACGGCGAGAGGTAGCGACGGAACAATCCATGGCCTGATGAACAAGTGCAACTAGTGGATCTGAGCGAGAAAGTCTCGTGAAAACGGCGCCCGGAGGTGTTGCACTGTTTGACCTCCGCCAACGGTCGGCGCTGGTCACAGGAGGCACGGGCGCCTTGGGCTCAGCCATTGTGAGGGGGTTGGGTGCGGCCGGCGTTCAGGTGGGCATCCTGGCCCGGGGAGAGGACCGAGCCCGCGAGCTGGCGGCCGAGGTCGAGGAGGGCGGTGGCTCCGCTCTGCCGCTGCCGGCAGACGTGCTCAGCCGGGAGAGCCTGGAGCAGGCCGGCGACCGGATGGCCGAGCGGTTTGGCGGGATCGACGTGCTCATCAATGCAGCGGGTGGAAATCTCCCTGAGGCGGTGGTTCCCGACGATGCCGATATCTTCGCCCTGGATACGCAGGCCTTCCGTCAGGTTGTCGACCTCAACCTCGTCGGGGCTCTGCTACCCATCCAGGTGTTCGGGCCTGTCATTACGAGGCGGGGCGCCGGCAGCATCGTCAACATCTCCTCGATGTCGGCCGCCCGTGCGCTCAGCCGGACCATCGGCTATGGCGCCGCCAAGGCAGCCTTGGAAGCGCTCACCCGGTCGATGGCAGTCGAGACCGCCCGGAGATTCGATTCGGGCATACGGGTCAACGCCATAGCGCCCGGCTTCTTCATCGGTGAACAGAATCGCGAACTGCTGCTCAACCCAGACGGCAGTCTGACCGATCGGAGCCGGCGGATTCTGGAGCAAACCCCGATGGGCCGGTTCGGCGAACCGGAGGATCTGGTGGGAACCGTAGTCTGGCTGGCCTCGGATGCCAGCCGCTTCGTAACCGGTGCCGTGATTCCCGTCGACGGTGGGTTCGCGGCCTTCGCCGGAGTCTGATGCTCCTCCAGGCAGTCGCGGATGGTCCTTCGGGTCTACGGGACGAACAGATCGAAGACCTCCTGTCAACGGCGCTCGAGGGGGTGGTGGCGGACGAGCGGCTGCTGGTCCTGATACCGGACGGCACCCGAACCATCCCCTTGCCGCGTCTGTTTCCCATGCTGGTTCGCGCCCTCCGGCGGGCTCGATCGATCGAGGTCATGGTGGCTTTGGGGACGCATCCTCCGCTTTCGCGGCAGCGACTGCTGGCGCTGCTCGGCGTCGGCCCGGAGCAGCTGACGACGCAGCTCTCCCGATGCAGCTTCGGCAACCACGCCTGGAGCGATCCCGAGGCGCTGCAGAGGATCGGCTCCATCTCAGGGGAGCGAGTTCGGGAGATCGCAGGAGACTTCTGGCATCCATCGCTGGGAGACGGAGCCGAGGTTCGAATCAATCGGGCTGCCCTCGAAGCCGATCGCATCGTCATCCTGGGGCCGACCTATCCGCACGAGGTCGCCGGCTTCTCGGGCGGAGCAAAATACCTCTTTCCCGGAATCAGCGGGCCCGAGATGATCGACGTCACCCACTGGCTGGGCGCGCTGGCCGGCATCATGCGCACCATAGGCGTCAAGAACACGCCCGTTCGCAGACTGATCCACGAGGCCACTCGGTGCCTGGCGACACGCGTGAGCCTCATCGATGTGGTGCTACACGAGGATGAGCTGCGAGGCATGTTTATCGGGGACGTCGAAGAAACGTGGTCGGCGGCGGCCGATCTCTCGGCCCAGCTCCACATCGTTTCGCTTGACCGCCCGCTCGAGCACGTGATCTCTTGGGCGCCCTCGATGTATGCGGACCTCTGGACGGCGGGCAAGGCGATGTACAAGCTGGAGCCGGCCCTGGCCGACGGTGCCGAGATCATCATCTACGCTCCCCATCTCGACGCAATCAGCCCCGTGCACGGGGCGCTCATCCGCGACATCGGGTATCACGTCCTGCCCTACTTCCTGAAGCGGTGGGACCGCTTCAGCCAGGTTCCCTTGGGCGTACTGGCTCACAGCACTCATGTCAAGGGCGCGGGGACCTACGACAAGGGCACGGAGCGCCCTCGTGTGCAGGTGAAGCTGGCCAGCCGCATCTCCAGAGAAGAAACCGAGGCGCTGAACCTCGGATACGTCGACCCCGCGACTATCGACCCACACCATGTGGGCCCGGGCGTGACGCTGATCCCGAAGGCCGGGGAGGTGCTGTATCGAGTCAGTTCGGGAACCCAGGCCTCATGAGTTCCCGCTTTCCGCGCCGTAGGGCCGCCAGCCGGCCGAGACCCAGGCGTGGTCGGGGTCGTCGGTGAATCGCCAAGCGCGAGTGGGTCCGGCCATCACATTCAGGTAGTACAGATCGTAACCGGGCGCAACCGTGACCGGATGATAGCCGCGTGGGACCGTCACGAGGGTGCCATCACGGATGACGACTGCCTCGTCCAGATCACCTTCGGGCGTATAGATCCGCTGAAAGCCAAAGCCCTGGCTCGGCTTCAGGAGATGGTAGTAGATCTCCTCGAGATAGGCTTCGCGAGGCGGGTCGGCAATATCGTGCTTGTGCGGCGGATAGCTCGACCAGTGGCCGCCGGGAGTGATGCACTCCACCAGGAACAGTGATACCGCGGTACGGTCGGCCTCCAGCAGATGCCGAATCTGTCTTTGAGCGTTACCCTGGCCTCGCGTCTCGACCGCAATCTCGTCGGGACGGATCACGTACGCGCGCGGCCCCTGCTCGGCCAGGGCGCCGGCTCGCGCGACCGTGCAACCGCACTCGGTCGCAGCACTGAAATCGGTCCCTGGAGGCAGGTACAGCACCCATGGGTTGCCCTCGAAGACGCTCTTACGAGAGCCGAGATCCGTCCACTCCCCTTGGGGCGACACAACGCTGAGCCGGCCCGATAGGAGCACCAGGCCCACCTCCTCGCGGCCCGTGGAATCTTCAACCCTGTCGCCCGACTCGAGCTGCCAGATCTGGAAGCTGACATAGCTCCACGCGGCGTCGCCCTGGGAGATGGAGAGCAGGCGATGGGAGTCGACCGGCGTGCCTGCCCGGACGACCATTGGACGCGAGCTCATGCGGAGAGTGTCATGTGCTGCTCCCCGAGGGAAAGTCATTCATTCAGGGTACCTGAGGCATCCGCCTTCACCAGCATCATATGCGCCAGGGCGGCGACGCGGCAGGCGTGTCCTCACTCGTTGTCGTACCAGTCGACCACTGTGACCAGTTCGCCGATGGCAATCGTATCCGTGCCACTGAACACAGACGAGGCTGGGACCCGCGAAATATATCGGTCGTCCACCGCTCAAATATCAGGTATCCGACTGAGGCCCAGCGGACGGGAGCGGCCTAAGTTGTGGGTGAAAGGAGTGAGGCCAGTGGTAGACCGGATCGCCAAGAAGGGCACAGGCGGCTCTATCACCAAGGGCACCGTCATCGGTAGTACAGCATCCGGCCACACTGGTCCTCTCCTTTTTTCATTCCTAACGGTCCCCCCGGGGATTGGCTGCCGTGAGGTTTAAGCCGCACGGTACAAAGGAGGTTCAAATGCCAACCAACGTCGTACCCCGCTACCAGACACCCACGAGCACTCCCACCCGCCTGCCCGACGTGATTGACCGGTTGCTGCGCGAGAGCGTCGTGCTGCCACCGCTGGCCGAGCGCTTTTATGAAGGCACTCACCCGGGACTCACCAGCAACCTGCTGGAGACCGAGGCAGCCTACATCGTTCAGTTCGTGCTGCCGGGAGTGAATCCAGAAAAGCTCGAGCTCAAAGTCATGGGCCACGAGATGAGCCTCAAGGGGATCATCCAGGTGCCGTCCGTCGAACACGCCAATTACATCTGGCATGGCTTCGACGGCGGCGAGTTCGTCTACACCTACACACTTCCAGCCGAGGTGAACGGCGAGTCCGCGAAGGCTGAACTCAACCATGGGATTCTCATGGTGACGCTGCCCAAGGCTGAAAGTGCGAAGCCGAAGTCGGTAAAGGTGCTCGTGAAGTAGCCGCGGGACCCGACTTTCGGTTGGGGAGCGCCGGCCTATCTGGAGGGGCCGGCGCTCATCTTTCTCGCTTCCGGCCCTCAGACCAAACTCTCTCATAAATCAGCCGCCAGACCGATGCTTGTTACGGCAAGAAGGCCATACGTTTGAATCAACTGTCGGGCAGCCTCGGCTCCAGAAAGGATGGCGGATCGGTGAGGACAGGGTCGGACGCGCGGCCAGAATGCACGTTGGTGTGCTCGCGCCTTGTCGCCCTGACCATCGGGAGTAGCGCCCCTTCAGCCGGCAGCCGGGGAGAGGCCCACAGGTTGAGTAGATCCCGGCAGCCATGACGTCGATTCTACGAGTCGAGGACGTGACCAAAGCTTACGATAACGGGTTCGTGGCCAACGACGGGATCAGTCTGTCGGTCGAGGAGGGAGAGGTGTTTGGTCTCCTGGGTCCCAATGGCGCAGGCAAGACGACTCTCGTCAGCCAGATCATGGGCTTACTCCGTCCTGATTCCGGGCAAATCCTCTACCGGGACCGTATGGTCAGCATCGGCGACCAGGCCCTGAAACGGCGCATGGGATATCTGAGCCAGCGGTCATTCGCCCTTCTGGACTTCACCGTTCGAGAGGCCATCCTCTTCACTGGCCGGCTGCGGGGGCTTACGTCGAAAGCGGCGATGCGGCAGTGTTCAGAGCTCATCGAGCTGTTCAGTCTGGAGAGCTGCGCAGACCGAGTGGTGGTGCAGCTGTCGGGAGGCCAACAGCGACTCGCCTCCCTGGCATCAGCTCTTGCCGGCACGCCCGAGACGCTCATCCTTGACGAGCCGACGAACGATCTGGATCCGGAAATGCGCGCAAGAGTATGGGCCACTTTGCGAGAGCGCAGGCGGAGCCAGGGCACGACAGTGGTGCTGGTGACACACAACCCGCTCGAAGCCGAACAGGTGATCGAGCGGCTCGGCATCCTGATGACGGGCAGACTGATTGCCTTCGGGTCGCCGGGCCAGATCAAGAGCAACATGGATGACCGAGTACGCCTCGAGATGTCGTTCCGGGATGGCTTCACCTTCGATGCTCTGGCTCTGCCGGCATGGATTCCTGTGACGTCGCGTTCGGGAAACAGAGTCGTGTTGGCAGTCGGGCGAGAGCGGGCTCAGCCGATCATCGCACAGGTTCTCGACCTGATTCCTCTCGCGTCGCTCGACGACTTCCGCATTCTGACCCCCACGCTCGAAGACATCTACCTCCAGGCCGCGGCAGGAGCCGCCGTCACCATGGAACGGGCCTCGTGAAGATACAGGGGGTCTCAGGCGAGAGGAAGGAACGGGACGTCGTGGACGGGACGGCTGGTCTCTCGCTTGGAAGTCAGTTCGCCGTTCTTCTTCGGATGCAGCTGGCCCATTTCCGCTCCGTGTGGCGCCGCTACATCATCGTCAGCAGTGCCATGCCGCTGGGAATCACGTTGCTCCTACGCCTGCGAGGGCCCGCGCCACACTCCCAGGCGGTGCAGTTTGTGGCCGGAGGCGTGACCTTGACTGTTGCGCTCTCCACGCTCACGTTCCTGGCTCAGAGGGTGGCCTGGATGAAATCCAACAAGACCTTCGACTACTACAACACACTGCCCTTATCCACAGCCGTGTTGCTGCTGGCGATGCTCGTCTCCTACTTCGTATTCGCGATTCCCGGCATTCTGGCGATTACAGTCATTGGGAGCCTCATATTCAGCCTTCCGCTGGAGCCGAGCATCGACATCCTGTGGGCCATGGCCACCCTCTTTCTCACGGGCGTGGCACTGGCGGGAATCGGGGCTCTGATCGGGCTCAGGGCTCGCAATGAGCAGCTCGCCGGCGCCTACGCGAATATTGCCATGATGGCGGTTCTGCTGCTGAGCATCATCCCCTTCTCGGATCTTCCCGGTTTGGCCCAGCCTGCC
>Ga0070739_10007262_pt1 | contig 11841 bp, 11 predicted proteins | sample Coa_R1_7_FD_66445 | JGI IMG/M metagenome (GOLD analysis project Ga0070739, IMG submission 66445) | Surface soil microbial communities from Centralia Pennsylvania, which are recovering from an underground coalmine fire - Coalmine... | ecosystem: Environmental > Terrestrial > Soil > Unclassified ... | reverse complement strand
GACGTGGTGTACGACCCGTGGATCGACCAGAAGCCGCTGCGCATCTACACCGCCGAGCAGCTGGCCGAGCGGATCTCCTCGGTGGGTGCCGATGTTGTTGTGGTGGAAAGCGATTCGGTCGGTGGGCCGGTGTTCGACGTGGGACTGCGGGCCATTGCCTCCACCCGCGGCGACCCCAACAATGTCGACGTCGCCGGCGCCACCGCGGCCGGTATCCCGGTGCTGTTCACTCCTGCCCGCAACGCCGACGCGGTCGCTGAGATGACGCTGGCGCTGCTGTTCGCGGCGACCCGGCACGTGCTGGCCGCCGATGCCGACGTGCGGGCCGGACAAGTGTTCCGCGACGGCACGATTCCCTATCAACGGTTCCGGGCCTGGGAAATCGCCGGTTTGACCGCCGGTTTGGTTGGCCTGGGTGCGGTTGGGCGTGCGGTGAAGTGGCGGCTGACGGGGCTGGGAGCGCGGGTCATCGCCTGCGACCCGTACAACGACGAAGCGCAGCACAGCCTCGACGAGCTGCTCGCCGAGGCGGACATCGTGTCGTTGCACGCGCCGGTGACCGACGACACGGTTGGGATGATCGGCGCCAAGCAGTTCGCGGCCATGCGTGACGGCGTGGTGTTCCTCAACACCGCGCGGGCCCAGCTGCATGACACCGATGCGCTCGTCGACGCGCTGCGCAGCGGCAAGGTGGCCGCAGCCGGGCTGGATCACTTTGTCGGGGAATGGCTACCTGTGGATCATCCGCTGACGGGCATGCCGAACGTGGTGCTCACCCCGCATATCGGCGGGGCGACGTGGAACACTGAGGCGCGACAGGCGCAGATGGTGGCCGACGACCTGGAAGCGCTGCTGTCGGGCCGTAAGCCCGTGCATATCGTCAACCCGGAGGTGCTGGCCTCATGAGATTCGTCGACAAGGCTGAGGGCGCGGTGCTGGCAGCCGCCAAGGACATGCTGCGGCGCGGACTGGTCGAGGGAACCGCGGGCAACATCTCGGCCCGCCGCGAGGACGGCAACCTGGTCATCACCCCCTCGTCGGTCGACTACTCGGAGATGACGCTCGAGGATCTGGTGCTGGTCGACCCCGACGGCGGTGTACTGCAAGCTGCCGACGGACGCTCCCCGTCGACGGAGATGAAGCTGCACTTGGCCTGCTACAAGGCTTTCGACGACATCGGCAGCGTGATCCACAGCCATCCGGTGTGGGCGACAATGTTTGCCATTGCCCACCAATCGATTCCCGCGTGCATCGACGAGTTCGCCATCTACTGCGGCGGGGACATCCGCTGCACGGAGTATGCGGCCTCGGGCACCCCGGAGGTGGGCCAGAACGCCGTCAAGGCACTGGAAGGCCGCGCGGCCGCGTTGATCGCCAACCATGGTCTGGTGGCGGTCGGCCCGCGCCCCGATCGCGTGCTGCACGTCACCGCCTTGGTGGAGCGAACAGCGCAAATCGTCTGGGGCGCAAGGGCTCTCGGCGGGCCGGTGCCTATCCCTGAGGATGTCAACGCCGGATTTGCCGGGATCTACGGCTATTTGCGGGCCAACCCGATGTAATCAGGCCTCATCGACCGCGCCAATTGCGCGGCGAAGTGCCGTGGGTGCGGCGGAACAGCCTGGTGAAATAGCCGGGATCTGAGATGCCGACTCGTTGAGCTACCTCGCTGACGGGTAGATCGGTATCCGTGAGGAGTTTGCGGGCCTCGGCCATGCGGCGCTCGATGATCCACTCTTGCACGGTTCGCCCGGTGCGTCGGCGCACCACCGTCGTCAAGTGCCCGGGTGTCATGCCGATCTCGTGCGCCACATCCCGCAGCGACAGCGGCTCGGCGTGGCGGCCGTCGATCACGGCGAACACGTCGGCCAGCAACGGTTCGCCGCTCCGTCGTAGATCGCCAACCACATCGGCGGCCAAGCGCGCCAGGTCAATGAGGAGCAACGTGAGATGCGCCAGCGCCGCCTGTCGGTAGCCCTCTTGCCGCAGGGCAAGTTCCGCTTCGATCGACCCGATCATCGTGTCCCATGCCGGTCGCCGCTCCGCGGGTAGCTCCAGACAGAGCAGTCCGTCGGACTGTCCGTGCAGGAACGGGAACAGCAGCGGATGCGACCGCCACGCCGGCCACGGCGATCGCCCATCGCCGCCCAACGCCGCGGGATCGAAGGACACCGCCACCCCACCGTCCGTCGGGCCCATCTGTGCGGGGTCGATCACTTCCCCTGGCGCCACGACATACACAAGGCCCGCCGGGCGCGCATACCACAACGCCGGGAAGTCGTGAATGTGGCGACCACGTTCACGCACGCCGTCGCGGCTCTCTCGGAACACCGACACCGGAGGTGTGTCCAGATCACTCCGGTATTCGTACACGGGTACGCCGCCGCGATGGCGCACCAATCGGGCTGCTTGCGTCATGCTGCCAAAGATAGTCCCAGTTTCACTAATGATCGCCCAATCACTCTGAGCGCTAGTAGTTCACCATAATCTTATGACCGAACATCGTCTGCATTCCGCAATCAGAGCGATCGGCCGCCAGCACGACTACCTGCCCGCCGCCGGCCACGACCTGCTGTTGCCAAGCTACGACCTCATCGCTCGTCTGTTCGGCATGAACAGGGTTTACGACGTACTCATTGCCCAGGCCGAACTCGCCGACGCCCATCGTGTCCTGGAAATCGGCTGCGGCACCGGAAATGTCAGTATCCGGGCGAAACGTGGTCATCCTGCGATCGAACTCGTCGGCTGCGACCCCGACCCGCTGGCCCTCGCCCGGGCCCAGCGGAAAGCGCGCGGCCTCAGCGGAATTAGCCTCGACCGTGCCTATGCCCAAAAGCTGCCCTACGCGGACGGTGAATTCGACCGGGTGCTGTCGTCGATGATGCTGCACCACCTTGACGACGACGTGAAAGCCGATGCGGCAGCCGAGGTATTCCGTGTGCTGCGCCCCGGTGGCAGACTGCATCTGGTTGATGTCGGCGGCGATATGACCGCCCGCGACGGCCTTGCGGCACGCAGGATGTTGCGCAGCCGCCACGTCACCGGCAACCTCGGCGACTCGATTCCTCGGCTGCTGCGCGTAGCCGGGTTCGACTGCACCGCGGTGGCCACCCATCGGCAGCGCTTCGTCGGACGTCTCACCTACTACCGAGCGACCCGGCCCGCCTAGCGCTGGTCGAAAGCGACTTTCACCGCGCCGCTTTCGCCCTGGTTGGCGATCGCAAGGAAGGCCTCGCGCCACTGCTCCAGGCGGAAGGTGTGAGTAAGCATGGGCCGCAGGTCAATACGGCCGCCGGCGACCAGGTCAAGGTAGTGCGCGATCGCATGCTTGCGTTCGCCGTCGATCTCCTCGACGCCGAATGCGTTGGAGCCAACCCAGCTGATCTCCTTGAAATACAAGGGGCTCCACTCCCAGCGTCCGGGTGCGTGCACGCCCGCTTTCACCAAAGTGCCGCGCGCCTTGAGGACCCGCACGCCGACTTCGAACGTTTCCGGTTTGCCGACAGTGTCGTAGACGACGTCGATGGCTCCGGGAAACGCCATCGGTAGTCCTTGCAGCGGCTGATGCAGCCGGCCACCGCCCCAGGCGACCAGCTCCTCGATCAGCGCCAGCCGTGGTTCGTGGGCAAGCACCTTGGCGGCCCCGAATCGGCGGGCCAGCTCGGCCTGGGCGTCGAAGCGCGCCACCACCGCCACCGCCACATCTGGGTAGAGCGCCCGCAACAGCGCAACAGCGCACAACCCCAATGAACCGGCGCCGTACACCAGCACCCGGCCCGACCGTGGCGGCGGGTGGCGGATAATCGCGTGCAGTGACACCGAACATGGGTCGGCGAACACGGCGAGCTCGTCGGGCACCGAATCGGGAACCGGAAACAGCATGCTGTCGTGAGCGGGCATCAGCTCGGCGTAGCCGCCGGTGACGTCGGCCGATACCCCGGTATGGATGCCGGGTCTGATGTCGCCGTCGCAGAAACTCCAGCACAGGCTGTAGTCGCCGGCTTCACATGCCGGGCAGGGTGGTTCGATGCCGCGTGGCCCGCAGGACAGCCACGGGTTGAGCACCACGCGTTGACCGACATCCAGTCCGCGGGCATTGGGCCCGACCGTCACCACGTCGGCTACCACCTCATGACCCATGACTTGCGGGAACGAACAGAAGGCGGCCAACGCGTTGTCGGTATCGCCCGCGCCGAAGTCGAGCAAGATCTGCTTGGAATCCGACCCGCAGATCCCGGTCAACCGCGGTCTGGTGATCACCCAGTCATCGTGCAGCAACCGAGGATCCGGAATATCTTGCAGCGAAGCCGGACTGCACGCCAGGTTCTTCGCGAGCTGGTTCGCCTCGTCGGGCACCTGGAACGGCTCCGGCGCCACCCCGAAAACCAGCGCCCTCATCGGCGTGCCATCGTGGCCGCACCGCTGATGTAGGCGTCGATGTCGGCGTTTTTGGCGTCGACCACCGCCTTCATGTCGGGCAGGTAATGCTCGAAGCGGTCGCTGCCCAGCGCAGCGATGATGCCTTCCGCGACGTCGTCGGCCGGAACCTTCGGGCCCTGATAAAGGGGTTCCTCGTTGTCGGGCTGGTCCCAGATCTCGGTGTCGACGGGACCCGGCTCGATCAGCTTGACCGACACGCCGGTGCCGTGCAGGTCCACCGCCATCGACTCGCTCCAGCCGCACAGCGCGAATTTACTTGCGCAATAAGCGGCTTCGTGAACAATCCCGAGCCGGCCGCCTACGCTGGCCACGTTGACGATCGTGCCGGCGCCGCGCTCCAGCATCCGGGGCAGTACGGCCAGGGTGAGCCGCATCGGAGCGAAGAAGTTGATCCGCATGACGGTCTCCACCTCGGCCGGGTCCAACGCGGTGATCGCCCGCCGTTTGGGGATGGCGGCGTTGTTGACCAGCACGTCGATGCCGCCCAGGGCGTCCCACACCTCCGCTGCCAGTCGGCCGACCGCCGCGGTCTCGACCAGATCGGCCGCCCACATCGTCGACGCCGCCGACGTCGTGCGGCAGTCGGCCAGGACCTCGGCGAGGCGCTCGGAGCGGCGGGCGATCAGCCCCACCACGGCGCCCTGGGCGGCCAGCCGCCGCGCCAGGGCGGCGCCCACGCCAGACGATGCCCCGGTGATCAGCACCCGTTTGCCCGCCACCACGTAGCCCATGGCCAAAGCCTGGCGCTAGTGGCCTAGCCGTGGCAAGCCTCTGCCGCAGAGTCTTGTTATATTGGCTAAGTAACGAGTGGAGGGTTAGAGATGGCACGCACAGACAACGACACCTGGGATTTGGCCTCCAGCGTCGGGGCGACGGCAACGATGGTCGCGGCAGCCCGCGCGATGGCGACCAAGGCCGAGCATCCACTGATCGACGACCCGTTCGCCGAGCCGCTGGTGCGCGCTGTGGGTGTCGACCTGTTCGCCCGCCTGGCCAGCGGCGAGCTGAAGCCCGAAGATCTCGAGGACGGCGCGGGCGCCGGCACGAACCGGATGGCCGACAATATGGCGGTCCGCACCAAGTTCTTCGACGAGTTCTTCCTCGCCGCCACCAACGCGGGCATCACCCAAGCGGTGATCCTGGCCGCCGGACTGGACTCCCGCGCCTACCGATTGCCCTGGCCGGCCGGCACTACCGTGTACGAAATCGACCAGCCCGAAGTCATCGAATTCAAATCGCGCACGCTTGCCGAGCTCGGCGCAACGCCCACCGCCTACCGGCGCACCGTCGCCATTGATCTGCGCGATGACTGGCCAGCGGCGCTGCGCGCGGCGGGTTTCGACCCGGACAAGCCGACGGCGTGGAGCGCCGAGGGGCTGCTCGGCTATCTGCCGCCGGAAGCTCAGGACCGTCTGCTCGACACGATCACCGAGCTCAGTGCGCCAGGCAGCCGAATCGCCACCGAAAGCGCGCCGAACCGGGATCCGGCCACCGAGGAACGCATCAAGGAACGGATGCGAACTATCTCCGAGCGCTGGCGCAAACACGGCCTGGATCTCGACATGACCGAGCTGGTCTACTTCGGCGACCGCAACGAGGCCGCGGCGTACCTGGCCGACCATGGGTGGCAGATGACCGGCAGCAGCATCCGGGAACTCTTCGAGGCCAACGGGCTTCCGCCCATCGACGAGGACGACATACCGTTCGCCGACCGGCTCTACTTCAGCGGCACGCTCGGATAGGGTTCACCAGTGGCACGAACGCATGACGACACCTGGGATCTGGCGTCCAGCGTCGGCGCGACCGCGACCATGATCGCGGCGGGTCGCGCGATGGCGACAAACCACGGCCTGATCGACGATCCGTTCGCCGAGCAACTCGTCGGTGCAGTGGGTCTGGACTTCTTCGTCAAGATGATCGACGGCGAAATTGATTTTTCGGCGATCGACAACGCGTCGCCGGCACGAATGCAGGCGATCATCGACGGGATCGCCGTCCGCACAAGGTTTTTTGACGACTATTTGGGCCACGCCATGGACGCCGGGGTGCGCCAAGCGGTGATCCTGGCTTCGGGGCTGGATGCGCGCGCCTATCGGTTACCCTGGCCCACCGGGACGGTGGTCTACGAGATCGACCAGCCGCAAGTGATCGACTTCAAGACGGCCACACTGGCCGGTATCGGCGCCCACCCATCCGCAACCCGGCGCACGGTCGGTGTCGACCTGCGTTGGGATTGGCCGGGCGCATTGCGGGCTGCGGGGCTCGATACCACCGCGCCGACCGCGTGGCTGGCCGAAGGCTTGCTGATCTACTTGCCGCCGGACGCCCAGGACCGGTTGTTCGACGACATTACCGCGCTCAGCATGCCGGGCAGCACGATCGCCACCGAATATGTGCCTGGCATCAAGGATTTCGATGCCGACCGGGCTCGCGAGCTCTCCCGTCCGCTTCGGGAGCAGGGTGTCGACATCGACATGCCGTCGCTGGTTTACGCCGGCGAACGCAACCATGTCGTCGACTATCTGGCCGCCAAGGGCTGGGACGTGAGCGCTGCGTCGCGCACTGAACTGTTCGTGCGCAACGGGTTCGACGTTCCTGCACCCGAGGACGACGATCCGCTCGGTGAAATCTTTTATGTCAGCGGCACGTTCGGGAGCTAGAAGTCCGTCTCCCCCGGCCACAGCATGCTCACACCAGTCAGCGCTCGCTCACTTTGCTCGATGATCGTGGCCACCGACCGGCCCAGCAGTGCGGCCACCGCATCCGGCAGCGAAGCTGCGGCAGGCTGCGATGACGGGCGGGGCCGCACGAAATCCCACAGCGACGAGCTCGGGTAGCTGAGGAGGCGCACGTCGGCGTCTTCGTCAAGGCCAGCCAGGATCTTGGCGCGACGCAACGCTGTACGTAGCCCGCCGAGTTCGTCGACCAAGCCCCGCTCGTGGGCATCTTCCCCGGTCCAGATCCGGCCCCGGGCGACCCCATCCACTGCGGCGGTGCTCATCTTGCGGCCCTGGGCAACCCGCTGCACGAAGTCGGTGTAGCACAGGTCGGCTTCGGCCTCGACCAGGGCCTGCTGGTCTGGAGTGAACGGCGCGTTGATCGACCAGGCGTCGGCATTGGCGTTGGTACGCACGGCATCGAATCCGACGCCGAGTTTGGTCTTCAGGTCACGGGCGATGAGTTTTCCGGTCACCACGCCGATCGAACCGGTGATGGTGCCGGGGTTGGCCACGATCGTGTCGGCGGCCACCGCGACGAGGTAACCGCCGGATGCGGCAATTGAGCCCATCGACGCCACCACCGGCTTGCCGCGCTCGCGGGCTTTGTTGACCGCGCGCCAGATGGTTTCCGATGCGTTGACCGTGCCGCCCCGGCTGTCGACCCGCAGCACGATTGCGGACACCGAATCGTCGGCGGCCGCCTCCCGCAGCGCGGCTGTGATGGTGTCGGCGCCGGCAGCGGAGGTTCCGAAGGGCAGTACCCGGTGGCCGCCACGTCCACTGACAATCGGGCCGGAAACCGTGACGACGGCGACCGCGGGCTTGGGCTTGCGGCCCGGAACCGGCGGCACCGGCGGTGCCAGCCGTGGCCCGCCCATCCGAGCGTAGCGCGACAGATACAGCCGAGGCGGCGCATTCTCCGCCGCGTCGGCGTCACCGGTTTCTGGTGATACCCCTTCGGCACCAACAAGTTCGGCGATCCGTGCATAGGCTTCGTCGCGGAAACCGATCCTGTCCACCAGGCCCGAGGTCACCGCGTCGTCACGCAACAGCGGCGCCCGGTCGGCTAAAGCGTCGACGGCTTCGGGGTCGATTTTGCGCGACTCGGCGACCGCCTGCCGCACCTGGCTGTACAGGCTTTCGATCAACCGGGTTTCCGCTTCGCGATCGGCATCGGTGTAGCGGTCCTGTGTGAAACGGTTTGCGGCAGACTTGTATTCGCCCCTGGCCACGAACTGCGGCTCGATGCCGGCCTTGTCGAGCGCTTGCCGCAGGAACAGGGCGTTGGTGGCGAAGCCGACCAGCCCGACCGTTCCCGCCGGTTGCATCCACACTTCGCTGAACGCCGATGCCAGGTAGTAGGACAACGTTCCCGGATAGGTCTCGGCCCACGCCAGCGACGGCTTGACCGCGCTGAATGCTGCGATGGCCTCCCGCAATTCCTGAACCGGCCCGGGCGCGGCTTCTGCGAGCTGCACGCGGGCAACCAGTCCGGCCACCCGCCTGTCGTCGGCGGCGCGGTGGATGGCGGCGACGGCTTCGCGGAGAATCAGCGGTCGACCACCGCTGCTGATCATCGCCAGCGGGTCAAAGCCGCCGGTTTCCGGTGGCACGGATTGCAGGTCCAATTCGAGCACGCAGCCATTCGGGACCCCGTGGTGCCGGGCGGTATCGACGCGGCGGGCCAAGGCCCGTACGTCGTCGACACCGGGGACGCCAGGCAGAAAGGTGAACATGGACCGAGCCTACCGACGTCGGGTTCCCGGCTACCGCTGACGGCCCCGGCCGTACGGTGGTGGGGTGAGGTTTTCGATCTCGATTCCCCAACTGGATGCCACCGGTTTCGACGGCGCAGGGCTGCGGTCCTATCTCAGCCGGGCCGAAGAGCTGGGGTTCGAAGGCGGCTGGGTGCTCGAGCAGATTGTCGGCGAGGCACCGCTGCTGGCGCCGCTTGAGCTGCTGGCGTATTCGGCGGCCTGCACCGAACGACTCCGCTTGGGCGTCGCCGTTTTGGTCTCGTCACTGCATGATCCGCTACAGCTGGCCGCCGCGGTGACTGCCGTCGACCGGCTCAGCCATGGGCGACTCGATGTCGGAGTCGCTCCCGGCGGCGGATTTCGTCAGTTCTCTGCCTTCGGCGTCGAGAAGGCGACATTTGTGCGGCATTTCACCGAAGGCCTGCAGCTGATGAAGGCGGCTTGGTCCGACGAACCGCGAGTGACGTTTCACGGCCGGTTCCGTCAGGTCGACAACCTGCCCATCCAGCCTAAGCCGGTGCAGCGCCCGCATCCGCCGATCTGGTTCGGCGGTCAAGCACCCAAGGCACTGGCCCGGGCGGTGCGCCACGGGGACGCCTTCCTCGGCGCCGGTTCGTCGACCACCGCGAAGTTCGCCGAAGCGGTGAAAACAGTGCGCCGCGAGCTCGCCGAGCAGGGCAAGGATCCGGGGCAGTTTGCGATCGGCAAGCGGGTCTACCTCATGGTCGACGAAGACGCGGGCCGGGCTCGGGAACGTGTGCTGGCCGGGCTGCGCCGTATCTACGGCACGATGCCGGGTGTGGAGGACGTGCCGGTCTCCGGCACGCCCGACGACGTCGCGGCTGGATTGCGTGAGGTTATCGATGCAGGCGCGCAGATGATCCTGCTCAACCCGGTCGGCGACAATCTTACCCAAGACCGCGAGCAGATGGAACGCCTTGCAGCAGAAGTGATTCCGCAGCTGCATTGATTGTCGGGACGGGACCCACATCCGCCACAGGAGTCGCGTCTGACAGACGACATGCGCAAGCCGTGCCTCACGTCTTTGTTCACCGCCGCCCATTCATCTGCTCTCGCCAGCCGCTCGCGGTATAACCACTCAATGGTTCTCAAAGTGACCGTGTCGCCAGATTTGGTTGGCGGAGACGTCGACGAGGGTTACGGCAAGGTCGCCGACGCGTTTCGCGCCAACTTTGCCCGCGGCCGCGAGGTCGGGGCCGCGGTCGCGGTTTATCGGGACGGCGTGAAAGTCGTCGACATGTGGGGTGGCTACCGCAACGGCATCACCAAGGCGCCGTGGCGGCAGGACACCTTGGTCAACATGTACTCGACGACGAAAGGTGTTGCGTCCCTGGCCATCGCCGTCGCCGCCTCTCGCGGGCTCATCTCCTACGACGCCAAGGTCGCTGATTACTGGCCGGAATTCGCGCAAGCCGGCAAGGCTGAGGTGACGGTGGGACAGTTGCTATCTCACCAAGCCGGACTACCCGCGCTGGATGCCCCGTTGCGACTGGCCGACCTGAGCGACCCGCACCGACTGTCTGCGGTGTTGGCCGCACAGACCCCGGCCTGGCCGCCCGGCACCCGGCATGGCTATCACACCCTCACCTTGGGCTGGTATGAGTCCGAACTCCTCCGGCACGCCGATCCGGCAGGCCGGACACTCGGCCGGTTTTTTGCAGACGAGGTCGCTGCTCCTCTGGGCCTGGAACTGTACATCGGATTGCCGGCCGCGGTAGACCGAAATCGCGTCGCCTACTTGCATGGCTGGAAACGCCGGGAGGCGTTGTTGCACCTCAACACGATGCCACCGAAATTCGCGGTGGCCCTCTTGAATCCGTTCGGCTTGGCCGCGAGAACCGTCAAGCTTCCTAATGACGTCGACGTCATGCGCGATTTCAACCGCGACGAGGTGCGCACCGTCGAGATGCCTGCGGCCAATGGGATTGGCACCGCCCGTTCGGTCGCCAAAGCATACGGTTGCACGGGAACCGGTGGCAGGCAACTGGGCTTAACGCCGACCACTCTCGACGCGCTGACCCAGCCAGCAGTCACACCCACCGGCGGAATACGCGACAAGGTGCTGCATGTCGATTCGGTGTTCTCGTTGGGCTACTGCAAACCCGTCCCGCACTTCTGCTTCGGCTCATCCGACAAGGCGTTCGGGACTCCTGGGTACGGCGGGTCGTTCGGGTTCGCCGACCCCGACACAGGTATCGGATTCGCCTATGTGATGAACCGGTTGGGTTTCCACCTGTGGAGCGACCCGAGAGAAATCGCGCTGCGCCAGGCGCTGTTCCGCGACATGCTCGGCGCCCGCCCGCAGACTTAGAGCTCGGTGACCGAGCCGCCGGCAGCAGTGATCTTTTCGCGGGCGCTGCCGCTGAACTTGTGCGCGGTGACGTCGACCTTGACGGTCAGCTTCCCGTCGCCGAGCACCTTCACCAGCGAGTTCTTGCGGACGGCTCCCTTGGCCACCAGTTCGTCGACCCCGACTGAACCGCCCTTGGGGAACAGTCGGTTGATGTCGCCGACGTTGACGATCTCGTATTCGGTGCGGAACCGGTTGCGGAAGCCTTTCAACTTGGGCAGCCGCATGTGGATCGGCATCTGACCGCCCTCGAAGGTGACCGGCACGTTCTTGCGGGCCTTGGTGCCCTTGGTGCCGCGGCCCGCGGTCTTGCCCTTGGAGCCGTCACCGCGTCCGACGCGGGTCCGCTTGGTTTTCGACCTGGGAGCCGGCCGCAGGTCGTGAAGCTTGATGGTCACTTCTTATCCTCCACCGGATCGACCTGGACGAGGTGGCGAACCACCGCGATCAGCCCGCGCGTCTGGGGGTCGTCGTCGCGGATCACCGAATGACGAATCCGCCGTAAACCCAAGGTACGCAAGCTTTCCCGCTGCTTCCAGCGGGCACCTATGGTGCT